>MPLU02256302.1_pt1 | contig 11218 bp, 8 predicted proteins | sample 1617381 | NCBI WGS metagenome assembly MPLU02 (sample SAMN05944801, study PRJNA350692) | marine metagenome | biome: marine; feature: ODZ; material: water; isolation source: 90 m water sample filtered on 0.2 um supor filter | place: Pacific Ocean | collected 2012-04-08 | depth 90m m | reverse complement strand
GTACGAAGACCAGACCAAGGTTCTGCCCTTGGCCCGCAAAGCTGAAGCCCACTACGCCGAAGACGGATTCAACGACGTCATCCTCGTTTTCCAGATAGTAGTTCTCGACCTGTTTGATGACCTCGAGCGTGCGTTCCGCCGTCGCCCCCGTTGGGGCCTGCACCAGCGTGAACAGCGTTCCCTGATCCTCGGCCGGCAGGAAGCCTGCAGGCGTGCGCATGAACAAGAACACCATCGCCGCGATGATTGCCAGATAGACCAGCCCGACCCGCAGCGGTCGCCGCACGAGCCAGCCCACCGTGCCGGTATACCCACCAAGCGTCTTGTCAAAACCGCGGTTGAACAGGCCAAAGAACCCGCGCCGCTTCTCGTGGCTGCCTTGCTTGAGCAGGGACGCACAAAGCGCGGGCGTCAGGGTCAACGCGACCACCACCGACAGCGTCATCGCCGAGATGATGGTGATCGAGAACTGCTTATAGATCACCCCCGTCGAGCCGGGGAAAAACGCCATCGGCACAAAGACCGCCGACAGAACCACCGCGATCCCGATCAGGGCGCCGGTGATCTGGTCCATCGACTTGCGCGTCGCCTCAAGCGGGCCGATGTGTTCCTGCTCCATGATCCGTTCGACGTTCTCGACGACCACAATCGCGTCATCGACGAGCAGACCAATCGCCAGCACCATGCCCAGCATCGTCAGCGTGTTGATCGAAAAGCCAAAGGCCGCGAGCACGCCAAAGGTGCCCAGCAAGACGACCGGCACCGCCAGCGTCGGGATCAAGGTGGCGCGGATGTTCTGCAAGAACAGATACATGACGATAAAGACCAGCACGATCGCCTCGATCAGGGTCTTGATCACCTCTTCGATAGAGATTTTCACGAAAGGTGTCGTATCGAAGGGCACGACATAGCTCACGCCTTCGGGGAAGAACGCCGACAGTTCCTCGATCCGCTGTTCGACGGCGGCGGCTGTATCCAGCGCGTTGGCACCGGGGGCAAGGCTGACCGCCATGCCGGTCGCCGCATTGCGGTTGTAGCGCGAGATCGTGGCATAGCTTTCCGACCCGATCTCGACCCGCGCAACATCATTCAGCAGCACCAGCCCGCCGTCGGTTTCCGCGCGCAATACGATCTGGCGGAAATCCTCGGGGCTGGTCAGCAAAGATTGCGCGGTGATCGTGGCGTTCAGCGCCTGCCCTTCGACGGCAGGACGGCTGCCAAAGGATCCCGCTGAAATCTGGGCGTTCTCGGCTGAAACCGCTGCCACGATGTCGGACGGGGTCAATTCAAACGCGGCGAGCTTCACCGGATCAAGCCAGATGCGCATCGCGTATTGCGCCCCGAACACTTGTACGCTGCCTACGCCTTCGACGCGGCTGATCTCGTTCACCAGATTGGATTGCATGTAATCGCCAAGATCGGTGGCGTCATACTTCCCGTTCTCGCCAATCAGCCCGATCACCATCAAGAAGCCGGCAGAGGATTTTTGCACCGTGATCCCCTGCCGCTGCACCGGTTCCGGCAACAAGGCAGAGGCTTGCGAGAGTTTGTTCTGCACCTGCACCTGCGCGATATCGACATCTGTGCCGGTCTCGAAGGTCAGCGTAATGCTCGCCCCGCCTTCGCTGGTGGACGACGACGAGATATAGCGCAGCCCGTCCAGACCGGTCATCTGCTGTTCGATCACCTGCGTCACCGTATTGGCCACCGTCCGCGCCGAGGCACCGGGATAGGACGCGCGCACAGCCACAGAGGGCGGCGCGATCTGCGGGTATTGCGCCACGGGTAGGTTGAGGATCGACAAGACGCCGATACCCATGATGAAAATCGAAATCACCCATGCGAAGATGGGGCGGTCAATAAAGAAACGGGCCATGCAAAACGCTCCGGCTTTTGGTTATTCGGCGGGTGCCGGTGCGGCGTCCTCGGACTTGGCGTCTGGGGCGGCTTGCTCTTGCGGGGTAACAGTCGCACCGGGCGCGGCCTTTTGCAGCCCCATTACGATCACACGGTCGCCCGCCGATAGCCCCTCGCTCACGATCCAGTCCGATCCGCGGTCCTGCAGCACGGTCAACTGGCGCTGTTCGACGACGTTGTCGCCGTTCACCACCATCGCCAGCGGCTGCCCGCGACGGTCGCGGCTTACGGCTTCTTGCGGGACAAGGAAGGCACCTTTCGCGATCCCCGTGGGCATTTCAACGCGCACATACATGCCCGGCAGGAGCAGACGGTCGGGGTTGTCAAAGGCCATCCGCAGCACGACGACGCCGGTTTGCTGGTCCACATCCGGTTCGGCGGCGGTCAGCGTACCGGTCTGGTCATAGATACTGCCATCGGCCAGCGTCAGCTTGACCTCGCGCGGGGTATCGCCAAGGCGCTTTTCCGCATTCCCGCGCCGCCAATCAAGCAGCTCGGCCGCTGATTGCGTGACATCGACATAGACCGGATCAATGTTGCGGATCACGGCCAGCGGGCTGGCCTGACTGTTGGTCACCAAGGCACCGGGGCTGGTCAGGGACCGCCCGATCTCGCCCGATAGACGGGCGCGGACCTGCGTGTGATCCAGCTCGATCTGGGCAGAGCGCAGCCCCGCCTGCGCCGCCTGAAGCGACGCCGCCGCGCTGTCGCGTGCCGCTACCGCCGCATCCAGCGCCTGATCGCTGGCAACATTGCGCGAGGATAGTTCTTCGAGCCGGTTGGCTTCCCGTTCGGCAGAGCTGGCTTGCGCCTGTGCCTGCGCGACCGATGCCTGCGCCTGCGCGACAGCGGCCTCGTAAACGATGGGATCAATTTTAAACAGCACATCGCCTTCCGCCACGGGCTCACCCTCAGCAAACAGACGCTCTGTGATGATGCCGGCTACCTGCGGGCGCACCTCTGCCTCGGCAGAGGCGACAACGCGTCCGGGCAAGGTCGTGGCAAGCTGCACATCCTGCGGCTGCATCGTCATGACGGTGACGGCAGCGGGCGGGCGATCGCCCTGCTGCGCCGTTGCGGGGACAGACACCGCACAAATAGCCGTTGCAAGGGCGGCGCAGCGCAGCCCGGAGATCAAGGAGTACATTCTGACGATCCTGTCTTTTAGTTCAAATCGAAAGCACCACCGCGGGGTGCTGTGGATGGGGCGGACAAATTGCCCTATTTTTCCGGTGCCGACACGGGCGACGGCGCCGTCACCTTAGGCCCGCAGGTGGCACGGGTGTCTGCCGGTGCAGCGGCTGCGAGCCGAGGCTGGATCTTGCGATAAACCAAAAACGACACGCAAGCTACCGCGCCCATCATCGGGATTAAGGTCGCCATAGCCAAAAGCGCATTGCCCATCAAGGCACCAAGCGACCCGACCAACAAACCGGACCCCATCTGGATAAAGCCCAGCATCGACGCCGCCGCCCCCGCAGCCCGCCCAAAGGGGGCAAGTGCCGCGGTGGACATGGCAGGCATCACAAAGGCAATCCCGAAAGAATAGGTCGCAACCGGCACCATCACATGCAGAAAGCTCGGCGGCCAAAGCAGCAGGGTTAACGTCCCCAGACTGCCCAAGGCCACAAACACCAGCCCCGGCCCGACCAGCCGGTCTGCCGAAAACTGGCCCATCAGCTGGCGCACCAACAAGGACGCGGTAAAGAAGCTGCCCGATTGCGCCAACATCGACGCCCCGAATTGCGCGGGCGTCAGCCCGACCTCGTCCATCAGGATAAACGGCAGGAATGTCGCCTGCGCATAGAGCGCGCCAAGGGCACCGCCCATCACCAAAGCGGCGGATAGGAACTGCGGATTGCTGAGCAAAGCCTTGTAGGTCCGGCCAAGTGCCTTGAAATTCAGGCGCGAGGGGTCTGCGGTCACGGTTTCTTTCATGGAAAAAAGCGCGACCCAGATCACGAGGAAACCGATCACGGTCATCAGCAAGAAAATCGACTGCCAACCAAACACCGGCAGCATCAGCCCCCCGATGGTCGGGGCCAGCGCCGGACCAAGGGCTAGAATAATCCCGATCAGGTTCATGATCCGCGACGACCGGTCATCGGTGAACAGATCCCGCACCAATGCCCGCGAGATCGCGATCCCCGCGGAGGCACCGATGCCTTGCAGGAAACGCGCGCCCATCAGAACCTCTACCGTGGGCGACAGGGTCGCAGCGACACTGGCCACACAATAAAGCGCCATGAAGGCAATCGTGATCGGGCGCCGTCCAAGCGCATCCGACAGCGGCCCCGCGATCAGCTGCGCACAGGCGAAGCCCCCGAAATAAAGCGTCAGCGTCAGCTTGATCGCGGATTCCGTGGTGTCAAAGACGCGCACCAGCTCTGTCATCGCGGGCGTATACAAGGCCATCGACACAGGCCCGATGGCCACCAGAAGCGCGCCGATCAGACTGACCCGCCGTTCTGACATAATGGGCGTTGTCATTCGGCAGCCTCGGATTTGCACGTCGCCCCGCGGGAGGCCGACAGGTTCTGTCGCAGGGTCAGTGCCGTGGCGCGGAAGGTCTGCCACTGCTCTGGCGTCAATCCTTCCGAAATGATCGTCTCTACCCGTGCACCGGCCTGTGCGATCTGCGACAGGATGTCATTGGCTCGCGGGGTCAGGGACGCGATCTTGGCGCGGCGGTCATTCGGGTCGGCAGTACGGGCAATCAGCTCTGCCGCTTCCAGACGGTCCAGAAACCCCGTGAGGCTCATCGGCGTCATGCCAAGACTTTCAGCCAGCATATGCTGCCGCGTCGCCCCGCAGCGCGCCATATGCGCCAGCACCCGTGCCTCTGCCGCCGTCACAGGAAGCTCGGCGGCTTCGATCTCGCGCTCGAACACGCCACGGCTGAGCCTGCCGATGTCGCTGATAAGGAAACCAAAGCTGTCGGGGTTGATCTTGGTACGCATGTCTTGTCCGCTTTTAATATGTTTACCTTATTATATAGCGCACTGATACATCTTGAACCAAGTGTCAATTCGACCCTGCCCCAAAAAAACGTGAGGTAACCACGGTAAAGCTGTCAAATGCGGCGCAGCTCGAACCGGGATCGGTATCGCACGGGCTTTTCCGGCAGCAGCAAACAATCGGGATACTCGGGGTGGTGCGGGGTATCGGGCCAGAACTGCGGCTCGATCGCAAGCCCTGCCTGTGGCCCATAGGCGCCTCCGTCCACGCCCAGATCCGCACCTGTATCAATATGCGCGCCGTTATAGAGCTGCACCCCAGGTTGATCTGTCAACACATCCAACTGTAGCCGTTGAGTGCTTAACCGGCACGCAAGCACCATCTGGTCCCCGCCTCGGGAAAGGCAAAAGTTGTGATCCAGCACCGGCCCGATTGCGCGCGCATGGCGATAATCGAATTCGCTGCCCGCTACCGAGACGGGCGCGCCTAACGGGAGTTGAGCGTCATCCACAGGAAGGTAGCTGGTCGCGGGCACCATCAGGCGGTGATCCGACAGATCCGCCGATCCCGACAGGTTCCAATAGCCATGAAAGGCGGGATTGAAATAGGTCGGCTGATCCGCCGCGCCGGTCATCTCGATCTCTAGATGTCCTGCAGTATCAATCGTGTATGTAACAGAGGCGTTAATATTTCCGGGAATCCCGCCCAACCCGTCGGGGTGGTGCAGCTCAAGCCGGCAGCGCGTGGGGGTGACATTGGTAAAGCGCCAGTTCCGGCCGGAATACCCCGCGACGCCGCTGTGCAGCGTGGTCCGCCCTGCTTCGTTTTTATCAAGCTGATGCCGGATGCCCGCAATCTCCATCTCTGCGCCCGCGATGCGATTGGCGACCGGACCGACCACCGCGCCAAAGTACTGCATGCTGCCAAGATAGGCAGCCACGTCGCGCCCGCCCAGTAGCAGCGAATGCGATTCCCCCATGACGCGAAGCTCTTGAATCGTTGCCCCCCACGACAAAACCGAAATCGACGTGCCGCCATTGCTGATCTGATGCCGGACGATCTTTTCACCCTCTGGCGTTGTGCCGAAAATCGTTGAATCGGCTTTATTTTTCTTGCTCTGCGCCGGCGTCATCGAATGGCCCCTTTCGTCTATTCAACTGCTCAAACGAACATCTAATTAGCCTAAATGCCTAAGTATTTAACCGAGATCGCCCCAATTATGACAAGTTTCGCCATCAGATAGAAAGCAACAGAAACAGCCATACCGAGCTGTTACGGACAAGTAGTAAGGCAAACAAATGAAAATTCTTGCGGTAGATGACGACCCAATCATCCTAGAGCTTTTGTCGCATTTCATTGAAGGCATGACAGACCATACACTGGTCACTGCCGAATGCGCTGCCGATGCACTTGAGGCGATCAAGGACAACGCCCGCGCCCCGTTCGACAGCTTCCTTCTGGATATCCAGATGCCGGTCACCGACGGTATCCAGCTGGCCAGCCAGATCCGCGCGATGAAGCAATATATGGACGCGCCGATCTTGATGCTGACCGCGATGTCCGAAAAATCCTATATCGACGCCGCCTTCTCTGCCGGTGCGACCGACAATGTGACCAAGCCGTTCGAAATGACCGAGCTTAAGGCGCGGCTGTCGCTGGTTGAACGCGCGGTTGACGGGTTGGCAACCCGCACGAGCAAAGTGTTCGCGGCCAAGGCGGTTACCCATCACGACGGTCGGCCCGAACGCGCCGTGCAATTGCACGAGCCGATGGCGATCCATGATGTGAACAACCTGATCGAGTTCATGGCGCTTGAGAACTATGTGCAGCAATTGTCGCGCAGCGACCTGTTCGGGTCGATCTGTTTTGCCTTCAACATCCGCGATGTCGAAATCTTCCACGAAAACATGTCGAACTTTGAATTCTGCAGCATGCTCAGCGATGTCGGAGAGATCATTTCGGATACGCTGGAAGGGTGCCAGTTCCTCATGTCTTACGCAGGCGGCGGCACGTTTGTATGCATCACAGAAAGCGGCTGGCGCCCTGATCCCAAGCTTTTGGCGAATAATATCAACATTTCGCTGGCAAAAACCGAATTGTTCGATAACCGTGGTCAACACATCAACCCACGTATTTGCGCCGGCAAGGCGGTGCGGTTGATGTGGAAGACAAATTCCTCGGTCATGGATGCGCTGTCAGAGGCGCATGCCTCTGCCGAAGAAGCGACAGCCAACTACCAGAAGGTCCAGAACGACTTCTGGAATGTGGGGAGAACAGCGTGATGCACAAGAAGCTGGAGTTACCGGGGATCGAGCGTATTCGCGCGCGGTTCCTCGATATGCTAGAGCAGCGCCAGCGTGCGCTGGCCGAGCACGCGCTTGCCGCCTGGGAAGGCAGCACGCTGCAAGAGATCAACGATAACCTCGCCGAAGCCCGTACCATTCTGCACCAGATCGCGGGCACGGCCGGTTCTTTGGGGTTCGACGATCTGGGTACCGTGGCGCGCGACAACGAGCTTGCGATTGACGCGCATCTGGATGGCCCCAAGGGCAAGATCGCCAACTGCCCGACCGAGATTATCTTTGGTCTGGATGACTTCCTGAAATCCTCCGAAGCGTTGATTGCCGAACAATCCGCGTTGGAATCCGCGTAAACGGTCCTTTGCGCTTCCGGCCCCCACGGGCCATTTGCCGTTGCAGCGCCTCGCGCTCCGGCGATCCGGGGTGTGCCCCGCTTTCCCAGACATCCCATTGATTTCCGCACCATGATGTAGGACGTTCGTCGCACAACGAAATGCCCCTAGTCGAAAGCGGAACTGCACCATGACCCAACCCCATATCCTGATCGCAGGCGGCGGTATCGGCGGCCTAGTACTGGCGCTTTCGCTGCACCAGCTTGGCCTGCGCTGCACCGTTTATGAACAGGTGCGCAGCTTGAAACCGCTGGGTGTGGGGATCAACATCCAGCCCAATGCCGTGCGCGAGCTGTTTGATCTGGGGTTGACGCAAGCGCAGCTTGACGAAATCGGCGTGCCCGCAAAGGAATGGGCGCTGGTCGGGCAGAAGGGGCAAGAGATTTACGCAGAGCCGCGCGGCACCGACGCAGGCTATCGCTGGCCGCAATATGCCGCGCATCGGGGCCAGCTGCATATGCTGCTGTATCAAACGCTGGTGGATCGCGCTGGTGCCGAGGCCGTGCAGCTTGGTGCCAAGATCACCGGATACACCCACGGGCCAGCGGGTGGCGTGACCGCGCATATCGCCCGTGCCGACGGGTCACAGACACGTGCCGAGGGCACCCTGCTGATCGGTGCCGACGGGATACATTCCGCCGTGCGTGCGCAGATGCATCCCGATCAGCCGCCGATCCACTGGGGTGGTGCTTTGATGTGGCGCGGCACCTCGCGGGCAAAACCGGTGCGCACGGGGTCTTCGTTTGTCGGGCTTGGCGACCACCGCCAGCGCATGGTGATCTATCCGATTTCAGCCCCCGATGCCGACGGCTATGCCACCATCAACTGGATCGCCGAAGTCACGCTGGACGAGACCGAGGATCGCAAAAGCGGTTGGTACCGTCCGGCGGAGCTGTCAGACTTTGCACATCACTTTGACGGTTGGACTTACGATTGGCTGGATGTCCCCGCCCTGCTGCGCGGCGCGACAGAGATTTACGAGAACCCGATGATCGACCGTGACCCGATCCCCACATGGGTCGACGGCCCTGTTGCCCTGATCGGCGACGCGGCCCATGCCATGTATCCCACGGGATCAAACGGCGCGAGCCAGGCGATCATGGACGCCCGCCATCTGTGCGCGCGCTTCCTGCAAGACGGGGTCACCCCCGCGGCGCTGCGCAGTTTTGACGACACCTATTGCGGACCGATATCAGAGCTGATCCTGCGCAATCGCGGGGCCGGTCCTTTCGGGTTGCTGAACATGGTTAACGACCGCTGTGGCGGTGCCTTCGACCAGATCGACGACGTGATCCCTCCTCAGGAACGGGCCGAGTATATGGCGCAGTACAAGACCGCAGCAGGATTTGCCGTTGATCGGTTGAATGCTTCTGACCCTACTTTGCCCCAAGGCGCACGCCTTACATAGTAAGCCCCTAGGATCACCGCGTATTTTTTGGGCGATGCCAAAAACGTGAGCGGCAAAAAAGTTATCTTACTAAAATTGTCGGGTTGACCTTCCCCGCGATACTGTTCAGGTATTGCGCATGATTTCCATGCCTCCGGCGCGGCCCGTCGACCCGCAATTGTCGACAGCATCCGCAGGCGCGATCCGTCAAAAGGAACTGAACGTATGACCCGCAGCTTGATGACCTCTGTGCTTGCATTGACCTTGGCCTCCCCCGCTTTGGCGGTAGAGAAAGCCGAGGTGATCGACACATACGCCGACATCGCCGAAGCCGCCTACGGCGACAGCCTGATCACAGCCCAAGCGCTGGTCGACGCCGTGGATGCCCTGATCGCAGAGCCCTCCGCCGACACGATGCAAGCCGCCCGCACCGCGTGGCTGGCAGCGCGCGTCCCCTACCAGCAGACCGAAGCCTACCGTTTCGGCAACCCCATCGTTGACGACTGGGAAGGCAAGCTGAACGCTTGGCCGCTGGACGAGGGTCTGATCGACTATGTTGATGCCTCCTATGGCGGGGCCACCGATGAAAACGCCGCCGCCGCGTTGAACGTTATCGCGAACCCGACCTTCACACTGTCGGGCACCGAAGTTGACGCCAGCACAATCACCCCCGACTTCCTTGCCGAAACCCTGCACGAAGCCGACGGGAACGAAGCCAATGTGGCGTCGGGCTACCACGCGGTTGAATTCCTGCTCTGGGGGCAGGATCTGAACGGCACGGAACACGGGGCCGGTGGGCGCGACTGGACAGACTACGCCACGGGCGAAGACTGCACCAATGATAATTGCGACCGCCGCGGTCAGTACCTCAAGGCTGCTGCCGATCTGATCGTGACCGATCTGGAGTATATGGTTGCACAATGGGCCGAAGGCGGTGCCGCGCGCACCAACCTGACCGACAACGAAGACGGCGCGATCTCGGCGATGCTGACAGGCATGGGGTCGCTGTCTTACGGTGAGCTCGCGGGCGAACGCATGCGCCTTGGTCTGATGCTGAACGACCCCGAAGAAGAGCAAGACTGCTTCTCGGACAACACGCACAACAGCCACTATTACGACGGTCTGGGCATCCAGAACGTGTACCTCGGCGCCTATGCGCGTACCGACGGCACGCTGGTCACCGGCCCATCCCTGTCCGATCTGGTCGCTGCCGAAAACGCTGATCTGGATGCGGAAATGCAGATGAACCTGTCGACCACCATGCGTAAGCTTGGCCAGATCAAGACCGCTGCCGAAGCGGGCATGTCCTATGACCAGATGATGGCGCGCGGCAACAAGGGCGGCGAAGCCTTGGTCATGGGGGGGGTGAACGCCCTGATCGCACAGACCAAGACCATCGAACGCGTCGTTGCCACACTCGGCGTCGATGACGTGGCGATTGAAGGCTCCGACAGCCTCGACAGCCCCGGCGCCGTGTTCGAGTAATACCCCGTTTTCATGAGTTCCTCCTCCCACTGAAAGTAAACAAGAATGAAGAAACTAGCTCTCGCCGGTTGCGCTTTGGCGCTGACCGGTGCCACTCCCCTTTTGGCTCAAGAACAGGCATTTGTCTGGGGCGGTGAGTTTGAGATCGGCGTCGACAGCACCGTCACATCCGATGATCCTGCTGACGAGTTGACCGATAACTACGCCAGCCTGTCGCTCGCCTTCGAAGCTGGTGTCGCGACCAGCATCACGCTGTTTGGTGAAGTGAGCTTGGAAAGCGTCACAGACCCGGCCGAAACCCGTCATTTCGACGATCTGGGTCTTTATGTGGACGAACTTGGCCTGCGCTTTGATCTTGCCGCAGGCGAACTGAGCGTCGGTAAAGTAAGCCCGACCTTCGCTGTTGCATTGGACGCAGCGCCCGGTTTCTACGGCACATCGCTGGCCGAAGACTATGAGTTGCCCGAAGTGATCGGTGCGACATTCGACATGCCTGTCGCCGCCTCCGGCGGGGTTCTGTCCTTTGCGCTGTTCTATGCGGATGACACGGCGTTCAGCGACTCGCTGGGGACAAAGCGCGGCCGCAACACCACCGCGGATGGCGGCGCGGGGAACACCGGCAAGCTGAACAACGTGGCGCTACAGTACACGCAAGAAGTTGGCGACACGACCTATTGGGTTGGCGGGCGTTTCCTGACCGCGGGTGACAGCGATGTATCCGACGAAAAAGGGGCCGTCATCGGGATGGCGCATGACTTTGGCAACGGTTTCGACCTGAT
>MPLU02043162.1_pt1 | contig 11230 bp, 9 predicted proteins | sample 1617381 | NCBI WGS metagenome assembly MPLU02 (sample SAMN05944801, study PRJNA350692) | marine metagenome | biome: marine; feature: ODZ; material: water; isolation source: 90 m water sample filtered on 0.2 um supor filter | place: Pacific Ocean | collected 2012-04-08 | depth 90m m | reverse complement strand
TTTGTTGCGTTCCTTGAGGATTACCCGCACAGCATCCTCGCGGACCATGCGTGGTACTGGCTTGGGGAGTCTCGTTACCTTGATCGCGGTTTTGATGATGCGGTCACCGCGCTGACCACGCTGCTCGATTACTTTCCCGAAAGCACTTTAATTGGGGCTGCGCAGTTAAGGTTAGCTTACAGTTACCATGAGTTGCGCCGATATCCAGAGGCACGAAGAGCGCTGAAAGACGTCCTGGAGGCGTTTCCTGACGGTGAGCTTGCGGTTCTCGCTAAACAGGTGTTGGAAGACTTGGACGCACAAGGCCACTGACCGCAGTCACTTTTATTCACGACCTCGATGAAGACTGAGACGTCTGACGGCTTCTGCGAGTTCTGGAGACTTGAGACTGTCAGCAGTCTGAGCGAGCAAATCGGCCGTTTCCGAATCCAATGTTCTTGAGGTTGGTTTTGTATCGGGCGCCGGCGCCGGTGTGGCGCCTGGGCGAACCTTGATCTTCAAAGCGCTAACCTGCATGTTGGCTCGGTGAAGTGAGTTTAGTATCTCCTCATGGCGTTGCCTGACAGCATCGCCCCAGACAGGGGAGTCTGCAATGACTTGCCAGTAATCCTTGTTAGGCTTGACGACCGTGTGGTTGGAAATATCTTTTCCGGCGGCTGTACGCCATGCCGCCTGCTGTGTGTTCGTTACTTTGATGGCGAGATCTTCCTCAAGTCCCGGAACATTAGAGAGCAAACTTCCCACCCGGATAAAAGGATTGTCGACCATGATAAAATTTAGCGCTTTAGCAATGTGTTTTCACAGCATGAGGTCAGTGCTCTTGGCTGCCGCTTCGGTGCGGTGTCGTTCTGACTGCACGCCCATTTAACCACTTTCAACAGATCAAATCGATGTTCAGCAAGGTAGCAACCAAGATTTTCGGCAGCCGCAATCAGCGGCTTCTGCGCAAGATGATTACTCTTGCCGACAAGATTAACGCAGTTGAGTCATCGCTTGAGGTGCTTTCTGATGAAGACCTCAAGGCAAAAACCGGTGAGTTTCGCAAGCGTTCGGCGGCGGGTGAAGGTCTCCAGGAACTTCTGGTTGAAGCCTTTGCCGTGGTCAGGGAGGCGGCGCGGCGTACGCTGAAAATGCGCCACTTCGATGTGCAGTTAATCGGCGGAATAGTCCTTAACGACGGCAAAATTGCGGAGATGCGCACTGGAGAGGGGAAAACGCTGGTGGCAACGCTGCCTGCATACCTCAATGCGGTCTGCGGCAATACCGTTCATGTCGTCACGGTGAATGATTATCTCGCTCAACGCGACGCGGATTGGATGGGTCAGATTTACGGCTACCTCGGGCTGTCGGTCGGCGTGGTCCTCTCGGGTCAGGATAATGCGACGAAGCGTGCCGCCTACGCCTGCGATATCGTCTATGGAACCAATAACGAGTTTGGGTTTGATTATCTGCGTGACAACATGGCCTTCAGCGCTGAAGACCGCGTCCAGCGTTCACTGGATTTTGCAGTGGTTGACGAGGTCGACTCAATCCTGGTTGATGAGGCGCGCACACCACTCATTATCTCGGGACCCGCGGAAGACAGTAGTGAACTTTATACCCGAATCGACAAAATCATTCCGGTCCTCGAGCGTCAGGCCCCCTCTGAGGGATCCAATGATGGCGAGGAGGAGGAAGAAGGCCCCGGGGACTTCAGCGTCGACGAAAAGACCCGACAGGTATCACTGACTGAAGCCGGCCATGAAAATGCTGAGCGCCTGCTCTGTGAAGCGGGCCTGCTTGACGAAGATTCAAGTCTTTACGATGTCGGCAACATCAGCCTTATGCATCATCTCTATGCGGGCTTGCGCGCGCATTCACTGTTTCAGCGTGACGTGGACTACATTGTCAGGGACGGACAGATTGTCATCATCGATGAGTTTTCTGGAAGGATGATGCCTGGAAGACGTTGGTCGGAGGGACTGCATCAGGCGGTCGAGGCCAAAGAAGGTGTGGCGATCCAGCACGAAAACCAGACGCTCGCTTCTATCACCTTCCAGAATCTCTTTCGACTCTACGATCGGCTTTCCGGGATGACCGGTACCGCTGACACCGAGTCGGTCGAGTTTCAGCAGATTTATGGGCTCGAGGTAGTGGTGATTCCCACCAACCAGCCGATGATCCGCGAAGACCTGTCCGACCTCGTGTACCGTACTCAGAAAGAGAAATTTGAGGCCATTATTGAGGACATCAAGGCCTGCCGGTCCAGAAATCAGCCGGTTCTCGTCGGAACTGCTTCAATTGAGACCTCGGAGTATCTGTCGGGACTGTTGAATAAAGAGAAGGTTGATCACGAGGTGCTGAATGCGAAGCAGCACGAGCGTGAAGCCCAAATTATCGCGCAGGCAGGCAAACCGGCAGCGGTGACGATCGCTACCAACATGGCAGGGCGGGGTACCGATATCGTATTGGGCGGCAATGTGGCGATGGAGCTTGAAGCGCTTAATGATGATCAAGCGGAGCGTACCAAACTGATTGAAACCGAATGGCAGGGTCGCCATCAGCAGGTAGTTGAGGCAGGCGGTCTCTATGTGCTTGGGACTGAGCGTAACGAGTCACGCCGGGTCGACAATCAGTTGCGCGGGCGCTGTGGACGACAGGGGGATCCGGGAGGAAGCCGTTTTTACCTTTCGCTTGAAGACAACCTGCTGCGGATATTCGGCTCGAGCCGGGTATCCGGCCTGATGGAAAAACTTGGCATGGAAGAGGGCGAGGCGATCGAGCACTCGTGGGTTACTCGTGCGATTGAAAATTCCCAGAAGAAAGTGGAGGGCCGCAACTTCGATATCCGCAAACAACTCCTCGAGTATGACGATGTGGCCAATGAGCAGCGTAAAGTCGTGTACGACCAGCGCAATACCCTGATGGCGACGGAGGACATTTCCGGAACCGTCACCCTAGCTCGAGAAGAGGTGATTGCCGAGATTATCGATCGGTCTATTCCGCCGGAAAGTCTTGAAGAGCAGTGGGAGGTGTCTGAGCTACAGCAGGATCTTCAAACACACTTTGGAATCGCTCTGCCTGTGGCTGAATGGTTGAAGGCCGATGACAGCCTTCACGAAGAGACATTGCGCAGCAAGATCTCTGGGGAGATCACCAAAGCTTACGAGGAGAAGACTACTGCGGTCGGAGAGCCCGTGATGCGCCACCTCGAAAAAGCCGTAATGTTGAAGACGCTGGACGAGCAGTGGAAAGAGCATCTCGCCCAGATGGACCACCTTCGCCAAGGGATCGGACTGCGCGGCTACGCACAGAAGAACCCTAAGCAGGAGTACAAGCGGGAAGCATTCGAGATGTTCTCGGCCATGCTCAATCAGGTCAAAAACGATGTGGTGGGACTACTTGCGAAAGTGCAGGTACAGACCGAGTCGGAAGTCACTGATCTTGAAGAACGCCAGCGACAGCAGGGTGACCAAAACCGTCAGTATCTGCATCCAAACTCCCCGGCACCAGCACTGGCCGAGGGAGCAGCCGGCCCGGGCCAGGGGGTGGATACGGGTTCAGCGGGTCCGGCAGCTGATGTCTCACAGCCTTTTGTCCGCTCTACGGTCAAGGTGGGTCGTAACGAACCATGCCCCTGCGGTTCCGGTAAAAAGTATAAGCAGTGCCACGGTAAGCTGTAGCCAGGGTAATCTACGAGCACCGTGGCTTCCCTTAAACGCTCTGCACTCGCGCCGGGACGGTTTCCTCGGATGCCGGCGATTGCCGGTGTTTCCCTGCAGGCGGCCCGGGCGCGGATCAAATACCCCGGCCGTGACGATCTGCTGCTGGTGACGCTGGATCGCGGCACTACCGTTGCCGGCGTATTCACCCGTTCAGCGACGGCTTCGGCACCGGTGCAGTGGAGTCAAAAGGTCGCGGCATCAGGCAAAGCGCGAGCGATCCTCATCAATAGCGGCAACGCAAATACCTTCACTGGAGTTCAGGGTGTTGCCGACGTCAGGTCCACCGCTGCCATGGCCGGGCGTGCTGTTGGATGCCGTGACAGCGATGTGCTGATCGCGTCCACGGGCGTGATCGGAGAGCCGCTGCCGGTTAATCGGGTTCAACGCGCCCTCGCGGGAATGGCGTCCAGGAACCGGTGCGCGTCCTGGATTCGGGCGGCACGGGCGATCGGCACCACCGATACCTATCCCAAGGGCGCCGTGCGCCGGGTGCGAATAGGAGGCACCGAGGTAAGCCTCTGCGGTATTGCCAAGGGGTCTGGGATGATCGCGCCGGATATGGCGACCATGCTGGCGTTTGTATTCACTGATGCCAGATTGCCGACGCCGGTGTTGCGGACTTTACTGAAAGAAGGTATCCGCACCTCTTTTAATTGTATTACCGTCGACAGCGATACCTCAACGAGCGATACGGTTTTGCTGGCGGCTACCGGACGAGCCTTGAACGGTCTTCCCAAATCAGCAACAGCACCTGAACTTAAAGCGTTCCGCGCCGCGCTCAAGGAATTGCTTACTGATCTTGCGATTCAGGTTGTTCGCGATGGTGAAGGCGCCAGCAAGTTTATTACGGTGGATGTGAGCGGAGCCGCGTCCAACGCCGAAGCGCGAAAGGCTGCGCTGGCTATTGCCAATTCTCCACTGGTCAAGACCGCGATTGCCGGCGAGGATGCCAATTGGGGGAGAATCATCATGGCCGTAGGTAAGTCCGGAGCGAGGCTCTTCCAGAAGCATCTCGCGATATCGATCGGGGGAATTACCATCACCCATGCTGGTGAGCGAGTCGGATCGTACGATGAACGTCAGATCACAAAACATCTCAAAGGCACTGAAATATCGATCGCGGTAGATCTCGGTGTCGGGCGGAGCAAGTCGCGGGTATGGACGTGTGACCTGACGCATGACTACATCCGTATCAATGCCGACTATCGAACTTAAAGGAGCGCTGATTGTTGCAGTCGGGATCGTGGTGGATGCACAGGGACGCCTTCTCGTCGGTGAGCGACCGGCAGAAAAGGATTACGCCGGCCAGTGGGAATTTCCGGGCGGTAAACTAGAACCAGGTGAGAGCGTTTTTGATGCGCTCGTTCGTGAATTTCGCGAAGAACTTAACCTGCAGGTTGACTCAGCGGACGCACTTTTTTCCTGTGAGCATGCCTACCCGGATCGGCAGGTAGAACTGCATTTCTGGCGCGTCACGGAATATCAGGGCGAGGCCGAGGGACTGGAGGGGCAGCGTCTTAGGTGGGTGCAGGCTGACGATCTTGCGTCTCTGGATTTTCTGGAAGGCAACCGCGCGCTGCTGGAGAAAGTATGCGCGATGGTGTTGCCACGCTGATTCTGGTGGGGCTTAACTCCAGGCGAAGCGTGGTTGGCCCAGATGACCCACCCGGGTGTTTCTGCCCAAAAGAGCAACTTCTCTGAACTGGTAGAGAATCGCGGCAGTCGGCGCATACACCTCATGGCCGACGGTTGGCAGCATGATTGAAAAGCCGTCCCGGACCGATTCATCGGTTTCTGACGTCGAGACTTCTGTCTGTGCGTCGGTGAGTTCCTTTAAAGGTATATGAAAGACCCGCTCTACTTCCGCTGGGTCGGGTGTCGGCGCAAGGGCCGCATTCATGCAGGCCACTACGGGTGTGATACAGAATCCCGACTCGGTCACAAAATCATCCAGTACACCGATCACGTGATCGGTTTGTGGATTGAGTCCTATCTCTTCGTGGCATTCACGAAGCGCCGTTTCAATAGACGTCTCTCCCGGTTCAGCACGCCCGCCCGGTAACGCATACTGGCCGGCGTGTCGGCGTAGGGTTTTGGCGCGGCGGGTCAGTATCACCGATCCCTCACTGGTATCGGGTACGTGTGTGACTAGAACCATAACCGCGGCACGGGTCAGCGTTTCACCCTGTTGTGGGATACGTTGAAAGTCTGCGAAGTTTGATGAAAGGCGGCGGCTTAAAGACATAAGTGAGAATCCATTCCTTTGGTCGTCACTTTTCGGCCGTTTGCGTCTTTTTTCGAGAGAGATCGATCAAGCGTTGATGTAAAGCATCAACCTGCCCGTAGAGTGATTGAAGACTACCGTCATTTTGAATGATGTCGTTCGCTGCGCGCCGCCGTTCTACATCACTCGCCTGCGCGTCGTCGATGGCTGAAAACACATCATGATCAAGGCCGTTTCGTTCCAGGACCCGTTTGGCGCGAAGCTCACGTGGCGCCTCTATGACGACGACGTGGTCAAAGTTTTCGGATTGTCTGGTTTCGGCCAGCAGGGGGATTGAAAAAATGACGTATGGAGCGGCAGCGCGTTTTGCCGCCTCGTTCATTTTTTGACGGACGCGTGGGTGAACGATTGCCTCAAGCTCAGCCCGTTTTTCCGGATCGGCAAAAACCAACTTCCGGATCGCTGCTCGATCAAGGCCGCCGTCCGGACTGAGCACAGCGGAGCCTAGCGCTTTTACGATCTCATCAACTGCATCTTCTCCCCGGGCAGTCACCTCATGAGCAAACTGGTCCGCATCAAGGATCACAACGTCAAGAGACAAAAGGTAATCGGTTACAGCGGTCTTGCCGCTGCCAATACCGCCGGTGAGGGCTACCTTAAGCATGTGATGTCCTAAAGTCCCGCCACGTTTAGGTAGTAATGGTTGAGGTCCACGCCCCATAGCAATACCAGCCAACCTCCACCGGCAAGATAAGGGCCGAATGGAATCTGTTGATCGCGCTGATGTCGTTTCAGGATCAGCATTGTGATGCCGATGACCGCTCCGGTTCCTGCACTCAGAAGGATGATCAGCGGGAGCATCTGCCAGCCCATCCAGGCGCCGAGAGCCCCTAACAGCTTGAAATCACCCCGACCCATACCCTCTTTTCCGGTCACGATCCGAAAACCGTGAAACACGATCCACAGGGAGCCGTATCCGGCGGCCGCACCAATCACAGCAGAGGTGAAGTCGGTAAATCCATTTGCGGCGTTAACGCCCAGCCCGACTGCCAGGAGCGGCAGGGTGAGACGGTCTGGCAGCAGGAAGTGTTCAAAATCGATAAAAGCAAGCGCAATCAGACACCAGGTAAAGGCCAGGGCAGCGAGCGTTGACCACTGCATCCCCATGACAATCACAACTACCAACGACAGTCCGGCACATAGCGCTTCGACCAGAGGATACCGCCCAGAGATCGCAGTATTGCAGGAACGGCAGCGACCCTTGAGTATCAGAAAGCTGATCAGCGGCAGGTTGTCGCGCCAGCGGATCGGCTGCTGACAAGATGGGCAGCGTGATACGGGTCCAGCGACTCCAGCGGGTTTTGGTAACCCCTCTAGCTTACCGTGCCATTGCCACTGTAACTGTTGCGGCACTCGGACAATAACGACGTTAAGGAAACTGCCCACCATCAGCGCCATCATAATCGTAATCACATACAGCCACGACTCGCCGCCCGGAGCACTAGCCAGGGTTTCGATCATTGGGCGACCGGAGGCGCTACCGCCATTACATAATCGAGCCCATCTTGAAGATAGGCAGATACATCGCGACGACCAGGGTGCCGACCAGTCCCCCCAGGACGCTAATCATAATCGGCTCAATAAGTTTGCTCATGTTGTCTACAGCCTCGCGAACTTCCCGCTCATAAAAGTCCGCAGCTTTGTTGAGCATGGTTTCGAGTTCGCCGGATTCTTCGCCAGTGCTGGTCATTTGCAGGATCATGGACGGAAAGAGGCCGGTTTGCGACATCGCACTGGAGAGGGATTGCCCGCCGCTTACTACTTCCCGAATGGATATGCAGCCATCTGAATAGACGCGGTTACCGGTCGCTCCGGCTACAGACTCCAGTCCGTCCACCAGTGGCACCCCAGAGCCAAACATCGTGGCCAGCGTACGCGCAAAGCGCGAGATTGCAGCTTTACGCAAAATGATGCCGAAAACCGGCAGACGCAAGGCGATCCGGTCTACCCGGTGGCGCATAGCTTCTGAGCGCCGGTAAGACATCGAAATAATAATGATGGCGCCGATGATGATGCCAAAGATCTGCAGCCATAGATCGCGAAAACTGCGCGACAACTCAATTACGATGGCGGTCAGCGCCGGCAGGCTGGCGCCGAAACTCGAGAACAGATCCTCAAACTGCGGGATCACGAAGACCAGTAGAAGTACGCTGACGATAAAACCCACAGCGAGCACAGCCGCCGGATACCAAAGGGCGCCTTTGACCTTTGCTTTGATCTCCTCAATGTTCTCCATATAAAGCGAGACCTTGTCCATCAGGTCGTCAAGGTTTCCTGATCGTTCGCCAACCGCAACCAGGCTGATATAAAGCGGGCCGAACTGGCGGGGAAATTTCTGAAGTGCCTCGCTCAGTGCGGTTCCACTTTCAACATCAAGCCGAACGGCGCCAAAGATCTCCCGGACTTTGGGGTGATCGGTTCCGTCGGCGATGGCTTTATAGGATTGCGCAATCGGCAGGCCCGCACCCAGCATGGTTGCAAGTTGGCGACTGGCAATTGAAATATCTTTGGGTTTGATCTTTTTACTGAATAATGACTTGGGTTTCTTGCGTACCGAGCGGGGATTGATGCCTTCCCGCCGCAGCGTACTGCGCACATAAGCCGGCCCCTGCGCTTCCATTTCCCCGGTCACTTTCTTGCCCTGGCGGTCGGTTCCCTTCCAGGTAAACATTTCCTGGGCTTTTTCTGGTTTCTTCGCCATAGGCTCAGGTGTCGGTCACCCGCAATACCTCCTCGAGACTGGTGATACCGGCGCGGACTTTGACAAGCCCCGCCTGGCGCATCGTCATAATGCCGTCCGCGATGGATTGTTTTTCGATCGCCTCCTGTCCGGTGTTTTGCACGATCAGCTCGGCAATCGCTTCGGTGACCGGCATAACCTGAAATACCCCCGTTCTTCCTTTATACCCCCGGGTACACTCGTCGCAGCCTTCGGGTCCGAAGAGTTTGAGATTCTTAAAGCTTCCCGATTCTGAAAAACCTGCACCCGTTAGCACCTCTTCCGGATATTCGACCGGTTTGCGGCAGGCGGTGCACAGTTTGCGGACCAGTCGCTGGGCGAGGATGAGGTGAACGGAGGCAGCAACATTGAACGGTGCTACGCCCATATTAAGGAGGCGAACAATTGTCGAAGGCGCGTCATTGGTGTGCAGCGTCGACAGGACCAGGTGCCCGGTCTGCGATGCCTTGATGGCGATGTCGGCTGTTTCAAGATCACGAACCTCGCCGACCATGATGATGTCCGGATCCTGGCGCAAAAAGGCACGCAGAGCCGTGGCAAAACTGAGGTTGGCTTTTTCGTTGATATTGACCTGATTGATTCCCGGAAGATTGATCTCAATCGGATCCTCCACGCTACTGATGTTGACTTCCGGGGAGTTCAAGGTGGAGAGCGCTGAATACAATGAAACGGTCTTACCGCTGCCCGTGGGTCCGGTAACGAGAATCATGCCGTGAGGCCGGTGGATGGCATCTTCGTATGCCTTGAACTGCTCAGGTTCCAGCCCCAGCGCGGACACACTGAGATCTGCACCGCTGCTGTCCAATACACGAATAACGACCTTTTCGCCAAATTGAGTGGGTAGGGTGCTTACCCGAAAGTCAATTTCATGCCCTTTGGAGAGCGTCAGTTTGATCCGCCCATCCTGGGGAATGCGCCGTTCGGCAATATCTAGATGTGAAAGGATCTTGACCCGGGCTGTGATCCTGGCAGCCAGCGATAACGGTGGGTTCGCGATCTCATGGAGCACACCGTCAAGCCGGTACCGGATCCGGAGTTTTCCTTCATAAGGTTCTATATGAATATCAGAGGCCTTTTGGCGAATCGCGTCCATCAGGATCTTGTTGACGAAGCGCACCACCGGGGTGTCCACTTCAGCGGTTTCAGTGCCGGATGGCGGCGCTGTTTTCGTCGCCATATCCTCAAGACCGGAATCCTCGTTGAGGTCAGCAAGTTCTGAACTGATGCCGCTGACGATGTCACGGATCACCTGGGTGAGTAATCTGGGATCAACCAGTATGGCTTCGACCCCAAATCCGGTCTGGAACGTGAAGGCATCCAGGCCTGAGACATCGCTCGGGTCCGGTACGGCGAGGAACACCTTGGACCCACGCTGAAACAGTGGTAGCACGCCGTGTGTTTCCAGAAACCGGCCATCAACGATTTCTTGCGGCCGACAGCCTAGATCAAAGGCCCTGAGATCCATCAGAGGCATGCCCGACTCTTCGGAGGCGCATCTCAGCAATGCAGTGCGGTCGACATCTTCCTGATCGAGCGCCTCCTTCAGGAACGAGCGGTGGCTTTTCTGTGCCGCTTCAAAAGTGTCGCGGACACGCTCTTTGGAGAGCAAATTTGCCTCGACGACCCGTCGCGATAGTCCTGACAGGGTAGTGCCCTGGACTGTGATGGAAAATGGGGACTGACTTGGTTCCATGATTAAAGAGAAAAGCAAAGTCTCAAAGCGTTAGTGAGAACCACTCAAAAGACTAACGGACCCCGTGTTTAGGCTATTTATCCGGGTTATTCCGGAAAAATCATTGAAATTTGGAAATATTCTCATGACACTCTAACAGAATAAGTATTTTGCTTCGGCGAAAAAATCCCTACAATACCGGTGATTGTTGAGCAGTAGGGTGATCGATCTGGGAGCGCCACAACATAACTGGAACGGCTTGCTCTTCATGTGACGGCTATCACATCGGTGATATGCTAGAGCTGTAAAAATTCTTACGCAGTAATCGTCAAAACTAAAGAGGAGTATTAATGATGACATTTTCCAAACAGGCGAAACCGGAACGGAAAAATAACCGTCAGCGGGGTTTTACGCTGATCGAGCTCATGATCGTGGTGGCGATCATCGGTATTCTGGCAGCCATCGCGATCCCGCAGTACACCAGTTATGTGGCGCGTACCCAGGTTGCGGAAGGCCTGCAACTGGCCGGCTCCGTCAAGACTGCGGTCGCTGAGTATTTTCAAACCAACAGCACTTGGCCGGGTACCAATGAGACCGCGGGCGCTGCTGCGGACTATGTCGGAAAATATACAGCCTCAGTGGAGATTACAGCAGGAAGTGGTACTACAACCCCGACTGTCATTACCGTGACGATGTTGGGTGTACCTCCAACCAGTTCGGATATTCAGGACGGGACGTTGACGCTGACTGCAGCCGCAGGCACTGGTTCAATAACCTGGACCTGTGACGGTGCCGGGGCATCACCGATCAGTGACAGTTACCTCCCTGCG
>MPLU02075408.1_pt1 | contig 11251 bp, 10 predicted proteins | sample 1617381 | NCBI WGS metagenome assembly MPLU02 (sample SAMN05944801, study PRJNA350692) | marine metagenome | biome: marine; feature: ODZ; material: water; isolation source: 90 m water sample filtered on 0.2 um supor filter | place: Pacific Ocean | collected 2012-04-08 | depth 90m m | reverse complement strand
GTCTTGAGGTGCAGCAGGGTGGTCTCGGTGAATGGGTTGGTGCCCTTGGAGAAGTTGATGACGAGCGCGGCAGCCACCACCAGCGAGATGGTCAGGAACAGGCCGACTTTCCATTCTTTTTTTGCTTTCATGATTAGAACTCCAAATCCTTGGGATCGGCGATCCCATTGACAAACTTGTGAACGACCGGGTCGGTGGAATTGAAAATATCGTCGGGCGAGCCGTTGGCGTGGATTTCGCCGTGGTGCAGCATCATCACGCGGTTGCCGACGCGGCGCATGCTACGAGTATCGTGCGTGACGACGATCGATGTGCATTTTCACTGATCGCGCATCCTGATGACGAGTTGGTCGATGCTGTCGGCCACGACCGGGTCTAGCCCGGTGGTCGGTTCGTCGTAAAGGATGATCTCCGGCTTGTAAACAATGGCACGGGCCAGCCCGACGCGTTTTTTCATGCCACCGGACAATTCGGCCGGTTTCTTGGACTGCGTGCCGCCGAGGTCCACCAACTCGAGGGCATCGGCGACGGTTCCCCGGATTTCCGCCGAGGACATCGTTTGCTCGCGGTCGAGCAGGAAGCCGACGTTTTCCTCGACGGTCAGTGAGTCGAACAATGCTGCGCCCTGGAAGAGCATGCCGAACTTGCGGCGCACCTTGATGAGTTCGCGCTCGGAAAGGTCGGCGATGCTTTGGCCGTCTATTTTCACGTCGCCCTCGTCCGGTTGAACGAGGCCGATGATGTGTCGGAGCAGCACGCTTTTGCCGCAGCCGCTGCCGCCGATGATGACAACCGATTCACCCTCGTCGATTTGCAGGTTCACGCCGCGCAATACCTGTTGTTGCCCGAAGCTCTTGTGCAGTTGTGAGACCTCGATCATTCCTGGTAAATCAAGAGGTTGTTAAGAACGAGCGTCACGAAAAAGTTGGACACGAGAATACTGATGGAGGCGGCGACCACTGCCTCGGTGGTGGCCTTGCCAACCCCCTCGGCACCCTGGCCGCAGTGCATCCCCTTGTGGCAAGCGATGGTGGCAATGATGCCGGCGAAGATGAACGCCTTGATCAGCCCCATCCAGATGTCCACTGACCCCGTGTAGAACACCATGTTGCTCCAAAGGAAAACGGGGTCAAGGCCAAGTAGATATACGGCCACCAGCATACCGGAAACCATGCTGATGGCGATGGCTTCGGCAGTGAGAAGCGGCAGCGAAATAAACATGGCAAGCAATCTTGTGTCCACGAGGTAGTCCACCGGGCTGGTGGCGAGGGTCCGCAGGGCGTCGATCTGTTCGGTCACCTTCATGGTACCGAGTTGGGCGGCCATCGCTGCGCCGACGCGGCCGGCGATCATCAGGCTCGTCAACACCGCGCCGAGTTCACGGGCCATGGCCACGGTGACCACCGACATCACGGCGCTGTCCATCTTCACCTTGTGAAACTGGATGTAAAACTGGGCGCACATCACCATCCCAGTGAAGGCGCCGGTGAGTAGGACCACTGACTGGGATTTCACACCGATGAAGTGGAGCTGCTCAATCAGGTCGCGGACGCGGAATCGCTTCGCAAAAATGGAGCGCATCGTGTCCAGGAACAGGACAGTGACGTTGCCCAAGCTGGCGAAAGCGTCCTTAAGCGGGTTGTCAGCTGAACGTCCCATGAGCAGTCAGACGGTTTGTACCAATCCGCTCGGTGAAAGGCGAGTCCGAGGATTCACTTGCCCGCTTGGCCCGGCGGGGTGGAAAGCAGAGTCGAGGTTGGTTTAGCTAGAAACCTTGGTGTCTTCGCCCTTGGCTTTGGCTTTTTTCTGGGTGAAGATCAGTTTGTCGTCCCTGGCGGAGACGGCAACCATCTCACCTTCGCGCAGGTTGCCTCGGATGATTTCCTCGGCCATCGGGTCCTCGAGGTGTTTCTCGACGGCTCGGCGCATAGGGCGTGCCCCGTAGGAGGGATCGTAGCCCTGATCCCGCAAAAGGTCGCGGGCGGACTCGTCCAATTCGAAGTGGAGATTACGTTGGGCCAGTCGCTTCTCGACCTTATCAAGCTCGAGTTCAAGAATTTGGGTGAGTTCTTCCTTGCCAAGAGAGCGGAACACGATGATGTCGTCGAAACGGTTGAGGAATTCCGGCCGGAAAACTTTCTTAGCCTCCTCGGTGAGATTTTCCTTCATCCGCTCGTAGTCCTGCTCGTCGTCGGGGGCGGTGAAGCCCATGGTGGCTCCCTTCTTGAGTCGCTCGGCGCCGACGTTGGAAGTGAGCAGGATGATCGTGTTGCGGAAGTCCACCTGCCTGCCGAAGTTGTCGGTCAGTTTGCCCTCCTCGAGAATTTGGAGGAGCATGTTCATGACGTCTGGGTGAGCTTTCTCGATTTCGTCAAAGAGCACGACGGAGTAGGGGTTGCGGCGCACCTTTTCGGTCAACTGGCCGCCTTCCTCATAGCCGACATAGCCCGGCGGCGAGCCGACAAGGCGCGAGACGTTGAACTTCTCCATGTACTCGGACATGTCGAGTTGCACGAGGGATTTGCTGTCGCCGAACATGTTTACGGCAAGGCTCTTGGCTAGGAGTGTCTTGCCCACACCAGTCGGGCCGAGCATCATGAAGGCGCCGATCGGGCGTGCGGGATCCTTAAGGTCGGCACGGCTGCGGCGCAACGCCTTGCAGAGAGTCTCGACAGGCAAGGCTTGGCCAACGACGATCTTGGAAATTTCCTTTTCCATCGAGAGGAGCTTCTGCACTTCGCCTTGTTCCATGCGCTTTAGCGGGATACCGGTCCACTTGGCCACGACGTACATGATTTCATCCTCATCGACCTTGACGCGGGCGTCCTCGTTGTTTTTCTTCCACTCGGCTAGCGTGTTCTCGAGTTCCTCCTTGGCCTTCTTTTCCTCGTCGCGCATCGAGGCGGCCTCCTCGAATTTCTGGTCCTTGATGGCCTTCTCCTTTTTGATGCGGGTTTCCTCGATCGCCAACTCGAGGTTTTTGACCTCGGGCGGGCGGGTCATGGCCTTGATGCGGGCGCGGGCACCGGCTTCGTCCATGATATCGATTGCCTTGTCCGGCAGGAAACGCCCGGTGATGTAGCGGTCGGAAAGCCTGACGGCGGCCATGACGGCAGCATCGGTCAGTTCCATCTTGTGGTGATCCTCGTAACGCGGTCGCAGGCCCTTGAGAATATCGATGGTATCATCGATGGAGGGCGGCTCGACCTTGACGGACTGGAACCGGCGCTCCAGGGCGGCGTCTTTCTCGATGTATTTGCGGTACTCGTTGAGGGTGGTGGCGCCGACGCACTGCATCTCGCCACGGCTCAGGGCCGGCTTGATGATGTTGGAAGCGTCCATCGTCCCCTCGGCGGAGCCGGCTCCGACGATGGTGTGCAGCTCGTCGATGAACAGGATGATGTTTTTCGCGCGGCGAATCTCGTCCATCACGGCCTTGATGCGTTCTTCGAACTGGCCGCGGTACTTGGTGCCGGCGACCATCAGCGCGAGGTCGAGGGTGATGACGCGCTTTTCGCGCAAAATTTCCGGGACGTTGCCCTTGGTGACTTCCTGTGCGAGGCCCTCGACGATGGCTGTCTTGCCGACGCCGGCCTCGCCGAGCAGCACCGGGTTGTTTTTGGTACGGCGGCACAGGACCTGGATGACGCGCTCGATCTCTTCAGCGCGGCCGATGACCGGGTCCATCTCGCCTTTTTTGGCGATCTCGGTGAGGTCGCGGCCGAACGCCTTGAGCGCCGGTGTCTTGACCTGTTTCTTGTTGCCGCGGGACTCCTCTTCCTCCATGCCAGCGGTGACGCCGTCGCCGCCATCGTCGCCCTCGAAGTTCGGATCCAGCTCGTGCAGGATTTCCTGCCGGCAAAGGTCGATGTCGATGTCGAGAGTCTTCAGCACGCGTGCCGCGACGCCCTCGCCCTCCCGCAGCAGGCCCAGCAGGATGTGCTCGGTGCCGACGTAGGTGTGGTGCAGCGCCTTGGCTTCCTTCTTGGAAAGCTCGAGCACTTTCTTGACGCGCGGTGTGTACGGGATGTTGCCGGCCAGTTTCTGGTCCGGTCCGGTGCCCACCTGTTTCTCGACCTCGAGGCGCACGGTCTCCAAGTCGAGGCCCATTTTTTGGAGGACATTGACGGCGACGCCCTGGCCAAGGTTGATCAGGCCCAGCAGCAGATGCTCGGTGCCCACGAAGCTGTGGTTGAAGCGGTCGGCCTCCTTCCTCGCCAGCGCCAACACTTGCTGGGCGCGCGGGGTGAAGTTGTTCATTGACTCGTCACTCATAAAAATACTTGCCCAGTTTGGACGCCCTGGCGGGTTTTGTCCAGCTTGGGAATGGCTGCCGCTTCGCTTGGTCAAGCACTGGGTTTATTCGTCATTCTCTTCTGTTTTCCGCATGTCTGGCGTGGCAGGGCGATCCACCTTCAAGAGCCGGCTTCGCAGCAGGTTGGCTCGGAGGATGTCTCGCTTCTCGGCCGAGAGTTTGCCCGCCCGGGTTTTCTGCAGGTGCGCCGGCTGGGTGATGATGAACAGCTCCTCGGTCAACGCCGGCTTGTTGCAGGGGAACAGGGACAGGTCGATGCCCAGCCGGAAGAGCGACAGCAGATTCATCGTTTCCTTGGAGGAGATGCTGTGGGAATTGGCCAGGATGCCGTAGGCCCGGCCGATGTGGTTGTAAACCATCTTGGCCTTGTTCTCGAGGAGCTTGCCCCGGGCGTTCTCCTCGTGGTCGATGATCTGCAACAGCACTTTGTTGAGCCGCTCGACGATATCCGACTCCGTCTCGCCGAGGGTCATCTGGTTGGAGACCTGGAAGATGTTGCCCAGCGCCTCCGTGCCTTCGCCGTGCAGGCCGCGGACGGCCAGGCCAAGCTTGTTCACCGCTTGGATGATCTGGTTAATCTGCTCGCTCAAGACCAGCCCTGGCAGGTGTAGCATCGCGCTGACGCGAATGCCGGTGCCGAGGTTGGTGGGGCAGGCGGTCAGGTAGCCGCGTCGCTTGCAGAAGGCGTAGTCGAGGTTGGACTCCAACGCGGTGTCGAATTGGTCGATCGCCATCCAGGCTTTGTCCACCTGCAATCCCGGCAGCAGGGCCTGCATGCGCAGGTGATCCTCCTCATTGATCATCACGCACAGGGTTTCGTCGCCGCTGAGCGCCATGCCGCTGCCGGCTGTCTTGGCGGCGTGCTCCCGGCTGATGAAATGGCGCTCGACGAGCAGTTGCTTGTCCAGCGTGGACAAATCCTCCATGCCGGTGTGAAAGGCATCCCGCATCGGATCCACCCCCATCACGTTGTCACGGATGTGCTTGAAGGTTTCCACTCGCACCGATTTTTTCGCCCTGCCGGGGAACGGCGTGGTGGCGAGGTTGCGGGCCAGCCGCACGCGGCTGGACAGGACGATCTTGTTGGAGGGCCCCTCGCGACCGGACGCATCCTCTGGCTTGGAAAGGATATCCTGTATGTTCATCGCTCAGGAAATGGTGGACTCGGAATACTCTGACTTGACCCGGGAAATCTCGTCGCGCAACTGCGCCGCCTTTTCGTAATCCTCCTTGGCCACTGCCTTGTCGAGCTTCGATTGCAATGAGTGCAGCCGATCCACGTACACCTTCGTCTGCTGCCAGACCGCGGGCGCCTTGCCAACATGGCGCGTGCCCTTGTGCATGCTCTTGAGTAGGCTCTCCACCCCCTCCGTGAAGTGGTCGTAACAGTCCGGGCAACCCAGCCGGCCGGTCTTCTTGAAATCCGTCTGGCTGAAGCCGCACTTGGGGCATTTCCCCATGGTATTGCCGGACTCCTCCATCTCCTGCGAGGCGCCGAGGCCCAGCAACAGGTCGGCCAGCGAAAAGCCGGTGGGGTCGTCCACGCCCTTGGCTTTCGAGCAACTCTCGCACAGGTCGATCTTCTTGGTCTTTCCCTCAACCATCTGGGTCAAGTGAACCGTCGCCTCATTTTCCTTGCAAATATCGCAGAGCATCCGTCCGGGAAAAAATTGTCGTTCGTACTGTTAGTTCAAGCGGGCCAAACCGTTTGATCCCTCAAAAACGCAGAAAATATAGCACAAAACCTGCGAGAATCAAAGGCGCAAGGCTGGCAAATTGCCCCTTGAAAAATTGGTCAAGCGCGGGGTGGGTATGGCTCTCCGGGCCGGATGTGGCAAAAGCCCACGTCGCGGACGGCTGGAGACAGCCATCCTTGCCCCAGAGCGCTCAGCGCTTGGCGATCCGCTCGCCGGAGACCTTGGTCAGCTCGTGGTACGCCTTGACCATCTTCTTCGTGACCTGCCCCGGCTTGCCGTTGCCGATGACTCGCTGGTCGATCTTCACCACCGGCACGATCTCCGCGCCGGTGCCGGTGAGGAAACATTCGTCGGCGTTGAATAGGTCGTACCGCGTCATGTTCGGCTCGGAAGTCGGCACGCCAAGCTCGGCCAGCAGATCGATCGCCGTGCCGCGGGTGATGCCGTGCAGCGCGCCGGACGACAGCGGCGGCGTGAACATCCGCCCGTCCTTGAGGATGAAAATATTGTCGCCGGTGCACTCGGCCACGTAGCCCTCCGTGTTGAGCATGATCGCCTCCTCGTACCCGGCGATGTTCGCCTCGATCTTGGCCATGATGTTGTTGAGATAGTTCAGCGACTTGATGGCCGGGTTGACCGCGTTGTGATGATTGCGCGTCGTCGCCACCGTCACGATCTCCATGCCTTTTTTGTAAAGGCTTGGCGGGTAAAGCTGGATCTTCCCGGCGATGATGATCACCTGCGGGTCGGAGCAGCGGTTGGGGTTCAGGCCCAGCGTGCCGCGGCCGCGAGTCACCACCAATCGGATGTAGCCGTCGTTGAGCTTGTTGCGGCGGCACGTCTCGAGCGTGGCCTCCATCAACTCCGCATGCGTCATCGGCAGGTCGAGCAGGATCGCCTTGGCCGAGCAGAACAACCGGTCGATGTGCTCCTTCAGCTTGAACACCCGGCCGTGGTACGCCCGGATGCCCTCGAACACGCCGTCGCCGTAAAGCAGCCCGTGGTCGAACACCGACACCTTCGCGTTTTGCTCGCTGTAAAATTTGCCGTTGATGTAAACCTTCATTCCCAAAAGCGGGGGGAAACCTACGGGAACCCACCCCGACTTGGCAAGGACGCAGGGGAAGCCGCTCTTGCCCGCCATTGTTTTCACCGACATCGTTGTGTTATCCAATCTCACGGCGCTCGAGTTGCTCACCACGCGGGAGCAGATCGTCCAGCCGCTCGTGCAGGGGATCTTCGGAAGGGACAAGTTTCTGATTCACGAACATCGCTTCGAGCGGGATCAGGGCAACTACGCCGCGTTGCTGAAGGCGATCAAGTCCTCACGGCCGATCCGTTCTTGTCGCAGAGTAGGGTGATTCCCAAGTCGCCAGCGCGGGCGTTTTATTTACGCAATGTCGAGGTAGCCGGACAAAGTGAATGTCGAACTCGAGTCGAGCTTGGAGACGCTGAAGCGCATGGAGATTGGCGAGTTGAAAACCGATGCCACGTGGGATCCGATGATGAATCACGAAGTCTTCAAGGCGATCGTCCAGTGAGCAAGCCGTAGTATTGCGACGGTGAATAACTTGGCCTGTGCCCGGGCAGCGGCTTGGCCTACCTTGTTCTCCGATGCCCGGCGCATATCATCAACTGCTCGACGCCACCATTGGCCACCTCGAGTCGCTCAAGCAGCAGGGTGTGCGGTACGTCGATGCGTCGCCGGAGTCGCTGTCGCGCCTGGCCAGGCCGGCTGCACAAAAAACCACCGCCGCCCCGCTTGGCCAGGCGGCGCCAACCCTCATTCCGCAGCGTCCCGACGAGCCAAGCGTTTACGACTCGCCCAAGCTGTCCGCCGCCGATAAAGAATCCGCGATGCCCAAGCTGCGTGACGAGGCGCTGGCCTGCGCCCAGTGCGCGCACCTCGTATCGACGCGAACGCAGGTCGTGTTTGGGGTCGGCACCGTCCATGCGGAGTTGATGCTCATCGGCGAGGCGCCGGGGCTGGACGAGGACAAGGAGGGTGAGCCGTTCGTCGGCGCGGCCGGCCAACTGCTGACCAAGATCATCGAGGCCACCGGGCTCGACCGTGACAAGGTTTACATCGCCAATATTCTCAAGTGCCGCCCCGACACCCCTGGCAAGGTTTACGGCAACCGCAAGCCGCGCCCCGAGGAAATGGAAACCTGTTTCCCGTGGGTCAAGCGGCAGATCGAGATCATCCAGCCCAGGGTGATGGTTGCGCTGGGCGGAACCGCTGTCGAGGGGCTGCTCGGCAAAATGCCGTCCGGCATCACGCGACTGCGCGGCAACTGGCAGGCGTACCGCGGCGTGCCGGTGATGCCCACCTTCCACCCGTCCTACCTGCTGCGCAACCAGTCGTGGGCGATCAAGCGCCACGTCTGGGAGGACATGATGCAGGTGATGGAACGCCTCAACATGCCCATCAGCGAAAAACAAAGAGGCTACTTCCAACGCCGGTAGCGCTTAGCTGGATATTTTGTTTTCAACCGCGAATTCACGCGAAGAAACACGAATGGAACGGGGGATTCCTACCCCCTCATACGACACGGCGCGCCCCCCCTCCAGCCGCGTCCATGAGAATATTTTAAAAGAGTTTTGACAACCCAGAGAACAATTCTTACCCGAAACTCATTGGATGAACCGTGATCCTGTGTTGGAACAGGCACGCAAGGGGCATGTCAGTTTGGCAAGGCGAACTTGTTGCCAGAAAAAGAAAACACACACCGGCCCGTCACCTCGGTAGATGGGTCAACCCGCACAGCCCCGACCCACGGGGGTGTCGTGCGGACCGGGAACAAGAAGTTCAGGGCCTACGATTTATCTGGCAAGTTAATCAGCGTCGCGGCATCACAAGGGGCAGCGGATGCCATGTTACTTAGGGGCAAAACAAGCGAGCGAGAAAAACGCAAAACAACCGTAAGACATTCGTTCCCCCATTAAATCACCGGATTATTTGTTGATGATTGACGAGCGCAAAACCGTTTTGATGATCGCCGGCGAGGCCAGCGGCGATACGCTCGGCGCGGAGTTGATCGAGGCCGTCCGGCAACAGTCCGGCGGCGACGAGATCGACTTTATCGGCGCAGGCGGCCCGAGGATGGAAGCGGCTGCTTTGCAACCGGAGTTCGACTTGAGCGAACACGCCGTCGTCGGCATCTGGGAGGTGCTCAAAAACTATTTCAAGTTCCGCCGCCTGTTCCGCCACCTGCTCGAGTTGGCGACCCGGCGCGAGCCGGACGCGATCGTGCTGATCGACTACCCCGGTTTCAACCTGCGCTTCGCCAAGGCCATCCGGCGATACCTGTCGCAGGGCGGCGGCGCGTTCCGGGAGTGGCGGCCGAAAATCATTTGCTACGTGTCGCCGCAAATCTGGGCGTGGAAAGAGGGGCGCGTGCACCAGATCGCCAGAGACATCGACCTGATGCTGTCGATCTTTCCGTTCGAGAAAGACTGGTACGCCGAGCGCGTGCCGGAGTTCCCTGTTGAGTTCGTCGGCCACCCGCTCGTCGATCGTTTCCCCTTGGCCAACCCGGATGGCGCGACGGTGCCGCTCGATCCGGATTTATTCACCGAGCAGCCCACCGTGCTGCTGCTGCCCGGAAGCCGGCGGCGAGAGATCGACAAACACCTGCCCGTGATGCTCGAGGCAGCGGTGATTTTTTCGGCCAAAATCAAGACCCGGCTCCGCATGGTGGTGCCCAGCGACGAGATGCTGACCTTGGCCAAGCAGCACATCCCGGCCGGCACCGAGCTTGATTTGCAAGTCGGCGACTTGGCCAAGGCACTTGGCCGGGCGAGCCTCGCCATCGCCTCCTCCGGCACGGTCACGATGGAGTGCGCTTGGTTCCGCGTGCCCACCGTCGTGCTCTACAAAACCAGCCCTCTGACCCACGCGCTTGGGCGGGCGCTGCTGAAAGTACCGTACCTCGCCATGCCCAACCTGCTCGCCGGCGAGGAATTGTTCCCCGAGTTCCTCCAGTCAGAAGCCAACGCCGACAACCTCGCCGAGGCCAGCCTGCTGTTGCTCAGAGACAAGGGCGAACGCACCCGGATCCTCGACGGGCTCGAGCTAGTCACCTCCCGGCTTGGCCAAAGCGGAGCCGCCGCCCGGGCCGCCCAAGCCGTCCTCGGCACTCTTGATTGACGCTCGCTCTCGACCGGGTGGGCGGGGGTGGTTTACATTGCGCGCGCATGGTTCGGTATCTTGATCTTTTGCGGCTGGTTTTGAGTGAGGGCAGGGCCAAGGGCGACCGCACCGGCACCGGCACCCTGTCGGTGTTCGGGGCGCAGGCGCGGTTTCCGGTCGGCGAAACGTTTCCCGTGCTCACGACGAAGAAGCTGCACTTGCGGTCGATCATTCATGAGTTGCTTTGGTTCCTGAAGGGCGACACGAATGTCCGGTATCTCAACGATAACGGCGTGAAAATTTGGGACGAGTGGGCGGATGGTAACGGCGACCTTGGCCGGGTGTACGGGGCGCAATGGTGCGACTGGCGCACGCCGGACGGCGACTCAGTGAACCAAGTTGATCGGCTGATCGATGGGTTGAAAAACAACCCGGACAGTCGGCGGCACATTATCAGCGCGTGGAACGCCGGCGAACTCGACCAAATGGCGCTGACGCCGTGCCACGCGCTGGTGCAGTTCAACGTTTGCGACGGGGTGTTGAGTTGCCAGTTGTATCAGCGCAGCGCGGATCTGTTTCTCGGTGTGCCGTTCAATATCGCGTCGTACTCGCTGTTGTTGCTGATGGTGGCGCAGGTGTGCGGCCTGAAGCCGGGCGAGTTCATTCATACGTTCGGCGATCTGCACCTGTACTCGAATCATCTCGACCAAGCCAAGCTGCAACTGGCGCGCGAGCCAAGGCGGCTGCCGAAGATGGTGATCAACCCGGATGTGGATAACATTTACTCGTTCTGCTACGACGACTTCGAGTTGCAGAATTACGATCCGCATCCATCGATCAAGGCGCCCATCGCCGTTTGAATGATGGTCGCCCTGCCCTTCAAGGCCATCGCCGCCATGTCGCTGAATCGGGTGATCGGTCGCGGCAACAGTATCCCGTGGCATTTGCCGGACGACTTTGAGTGGTTCAAGCAAACGACGATGGGGCACGTGCTGGTGATGGGGCGAAAGACGTTCGAGTCAATCGGCCGCCCGCTGCCTGGCCGCGAAACGATCGTGCTGACGCGCCGCGCCGAACCGATCCCTGGCATCCGCACGATCGGCAGTC
>MPLU02335430.1_pt1 | contig 11252 bp, 5 predicted proteins | sample 1617381 | NCBI WGS metagenome assembly MPLU02 (sample SAMN05944801, study PRJNA350692) | marine metagenome | biome: marine; feature: ODZ; material: water; isolation source: 90 m water sample filtered on 0.2 um supor filter | place: Pacific Ocean | collected 2012-04-08 | depth 90m m | reverse complement strand
TTTTAAAATTAAAAACAAAAAGTAAATTAACAATTTAAAATTTAAAAAATTATGGCAATTACAAGTGCGAGTGGTATAGATGCTGCTCCAAGAAAACAAACGTTGGCATCCAACTATGTAGACTTTACGTCTTCAGCTACAGAAGGATGGGCTCAACAATATTTACCAGACCTTATGGAGAAGGAAGCTGAGGTTTATGGTAAAAGAACAATCGCAGGATTTTTAGCTCAAGTAGGAGCTGAAGAAGCTTCTGCGTCAGAAAGAGTGATTTGGTCTGAACAAGGAAGATTACATTTAGCTTATACATGTACATATCAAGATTCTAACAATACTTATGCCGTGGTAAACGACATGGATGGTAATGCTGTTGGTACGGACCACGGTCTTAGAGTTGGTGATATAGTTATCATGTCTAACGCTTCGGCTACAGCTAAAGGTTACATTTCAGCTGTAAATGAAGATGGTGACAATGCTGCTGAATTTACAGTTTTAGCTTACGCTGATGATCATATGACTTCTGCTGATGCTTTAAACTCTACATCAACTACTGCTGGAGCTCATAGAGTTTTAGTTGTTGGTTCTGAGTTTGAGAAAGGATCTAGCGCTAGATCAGCTGCAAATGCTCCACAGTTCAAATCATTCTCTAACAAACACCTAATCATGAGAGATTACTACGAAGTATCAGGATCTGATGCTACTGCAATCGGTTGGGTTGAAGTTTCTGGTGAGGAAGGTCAAAACGGATACTTATGGTATTTAAAAGCTGAAGGTGATACTAGAGCTCGTTTTGCTGATCACTTAGAGATGACTATGTTAGAAGCTGAAACTGCTCACGCTGATGCGGGTGCAATTGGTGGTACTGATGGTGGTGCTCTTCAAGATGGTACGCAAGGTTTATTCCAAGCTATCACATCTAGAGGTCACTCTACTACTGGTATTACTGGTGTTAACGCCGCTACTGATTTAGCTGAATTCGACGCTGTCTTAGCTGTATTTGATGAAAATGGAGCTATTGAAGAAAACATGATGTTTGTAGATCGTTCTACTAGCTTAGCTATGGACGACATGCTAGCTTCTATGAATTCTTACGGAGCTGGTGGTACTTCTTACGGAGTATTCGACAACTCTGAAGACATGGCTTTAAACTTAGGTTTCTCTGGTTTCAGAAGAGGTTCTTATGACTTCTACAAGTCTGATTTCAAATACTTAAATGACAAAGGTACTAGAGGTGGTTTAAATGACACTGTTAATGCAATTAGAGGTGTTGTTGTTCCTGCTGGTGTATCATCTGTTTATGATGAGCAATTAGGTAAGAATCTTAAGAGACCTTTCTTACACGTTAGATACAGAGCTTCAGGAACTGAGTCTAGAAAATTCAAAACTTGGGTTACTGGTTCTGTTGGAGCTTTGACATCAGGTGTTGATGCAATGCAAGTACACTATTTATCTGAAAGATGTTTAATTACACAAGGTGCTAACAACTTCATGTTAATGAACTAAGCACAATTATTTTAAAGAGACTGGGATTAATTTCCCAGTCCCTTTATTTTTATTAATTTTATTATATATTATATTATGGCAAAAAAAGCTAAAAAAACAGAAGTGGAAACAACTCCACTGGCTGTAGAACAGCCAAAAGTTGAAACACCGGTTATGGAAAAACCAAAACCAAAAAAAGTTGAACCAAAATCTACAAATCCTGAAGACGGTTGGGAGATTAAAGATAGGATGTATTATTTAACTGGTAACAAATCACCATTAACCTACTTGATAAGAGGTAGTAATATTTTTTATTTTGACGAAGAAGCTGGTTACGAAAGAGAGTTAAAGCATACGTCTAACCAAAGAACATGCTTTGTAGATGAAATGAAGGGCGAGCAAAGATTGGAGCATATTATATTCAGAAGTGGAGCATTAATGGTTCCAAAGAATAAAACTGTATTACAGAAGTTATTGTCTTTGTACCACCCACATAAAGACAAGGTATTTAAAGAACACAAACCCCAAGCTATAGCGTCTAACGAGATCGATATATTAGAAATGGAAATAGCAGCATTGAATGCCGCTCAAAATCTAGATATAGATATGGCTGAAGCGGTTATGCGTGTCGAGGTTGGTTCTAGAGTTAACGAGATGAGTTCTAAGGAGCTTAAAAGAGATTTACTATTATACGCTAAGAGAAACCCAGGTTTGTTCTTAGAATTAGTAAATGATGAAAATGTTCAACTTAGAAACTTTGGTATCAAAGCAACTGAAATGGGAATATTAAAATTATCTTCTGATCAAAGAACTTTTTCATGGGGTTCTAATGATAGAAAGTTAATGAATGTTCCATTTGATGAACATCCTTACTCAGCTTTAGCCGCTTGGTTTAAAACTGACGAAGGAATGGAGATTTACTCCAATATTGAAAAACGATTAAAATAATAATCACTTGTAGATGCAGTCGCTCTACGGGGCGATTGCAAATACAAACTAAAAAGAAATTATGGCAATAAGTGTAGACACGGTATATCAGAAAGTTTTAGCTCTCGCTAACAAAGAGCAGAGGGGTTATATAACGCCTCAGGAGTTTAATTTGTTCGCTGATATAGCACAAATGGAAATATTTGAACAATATTTTTACGACTTAAATCAATTGTCTAGAATTCGTAGTAACTCTAAAGAATACAGTGATATTGTAGATAATTTAAACGAAAAAATATCATTTTTTGAAGTTATAAACGCTACTGTTACAGGTGGAACAACTTTAACTCCAAACGCGGGTACTGAAGTGTATAGAGTTGGTACTGTTATGTGTGTACTGCCAAGTGGTACTGTAGAAATAGAAGAAGTACAAAGAAATCAACTTTTGTATATAAACAAATCACCATTAACAAAGGCAACAGAAACTAGACCTATATACGTTAGAGAAAATGAAAACACTATTGGAATATTTCCAGTTTCTATAATAACAAATCCAATAACATTTGATTATGTTAAAAAACCATCAAAACCAAACTGGGGATATATTGTTGCTGAAACAAAAGCATTATACCAGCCCGCTTACTCTAATTCGTTTGAACTACACCCGTCAGAAGAAACGGAATTAGTATATAAAATATTAAAACTTGCCGGGCTAAGTATTAAAAGAGATGATTTAGCTAAGGGAGGCCAAGGATTAGAATCCATGCAAGTTCAACAAGAAAAACAATAAATAAATGGGATTATTAAACGTAACACAACAAGCTTATTATGATGGTAATGACCATGGCAACTATCAATTTACGTCTTTAAATGACGTAATAAACCAGTTTATAATCGCTTATGTTGGTGAAGATAAAATAATATCTAAAGCTAAAAGAACAGATGTAGCTTTTCACGCTCAAAGAGCTATGCAAGAATTATCATTTGATACTTTCAAGTCTTGTAAAGCGCAAGAGATCACGGTTCCAGCAACACTACAAATGACGTTGCCACAAGATTATGTTAACTATACTAAAATATCTTGGGTTGATTCGGCTGGTATTAAGCATATAATGTACCCTACTTCAAAAACTTCAAATCCATCTTCTAATCCATATCAAGATTCTGCCGGAGATTTTACATTACAAAAGACATCGACCGCTGGTCCAGCTGATGGTGACAACGATCTTATATTAGATGGCGTCCATGAGGATATAATTGTCGGGATGTTAGTATCTGGCCCTTTTATTCCAGCTGGGGCAACTGTGCTTGATGTCTCTCATAGTTCAACTAATACGACTTTGTTTATTAATGATCCAGCTAACCCCGGCACACAATTAGTGTTTAGTCAGTTGGGACCTACTGGTTTAGCTGTAGATATTGTTAATAATGGAGCTACGTATACCTTTACAAATGTTGATGGTTCTTTAGTGTCACCTGTAAAATCATACGTAAGATCTGTTGGCTCTGTAGTTTTTAGTAGTACATCTAACGTTATTATTGCTTATACAGGGACAACTCTTGACACTTCAGATTTGGAAGTTGGCATGCTTGTTAATAACCGCTATTTTGCACCAGGAACTGTAATAACTCACATAAATCCAAACGATTCTATAATTGTAAGCAGCTCCCCAACAGCAACAGTTGTAATAGATACAATTGATTTTTATTCTACAGGTGCAGACACTGACACATGGGCGAGTTATAAATCTAGTACGCCATCTGAAAATCAAGATGACTATCAAGATGATACTTACTGGCCAATGGACGGTGAAAGATATGGTCTTGATCCTCAACACGCTCAAGCTAACGGATCTTTTTACATAGACTGTGTTTCTGGAAAAATACACTTTAGCTCTAATGTTTCAGGAAAAACTGTGATATTAGATTATATAAGTGATAGTCTTGGTACTGATGATGAAATGCAAGTTCATAAATTTGCAGAAGAAGCAATGTATAAGCATATAGCTTACGCTATTTTATCTACATCTTCTTCGCAGCTACACCAACAGCTAGCGCCAAGATTTAAAAAAGAAAAGTTTGCAGCAACTAGGCAAGCAAAATTAAGATTATCTAATATTAAATTAGAAGAATTAACTCAAGTACTTAGAGGCAAATCTAAGCAAATAAAACACTAGTACATGCCAGAGATTAAAAATCAGTTCACTGCTGGTAAAATGAATAAAGATCTTGATGAAAGACTTATTCCCAAAGGTGAATATAGACATGCAATGAACGTGCAAGTTTCTACTTCAGAAGGATCTGAAGTTGGAACTGTTCAAAATATATTAGGAAACGTAAGTATTGCACTGCAAGGAGGTGTTACTATTAGTAATAACGCTAGAGTAGTTGGCAGTATATCTGATGAAAAAAATGATACTTTATATTATTTAGTTAGAGATGAAGGTTCAGGCATTAGTTATATAATTAGCCATACAGCAAGTGGTAATGGTGTTCTTGTTTTTGTAGATAAATTCAATGTATTAGGGCTTATATTAACTACTAAAATAACAGGTATAAATGTTATTGATGATATGTTGTTTTGGACAGACGGTATTACTGAGCCAAAAAAAATAAACATACCGCGTAGTATAGAGGGAACTTTTAATAATGGTAGTTTTCACACGAGATTAATAAATAAAGAACAAGGGATAGTCTTTGCTAGTGGAATCGACATACTGCAAGAGCATGTTACTGTTGCTAGAAAAGCACCAACACAAGCACCTCAATTAGACATGGTTGGTGAAAGAGCTGGTAACTCTTATGCAGATTTTACATTTAATTTTACAGCGCTTAGTAGTGGTGATGAAGTTATTTTAAATATAACAGCAGGTGTTAATTACATAGAGGGAGATACTTTACTAATAAAATTTAATGATGGACACCCTGATATTTCACCTATAATAATTGAAGATGTTAGAGTTATAATAGATGCTATAAGTGGAAATAATTATACTTGCACAATATTATCTATTGCCTCATCAATACAATCTGGTGTTAACGATTACTCTTGTGATTTAGATAAGTCTTATGAAAAATTATATAAGTTAAAATTTCCTAGATTTGCTATTAGATATAAATATCAAGATGGTGAATACTCGGCGTTTGGGCCATTTTCTGAAGTTGCCTTTATGCCAGGTTCTTGGAATCAAGATCCGGAAAAGGTTTCGTATCTTCCAAACACAGGGTATAACTTAGGAATGGAAAACAAACTTAGAGAGTTAACTTTAACAAATATAATACCATTTAATTTACCAAAAGATGTTAAGCAAGTAGATATACTATATAAAGAGTCTAATTCTCCAAGTGTTTATGTTGTAGATGAAATAAGAAATAGTGATATTTATTGGACTTCTAATTCTTACTTAATACAACAAGAAAACATAAAAAGTGTCTTACCGTCAAACCAACTTTTGAGATTGTGGGATAACGTCCCTAGAAAAGCTTTAGCACAAGACATTAGTGGTAATAGGATTATTTACGGTAATTATACACAAAACCACAATATAGACACGGTTAGTGGGAATACAATTAATTCTTTTAGACCTGAATTTACAGTGGGTTTAAAAGAAAGAGCAGATTCTACTATGAAGTCTGTAAAGTCAATTAGAGAATACCAACTAGGTGTTGTTTATGTTGACAAGTACAATAGGCAAACACCAGTGTTCACTGACACAACTGGCGCTTTGTCAGTGCCTAAAAAAGACGCCTCAAAATCAAATCAGATAGAAATAAAACCTAAACACGCTCCACCTTCTTGGGCAACTCACCATAAATTTTACATAAAAGAAACTTCTACAGAATATTATAATTTATCTTTAGATAGATATTTTGATGCTGAAGACGGTAATATTTGGTTATCATTTCCTTCCAATGATAGGAACAAAATGGATTTAGAAACTGTTTTATATTTAAAAAAGAGATTTAACTCTAATGATCCAGAATTATCTGTTGAAAAGTATAAAGTTATAGATATTAAAAACGAAGCGCCAGAGTATATACGGACAAGAAGAGCTGCTATTGGAAGAGCTTATAATAACCACTCTACACTATCCGTTTCTTCTACTCAAGTTTGGAGCACAAACTATCACCCAACTACTAATGCAGCCCCACTTAATATCGAGAGTGGTGGACTACCTGTGCCTGGGCAAAAAGAAGTTATAGTCCAAAAAGATTCTTTAAATAACACATTGTTAGCTGATTTCCATAAAAGACAAAACTCACCAGGTCCTGATGGAGAAGGTGGTGGGCCAATGGCAAATAATGTTTTATTTATGCGCGTTGGATTTACCTCCGACACTGAAATAGATCAGCCTTATAGAACAGAGTGGTACGAAATAGACAACGTTACCCTTGCGGAAGATGACGATCGTTATTTAATAAAATTAAAAAGCGCAATTAAAGATGAAGCAAATTGGGTTTTACAGTCGGGTGCTTCTGGTACATTAGCAAGTGGATTAATAAGTACTCTTCCCACAACTGGAGTTGCTGGTTCTTTGTATTTAGAAATAGGACAAGATATAGTTCAAAACAAAGCTGTTTTTCAAGGTAGATTTTTTGCTAAAATACTTAGGGATGAATATATTGACAGGTCTATAGTAAACGCTCAAAACGCGTTTGATGATGCTCAGGTTGTAGCAACGGCAGATTGTGGATGGTTAAAAGATTTTAGTAGATTAGATCCTTTTTCGCTTGGAACTTTTCCTAATGGTTGGAGTCATACATCTGGCGATTATGAAGATGCTATTGATAATTTTAATAGTAGTGGTCCAAATTACACTAATGGTTCTTATAGTAGCAACGTTCCAGACGGTGTCGCAGTGTCAAACAAATCTTATTGGGGTCACTCTGTGTGGCAAAGAATTTCTAGACTATTAGATGAAAAGGGCTCTAGATGGGTTATTGATCAAGCTTTTGCCGCTGGAGAGGAACCTCTTTGGAAATATCGAGGTGGAGTTCCTGGTGATGAAACAAACTTTTTTGCCGGAACAGCCGGTCTTCTGCCTGGCGCACTTTCACTAAGTGGTGGCTCAATTATATATGGTGGTTATCATTCAGAAAGTGCCAACCCAACAACTTTAAATCATAATGAAACTAGTACTGGATCTATTGTGACAGCAAATAATCCAGACCATAGCGTTCCAAATAGAAAAGGATTAGGTCATGGCACCACAACGGCTAATTATGAATATTTTACAGTGGGTGGTGGTGTTCAAAGTTATACAATTGACATATCCTATTTAAGCCCTGGAAGAAGAGATTTAGGTGGTGCTAGTGACGTATATGGAGAATCTTCGAGTATCACTACTGGTTATTTAAGCACAAATAGCGCTCAATTTACAGACGATAGAGATGATTGGCCAAATTTTTATACAATAAGTAATGGTGCCTCAGGTTTTAATGCTGGAATTGGAAGTAGCAATGAAGCACAAGAAGCACAGAAGTTTGCTAATAATTTAGTGCCTGGAGCTATTATAAGATTTCAAAATGATCCCCTGCAAATAAAATATAAAATAACTGGAGTTAAAAAGTTTTATAAATCAAACTATGCTGAATCATTTCGTGATGCTGAATACCCATTATTAGATACTAGTATCACGGTTACACCGGGTGCTTATGGCTGGACTGGTCCTGCGAACACAACGCTAGGAGATTTAATACAAAACCAACAACCTGGAACTGGTAGTGGAAGCAGTGGTTTTGGAAATAATACATCATTTAGCGGTGGTGTAGGTGGTATAATATCAGCAGGGAATTTTTTAACGGTAGGAGGAGATCTTTGGGCGAGTTATTTAAACACTGCTCACTTTAACCGTAGAGTTACATTTAGATTAACGTTAGAGTGCATTGCTAGTCCAGGTGCTCACATAGGCACTGACGCGGCTGGTAATAACAACAGTTATGATGTAAGTAAAAAATATAACTCTAGTGGAAATCCAACTAACGATATTGATCTTTCAAAAGACAATAATTGCCCTATAGAAATACTTTCAGTCGACTACTTTGGGGATGATGAAGTTGACTTCCCTGAAAACCCAGCTATATGTGAAACAGAACCAAAAGATAGTGTTGATTTAGATATATTTCATGAAGCTAGTGATACACTTCCACTTGATTTTAATGGCCCAGAGTTAGTTCCTATAGGTAGTATTGCAACTGCTACTGCCGCCGGTATAGGTACTGGGCAAGCCACAGTTGTTGATTGGACTGGAGATGACGTAATTGAATTAAGTCAAGTTGTAGTAGATGATAATTTAAATGCAAACCAGTTTTTTACTTTTACAAGGCCAGATGGTTCTTATGTAACACTCAAGTTCATTTCACTTGTTGCACCTATACTACCAGGCCCATCTGACACTAGTTTTTTTATAAAAGTAGATACAGATGTTGCTAATAATAGAGTGGGGCTAGGTTGGAATAATTGCTACTCTTTTGGCAATGGAATAGAATCTAATAGAATTAGAGATACTTTTAATTCTACAGTAATAGACAAAGGACCAAAGGTGTCAACTACTTTGAACACTGTTTACGAAGAAGAAAATAGAAAAAACGGGTTGATATATTCTGGAATATATAATTCTACATCTGGAGTTAACAATTTAAACCAATTTATACAAGCAGAGAAAATAACTAAAGATTTGAGTCCTACTTATGGTAGTATTCAAAAGTTACACGCGGGTTGGGGACAAGGGGGTGACTTGCTTGCTCTCTGTGAAGATAGAGTTTTAAAAATACTAGCAAATAAAGATGCGTTGTTTAACGCTGACGGTGACACAAATATTACATCGACAAATAATGTTCTAGGGACCGCAACACCATATTCAGGTGAGTATGGTATATCAAAAAACCCAGAGTCATTTGATTCAAAATCATTTAGAGCTTATTTTACTGACAGAGTTAGAGGAGCAGTAATGAGATTATCTATGGATGGTTTAACTCCTATATCTAGTTTTGGAATGAAAGATTACTTTAAAGATAATTTAAAAAATTATTCCAAATTAGTTGGTAGTTACGATGATAAAAAAAATGAATATAACATTACTCTTACGCAAAATGAAATATATCCAACAGCTTCCTCGCCGGAAACAACAGTTACGTTTAGAGAAGATAGAAAAGGTTGGGTAAGCTTTAAGTCATTTACTCCAGAAAACGCAATTAGTTGCGCAAATGAATATTATACTTTTAAAAAAGGTAATATTTGGAAGCATCACGTTGAAACTAATCCCGAGAGTAGAAACACTTTTTATGGCGGTACGTCTTATGAGCAGACAAAATTATCTGAATTACATGTTGTTTTAAACGATAGTCCTGGTTCTATAAAAACATTTAACACTTTAAACTACGAAGGGTCACAATCTAACGTAACAATTAATACTAGTGATGGGGAATATTATAACTTGCAAAATCAATCTGGTTGGGGTGTGAGTAAACTATTTACAAATAAACAAACAGGTTTTATTGATGAGTTTGTAGAAAAAGAAGGTAAGTGGTTTAATTACATTAAAGGCGAAGAACGCAATATTAATATTGCAGGCGCAAATCTAGGTTCTTTTGAAATACAAGGACTTGGAACTGTAAGTAGCATTAGTGGAAATATAGTTACAATGACTCACAAATTAAATACCTCTCTTCAAGTTGGCGATTCTATATACTATGGTGGGCCAATATCTAGCGGTGGATTTGACGTTACAAGTTCAAGTTCACTTGTTCAATCAGGAAAAGTAATTAATATAATAGACGATGTAACTTTTGAATTAGATTTTTTAGGTGGTCTTACAGCGTTACGATACTGTTTGTTTGTTAAAAACCAAATGATAAATACAAGTAGTTTAGTTGGCTATTATATGGAGGCTCAATTTATAAATACTTCTACCGCTAAAGCAGAGTTATTTTCAATAGGATCAGAAATTTCAGAAAGTAGTAAATAAATAAATAATAAATGGAAAAAATAATAAAACGTTTTGATTTAGATCTATCTGACTTACCAGCGGCAACTTCGTTTAGGACGTTTACTGTGAATGGTGATTTAGGGGCTGAGTTTGTTTTAGAGATTAAAAACGAAGACGGTCATTATTATAATTTCGTAACACAATCTTTTCAAGTTGCAAAAGCTAGCTTAGAAAGAGTTATAGGTGACTCTTTTGTGTATACAGACAATGTATTGTTCCCAACGGTAACAGATAATGATCACTATGACATTTATTTAACAGCAAAAACAGGAACAAAACACGTTGATTACGTTGAGGCTAGATTTGCAGATAACACTATAGATATAAATAACTCTATAGGCTCTGATTCTTTAATATTACAAAAAATAATATACCAATACACTCCATTAACATTAACACTAGCTGGCTATTCAACTGGTGGCACTGTAGCCGGGACTTTTGGCACCGCTGCTATAGAAGTAAATAGAGGTAATTCATATCCAAAAACAGCTTTTTCTTTTACAACAACTGCAGGTGCTACTGCTGCGTATAGAATATTAAGACAGCCAACATCAGATGATATTATATCTTTTTTACAACCAGTAGTTGCGGCAGCACCAGAAAAATTAACAGGAGAAAATATATATCCAGCAGTTTCAAATACTGATACTGTAGATGGTGCCGTAACTAGTGGTGTTAAAGTTGTTATGGACACTAACGTTGCTGATAAAATGAAAGTTGGTGATAGAATAACTGGCAACACAGCTTTAGATGCTACTATAGTAACAGTAGCCGCTTTAAATCCAGATGGTGATAATGTTAAAGAATTTTCTATGTCAGAAGCTATTGCTCTAGCCGATGGTTTAACTTTAAGTTTTA
>MPLU02015785.1_pt1 | contig 11262 bp, 5 predicted proteins | sample 1617381 | NCBI WGS metagenome assembly MPLU02 (sample SAMN05944801, study PRJNA350692) | marine metagenome | biome: marine; feature: ODZ; material: water; isolation source: 90 m water sample filtered on 0.2 um supor filter | place: Pacific Ocean | collected 2012-04-08 | depth 90m m | reverse complement strand
TATATTCTTTTTATTTATTAATAAATATGGTGTTATTAAAAAAGTATTCCATTAATCCACCGTAAGATTCCCTTCTTTTGTTTCTAATGTATTTGGATTGGTAATTGTAAATGATACTACCGGACCTCCATCAGTTGTTTGTGTCGAGTTTATGTTCCAATCTGGTGCTGTTAATTTACATCCTTCATAGTTTAATCTTGCATAGCCTGTAAATTCATTTTCTCTATAATCTGCTGGTTCTAATGAATATGATGTCGGAGCTCCTTTTATTGGTTCTAATGCATAAAATAAATTTCTTGCTTTTGGACCTCCAGATGGAATCCATGTTCTTTTTGGTCTTGCTGCAATAGAACCTTCTCGTCGAGTAAATATTTCATTTCCACTTCTATCTCGATTTGCTCTCAGATGCGGATAATTGTTTAGATAATGTATCTCTGTTTCGTTAAGTGTATGACCGTTATATAATCTTAATTGTGCCATTGAACCAGAAAAACCATAAGTATGGTGGCCACCTGCTGCACCAAATCCAATTGAATCAAACCAAAATCGTCCTGAATCTTGGTGTAATATAGATGTATGTCCTAACTCATTTTCATAAGCTCTATATTGCAATTTTCCATTTACATAAAAACTTGCAGTACCATTTGTAGTAAATGTTCCTCCTTGTACATTTACTAGTGTTGCAAAATTTGATATTGTAGATGTTGGTGCATTATCTCCAGATCCGGTAGATATAGCCACTTTAAATGGTCCTGGATTTGAAGCACTTAATATAACTACTCCTGCATCATTTGATGCAGAAATGTTTAATCTATGCGATGAACCACTATTATTAATTACATCACGGAAATGTTCAGCAACGGATGTAACATTTGTATTTTCTAATGAAGACGTCATGACAACATACAAGCTTTGTGATGTATTTAAATATGATTCTGCAGATGATGCTGAAACAAATGTAAATTTAACGTCTCCGTTTTCTCCAATCAATCTTACAAAATCTGCAGATGCGGATGGTGATATAGCTCCGCTCATTGTTACTGCAGAACTAGTATAATTAAAAAGTCTTAAGCCTTCATGTTGAAGTTCTCCTTTATTTGACCAGCTTGTGGTGCCGCTACCATCTCCTGTACCACCAGTATTTGTATGACCTGAATGACGTCCTATATAAAGGAATTTTCCAAATGACCCAGATCCATGAGATCCATAGTAACCATCAAGAGGACCTGTATTTGGATCTGCGGTGGTTTGTGCATTTATGACTTCGAATGCTAAAGAAGCTGAGTATCCATCAGATGATGTGACATTTACTAGCGATGCTTTTATTGGCCAGGTAATACCTCCTGAGTTACCTCCAGAACTATTTTGACTCCAATATATAGTGTTATGTCCTGTACTCCCCGGAGTATATCCTTTACTTGCTGTTGATGCGCATTCAACTGCTTTAATTATATTTTCTAAAGTACCTTTCATAGTTGATCCTGTTAAAAAGAAAAAGACTTGATCACCTGAAGATCCGGTTATAGATCTTGGTACTAAATTATCAGCTAATGAACCACTATTCCAGCATAGAAAGTAATGATTTCGAATTATTCCAGTTTCAAGATCGGAATTAATTCGGATACCTGTTGAATGTGAAGGCTGTCCTAATGTTGCGTTCCAATTTAAACTAGTTATTGATTTCATTTCTTGCAAATAAATATATGACAGCTGTGCTCTACAAACTGAACTGGTTGCAATAGTTATTGCATTACCGTCTGTTCCTGCTTCTGAACTAGTCAACATTAATAATGAAGCACTATTATTTGTTGCAACAACTCGATGTATATGAGAACCTGAATTAATAGATCCGGTTAAATTATTTAAAGATGCAATCAATGTTGAACCAGTTGCAAAATACCATGTTGGTAAACTAGAAGTTGGTCTATTAACTGGTATTGGATGAGTAGTTGCAATGTACTGGTATTCTCGTCCATTTGATTTAATTCTTACTGCATTAGATGATGATAAATTTCCGATAAATGCTACTGATCCAGTAGCATATACTGATCTAGATCCAGATGGTACGTGTACAAAGGTTACTGAGCCGGATGAATATGTATCAGCATATTTTTTACTTTCTTTAAATGTCACAACTAAGTTATATGTTTTATCACTTGTGCTAGCTGGCCAGTCTTCTATTTTTGATCCAGTTTGATATGTAGATCCACTAGAATTAGGCGTTACACCTGAGGTATCAGTAAATATTGTTCCCCAAGCTTTCTTATCTGCATCTCTTAATGCAAGAGTTCCATCTTTTGCAATCCATAATGATGATCCAGATCTAGGAATAGAATGTTCCCCAGTTCCAGATGTTCCCAAAGCTCCTAATAGGCATACTTCAGTTGTTCCAGAAGCAGATGTTGGTTGAATCATAACGGATAAACTCCAATTTCTAGGTTTATCCATAGAACGTATTGAGCCTACAGGTCCATATAAACTTGCAGTTGGAATTTGTACATAAGTTGCGCCTCTACCAGATGCCGACATAGGCCCGTCTAGGCATTTAAATAATAATGCACTACCTGTAAAATAGTTATGTTTCATTGTTGTAAATGTTGCATCTGTACCAGATAAATTAGAATCTATTACTCCCGCTCCTTGAGTTCTAACACGTTTAAATCCAGCTGAATGTGCATATGCTGTAGTACTGTCATGAAATGTGTTTCCATGAACTTTATCAAGTTTATAATGCCGAGTAGCTTTATCAATAGGAAAATAATGTGATATTTTCTTTTTATATACTGTAGATTTTCGTTGTTCTAGAATTACTGCTTGGAAAGCAGATGAAGCTGATACTGTTCTATCATAGTCAACTTCTGTTTCATGTGAATCTTTACCTGTTCCTAATTGGTAATCAGTTACAATTACAGGCTGTTCTGCGGATACATTTCCTTCTGCATAATCAATACCTTTAAATGTTCGTTTAAGTAAAAGATTTTCTAATCGATAATTAGACGGTATCATAGATGATGAATATGTTATTCCAATTATTCCTAGAAATGCTGTGTCTCGCGAATTAGAACCTTCATGTGATATTAAATTAGTACTTGATGTATCATCTTCAGAACCTGATATTGTTATTCCTTCAGATAATTTTATATTAGACTTTTCTAACGAACCTGTTTGACCAAAAAATGCAGGTGAGCCTGATATATGTCCAGAAAGATCTTCTGATATAGAAACATTTATTGCTCCTGATATTGGTGTTGTAGAACCTGATAGTTGGTGATCATATAATTGTAATCTTTGTTCATAAAATGGTTCTGTAAAGGATGGCTGTTCTGTTACTTGAACTTTTGCTCTTTCCAATACATGTGGTTCAATTATTAATCCCATTGCATCATCGGCTCTTGCTGGAATTAATTGTTTTATTTGCGTAAATAAACTAAAATCAAATAAAGAAAATATACGTATAAACGCATTCATATCATTTCTATTTTGATATTTTTTCCAATATTCTTGTGCAATAAATTTTAAATTTGGATAAGTAATATTGAACTCATCAGCTGGATTTCCGAAATAATTGTCTAATGATATTCCACCAAGTTGATTGAAAATATCTTTATTGTATTGATCTGGAGGAGAATAAAATAATCCTAATCTATTTGAATCTGTTGTGGCATAATCATAACGACTTTGTTCAGCCATTGTATCTGGACTCAATGGTCTTACTAGTTTTGAATCTTCTATTCTTATCTTTGTCGAACCAACATTTGTTCCACCAATGCTTGGAGATTGTATATAATATGTTTCAGTAAATCCTTGGTAACTACCTGATGGGCCTCTTGAACTAGATGGGTTTGGAAAATGATACATGAATGCAGCTGCAATTCTCGTTCTTTCTTTTCCTCTGTCATAACCGGGTTGGATATTATTAAATCCATCATATGATCCAGTATAATAATTTGGTATTGTGTGAGCTGTTGGATGTGATGATGTTACCGAGGCTGTAAATGGTGCATTAAAGTAATCAAATCCTCCAGGAATATGATCTTTGTCAGTTTTAAGATCTGTTCCAAATGGGTATCGTAATAATAATGTATCATACGAAGATGTTGGTGATGCAGTTCCTACATATGATGTTGGATTCATTGTATGATCATCAAATGCTGCTTGATCCAATCTTTCCATCCATTCTCTATATTCTTGTATAGATCCTGAAAAGGATGGTATTCGATTAAGTCCACTTAATTTTCCATCTCCGACGGAGCCTGTCAAACCCATACTAGATGTAAATCTTGTGCAGACTCCATATACGTCTACATGAACATGTTGTACTCCTGCATTATTTATTCCTCCTAGTATATAATTACCAGAACCGGAACCTCCACCATGACCAAACCATGTTCCAATACGGTCACTCCACATAATCTTATAGTGGCCAGAACCTGTCATTGTCATTGATGCAGATGTTGAATGTACAATTTTTCCAGTTATATAATCTGATGCTTTCTGTACTTGTATTTTATAATCTGTTGTAAAACTTCCTGTTTTGTCTCCGTGTTCTACATTCCAATATCTAGATGATGTGACATTTGTTGAATCTTCATATCCTGTTCTATCATACCACATTCGTATATTCCAAAAATCGCCATCAAATAATGGGACCCAATCTGTTGTACATATACTAGATGTACCTGTACCACCTGCTGGATTACCGTGTTTATCTGCTCCTACCCAATGTAATCTACCATATTGATCACTTCCGGAATATGAAGCAGTATATTCAATACCTAAGTGTTGTATAAATGGTTTACCAGCAACTGCAGACTTCCTTTTTGAGGCTAAAAACATTGTTTGTTTAACAGCTGGTCTAAATCTAAATTCTCTTGTAATTGGAGGAATTGCAAATCCTGGTATATCATTTGCAGGATCAGGTGTTGCCCATTTAAATGCGCCTGGAAATCTACTTGCTGATACTCTTCCTGTCGGTATGCTAACGTAAGATCCTGTACCATTTGGTTTAGTATGCATATTCAATGCATAATGATATCTATCTTCTATAAGATCTGGTTTTTGTTCATCTGCGGATGGGCCTCCATATTCACGAATAGATAACAATGTTCTTGGAATACCATATGTATTCATTAATGCATGAATGCTCCTATGAGTCCCTTTTGTTTTTAATATATGTGGCAAATTATTAACTATTCTTCTCCAGATTTCATATGAAACTTCTTCAGAAGTTTTACTGTATATTGAACCTGTTTTAGAAATGTTTTGATCAAATGTAGTTTTAAATGAACCTGTAACACCAGTGCCGCCTCCAGATGCCCATGTATTTCCTAATTTATACTTGAATAACGATTCTGCTTGATTTCCATTAGCTAAATGCCACCCCATTGATTTTGCAACATCATATAGTAATTCATCAGGAATTCCTAATTTAGGATGTTCTTCTGTTCTATGAAATCTTGTTAATTCATTAATGTAAGAATATAAAATATCATAATGATGGCCTATCATATTTACAAATATATTATATTGACTATTGTCTGATGCACGGCTTATATTTTGTGGTACTGTATTTGCAAGAGAGTCTTGATTCATCAGATCATATAAGGATGCAGATGCTATAGTTCCATCTAACCAAGCTTGGCCAAAACTTGATGTTGAGTGGTGTAATATCATACTTCCACTACTATACCATTCACTTCCTTTAAATCTTCCTGATTCGCGTTTTGGATATGGTAATAATGTATATGGCTGTGCAAATAATTTTGATCCTGATACTCCATGTGTTGTCAATGGCCAACCAACTGCAGAACCTGACCCTTGTTCATAATATGCCCATTTTTCAAAGCCATCAAATCCACCAATTACATCATTTTTACGATTTGTGTTAATAGTTATATTACCTTTCAGTGATCCTAAATCAGACCCTGATGCATTGTTTAATATACTTATCTGTTCATCGTAATGTTCGATTAATTGTAATTTATATTTAAAGTTCTTAACACGTTGTTCTGCAGAACTATATTTAACAAAATTATCAAAACTAGTATAATCAATATTTAAGTTAATACCTGCTAATGAACCACTAAACATTTTGTCGACAATTTGCTGAGTGGTGGATGAATTCGTATCTAATATATCATTCCAAGCTTGAAAGTCAGTTTCTGTATTCATTTGAAAATCAGTCTCAACTTCAAAATTTGGTCCTTTTATAGTATTAAATTTTGTAACATCAACTTTTGGATAAACATTTACTGATTCTATAAGTGGTCGTTTATCTTCCTGTGCTATCCATGCTCTTTGTTTTTCAACAATATCAGTTGGCAATTTATCATATAATTTTAAATAAATAAATTGGCCTTCACCTAATCTACTTTCTCCATACGTTTTTTGTTTTGTTCTTCCTCCAATTCTTGCATTTACAACTTTAAAAATATTGTTATTACCAAAATTTAATACAAGATTTGTAAATCCCATTCTTGAACGTGATTGCCAATTTTTTTGAAGATTATATTGTCTATTTACAGTTCTTTTGAATTGTTCAAATTGTTTTCCTAATGTTAATTCGATATTATCGTCAGGAGTTAATTCTGTAGACAATGGATCTGCTATTTGTAACAATACCTCTTTTCTATCAGGTGATATTTCTTTTACAAATACAGATCTGTTTTCAGTATTACCTAATAAACCTTTTATGAAATTAAATACTAGTTTATATGATCCTCGTTCTATTCCTACTTCTTCAAGTTCTTTACGTAAATCTAATTGTAGGAATTGCTTTTTAGAAGCTATACTAGGAATCTTTGCAGATTCAATTCTATGATCACCACCTAACCAATCTCCTCCTGGAGAGTATACATGCATTTCAATTGCATAATCAATTCCTTGATCTGCAGGATCTTCAAATGCACGTGTTTTTTGAGTTATAAATAGACTAAAATCGGTTGGTGACCATCTATGTCCATCTAATGAAGATTTAGATGCTAATACATCGGCTTTATTTTTGTACTGTTTTAATGACATATTTTATCCTTCAAGTTCAAAATGCTTAAAGTTTAACTCTACAACTCTCTGTAACGATTTTAATTGTATTTGATCAGTTGTTAAACTAATATCTAAAAATTTTCTTGGCGAATCAGCTGGTAATTCAATTGTACCAAACTGGTTACGATCAACTTTTCCTTCACGATCTTTTATTTCTTTTTCTGTTGGCTGCGTTACATCTACAACAGTTTCTGGTCTAGGAATATCTGCATCAAATCGATCTAACCCATTAATTTCTTTGTGTAGTTCTAATGCAATATCTGCATCATCTAATGGCTTAGCTTGTACATTTCTTATATTTTGTCTTCTTAAATGTTCTTTTTTTGGTGATGCCATAATATTTATCTCATAACTTTAAAGTAATATCCATTATCATACGTTCTGATGGTACTACCTCCATCTTCTTTTGTTCTAATTAAAAATTTATATGTTCGTTCTGGAAAAAATGTATTAAATCTTATCTTAAAATAATTTCCTGATGTATCACATGATATTTGTGTATATTTATCATCAAATGGAATTATAGTTTCTTCTGTAGATGCATCTTTTACAGAATAATATGATGATGTTGGTAGTCGTTCTATTGTACTATAAAATGATGCAGTACTATATGTTTTTGTTGGATATGTTTTTCTACCTACTACTCTAATTTTAACTTGATCCTTTTCTTTATACTTAGGCCTCAAGTTTTTAAAGTATACTGTTACGTTATCATCTGATAATTGAGAAAATGATCCTGTACCAGAGTCGTCATAATCTGACCATCCTATTTCAAGTTTTGGTACATATACTGTATTAGTATCTTTACTAAAAAATCCAATTGAACCAAATGTTTTACTAGATTGTTCATCTACGGTTGGACGTTTTATAATTAATCCATGATTTTCTCGTGTACCATTAAACCAGTTTTTAACAATGTCAGTAATGTTCATTCTTACATCAGGAGATTGATAATTAAAAGATGCCGATCCATAACTTCCTGTGGTCCAGGAACCTCCTCCACCTTCTGTTGTACCGCCACCTCCATCTTCATTTAACTGAGATCCTGATGCCCAACCTATAGATCCTCTACGATACTTCCATGATACTCCTTCTTTATCTTCTGGCACATCATTAAAATATCCTGTGCCATTTTCCCAAGATTGAGATAATGGATACGCCACTATTGAATATGATATAGGTAAACTATTTGCATCAATGGCTTTTAAATTTAAAAAATATTGACTACCTGAAGGAGAGTGACTTGGCGTTGGTATATCGCCATTAACTATTGAATTTGATACTTCAGTTAATTGTGATTTAAAATCAATTAATATACGAGTATTATATGTATTTGCTTGATAGAATCCATTAAGTAATGAACCAGATGCAATTTTTGTTAGTTGTAATATTTGATCTATACCTGTATTTCGTTCTGGGTATTTTTCGTATATTGTAGCATCTCTGTCTGTAAATATGTGATAAAACATAGTTATTCCTCTATATAATTACGGTTCTTCCTTTTATATCTTTATTAGGATATTTAATTTCAAATATACATGGATCTAATGACGGATAAAGAATTTTATTTTTTGTTGCAGTTTCAATATCATATACATTACCAGAATATCCTAATTTTGTATCATATTTATTTACTATTTCAATTTCATTAACTGATTGTACCCCTTCTACATTATCTAGTTCTGCCATTAAATTTGAAGTTAATATAGGCGCATTAATTTGCATTTTATCATTATCAAATCGTTTTTTAAAGAAATCTATACATCGTAAAACAACTTCATTAGCATTATAATTTGGTAATACAATAATTTCAAATTCTATACCTATATTAATAACAAATGCAGTTTTTATATTGACTGCATCTGTCATCATACGAAATTGTCCTAAATATGTTTTTAAATTTTCTTGTATCGCTTTATTAGGTTTTACAAAATTTTTATTATCATCATATGATAATACATATAAATTTAACGCAAATGGGTTTGCAATTCTAGAATTTGGATCTGTTGAATCAATTTGACTATCTTGAAGAATATATGCTTTTGATACTGAACCAAACTTTGCTGGCATTGAATAACACCTTACAATATAATCTTCTTTTGTAATAGATCTATTTTGTGCTGCAAAATTAGCCATGGCCTCTTGTCGTATACTATCAATATTATTTGCCTGCTTTCCTCCAGTAGCTGGTTCTGGATTATTAAATTGTACAGAATCTTTTGCAGATGTTAATAATGTCGAATCTAATGGTTCTATAGCATTTTCAAAACTAATCGAAGATTTTTGTGTTATAGTATTAGCTGAAACGTTATCCTTTACTCCTCCTCCAACAGAATATTTAACAGTCAATGTTGTATCTGATGGTGTTTGTCCATATGTATTAGTATATAAGAAATTTGATGGATCGATACTCATATCTATAGTACGTTTTAAACTTGTTAGTCCTGACCCAACATTTAGTGGATTTGGAATAATATCTTCAGATGATTCAGCTGATATACCTGATCCGAATTGTATTTCAGTCCTATTATCTTCTCTTAGTCTGGTTACAAATCTACGAGCAGTTTTTTGAAGTTTCATTATATATGGAACAGATCCTTGATGTTGAGATAGTTCTGGATCATTGAATGGGATATTTCTTATTGGTTTCATAATAGTATCTTGTGCAAGATATGGCACCTCATACCATATATTATTATCTTGATCACGTATTTCAATTATTTCAAGTACGTTTGTATCTTCTTCAGGTAATACTATTTTATCATATATTTTTGGGTCGCCAAATGTATAATCTTTTGTTTTAATAGTTCCAGATACGACGTCTACTTGTTTTTTAAGTAAATAATATGTAACATTTGCTGCATCATCTAATTCGTAAACTGTAACTGTAGTTGGATTAGCTGAACTTGAAAATTTAAAGTCTACAGAATCTAGTGTTCTAAACTTTTGTCCCCCCTCTGTTGAAAGTTCTGCATTAGATTTTACAGTTAATGCATATTTCATATCTGGTCGTGCAGATGTTCCTGAGCCTTCAGCTGGCACTAGTTGGTATGCATCTACTTTGGTTGTTGATGGAGTAAATGTTTTTGGTTTATGTCCCATCATTTGAGCTAACTGATATATATTATAACGTTCTTCTGCCTGTGATAATAACGATTCTCTTGCCTGCGTATCTGTATAAAATGATAATACATCGCCAACATATGCAGACATTTCCAAAAACATCATACCTGGTGATGATTCGTTGAAATCGTTATATGTATTTGGAAAATATGTTTTTGTAAAATTTACTAAATTTTTACGTAATTGTGCAAAATCCTTATTTAAATATTTTACATCCTTTTTTACTAAATCTGCCATAATTTACCTTTATAATATATTATTGTTTAACTCCAATCCGTCCTGGCCAACTATTATTTTTATTTCTTTATTAGCTCCTTGTTCTGTTACTCTAAAACTTAATGTAATGTTAATTATATGTTGATCAGGAACTCTATTCACACCTATATTATCTACTATAATATATGGTAACCAAAATTTTATATCTTCATTCAATGTATCTTGTATTCTTGCCTCAATTTCTTCAGTATTTTGTTCAAAGATAAAAAATGATAATCGACAACCAAAATCGGGTTGCATAAATCGTTCACCCTTTGACGTTAAAATCAAAGTCTTTAAATTAGATATTGCTTGTTCTTCTGTGCTATATGATAATCCAAATACTCCAGGGTCTCCACTTACAGATCCAGATGCATAATTCTGTGTAGTACCTCTTCCAAGTGACCCTCCATTAAATGGATACGTTACACCAATAGCTACATCTGGTTCAAAATCTAACGGATTATATCTAAGTTCTTCTCTTGCCATTTATTTATTTTACACCTTTCTTTTTATCTATTGCTTTCATTACTGCTGAGTAATCTTTTGTCAATGCTGATGTTAAATGTTCTGGTAATGTATTTTTGTTTATTACATTTCCATTAACATCTGTATTAGGTGTTACATCTACTCCACGCGAAGGATTCATCATTGATGCAAAACTTTCAACTTTATTTGTCGTCATGATGTTATCCATAGTTGGCCAACTTTCTTGACCAACGGCTGGGCCTTCATTCATATTAGAAAAGTCAGCTGTTTGAGCTGTTTCGTTTAATATATCATTTAACATTGAATTTTTTGAAAACTTCTTTTGAGGTTTATTCGTACGAGCCTCTGCTATTC
>MPLU02265307.1_pt1 | contig 11303 bp, 10 predicted proteins | sample 1617381 | NCBI WGS metagenome assembly MPLU02 (sample SAMN05944801, study PRJNA350692) | marine metagenome | biome: marine; feature: ODZ; material: water; isolation source: 90 m water sample filtered on 0.2 um supor filter | place: Pacific Ocean | collected 2012-04-08 | depth 90m m | reverse complement strand
GATGTGCGCTGACATGAATCGGCGTGATGCGGGAAAGCTCGTCAATGTGCGAACGCATCTCCCGCGGCCCAAGCGCGCAGTTAATGCCGACGCTGAGCAGGTCGATGTTCGACACCGTGTTCCAATATGCCTCCACCGTCTGGCCGGATAGGGTACGACCACTTTGATCGGTGATGGTAAAGGATAACATCACCGGCAGTCGACGTTCGATCGAGTCGAACAACGACTCGAGTGCAAACAACGCCGCTCGTGAATTGAGCGAGTCAAACACCGTCTCGACCAGCAGCACATCCACTCCACCGTCGACCAATCCTTTGGCCTGCTCCATGTATGCCTCAACCAACTGGTCGTATATCACGGCGCGAAATGCAGGATCGTTGACGTCCGGCGAAATGGAGGCGGTACGGTTCGTCGGACCAAGCGCGCCTGCGACAAAACATTGCCGACCGGTAGCCGCCGTCATCACCTCATCGGCGGCGGCACGGGCGAGTTTGGCGTTGGCCACATTCAAATCATATGCTAACGACTCCATCCCGTAATCGGCTAGGGCAATGCTGGTCGAGTTAAAAGTGTTCGTCTCAATGATGTCCGCCCCGGCCTGAAGATATGCGCGATGGACGGAACCGATCACCTCCGGTCGCGTGATGCCCAGCAGATCGTTGTGCCCCTTCAGGTCGCGATCCCAGTCGGCAAAACGCTCGCCCCGGAAATCGGTCTCCTTGAGCGCGTGCTGCTGGATCATTGTGCCCATCGCGCCATCGAGAATCACGATGCGCTTGGCCAAGAGATCTTTCAGGGCTTGATGCCTGTCGCTGGAAGATTTACTACCCACAAAGTGGCAGGCTACCGACCGGCCCAAAGTGAGTCAACAATCATATCAACATATCTTGATATGTTGATATGTTATTTTTTGTTAAGAAAAAAGCCTATTACAGAGTCAATAATCGGTGTATTTGACAAAACTCCTACCTCAGGGCGACCTCGATGGGCATCAGGCGAAGAGTGAAGTCGATGGCGCTTTCCAACTCGTTGCTGAGTGAGTCGAGTTGTTGCTGATAGGGAGTATTGACCATGCGATTCAACACGCGGTCGGAAATCAGAGTTGCCATTTGATCGTCACTGTTTGCCGCCATGATGATCCACTCGGACACTTTTGCAGAAGCAGCGGTCGGTTCGGGAACTGGAGAGGGCCTAAGGGCCAAGGCCAAGGCGACGCTAGCAAGACCTCCGGCAAACACCCAGCGCCACGCCTTGGCCAAGCTGGGCGTCGAGCGGGATTTATTTTCCGCCTCGGCATGGATGGCGGCCATGATTCGCTGGTGGAGGAACGGCGGGAACTTCATTGCGTCCCGCTTTGCCTCACCGCGCAGGCACGCCTCGATCTCTGGCCATGTGGTCGGTTTTGATTCGTTCTTCATGGTTCGATTCGTTCGTTTCACACTCAAAACTCTGTGCCTGCGGATAATTCCACTGCGATTTTTCGGCGAGCACGTTGCAATAGCACTTTCACCGAGCCGATGCTCTTTCTCATTACGTCGGCAGTCTCAGCAAGGTTTCGATCCTCGCCATAAAAATGCCAAATAGCGGTGAACTGGCTTTCGGGTAAAATCTCTCTGGCTTTGCTCCAGATCGCTTCGGCCCTTTCGTTGGCGATCAAATCGCTGCAAGGGGTGATATCCGTCATGCCATCGGCGTGTTCCGATTCGAAAAGCCGTTTGCGGCGAAAGTGGTTGATGGCCAGTCGCGAGGCAATGGTGTAGATCCAAGTTGTGAAGGCGTATTTCGGGTTGTAGCGATGCAACTTGCGGTAAGCAGTGACAAAGGAGGCCTGCAGCAAATCTTGCGCGAGATGATGGTTGCCGGTTTTTTGGTAGAGAAACGCGAACAACCTGCCCTCGAAACGGGTGACGAGTTGCTCAAACGAATCGATGCAGCCACCCTTTGCGGCAACGGCCAAAGCAAGTTCTTCCGCTCGGGCGGTGTCGCGCTTTGTTGTGCTGTCCGGGGTAGCGGCGACCTCACAGCTAGACGCCTCCCGGTTCTTCTCCGGGATCGACATCACGGAAGCTGTGGCACAGCGGATCAAGGCTTGGGCAGGTCGATGTCGAGTTCCTTCAGGGCAGGATCAATCATCTCGAAAATCTTGTCCACACCGATGGACAAACGAATAGACACGTTCACCTCGTTGCGAGTGACTTTCAATCCGTTGAGGATGTCCTTGATTTCTGGATTCTCGTCCTGTCCCAATCTGGCGAAGCCAATTAGGCCATTGACCATCGCTTCCATTTGCTGGGCGGTGTCAGCGTCGTAAGAGTCGATGGCGAGGGAGAGGATCAAATTCCCATCTGACTCACCCAAGACCAAAGCAGCCTTCTTGACCATTTGCCTCAAGTTATCATCGTCGATCTGTCCCTTGAGGGACTTGAGGTCGGCGTGGGCGATGAGGAAGGCTGTCTTCGCTTCTTTGCCTATCTTCCGAAGGTCGGCCGGGATTTGTTTGATCGATTCCTGCCCGTTGACGAGGTCGATCCCCTTTACGGCCAATTTGCGACTCCCTGCCAGCACTGCGGTTTTGGTATTCACAAAGCTCACGTAGCCTCGCCCGTCACCGCCCCTGTCGCCAGCGCCGTGAATCTCGTGTTTGCCGTGCTCGGTTTTTCGATAATCATCGTCCAGTTGCATGAGAGCCAGAAGCTTGGCGTTGTCCGCCTTGTGTTTGAGGACGAGAATGGCATCTTCATCCTCCCCGTTTCCAGACAGTGTGGCCCCATGGATGGCGGTGAACGGGTCAAAGCCGAAGATCTCAACCATCGCGTCAAGTTTCACCCCCCCTTCCTTACGGATTTCCCTGAGAATGGTCTTGCCCATCTCCGAGGCCCGAAAGGCATCCAAATCCAAGTGAGCCATGAACTTGGCATCCTCGACAATGTGGGCCCTGTCGATTTTTGCTGCCTGGCCAACGGTCAACGTCATGGCCAAGCCCAACAGTGTGCATATCGTTTTTTTCATCATTCCTGTTCTAATTTGCCGCCGTTTCATCGCTTTGTCACTGGGATATCTACACAGTACTGATTCTCAAGGTTACGCCCGCTACAATAAAGTCACTATTCACGGACGATCACAATGAAACCGGCATCCTGCGTCGGCTCAAGGTAGAGGCTCATTGTGTTGCCGTTTCCGGCCACGCTGGTTCGACTGAGCGAACCACTCGGCGTAAGAAAAAAGTTCGCTAGCTCTGACTCACCACCCCTCACCTCGCTGCGGAGTTGCACTGAGTAGTCCATCCCGGAGAGCGTCTCAACCTGCAACTTTAAGCGTTCGCCTGCGCCGCCTTCAACCAACTCCATGGCCACCGAGTAACCGAGGTTCGGAAACTCAACACTGACAGCATCACTCCCATTGTAGATTGTCTTGTACGTCTTGAGTGAACTGCGCGCCGGACCTTTCACCATCTTGCCATTGGCCTCGAACTGAGACCCATGCGCCGAACAACGCAGACCCTCTCCCTTCTTGAAAGCATTCACGGCGACGCTCTTGTGCGTGCACTTGGCTGTCACGGCGTAAAACTGGTTGCCAGGCATGCGGGTTACCACAATCTGGCTGCTTGAGGAGGGGATGCCCGGGACGTACAGTCGCACCGAGCCGTACGACTTTGTAAGCTGCGGAAAATCATCGAATCTCATCCGGAACACGGCCGTCTCGCCAGCCTGAACAGCGGAAACAAACCACCGACCAGGGCCAAGCCCACAAGCTCCGGGACAAACCGCAGCCAACGCAAACGTGCGTAATACATCGCGCCGGTCCATTTGTATCGCGGTGAGTGACATAAAACGTTGAGCGACTCTGCGCAAAACCGGGTGAGAGTGAAACTAAAAACTGTATCCGCATGGCGGACGTTTTGTAGTGACAGTCGAGCCGGATTCGGGCTTGCTCCCGCCTGCACTTGGCCAGACCAAGTCCCCTGCTCCGCCATGGCAAACGACCCCGACCAAATTGAGAGAATTGAGACTTATTTGAGAGAACAACTGTCTCCCGCACGTTATCGACACGTAATAGGCGTACGGGAAACTGCGGTAGCGTTGGCCAAGCAGCACGGCATCGATGCCGACCAGAGCGAACTGGCGGCACTGCTGCACGACTGTGCCAAGGAATGCACCGGCGACGAGTTGCTCTCCATGGCCAGGCGCAACGGACTGGAAGCGGACGAATATGAGCAACAAACCCCCGGCCTGCTGCACGGCAAGATGGCACCGTTCATCGCTGCAGAGCAGTTTGGCGTGGACGACGAAATCGTATTCGAAGCCATGCGCTGCCACTCCACTGGTGCCGCAGAAATGGGACCTCTTGATCAACTGCTGTTCGTCGCTGATTTCTGCGAACCGAACCGACCCTACACTGCAGCGCTGGACGTGCTCGAACTGGCGGAGCGCGATCTCGAAGCCGCCGTGCTTGATGTGATGCAGTTCAAACTCCGCAAAACCATGCTCAAGAAACAACCAGTGCATCCCGACTCATTCCACGCCTATAACGCACTGCTCAACAAACGCCGCCGTGCAGGCAACGGTTGAAGGGTTTTTTAGCCAGAAAACAAACAGTGCATGAACTTAGAAGAAAACATTCACAATCTCTCCCTCCTCCGGCAGAAAGAACGCGACACGATTTTCAAGATGTGTAGTACAGTATTAAGTCGGCGGATGAACTCCTATTCCTGTGAACCTCTGTGATCTAAACCCAGGGCCCGGCATCGGCGCCAGCGCGTGGCACGTGGAAATGGACGGGCACGGCCTGCTGATGGATGCGGGGAGTCATCCCAAGCGCGAAGGCTTCGCAGCGTTGCCGTCTTATGACGCTATCCGCGAACGTCCAGTCGACGCCATCGCCATCACACATTGTCACCACGACCATGTTGGGTCACTGCCGGTGGCGTTGCGACATTTCCCACGCGCCCATGTGATGATGACCGAACTAAGCTACTTCATCGTCGAGCGTGTGCTGCACAACTCGGTCAACGTGATGAAACGACAAGCCGAAGAACAAGGTATCGCCGAGTACCCTCTCTCCTCCCACCGCGAGGTAGACGAACTCGCGCCGCTATTTCAGGGCTACCGCTACAACCGCGAGATCGCGTGGGGCGCATTCGAGAAGGCAGCCCGTGGGCAGATCTCCCCGACCCTTGAGTTTCACGACGCCGGCCACGCGCTCGGCTCGGCCGGAATCATGGTGCGCGGCAAAAAGGAGACCCTCCTTTACACCGGCGACGTCTGCCTTCACGACCAAACCATCCTGAAGGCAGCCCGGTTCGCCGAGGTACAGGCCGACGTAATGATCATGGAAACCACGCGCGGCACCCGGGAAACCCCGGCCGACTACTCGCGCGCCAACGAGATAGAGAAACTTGTGAGCGGCATCGAGGCCGCATTCGATCGCGGCGGCAGTGCGCTAATCCCGACCTTCGCGCTGGGACGCACCCAGGAAATGCTTGCCATCCTCGCCCTGCTCATGAAAAAGGGCCGACTCAAGGAACAGACCGTTTTCATCGGCGGACTCGGCCGAGTGTTTACCGAGATTTACGACCTGCAATCTCATCGCGCCAACCGCCAGCACACCAACCTTCAACTCAACGAGGCACTGAACCTACAGGTAATGGATCGCGATCGTGCCGCCAAAATTAAGCTCAATAAGGGCCACCTGTTCGTAATGACCGCTGGCATGCTCACCGAGAACACCACCGCTTACGACTTGGCCAAGCGCATGGTCGAAGACCCAAGGCACGGCATCTTCTTCGTCGGTTACGCAGATCCCGCGACACCCGGAGGCCGACTCAAAGCGGCGGCGGCAGGGGAGGCTTTTCATTACAGCGACAGTGCTGGCAGCTTGGCCAAGCGCTGCGACGTGCGCGACTTTGACCTCACTGCACACGCCAACCGGGAGGTTCTGCTGGAACTGGTCGGCCAAGTGGAACCGCGCACTCTCATCCTCGGCCATGGCGATCCCGAGGCGCGTGCCTGGTTCGAGGAACAAATCAGCAATCGGTGGCCAAAAATAAAAATCCTTCAGCCTCAACCAGGCGAAACGGTGGAAGTTTAAGCCAACAAAAAATGGCGGCGAAGAGTCGCTTGCATGTCTCTTCACCGCCTGGAGAAGCGCAGCCTGAGCTAAACTGCTTCTTCTCCTCTGTTCTGCTTGTTCTCCTCTGTTCAAGACCAGTGATTCAAACCTTTTGGAGTGGCGAATCACCGGCTAAGTTGTCGATTGCAGCGCCGACAGGCAATTGCTGACCAACGGAACTGTTACCGACATTATCTTTTCTCCCGGCGCGACAAATCTCGCCACGGGTCGAAAACACACACCGGCTAGGCGCGTTACACACACCGGCTAGGCGCGTTACACACGCCTAGCCGGGAAAAACTATCAGGAGCTGTAGCCTGACTCCCCGTGACTGTTCAAATCAAGACCTTGATCCTCCTCGTCGTCGGCCACCCGAGCACCGCCTGTCAACAGTCCAGCTACCTTGAAAGCAATCACCGAAACTACGCCACTCCATACGATGGTGAGGAGAACACTCTTTAATTGCACCCAAAGTTGGCCGCCGATTTTGAACGTCTCAGTGTCACCCTCCCAAAAGAAGCAACCTGTCAACAGGGCACCAACGATTCCTCCGATGCCATGCACGCCAAATACGTCGAGGCTATCGTCGTATCCAAGCGCTTTCTTGAGCGAAGTCGCGCAGAAATAGCAGACCACCCCGGAAGCAAGCCCGATCACCAACGCACCGACCGGTCCCACGCTGCCAGAAGCTGGCGTGATGGCAACCAAACCGGCAACCGCACCGGTGGCAATACCGACGGCGGTCGGCTTGCCTGTTTTCATCCACTCAACGATCATCCATGTGAAGGCGGCAACTGCTGTGGCAACCTGTGTCACCAACAATGCCATTCCTGCAGTGCCGTCCGCAGCCAATTCGCTGCCCGCATTAAAGCCAAACCAGCCGACCCAGAGCATACTCGCGCCAACCAGCGTCAGCGGAACACTGTGCGGCGGCATCGGCGTTGTGCCGTAGCCCTTGCGCTTGCCCAACAGTATGCACGTCACCAAGCCCGCGACTCCTGCGTTAATATGAACCACCGTGCCACCGGCAAAATCGATGGCTCCCCACTCGGAAATCAATCCGCCACCCCAGACCATATGCCAAACAGGGAGGTATGAGAATGTGAACCACAGTGCACAAAAGATCAGCACTGAACTAAACTTCATCCGCTCGGCGAACGCCCCAACGATTAGTGCCGGTGTGATGATCGCGAACGTCATTTGGAAAGTGAAAAAGACCGACTCGGGAATGGAACCATCAATAGTCTCAACACCGACTCCCTTCAAAAAGATCTTGCTGAAATCCCCGATGAAAGCGTTGCCCTCGCCATACGCCAAGCTGTAGCCGTAAATGAGCCACAGAATCGTCATCAAACAAGTAATGGCGAAACACTGCACCAAAATGGACAGCACATTCTTGGCTCGAACCAAGCCGCCATAAAACAATGACAGGCCAGGGATAGTCATAAACAACACTAGAAGTGTCGCGACAATCATCCAAGCCGTATCTCCTGAATCACCTCCTAATTCTGCAAACGTTTTCTCTGTCGCCTCTGCTTCTACTGCTGTCTCAGCAGTAGGCACATCTTGGGCATACAGTGGGTCTATCGGCAACAGTGTTACCGCCATTATAAAAAACACACCCGTAAGCATGCCTAAAAGAGTTCTCTTCATAGTGATCATTTGTTTTTAAAATTAGCTTTTGTAACTAAGACTTCATCGCAAACAATATTTTGCAAATTAGCACATCAGCGACATACCCTTTAGCACCCTCCTTGCCAAATAAGATTAAGGAATACAAAGTATTAAGCTAAATAACTAATTAACAATAACTTAAAAAATTGAAACACTCCCCTTTTATGGCGCTATTTGCACGAGACATGGTGTTTCAATTTTTTCGAACTGATCAAAATTATACAGTTTAAAATATGTTTAATTTATTGTGATATGAAATGTCTTGTTATCACTAATAAGCAGATCGATTGAGAATATTTGCAGCCAAAAAGCCGACTCTAACTTTGCAGATAAGTTCAGATGTAGACGATCCTTATAAGAAGGCAGGAGGAGTTTTCATAGAGGAAATGAGCTGCACAATCACGCTTGGACAGGGTGGGCACAAACCCAGTTTTACCGGTTAAGCGGCTCCGCAGTGTAAATAAAGAGCATTTAGGTGGCCACGAGCAGGTGACGCTCTAGTTCGACTGACCTTGGTTACTCGCCTAGCCGGTGAGATTAAAAAAGGGAGCCGGAAACGGCTCCCTTTTTGTTTTATTTTGCGACATGCAAAATTTGACTTAGATCGCTTCGCCGCCTGTTTCCCCAGTGCGGATTCGTATGGCTTCCTCGACGGAGGTAACAAACAGTTTGCCGTCGCCGATCTTGCCGGTGCTGGCGGCCTTGGTGATCGCATCCAAGCCGATTTGTACGTTCTCGTCGGCGACAACCAACTCAATTTTGATCTTGGGCAGAAAGTCCACGGTGTATTCGCTGCCTCGGTAAATCTCGGAGTGACCTTTTTGTCGGCCGAACCCCTTGACTTCGGATACTGTCATGCCTTCAACGCCGACTTCCGCCAGCGCGTCCCGTACTTCGTCCAGTTTGAACGGTTTGATGATTGCTTCGATTTTTTTCATGCTTCGATTTTTTAATAAAAGTTGTTCGGATTTTTTTGCATTGGAGCGGGACAAATAAATTGAGCCGCCGTATAAGACCTCACAATTTGAAAAAGCAAATCTTGTGCCAAATGGGAAAAGTAAAAACGATAACCCTTTCACTTCAAGTGTATTATGATTTTTATCGTGTCTCACTTGGCCAAGCGGCGAATAGGTTTTGTGTACCGATATAGAATTAAATTTCGCAAAGTGTTCAAAAACAGACAGTAGCCAATCCATGCCCACTCGATTTCGTCAATCACCTGGCGGTTGATGATTTCCCTGCGTTACAATACATCGCTAAGCAAACCATCAATACCAATGTCGCGAGCGACATTGAAGCTATAGAGGAGTTCTTATTAGCCAGAAACATTGAAGTATTCAAACAGTACTTGGATGCTGGCGCGGATGTGAATGCTATGGGTGGTCTGTTTGAATGGACTCTTTTGCATGAGGCGGCCAATGTGAGTAGAAAGGAAATCGTCGAACTACTCATCGCCGAGGGTGCGGATGTGGATGCTAGAGCTTTTGATGGCGAAACACCATTAGATGCTGCCATTCATCCAATAAAATCATTTAACACAGTCAGTAAAGAAATTACCGCCCTCCTCCGCAAACACGGCGGCAAAACAAGTGAAGAATTGAAAGCTGAAGGCAAATGAAACACCTCCTACTTACACAACAATCGCAGCCGTGGCGCTGGTAGGGTGATTCAACCGCTCTTTGCCCTCAACTCATAATCCGGTCGGTCGAGTAGCACTGGCCATAAAATCCGGTACTTCTTTGGTAACGTGGCAGCCAACGCTCGTTTGGGATACTTCCGGGAGTGTGAGTCTTTGGGGTCGGGCGGTGTCCAGCCGTCGGGAACTTTGCCGTGCTTCTCCTGCTTGTATTTTCAAGCCCTGTTTTGCGCTGTGCGCAAACCCACAGACAAGACTCCGCTCTTATATGCCAGGAAATGTTTTCGGAGGGGCCGCAATGGCGGGGTTCAATTTGCCCGTGAGTGAGTTCATGAAGGCGACAATGTCTGAAACATCCTCATTCGACAACTCCCGGCCAAGTTGATGCGTTGCCATCATCTGAACGGCCTGTTTCAGCGTGGTAGCTGAGCCGTCGTGGAAGTAGGGTCCGGTTTTGGCAATATTTCGTAGGCTGGGCACCTTGAAAAACATCTTCTCGGCCTCGTTTTTGGTGAGGTCATATCGGCCCTGGTCCTTTTGGTTTGGCCACGGCTTGACGACGCCAAGCTTTTGGTAGGATATGCCGCCAAGCAGATTGCCGGTGTGGCAGGAAACGCAACCGGTGGTGACAAACTTTTGCAATCCCCTCTTTTCGACTTCAGACAACGCATCGTCCTTGCCTCCGAGGAGTAGGTCTAGCGGCCCCGGTGTGACGAAGAGTCGCTCGTAGGCACCGATGGCCTTTCCTACATTGTCGTATGTAATGGGCGGGTCGCTTTTTGGGAAGGCAGTCTCGAACAGTGCCTTATATCCATCAATCTTGTTTAGTTTCTTCACGACTGCATCGGCCGAAGGCATGGCCATTTCGCCTCCGGCAAGAATGGGGCCCTTAGCCTGTTCTTCGACAGTTGGCGCGCGGCCGTCCCAAAACTGAGCCACATGCATGAATGCGTTGAAACTCGTGGGGGAATTACGCCCGGTAAGATGACCGTCAAACCCCAGGGAGAATTTCTCGCCGTCTACTCCGTAGCCTACAGTATTGTGGCAGGAGTTGCAGGAAATCGAGTTGTCGCGGCTGAGACGTTTTTCGTGGTAGAGCGTGCGTCCAAGTTCGACCAGAGCCCGTTCCACAACCTTTTGCGGCATCTTAGCCGCTTTCAAAGGTGTACCAAAAATTGGCAAAAAAGGCTTGATGGCATTATCGGCCGCTACGGCTTTGGCGAAGAACTGGAGCGAACCCATTAAACAAACAGCAAGTAGGATTTTCACGCAAAAAAAAATAAGGCCATGGATTTTAAAATCAACTTAATAATTGCCGATATAAAAGCAGCTAATTTGTAGAAGGCAGTCGCTTCCTGTGCCTAATCGTCTTGATTGTCCCCCATCTGTTTTATTTCTCTTCTGAGCCACCGAGGGTGACACTGATGCCGTATTGTTTTTGCAAATGGGCGTGAGCTTTGCTGGCGTTGCGAGTGCGGGGGTAAAGTTTGCAGGTGCACTGAAACTTCCTGGATTACGCTCAACTTGTCAATGACCCAAAAGTGTGTCAACAATTCCCGCCGTTCACGGTTGTCGTGTGAGTTTTTTGAAAGCCTGAACTTTCTGCAAAGAGACAGTTCTCATACTGATAACAAAGAGTGACGGACAGTTTCGCCAGTGTAGCTCAGTGGTAGAGCAGCTGTTTCGTAATCTTAAAGTGGGCTATATACCTGAGTTAACTCGCAGCAACTTATATATATATTCCCCGAAAACAAAGAACTATTATTCTTCAGTTCTTACACCCAAGTTAACCCGAATATGCACAAATTTCGGCATAGGGTTACAACATAGGGTTACAACTTTTTTGAACTCCCCGTTTTCAGGCAAGGGGGGGGGCGGGGGTCAG
>MPLU02160629.1_pt1 | contig 11325 bp, 6 predicted proteins | sample 1617381 | NCBI WGS metagenome assembly MPLU02 (sample SAMN05944801, study PRJNA350692) | marine metagenome | biome: marine; feature: ODZ; material: water; isolation source: 90 m water sample filtered on 0.2 um supor filter | place: Pacific Ocean | collected 2012-04-08 | depth 90m m | reverse complement strand
CTGTGAGTCTTCCTGTGCAACGTATGAGCAGTATGTGTTCTTGATGGCGTGTATCTGTAGTAGCAGATCTCTGTTGTTTAGGTACTTTACTCTCTTCATAAATCCTTCTCTTTATATTATTGAAAATGACCACAAACAGGTCTGTTGAATCGTGCCGTATGGGTAATTAAGTGTGCCTAGAATAATGCCTATAAATATAGTTAAAGTATACGAAATTTTACAAAGGAAAGCAACCATTTATGTTGGGAAAAATAATCAAAAACGTAGGATCAGGGATATTAAATAGAACCCTGGGCAGATTAACAGGTGCCGGTATTTCAACAGATTCAAGGATAGTACAGGCCCGGGCAAAATGGTCTGGTCGTAATGATACTACCGACTGGCGAGTGAGATTACAGGTGCCACCTGGTGCTCTACAGAAGTTCTTTGATTTTGACAACAACCCTTTATTGAGTCCACTTAAGGAATCACAGGGCATGTTCTGGCCGTTGACACCAACCGTGCAGATTGCACATTCGGCCAACTACAATGCTTTGTCACAGACCCACAGCAACTATCCATTCCAGGCGTACCAGACCTCACAAATTGATGCTTTTAGTATCATTGGCGAATTCATTGTGCAGAATAGCGATGATGCAAAGCACTGGGTGGCAACGGTAAATTTTTTAAGGACTGCAACAAAAATGTTTTTTGGTAGTGACAAAGGCCTAGATGGCCTTAAAGGAAATCCTCCACCGATCATGCACTTATATGGTTATGGAGATCACATGTTCAATAAGGTTCCGGTAGTGATAAACTCATTCAACTTAGAACTGAGGCAGGGCATAGATTATATTTCTACAAATCAACAGTCGCAATCATCTAAAGCAATAGGTGCCGATAAATTTGACAATTACATTTATGATGAAAATAGAATAGAAGACTCATCTTGGGCACCGACAATATCTAACATATCAGTACAACTCACACCTGTCTACAGCAGGGATTCCATAAAGAACTTCTCAATGAAGAAATTTGTCAACGGTGAGTTGAATGGTAAGGGAGACAACGAGGTAGGATTTATTTAATGGCCAAATACTCATCCACATCGCCATACTTCGCAACACCACAGAACGACATCAACCTCGAACCATTGGTCCGTAGGAACTTCTCCATAGAAGATGATGACCAGACCTACACTATCGAGAGGACATACGCATACAGGCCTGACCTGTTGGCCTATGACCTTTACGGCACACCGAGATTTTGGTGGGTGTTCGCACAGCGTAATCCAGACCAGATAGAGGATCCCATCTACGACTTCAAACCAGGAGTGACCATACAGTTGCCAAAACCGGCCAACATAAAACGTGACCTAGGAGTGTAGTATGGGCAATATCACAAAAGGCAAACCAATCGAAATAAGACCTTCCAAGAAATGGAAAAGTTTCGATGGTGAATATCTTGACATCGAAAATTGGCGTAATATCGATGAGAACCTTACAAGACCGGTGAATGGCAAGAGCAAAAAATTTCAAGACAGCCTCAACAAGAAAAAGAAGTCAGCAGACAATGGCATATACAACTGGAATACCAGCGACCTCTACACCACTGTAGCAGGGCAGGAGGAAGTCACAGTCGATGGTGCGTCACTGCACGAAAACATACTGCACAAGTTCGCCTCATACAACACACTGTTCACACTGAGCGGTCTGCGTGAGGAGGAACTACGAGATCTCACTTTCCTTACCAATACCGTGCATGATGTTGTTGCAAGGTCGGGCGGAATAGGCGGCCCAGACGGGGCCAATGTGACTACATTCCAAACCAGGAAGAACCAACAGGCACAACAGCGTGCCCACGAGTCCAAGGAGTATGACGATTTTTACGCGGATGCCGCCGAGGTACTCAAAATGGGCAGGGACATCTTCTTTGAGGAGGTCAACATGATATCAACGGTCGGACCGAGCGAAGAGCGTGGACTGGCGGATTTCGTCAAGATGGAATTCAAGTTGCACGAACCCTATGGCATAACCTTCGTTGAGAAGATGAGGGCGGCCGCAAGACTGCAGGGTTATCTCGACCACCTAGATGCACCTATGCTGTTGACGATAGAATTCAAGGGATTTGACGAGAACGGGAAAACAATGGATGGAAAGGGCACTGTGAGGAAGATCCCAATATTGATAACCAAGGTGGACTTGGACGTGAACGCGGGTGGCGCCATATACGATGTCACTGCGGTGCGTATACACGATATCGCTTTCGATGACAGGTTCAAGTTCCCAAGGACCACCATAAAATTCAGTGCCGACACTCTAGCGGAAGCAGGAGACAAGTTGGCTGAACAGTTGAATGACCAGATCAGAGACGAAAGGGACGAACACAAGGTGCGTGAGGTGTTGGATGAGTACAAGATAGAATTCGACGAAAAAGTATTGAACATAGCACAGGGTTTCTTCGGAACCAAGAATGTGCAGAACGCTGGCGGATCACCTAACCAAAAAGAATCGGACGAAACTCCGATATCACAATGGTCAGGTAACCAATTTAATTGGTCACCTAAAGACACTCAGAAGGGCAGTAATCTAAACGCCGGCCAGTTCGTTAAGATAGACACTGGTGAGACTGTGATAGACAACAACACCAGTATTACAAAATTGATAGAGGACATGGTGAGACAGACCAAAGGCTACGAGGACCTGGCCACCGACCTGTGGCGTACGTACCTGACCAGGGCGGGTGTCCTACAGGCCAAGCAACAGAGTAGCGACGAGGAACTTAAGAAACTCATAACCAGCGACAGATTCGAGGACGTGGTAACAAAGAACCCATTTGTGGACTGGTTCAAGATCAAGACCTCCGTAAAGACGCACTACAAGGAACCGTTGGACAAGATCAACAAGATGCACCGTAAGACCATAACCTACAAGGTCATACCTTACAAGATACACGTGTTGAAGTTCTTGAGACCGGGCACATTCATGAAGGCCGGTGCGGGCAAGAGCGAGGTCAAGAAGCAGTACAACTACATCTACACCGGCGAGAATCAGGACATACAGAACTTGCGTATCAACTACAAGACGGCGTACTACATGAGGAACGCGGTGGAGATAAGCAAAGGACCACAGGGTCCGTTTGAAAAGATTGACAATCTTATAACCAAATTGATAGGTAAAGAGGATCCCACCAAGGGAGACATGGCCATGATGAGGTCATACCCCAGTGCGGTCAAGGGCAGGATGGTGTTCAACAAGGCGTCAGACGACGACGGCAAGGAAGCACGTAAACAAGATTTTTACGATTACCTTACAAATCCAACAGTGGACATGATGCGTATAGAGATGGAGATACTGGGTGATCCCGCTTACCTGTGCCAGGACCAGTTCATACCACTGGACGAAGGTGGCAACCAACGACCAACCTCAGGAAGGTTCGACAAAAATTTAGGATCATTCAACTCGGATTCACACACACCACTGATAGAATTAGTTTATGTTTTACCAGACGACATAGATGATAACCAGGGCATAATGTATGCACCTGCCAAGCAGATGAAGAAGGGCAATAATTTCTTGTTCTTTGCGGGCATCTACCAAGTGGTCAAGATAGACAGTAACATGTCCAATGGCCAGTTCCTGCAGACGCTGACCTGTGTGAGGCTAAACAATCAGGAAGGTGCTGGTTTGCCGGTTGGCATAAACTCCAGCACGGATGGTATTTTAACAAATGCCAAGAAGGCCAAAAATGACGTCACTAATAAAATTAGAGGTGCTATTGATTATGGTGAGAGATACTATGAGAAAGAAATTGTTGAACGTATCGAGGAAGGGGTAGAGTCCGCGGACGCTGATCAGTAATGGTAGGATTTGTAGACACACACGATAACCAGAAGAACTACAGTCAGAAGCTCGCGGGCAAGGATCCCGGTCCATACGTGGGAACAGTCAAGTTCACAGACGACCCGCTGAGACAGGGAAGATTGGGAGTGAATATTCCTGAACTAACACGTACCAACAATCCCACGTTAGATGACTGCATATGGTGTCAGTACCTGTCACCTTTCTACGGTGCCAAGAGTATTGAGGCAACAAACCCATCAGACCCTAGTGACTACAAGCTCACACAACACAGTTATGGAATGTGGTTCGTACCACCTGACATAGACACACAGGTGTTAGTGATATTCGCCAGGGGAGAGACTAGCCAGAAGAACGCATTCTGGATAGGTTGTGTGCAACAGCCACTCACTAACCAACAGGTACCGGGATATGGTGCGTCAACGTTCACTGAGTTGGCCGCTGATAGATCAACAGGCAGGGAGAGAGGTGCCGCGGCCAATAGGACGTCAGAAACACAGAATTACGGAACAGATTTACTTCCTGTGGGAGAGAAGAACAGGAGGATGGTGCAGAATGCGGTGTCAGCCGAGTCTGCCAATTCTTTTAGATATCCAGTCAATCGTATATTAGCAGATCAGTTGGAATCACAAGGCCTGATACAGGACCCTGTGCGAGGCACAACAACAAGTTCAGCAAAAAGAGAAGCACCCAGTCAAGTTTTTGGGATCAACACCCCCGGCAGGATACGTGATGACTCACGTGAACTCAACATAGGACCAGAGGGTGCAGTAGTAACACCAGACAGAAATCCCGGACACAGTTTCGTTATGGATGACGGTGCAGTAGACGGCACTAACCAACTTACAAGATTAAGGACAGCATCAGGACACCAATTGCTTATGCACGACACAGAAGGTGTGGTGTATCTGGCCAATGGCTCGGGCAAAGCGTTCATAGAGATGGCCAAGGATGGCACGGTCAGTGTGTACTCCGACGGTGGGATCAATCTAAGATCCGGCAGGGACTTTAATCTGCACTCTGACATGAACATCAACTTCCATGCCAAGGGTGCAATAAACTTCACTTCAGAGACAAACGTGGCACTTAACGCAGAAGGTTATCTGTTCGCAATGGGCGATCAGGGTGTGTTCACAAGTTCACAGAATGGCAGTGCGAGAACGTACGCCAGAGACGGCATAAGTTCAGACACCACGGGCAGTCAGTTGCACGGTGCCAGGGGAGGCGACATACACCTGGCGGCGTCTGGTACAGGACCTGCAGGACGTTTTGGAGGCCAGATACATTTCAATTCAATCAGCCCTAGTGATATATGGGGACCTAGTTGGTTGAAGCCAGACAGCGATTATGTGAGGATCAAAGTCTCAGGAGGCCCAGGGAAAGAAATAGACATTGATGATAATCAACCTTTCATCAACGGCAAAGTCAAAAGAAGAGAGAACAGGACCACGGTCACCGACTTCGTCACGCACGAACCGTATGGCAGAAAGAGTAGCACACAGCAGAAAAAAGACTACGTGAACGAGGCCATAGCACAGATCAAAAAAACCAGTCCAGAAATTACATCCGATGAATTGGAAGTTATCAAAGCCGAGTTGTTGAAACAGCCAAGCATCAAAGCAGTGGCAGATCAACTGGGCAAAGTAGTCAAACTCAACGACCAGATCAAAATGCCAATAGTGGACTTGAACAATCTATTGGATCTAGGTAATCAACTACAGACTGTAATAGATGATCCTAAATTGGCACTTGAGAATTTTGTTGTAGGACAGGCATCTAATTTGCTCGATTTGGCAAAAGGAAACATAGGAGCTCAGTTAAAGGATCTTGCTCCTCCAATAAAGTTTGATAATTTTCCTATAAACTTCGGGAAATTCAAATTTTGGTAGGGAGTAAATATAGTATATGGCATACAAAGATTCAGGATCAAACTTATCAAACAAATCAGTTACTTTTAAAGGTTTCAGTTCACGTGCGGAAAAACGTAATTTTAAACTGTATGATTTTGAGGTCGCTAAACAGGATCTTATCAACAGATTGAGTGTGCGTAAAGGCGAGAGGGTAGAGAATCCTGAATTTGGCACTATTATATACGATGCCATATTTGAACCATTTACGGAAGCACTTAAAAATGCCATAATAGAGGACATCACAGCAAACCTCAACGCAGATCCACGTATCAGTACACAGGAGATACTGGTCACAGAAGCGGACAAGGGCATAGCCATACAGGCCTCTATCACATATGTGCCTCTCAATATTACCGAAAAACTGAGATTCAATTTCGACGAGAACTCGCTACTGCGTCTATCTTAATATACGCACTTTTCCTAACACATAAATACCGTTGTAATTACAATGGCCACAACAGATAGACAGAACAGATTATTAGTAGCGGAAGATTGGAGAAAGATCTACCAGGCTTTCCAACAGGCTGATTTCAAAAGTTACGATTTCGAGACCTTGAGAAGGACTATGGTTGCGTATCTACAAGAGAACTACCCGGATGATTTCAATGATTTCGTTGAGAGTTCTGAGTATGTGGCACTGATAGATCTTATCGCATATGTGGCACAAGCACTTTCATTTAGAGTTGACTTGAACGCTAGGGAGAACTTCCTTGAGACGGCAGAGAGAAGGAACAGTGTTCTTAGACTGGCGAGGTTAATCAACTACAACGCCAAGAGGAATCAAACAGCAACAGGAATGTTGAAGATAGATTCAATATCAACAACACAAGATGTGCGAGACAGCACAGGAACAAATCTAGCGAATTCAAATGTAATTTGGAATGACTCAGCAAACTCAAACTACAGAGAGCAGTTCACGGCCATACTGAACGCGGCCAACCAGACGGGACAACTTTTTGGCAAGCCAAGGGAGTCGGGTACTATAGGCGGGATCGACACAGAAGTCTACACATTGAGTTCCAACCAGTTGGATCTGCCAATATTTAAATTCCAGAAATCAGTTGGAGGCGTGTCTAGATCATTCGAGATAGTGCCCAGCACGATAGAAGAGTCTGATTCCATCTATGAGTTACAACCCATACCTGGCACAGGACTGACATACACCTACAGGACAGATGGTTCTGGAGACAGTTCAAACAACACAGGATTCTTCTTCCTGTTCAAACAAGGCACAATGCAGAATGAAGACTTTACAATCAACACAGCGAACACCAACCTCGTACAGAGCATAGATGCATCAAACATTAATAACACTGATGTGTGGCTATACAAATTAGATCAGTTTGGACAGTTGTCTGAATCGTGGACGAAAGTGCCTTCGCTGTCTGGCAACAATGCAATTTACAATTCGTTATCAAGTTCTGAAAGGAACATCTACAATGTCGTGACCAAGAATGACGATGCGATCGACCTTGTGTTTGGAGATGGTAACTTCTCTAACATACCACTTGGAAGTTTCAGGACGTACTACAGGACCAGTGATAACAGCAAGTATGCGATACAGTCATCGGACATGCAGAACATACAATTAACTGTGCCATACGTAGATCTCAACGGCGCACAGCAAACACTGTCAATGAGTTTAAGCCTAAAAGCAAGTGTTTACAATTCGGCGGCAACAGAATCAAATAGTTCAATAAAAGAGAAGGCCGCACAAGTCTACTACAGTCAGAATAGGATGATCACTGCGGAAGACTATCAGGTTGTGCCTTTGAGTGCATCACAAGAAATTGTTAAAGTTAGATCCGTAAACAGATCCGCATCAGGCATAAGCAGGGCAAAAGAAATACTAGATCCAACAGGTGCATACTCAAACGTGAGTGTGTTTGCAGAGGACGGTATACTTTACAGAGAAGAGAATACACAGAAATTCACATTTACTTTCAACAACAGGAGCGATATACAGTCTACTATAGACTCATCTGTGGAAGCAAAACTTAAAGAAGCGTATGCCAGACAGTTCTACTACTTGAAGTATGGCACAAAAGATGCCAGCACACTTTCTGCCACATGGAATTCAACAACCACATCAACTAATACCAACACAGGTTACTTCACATCAGGCGGTGCTTTAGTAATAGGAGATTCAGCAACTTCCAACATGAAGTTCGCCAAACCGGGTGCGTTGGTCAAGTTCACATCACCAGATACTAGGAAGTTCCTGAACGGTATACTAGTAACCTCTACTACAGAAAATTCAGAAGACAGGACATGGGCTAAGATAGGTGAAGTGGTTCTTGATGGAGCCAACGGCGGAGTAGGAAACCTAGAGTCAGGTGTTGGTCCAGTCACACTTAATAACATAGTGCCAGATGGTTCTGTAATTAATGCAATAATTCCAAATTTGACTACATCTTTCAGTACAACACTCGAAGCAGATATTATATCTAGGATAGAGGCCTATGAGGAATTTGGTTTACGATATGACACAGATTCAGAAACTTGGAAGGTGATCACTTCTACAAATCTAAGCACTAGTGCGGTATTCAGTCTTGGTAACACAGGTTCGACCACAGGAACAAACGCAGATGCCAGTTGGTGGTTTAAGTTCACAAATGATGGCAATACCTACACTGTACAATACAGGAAACTAGATTACATTTTTGAATCAGAGTCACAGAACAAGTTTCACTATGATGTTGAAGAAAAAATTTACGACTACACAACAGGTAGGAGTGTAAAAGACACGGTCAAACTGTTGAAGACCAACAGCATTGTTTCAACAGGCAACAGCATAGGCTATCCCATTACTTGGCAGGTGGTTGATGTTGTTACAGAAGCGGACGGTTTCCAAGACAACAGGAAAGTAAAAGTTGGTTTCTTTGATGCAGATGATGACGGAGTAGTTGACAATCCAGAACTGTTTGACATATTCGTAGAACCCACACTATCGGAATCTACTAAATTCGTGTTCTTTGAGAAGTACACGTCCTATGACAACATTGAGAGATTCAGACCATACGCATCAACAAACTTTGTTGTCGCACAGAATGAAGCAGACATCAATCTCAACACCACTGCATACACCGACGGGCAACTGTTTTACTTCTATGATTCAGCAGAGGATGTTATCAAAAAATACAGTTCTACAACGAACACATTATCTACAACTACAGATTACACTGCTAGGAGAGGCAGGGGTTCGATCAACTTCCAGTACAAGCATCACGCAGGACAGGACACAAGGATAGATCCTAGCGTGTCCAACATAGTTGATGTTTATCTGCTGGAGAGGACATACGATAACCTCTACAGGATATGGTTACAGGATGGCGGAAGTAAACCCACTTCATCCACAGCAGACCAGTTGAGGATCAACTACTCAGGAGTGTTAAACCCATTGAAATCATTGTCAGATCAGATCATTTATCATCCAGTGAAATACAAAATGCTTTTTGGTTCAAATGCCGAAGAAAAATTACAGGCAACGTTCAAGGTTGTGAAAAATTCAAAGACTAATGTGTCGGATGCAGTGATCAAGACTAGGGTAATTGCCGCAATTAATGAATTCTTTGCATTAAACAACTGGGATTTCGGAGATACTTTTTACTTTACAGAATTAGCCGCATACATACACAATCAACTTGCTCCAGATTTATTAACAGCAGTGATTGTGCCTAATCAGTCAGGACAAGGTTTTGGGTCTTTGTTCCAAATTGACTCGGCGGCAGACGAGATTTTCATCAGTGGGGCCACCGTTGATGATGTGTCAATCATAACAGCACTAGGAGCCAACCAGTTGGCGGCTTCCGGCACTGTGGTCACATCGACATCAACTGCTACTACCAACACCACAACAGGATCAGCAGTGTCAGGCTCTACTACAACAGGTTCCGGTTCAAGCACCGGCAGTAGTGGATCAGGATACTAATGGCAGATAACCCCACAAACGCATTAACCAATAACGAAGTGGTCAAACAAGGTGCTAACGAGTACAGACGTACCGTACAGCATTTACCGGCTTTCTACAGGACAGACACAAACCAACGTTTCCTTGCCAGCACAATGGATCCATTGGTGCAGAAAGGTTCATTAGAGAGACTAGACGGTTACATAGGAAGACAGGACGCATACACAAGAAGTGTCAGTGACAGATATATCACCACGACAAGTAGAGATAGATTCGCGTATCAATTAGAACCTGCTGTTACATACACAGATAAAGATACAACATCGGTAAATCCAGAAGATCAGGTTAAGTTTACAGGCACATACGATGATTATATAAATCAGATCAAGTACCTAGGAGGCAAAGTTGACAATCATGATAGGTTAAACAAAGAGACCGTATACAGTTGGAACCCAGCCATTGACTACGACAAGTTGATCAACTACAGAGAGTATTACTGGATACCAGCCGGGCCTGGAGCCATCGAGATAGATTCAGTAGGACCTTCTGCCGTGGCTGAATACTCTGTGGTAAACTTGGCAAAAGGTGCCTATAATTTCACACACAGAGAAAACGAAAACAATCCTATTTTAACCTTATACAGAGGAAACACCTACAAGTTTAATGTTGACGCAAAAGGTCATCCGTTCTACATAATGACCGAGCCTTATAAAGATAAAGTCGCAGAGGACGGATCTACGTCGACTATATTTGACACAGGGGTCACAAACAATGGTGCTGACCAGGGCACTGTAACATTCACGGTTCCTACAACAGGTGCACCAGACACATTATACTACCAGTGTAGTAACCATGATGCTATGTACGGCATAATACAGATCAAAGATGTGTCAAGTACAACAGCAATAAATGTTGAGAACGATATAGTAGGAGTCAAGAACTACAGTCTAAGGACGCTTGATCTATCAAATGGTATGAAGATCAAGTTCAAAAATTCATTAGTTGGAACAACTTATCAAGACAAAGAATATTATGTTGAAGGAGTCGGTGACGCTATCACTCTTACTGACGTTGAAGACCTAATAACACCTGGCAGTTATGCAACAGAATCAACTGTATTGTATGATCAAGTAGGATACGATTCTAGACCGTATGCCAAGGCCTTCTATACACCAGAAAACAAAGATTACATGACGATAAAAAGAGACTCGCAAGACAGGAACGCTTGGTCCAGGTACAACAGGTGGTTTCATAGGTCGGTTATAGAAGAGACGGCGAAAGTAAGTGGCTTTACTCCTACGCTGAAAGAAGAAGACAGGGCAAAAAGGCCTATAATTGAATTTGATTCAGGACTGGCTTTATACAATCATGGAACGGTGGCAAAACAATCTGTTACACTTTATGATACAGTGACAACGGATGCATTCAGCACGGTAGTAAACCAGACAGGCTACATTGTGGATGGTGTTGCACTTGCAGATGGAATGAGGGTGGTGTTTGCCGCTGACACAGACAAACTGGTTAAGAACAAAATATATGATGTAAACTTTGTTACAGCAGGCGATTCATCACAAGTGATAGCACTAACGGAGGCATCGGATACTACGCCTGCCAATGACGATTCGATATTCATAGAGTTTGGTACGATCAATCAAGGAAAGACCTT
>MPLU02181201.1_pt1 | contig 11328 bp, 6 predicted proteins | sample 1617381 | NCBI WGS metagenome assembly MPLU02 (sample SAMN05944801, study PRJNA350692) | marine metagenome | biome: marine; feature: ODZ; material: water; isolation source: 90 m water sample filtered on 0.2 um supor filter | place: Pacific Ocean | collected 2012-04-08 | depth 90m m | reverse complement strand
TGCTGGAACGTCACCTTCATAACACTGGACGTCACCCAGATCGCACCCCCCGGCCTCGTAGATCTGGCTTACCTCGTAGGCCAGCGGATGCTGGACCACCGGGATACCCTGTTGCGTCAGGATACGGGTAACCTCCTGGGATTTACCGAGCACATAGGCATGGATTACAGGAGTTTTTCCAACCGCCAGGGCGTTTTCCACCGCACTGACCAATTGTTCTATGACCTGCTCTCGATTCGGGAGTCGGTAGCTTGGTTTGCCGAAGGTTGTTTCCATGATCAGGATGTCTGCGCAGGGAGGTTCGGCCGTTTCTGCGGTGGCCGAGGGGCCGAGCTTGAAATCGCCCGTGTAGAGCAGGCGTTGTTCCCCATCGTCTGCCAGTAACATGGCGGACCCCCAACAGTGTCCAGCCGGCAGGGCGGTCAATTCAAAATCATTCCAAGCCAACGTTTCGCGGAAAGGCATTTCATGGACCGGTCGTTTTCCCAGTCGGTGCCAGTAGAGCTGAGCAGTTGCCGGAGTGCAGTAGGCCAGTTCATGACGACCCATGTGATCCATGTGGGCGTGGGACATGAATCCCCGTGGCTGGCGACGTCGTACGTCTACAGCCAGGTCAATGGCGGTTAACTTGATACCACGGTCAAAATGAAACATGAAAGTGCTGTTGCCCGGTGACTAAAGTTCCGATCAGAAGTGGCTTATTCTCATCGTTACCAGGGAAATCAACAAGCAGCGCGGAATCTCGTCAGCTGGGATTTCCCGGGAAAAACTCAAGATGTCCTTCTCGCTGGATCGAGAACTACCCTGGTGGCTTGGTTTGTACCTGTTTTTTAGGTGCCACCAGCGGTATAATCAGGGGAGTCGTTTTTCGACGGCGACCGAGAGTTTTTTTTTGAAAAGGGGGCGAACTGGATTCGACCGGATAGCTTGAAGTGTCCGTGGCGTGTCGTGGTTGGTCAGTTGGCCACGTTAAAAGCTGACCGCATTATTTATTTGCCGAGGAAAACCTCGCACTGGCCGCCTAACTACGGCGTCCCCGACTGCGGATCTTTGCCGGAGAGAACCAAAAGTCGGTCACAATTCCGGATCGCTTGGAGTCATGCAGAGCACGCTGCAAGCTAAATAAAGTTCTCTGCTCGTCGCAGCTGTACCTCGTCGGTTAGGGCCAGCTCGACCAAACCAAATATCCGACTACACACGTAGAAGCTGTCATGGAAATGTCGCGGGACGCGGGTTCGATCCCCGCCGCCTCCACTAACGCCGAGTACACAACTCGGCTCGAACAAAAAACAGGCCCGGAAGTTAATTCTTCCGGGCCTCGTTTTTTGCGCCACGTATCGCGGCTCATTGGAGAACAGCAGTGTCATTTCTTGTCGACCGTTTGGTAGCTGGATGCCGAAGAGCCGGCTGTTCTCGCCCGTCACTTTGCGGTTTCTCTAGCAACCTATCGTGCATTCGCTCCCGCATTCCTCCATAGTTTGGTAGATTAGCAGAATCCTGAGGCATTCACCGGCCCCATGAACCCAGATTTTCTCAAGTAGGATGGTACGAATATCAGGGGAAGCTTAACGTAACCACGGTGCATCACGGCTCTCGGATTCTTTTTCTTTGATGTGACGAATTTCTAACATGACTTTTGCCGCATTTACCAAGCCATTTGCTGATCACCCGCTGTTGCAGGAACGTGTCTTATCTGTCCTGCAGGCGTTGCCTGGTGAGGTGCAGCGTGATTTTGTGGATGATCCCCGATTCGGAACGGCCATCGAAAACTACGAACCCGGCAAGGGGTGGATACTGTTCATGCCAACACCCGGGCCTCCCGGTCGAGCAAGTCGTCGCGTCGTGCTGCGACCTAAACTGGAGTTGGCATCTGAAGCGTTCGCCAATTACGTCATCGCTCACGAGTTTGCTCATGCGTATCTGCGAAACGGTGGTTGGGGCAAAATCACAGACGCGGAAGAAGCTGCCGATGCGCTCGCGGCTTCCTGGGGATTTCATCAGCCAGAAACGTTTAGTTGAGTTGTGCGACTTGTCCAACCCCCACCAACGATGTCAGGCTTTAGACCCGTTGCGAGTCCATGTGGCCGCCTCCACTTTTCGTCCCTGGTGCCATCGGGTGCCAGGGACTGACAAAGAAGATGAAAACCCCTGTTACCGCAGGGGTTTTTTTCGTTAATGGCCGCCAGTTCCATGGTCACCCGGTTGTCAGCTGATGACGGCAAATGACAGGCCTTGCCTGACCTTCACGGATCTCGGTAGTTGACCGGAAGTTTGCAGTGGCACAGGCTCGGACGCAATCGTGAGAGCGGCCATTTCGCAGGGAGTGAATTCGATCTATAATTGAAGTGCACTGGGGTTAGACCTCGGCTCCACATACGGTCCGAGTCTAATCGCCGGATCCGTTTTCAAATCACATGCGTTTACCTGGCAAGTCGTAACACAAAGTTCATGCAAACTTACTTTGATTCTGAGTACCCGTCCGTCGAACATCTTCGAGCAAAAGCCAAGTCGCGGATGCCGGGTTTCGCGTACGACTATCTCTCCGCCGGCTGCTTTACAGAAGTCAACCTGGCGCGGAACAACAGCGACATTCGCAAAGTCCAACTAAAACCTTGGTACCTGAGGGATTTCGACGGAGCAGCCCAAACCACGGAGCTTTTCGGCGAAACGTATGATGCACCATTTGGGATCGCGCCCGTTGGGTTGCAGGGTTTGATGTGGCCGAAGGCATGTGAGTTCCTGGCACAGGCTGCGGTTGATCACAACATCCCATTTACGTTGTCCACGGTGAGCACGGCCAGCATTGAAGACATTGGCAAGATCACCGGCGGCAAATTCTGGTTTCAGCTCTATCATCCAGCCGAAGTCGAATTGCGCGACAAGCTGCTGGAGAGAGCGTGGGACGCGGGTTGCCGCACGCTGGTCATCTTGGCGGACACACCGACGTTCGCCTATCGTCCAAAGGAAATCCGAAACGGATTATCGATCCCACCCAGAATGACACCGCGCAACATCGTACAAATGCTACTGAGCCCAACGTGGGCGATGGGGCAACTCCTCGCAGGCAAGCCAGAGTTCAAGACAATGAAGCCCTATATTCCTCCGGGCTTGAACATGAAGCATCTGGGCCTTTTCATGAATAAGACTTTTTCTGGGCGATTGACCGAAGCAAAGATCGCCCCGATTCGCGAGAAGTGGCAGGGAAACCTCGTTGTTAAAGGAATCGTCAATCCTGAAGATGCAGAGATTGCAGTCAAGCATGGTCTTGATGGATTGATCGTTTCTAATCATGGTGGTCGCCAGCTTGATCGAGGACAATCGACGATCGTTCCGATGTACAAGCTCGTACCAGAGTTCGGTAGCAAGTTGAAAGTGATGATCGATGGCGGAATGTATTCGGGAGCAGACATCGCAGCTTGCCTGGCCTGCGGGGCCCACTTTGCATTGATGGGACGTGCTCCGATGTTTGGCGTGTGCGCACTTGGGAAGTACGGCGGACATCACACCCTTGAGATGCTGAAGAAACAATTGCAACAGGTAATGGAGCAGGTCGGTTGTGGCAAAGTAATAGACTTTCCCGCTCACCTGATTCCAGAGAGTGTTCCTACCTAGACACCCCGCGCCCTCTGGGCTGATTTTGCTGCGTGAATCTCACTTCGTATTTTGCAGCGCATGCGTTGGTAGTGGCAGAAAATCGTGCTCGCGAATCATCCAGCTTTCGAGCTCTTCTCGCAGAGTTTGTTCCATGTCGGCGACTGATTTCTTTCCCGCCAGGTTATTGAGTTCCAGCGGATCGTTACGTAGGTCGTATAACTCGACGATAGGCCGTGGATTTTGAAAGTAGAGTCGGTTATGTAAAGGCGACAGCGTACGGGTTGCATGTGCTGACTGAATCGCCTTCCAGGCATCCATCCCGGGCATGTCGACCGGTGTGTAGGTACGGTTCGGAAGTGCGTTGTAGATGTAACGGTAATGCGTCGAAGTGATTGAACGTGAAAGGTCCAGGCCATCGGTTCGCGTGATCGGTCCCCAGTGCCAGCCACGTTCGGCGAATACGTATCGCCGGTCTTCAGCCTTCTCGCCGAGAAGTTGCCGAAAAAAACTGATGCCCGTCATTTCCTTCAACGGTTTCATTTCACATGCGGAGAGAATCGTCGAGCCAAGGTCTGTGCCGCAGACAAGCGCGGTAGAATTCGACCCCGGTTTGACTCGGCCCGGCCAGCGGATCATCAGGGGAACATGAGTGCCGCGGTCGAACAGGGTACCCTTGCCTCGTAGCAGCGCTTCGCCGTTGTCGCCCATAAAGAAAACAATCGTGTTGTCTTCGATGCCGCGGGTCTTCAGGAGACGCATGATCAGCCCGAATCCATGGTCCATTTCGCGGACAGACGCGAGATACCTGGCGTAGTCGACGCGGACTTCAGGGAGATCGGGCCAGTCAGCCGGAAGTTTCAATTTGCTCGGATCGATGCCATCGTACTTCAACGCGAACTTTCGATGCGGCTGACTAAAACCAAAGTAAAGGAAGAACGGTTTTTCGTCGGGCACTTTGTCCAGGGCAGCGGCAACGCGATCGGCGACACCCGACAAATTATCACCCTTGGTTCCGGCAGATCGCACGAAGTGATCGAACCGTTTGTTGAGACTCTGCATGCCGGCTTCCCGCAGCGCCCTGTCAATGTGCTCGGCTTCGCGGACACGGCCGTCGAGATGCTGATGGCGTCCGTCCAGTCCCACCCAGTAACCGTTTGCGCGAAGCACGTCTGTAAAAAAGCGAACATCACCGCGTGGTGGCTGCGCGAATCGAGTGACGCCCAGGCCGACGGGAGATCGACACGCAAAAATTGAAATCCGTGACGGAGCACACTGCGGGGCGGACGTATATGCCCGATCAAACCGCATTCCCTGCTCGGCGAACTTTCGCAGGTTTGGTGTAATTTTGAACCGCTTTGTGTTTTCGTCGTCGTAACAGCTGACATGCGGGACACTGTGATCATCGGAGAGAATCAGCAGCACGTTTGGGCGAGACTGTTCGGCTGACAGTGATGAACAAAAACCGGCCACGAAAAACGAGGCCAGAAACCAGCACAGTGTTGATTGGGAGATTATGTACATATGCGTAGTTTCCAGGAGCCTCATTGCCTGCTGTATTCCGCTATCTTGCGAAGATTGAGTCGTTTTAGATAGTAGGGTCCAATCCCGAGATGGTCACTTGCACCTTGTTCTAAGTGGCCCTTTTTATTGCGTTTACAGGATGTGTTTCAGTTCGGTGGATTATCGTGATTCCACGACATTACATCCACTACTCAGTTTCGTCGAGCGGAAGTCCGGTGGAGACCAGTTCGATTCCGCTCAACAGAGTCCTGCCCGAGCGCGCAATCAACTTAACTTCGCATGTGTTCGACAGGGCTACGTTCGAAAACTCTCTCATTGCGCATTTCATGGTTCCGCCGGCTTCGGCGAAGACATCGAGATCTTTCAAGACGGTCTTGCCTTGCAGCGTCACGTCGAATCTTCGGGCACCCTTGGTCACATGATGAGGTTCGATGAAATACAGGCGCACGTTAAAGGAACCTGGCTTGATACCCGACAGTCGAATCGATGTGATTCCTTCTGCTCCCGATGCACAGACCCAGGGCCAACCGCGCCCTCCCTGGGTAAACAGGGAATGGCGATAGAATACGTCAGGTTTCCTGGGTTCGGTCTCGACCACGATTTCGGGCGAGGGACCGCCGACGCTGGGAACGTCCAGGAAGAGCGTGCCTTTGTGAGTCATGCGGTCACCTGGAGCTCCCAGGTTCAAGCCGATTCGCACGATCGGTCCGACCGGTCTCTTGCCCCATGCGGTCCACTGTTCAAACGTCTGTGGCATGCTTACCAAGGCTGCCCCAGTCGGAAGTGGATAGCTGCATGTGCATCCATCGTAGAAATAGGGAAGATTTAAAACGCCGCCCGCCGGAATGATACTGTTCGTGCAGCCGGAACGAGGGCCGCTGATGTTGATGGTCCCACTCTCAATGCGTTTGTCGTAGAAGGCGGGAGTTGCCGAGCGCATCGTAATCAGGTGTCCGTAATCGTTCCCTCCGTCACAGCCATAGCTCTTGACCCAGCGCCGCGGCTCAACGAGTCCCGTGATGGGGTTGGTCATCAGGCCCTGCTTCAACGTGACGAGAAACGGCCACTTCTCAGGCCGAGTGCCGGCCGCTTCGTGCTCTTTGCGATAGGCTTCGACAAAGGGCGGGCGATAGTGGTAGGGTGGTCGGAATTGCGAGCCTGGAGAGTCAGGGATCCTGTCTATCCGAGTGGTCGCCTCTTCTTTAGTAATCACGCGTCCGGTGTAAATATCCATAAACTGCATCTCGGCCAGGCGGAACCGTCCCGTACCATCGACGTGAGCTTTGTTGACCGGTCCCATTTTGTCAGGTTCTTTGAGCCACGCTTTGTCCTGGGAAATCATGAGACCGTTTTGAATGTACGGCTGTGGGGCTCGCTTGAAATGTCCGATTGCGTCATCGAACCATAGAATACCCAGCGGAGCGCGGACACGGGCGTCAGGTGCCCGCCAATCCTTGTTGTAATCGACTGCTCCTGGCAATGCCCCCGCCCGTTTGATCAGCAACCATTTGCCACTTCGTTCAACCTTTGCTTCGCGATGGTTCGCGTCGTGCAGCCATTTACGAATAGCTACATCCCGATCTGGCTCGACAGCCAGGCAAGCTAAACCACCGTATGGCCGCAATCGCTCGTATAGCGCCAGGATGAATTCCTCGCCACGAGTGGATTCTGTCACGTTTGATTCGGTTGCTATAACAAGATTGGCCATGTAAGGCGGCAGCCCGAGTTTAGAAAGCTGGCCAGTGAGGAATGAGAGCCGCTGGCAGGAGTCTCCGGAGCCAATGAAACGCTGACGCAATGCGTCTACCTTCGCTTGGTCAGCGGTCAAGGCAATGACCTGCAGATTCGTTTGCGCAGCCAGCTCGTTTGCTAACTCGCCATTCTCGGTGTTCAACACCAGCGCGTACCCGTCTCGAATCTTTGTCGCTTTTAGAATACTTGCTGTCGTCGATTGAGTACCAACATCCGAGGTCACCCTGGTTCGCTTGGGGAGCTTGTGGATCTTCGCTGATACTTTCGTGTCGCTATAACAGGCAATCCTGCCGTGTCGAGTGACGACGAATAGTCGTCCGTTTGCAGCGATAACGGAATGAATGTCCTCGATACCATCGACTCCTTGAATGCCCGCAGTGTAGTCGAGCGACTTCCCGCCAAGTTTCACTCGTGAGCGAACTCCAGGGACTCCATCGCCAGCCCACTCTTTATCCTCGTGACGATCGCGATTGATGCGACTATCAAATACAATCTTGCCCCGTCGAATGTCTCGAGCTTGCTGTGTGTCTGAGGCGGCGAACCAGCCACCCGGGGCGCGTCCTTCACCAGGAAGCGAAAAGTCGACGATCTCTCCAGTCTGACGATTGAAGCGGGCCGGTCGTGCTGTGCCACATGGGACGAGAAGTTCCTTGTCGTTGATGAGAAGATAGCCTTGCGGCGAAAGGCCTCCTATGGCTTGACCGTTGTGCGGTGTCTGGCCGTAGAGCGAACCGGCTCGATCGTTTACCCAAATAACTTTTCCCGACTCCGCGTCGATGGCATAGACAAAAACACCTTCCAGTGGCCAGACACCAGCGGCAATATAAAGAGTGCCGTCGGTGATTACCGGTCCACCCCGTACGGGCCAAACGGAAATCAATCGACCATTTCCAAGAAGTTTTCGATTCGAGGGAACCGCGCGGAACTTCCATTGTATCGTGCCGTCGGATGCATCCAGGCAATAAACGTGGCCATCATCGGAACCCAAGTAAACTCGGCCCTGCCAAGCGACGGGAGCAAATCGAACAGGACCGTCGGCGACGAACCGCCATTGCTCGTCGCCGGATTGCGCGGCGTAAGAGACTACCGCGTCGATATGCGGGAGAGAGACAATCAGCGAGTCCCCAATTGCGATCGGTTCATAGCCTTGATCGAACTGTAATCGGGACTTTCGAAAGGCGGGCTGAACCGGCGGCAGATGACGCAGCCACTGAAGATGCAGCGAGGAAGGCATTTTTTCGGGCGATACATTTGTACGTCCGATGTCAAATCGCCACATTGGCCAATCGCCTGCTTCCACTTTTCCGACGGATAGGGAATAGAGCGACAATAACAGACACAGCAGGATCGTTGAGGACTGGGGTTGTCTATTCATTTGGCGGAAAGCTTTCAGGAGTGGATGTATGGTATTCGTTGAAATCCCAGTATAGCTTTTCATCGCCTTCACAGGTAACTCGGTTGGTTGGAGCGAAAGCCGCTGGAACACGTTCCCCTTTAATTGTACGTTTGGTACACTTCCGTAGGGTGTCACGCGATGTGGTGTATATTATGGCGATGGAAAATTCGTAATGTCGAAAGATTGTTGAGTCGTTTTTCCGTCATGTCTGTGAGCACTTCATGCTCGCCGACAAACAGGCCACCCAGCAACGTTTAGTAAGTTGTCTTCTTCTGTTGCTTAAGCCACTTGGTTCAGCCATGCCTATGGCAATACCCGAGTTGATCGAGGAGAGCGAATGACGAGGTGGAGCCAGGTTAGCCTGTTCTTGCTGTTGTCTTTGCAGTGTCCGCTGCTTGCTTTTGGGGCTGCGCCGATTGCACCAGGCACGGATGGCTACGATGCTCGCGTGAGGTCGTTCGTTAAAACGTACTGTATCAAGTGTCACGGTCCGAATAAGAGCAAGGGTGAGCTGACACTACACACATTGGATGGTGATTTGGCGTCAGGGCAGGGGCTTGAGCGCTGGGAGGATGTGCTCGATGCGTTGAAGTTAGGAGAGATGCCCCCGGAGGGTGAGACTCAGCCAAGCGATGATGAACGTCAGGCAGTCACCGATTGGATCGACCATGGCCTGCGCACCTATGTCGAAAAAGTAAGCCAGGAAGCCCCGGTCACCACGGCGAGACGACTGACTAATTTCGAGTACGGGAACACCATGAGGGATCTCCTGGGTGTCGACCTTAACCTCATCCAGGATCTCCCCAGGGACCCGCTGAAACCCTACCACTTCAACAACACGGCCGAGTTCATGCTGCTGGGGCCGGAACAAGTTGATCGATATCTTGAGGCCGCTCGTCGCGCCATGGCCAGTGCGATCGTCGATCCCGAAAAACCAGGAACACAAAAGACCCGACAACAGTGGGATTCCAGGGAGGCAAACAAGGGCTTTGGCAAGAGTCTCAAACGCAACGAGATCGCCATCCAGAACTCACGCCGCGGTACACCGGGCCAGGGCATCAGAGTCAAGGAGTTTCCCAGGACAGGTGAATTTCGCATCCGCTTTCAAGCTTCCGCTGTCTTTCCCAATGGAGCCACCGAACTCCCTCTCCGCTTTGTCATGGGCTACAACCTCAATATCAATAGTTCGACGCAGGAGATCGCCCCCGTTGGTGTCGTTCACCTCCGTAATTCGCCGGATAAACCACAAATCTACGAGTTGCGAGGACGGATCGAAAACTATCCCGTCCAGATCGGAAAGGTAATCAAAGGCCAACGTCGACCGGATACGTTGACGATCACTCCGCAGAACATTTATGACGATGGGACCCTCAACGACGACAACCGTTTTCTTTACTGGCCGCGTCAACCAGATATGCCACGTGCTGTGATCGACTGGATCGAATTCGAAGCTCCGCTTACCGAGGTTTGGCCACCCGAACACCACCAACGCATTCTCTTCGATTCACCCCTGCGCCAAAGTGATCCTGGGAAATACGCCCGCGAAGTTCTCTCGCGTTTTATGTCGCGTGCCTATCGCCGTCCCGCTACTACCGAGGAGGTGAACCGGTTCCTAAAGATTTACGAGTTGTTGAAACCGGAGCTAGGTAGCATCGAGGCCACCATGCGCGAAACGCTCGCGATGGTGTTAGTGACCCCCCAATTCTTGCTTCACACCAAAGCCGACGGTGAGGTCATCCGCGAGGAGTTCGAACTTGCCTCCGCACTCTCCTACTTTCTCTGGGGCAGCATGCCGGACCAGGAACTCTTTAAACTCGCATCGAGTGGTGACCTCAGCGATCCCGCGGTGATCGCCACCCAGGTGCGTCGAATGCTGTCTGACCGACGGTCGAACGATTTTGTGTCGAACTTCGCCAACCAATGGCTCAGCTTGCCGAAAATGAAAACCGTCCCGATCAACCGTGATCTTTTTCCCAGGTTCCTCTATTACGTTGAGGCCGGAGAACGCGCCGGCACGGAAAAACCTTATATCCCGACGATCCGAGATCACATGATCGATGAAACCGTCGCCTTTATTGCCGAGCTGATCCGCCGCAATGCCAGCGTGACCAATCTCGTAGATTCCGATTTCGCCATGCTCAACCAGCCACTTGCGGCTCACTACGGTGTGGAAGGTGTGGAAGGGTATCGTATCCGCCCCGTTCCGATCCAACCCGCACACCATCTCGGGGGCCTGCTGACTCACGGTTCCGTGCTCATTGGCAATGGCACTGGCTCCGCTCCACATCCGATCTATCGCGCCGTCTGGTTGCGAGAAGCGATTCTCGGCGATCAAGTGAAAGCACCACCTGCCGAAGTTCCCGCCCTCTCCGACTCGGCAGGCGACTCCGCCGAGCAGGCCCTTAGCATCAAGGACTTGCTTGCCAAGCATCGCGCCGTGGTAAGCTGCAACGATTGCCACGTCCGCCTCGATCCCTGGGGCATCCCTTTCGAACGTTACAATGCCATTGGCAAATATCAGCCCTTCGTCCCCAGGGAGGGGACCCGTGTTCGTGGATTTAATAAAAAGTTAGACAATGATCTCGCTGGCTACGCCAGGTACCTTGAAAGCGTCAACACGCAGGAAGTGCAGGCTGCTGCCCGGGTCCCGCACGGCCCTAACGTCGAGAGTATGCCTCAATTGAAAGCTCATTTGCTCAAATCCCGCAAGCACGATATCGCTGAAAACATCATCCGCCGCCTGCTCACCTATGGCATCGGTCGTGAACTCAACTATCGCGACCGCTACGTGGTCGAAAAAATCCTCTCTCAATCCAGGGAAAACGGTTATCTTCTCCAGGACATGATCGTTGCCATCTGCCAAAGCTCCACATTTCGGAGCCCAGCCAATACTAGAACGAAAAATAAAAAATAATGACGCACAAATCCTGGCAACTTGACCGACGCGAACTCCTCAAGGGAGGCGGTGTCGCACTCGCAATCCCGCTTCTCAACGGCATGGGTAAGACCATCGGCGCTACCGCTAGAGCAGCAGGAGAGGGCGGCATGCCCAAGCGGATGCTAGT
>MPLU02040500.1_pt1 | contig 11337 bp, 9 predicted proteins | sample 1617381 | NCBI WGS metagenome assembly MPLU02 (sample SAMN05944801, study PRJNA350692) | marine metagenome | biome: marine; feature: ODZ; material: water; isolation source: 90 m water sample filtered on 0.2 um supor filter | place: Pacific Ocean | collected 2012-04-08 | depth 90m m | reverse complement strand
TTCAACCTTTGGAATCTCGATGGTGGTGAGCATTGGCAGGGAAGTATTCCTGATTGCCAATTCGCTTTGTTTGAGCGGCAGGGGGATCAGGTGCGTGCTCATGCACTGGCAATAGAGCCGCAAAGAGATGACTCTCAGCCTGAGCTAGGTAAGCCTCTTTCAGCTTGGAGCTGGTACCCAGCCAGTACGGAGCAACGCACTACCGGCAACTATTCAGCCCGCTATCCGTTGAGTTGGAGCAATTACAAAGGAGTCTTCGCGGCTGAGGTGGTTTGTGAGGCGTTCAGTCCGATCCTTCCTGGTGATTACCGACGTACGAGCTATCCCCTGGCAGTGTTTCGCTGGCAGTTCCACAACCCCACATCGCAACCTTTGGAATTGTCGTTGATGTTGAGTTGGCGCAACACCTGTGGTTGGTTCACGAATACAGATTCTTCTGCCAGTGTCCACTTTCGTGATGATGGCAGCCCTGAGCACAATTACGTTCCTGCGATCGGTCATAGCGAAGGGCAACGCAACAGCTGGATTGATCAGCCAGGGCTGACTGGTTTATTGATGGAGGGTGAGCGAGCTGAACCCTTGGCAGAAGGTCAAGGCCAATGGTGTTTGGCCTTGCCTGATCACCTGCCGGGTGTGGAGGTGATGCGTTGTAGTCGCTGGGATCCCAGCGGAGATGGCAGCGAACTGTGGAGTTCCTTCGCCAGTGATGGAACTATCCCTAATAGCAATGACGCACGACGTAGCCTCGCGGACGAGCAGACCAGTGCTGCCTTGGCGGTGAAGGTCACCCTGGCGCCGGCTGAAAGTCTCGAGGTTCCTGTAGTGATCAGTTGGGACCTGCCGGTAACGGCTTTCGCTACAGGCGTTCGCGATCTGCGTCGATACACCGACTTTCACGGTAGTGATGGCAATGGGGCCGCTGTTGCTCTTGCTGCAGAAGCCCTGAGTGATTGGTCTGATTGGCGTGAGCAGATTGATGCCTGGCAAGCACCGGTGCTGGCTCGTGAGGATCTACCGGAGCCATTACGAATGGCTTTGTTCAACGAGTTATATGACTTGGCTAGCGGCGGCAGCCTCTGGACGGCAGCTCGTCCGGGAGATCCGGTGGGTCGTTTTGGAGTTCTTGAATGCTTTGACTACGCCTGGTATGAAAGCCTTGATGTGCGCCTTTATGGCTCTTTAGCGCTATTGCAGTTGTGGCCTGAGCTCGACAAGGCCGTGTTGCGTAGTTTCGCTCGAGCTATTCCAGCGGCAGATGCCACACCTCGGCCAATTGGTTGGTATTTCACCCAAGGGCGTGGTCGGGTGGAGGCAGCTCGCAAGACGGCCGCTGCTACACCTCATGATCTGGGCGCACCGAATGAGTCGCCTTTTGATGCCACCAACTACACCGCTTACCAGGATTGCAATCTCTGGAAAGATCTTGCCAGTGATTACGTGCTGCAGGTATGGCGAACATTTCTTCTCGCGCCGAACGGTGAAGATCTGAGCTTTTTGGCCGAATGTTGGCCAGCGGCAGTGCAGGCCCTTAGTTATCTCAAGCAGTTTGATGTCAATAACGATGGTTTACCCGATAACGGTGGTGCTCCGGATCAGACCTTTGATGATTGGCCCTTGCAAGGGGTGAGCGCCTATTGCGGTGCTCTTTGGATTGCAGCTCTTGAGGCTGCCTTGGCGATGGCGCAGCGGTTGCAATTGGAGTTAGGCCTCAATACTGCAGAGGAGCAACATCAGTTCAGTCGTTGGCTTGAGCAATCACGTGCCAACTTTGATCTGCTGCTCTGGAATGGGGAGTATTACAAGATCGATGCGGAGAGTGGCACTCCGGTGGTGATGGCTGATCAACTCTGTGGTGACTTTTATGCTCGCTTGTTGGGTTTGCCTTCTGTGGTTACTGATCAGCGCAGTCTCAGCAGTTTGAATGCAATAAAAGAGGCTTGCTTTGAACGTTTTGAAGGTGGTCGATTGGGCGTAGCTAATGGTTTATGCCGTGATGGTATGCCGCTTGATCCAAATGGAACTCATCCTTTGGAGGTATGGACCGGTATCAACTTCGGTTTGGCGGCTTACTACCGATTGATGGGTGAGGGATCCACGGCTACGGCCATCTGTTTAGCAGTGGTTGATCAGGTTTATGGCGGTGGTTTGCAGTTCCGAACCCCAGAGGCGATTACGGCAGTGAATACCTACAGGGCTTGTCATTATTTACGTGCAATGGCGATCTGGGCCTTGTGGGCAACGCATACGGGATGGCAGCTGATTCCAGGGGCCGAACGACCGGCGTTTGATAGCTGAGTGATTGGCGTGAATCTGTGCGCTATGAACTATCTACTCTGATGCGTTTTTGCATACGCTATTAAGACCTACCTCTAGGTGATGGCCAGCGCAGAGCTTTCTTCATCGCATCGATTCCATGGCCTTCTTGTGCTGAAGAGGGCTTTGATCTGTTTATTGCTGGCAGTTGTGCTGTTGTTGTTAACCCCATCTATGGCCCAAGCGCATGTTTTGGCCAATGACAGTGATGAAGAGACGTTATTTGTACGCAGCCTTGAGACCCTTCGTGATCTCGACTATCACAGTTGGCAGGTGGTGGCCTATCGCCAGGGTTTGCCAGGCGAGCCAGTGGTGTTGCGGATAGTTGGTTTTCCCGGCAAGGTTCGCCTCAAGCATCCCACCAAGCTGCTGGTGCATGCCGGCCGCCGCGACTGGGCTCTAGATGACATCACATTGGCCAATCCGCAATTAGCAAAGGATCAACGCGAAGCAGCAGCAGAATTTGATCCGCAACCTTTACTAGATGATCTAACTAACAACCGCCCGTTGCGTATGGAGCTACCTGGTGTATTTACGGAATTGCCAGTGCCTCCTTATGTAGTTGGTGAGTGGCGCTCACTGCCAATGGCTACCAAATAGTTGATGAATTCCACTGCCTCTTCAAGTGCTGTTTGGCTGCCATGGATGCAGCGGGCTTTGCTTTTGGCTGCACTAGCAGAAGGCGGTACTAGTCCTAATCCGTTGGTGGGTGCAGTTGTTCTAAATGCCTCTGGGCTATTGGTGGGAGAGGGGTTTCATGCTTGTGCTGGTCAGCCTCATGCGGAGGTGGGTGCCCTTGCACAGGCTGGTGAGCAGGCCAAAGGTGGAACTCTGGTAGTCACCCTGGAGCCCTGCTGTCATCAAGGTCAAACACCTCCTTGCACTGAGGCTGTATTGGCTGCCGGTATTAGCCGGGTAGTGATAGCTATGCAGGATCCCGATCCTCGTGTAGCTGGCGCTGGCATTGAACGCTTGCGGGATGCTGGCTTGGAGGTGGTTACTGGTGTTTTGGAACCCGAAGCGGCAGATCAGAACCGGGCTTTTGTGCATCGGATTTCTACGGGGCGCCCTTGGGGCATTCTCAAATGGGCGATGAGCTTGGATGGGCGAACGGCTCTGCCCAATGGCGCAAGTCAGTGGATTAGTGGTCCGCAGGCGCGTAGTTGGGTGCATCGTTTACGAGCCCGGTGTGATGCCGTGATTGTTGGCGGCGGCACCTTACGGGCTGATGATCCGCTGCTTACCAGCCGCGGGCAACGGCATCCTGAACCGCTGCGGGTGGTTCTAAGTCGCAGTATTGATTTACCTATAGAAGCTCAACTCTGGGATACAGCTGTGGCCCGCACTCTGATTGCCCATGGCCCAGCAGTTTCTGCTGCTCAAGACACTCAATTGCCAGTGGGGCCAGAGTTACTTGCTCTGCCGGCATCTGAACCGCTTGATTTGCTTGAAGCCCTAGCGCAACGCGACTGCAACCGTGTGTTGTGGGAATGCGGGCCTGGATTGGCTGCGGCCGCCTTGCAGCAAGGCTGTGTTCAAGAGTTGGCGGTGGTAGTTGCTCCTAGGCTTTTAGGTGGCATGCCGGCTAGGACACCACTGGCTGATCTTGGCTTCACCAGCATGAAACAGGTGCTAGTACTTGAGCCCGGTTCATCTCAGCAGTTGGGAACTGATTTGCTCTTACAGATGCTTTTGTCTTGAGGGTTTAATTTTTTCAGAAGTTGGTTTGTTGTCAAAAATTCTTGCTGTTGCTGTTGCTGGAGAATCTGCTGATTAGAACTCCCATCATTAAAGTTAGATAAAGGGGGCCAACAATGCTGGTGGCCACGCTCACCATTCGTGCCGCTGGCAGGATTGGCTTGATGCCCCCGAAGCCGACGGTGGTCAGGCACACAAAGGCGAAATAGTTGATCTGCGCAAATCGCTCATGGGAATCAAGCAGGTTGTGATGGTTGCTTGTAATGCTCTGGCTGGTTAGATGCATGAGTTCAAAGCCATTAGGTTCGACCGTGTACAACGCATTCATCACCAGGCCGGCGGTGATACCTAAGAGCAAGTATCCAGCGGCTGCCCCCATCAACACCATTGCGCTTACTTGACGTTCACTGCTTAGTTGTTTCACTAGTCGAATCACACTCCAGCCCACCAGCACAATCCAACTCCAGATCAGGGGAATACCTGTGTAGTGCCACTGAACAGGTGTGAGTATCCAGAACCATAAGCTTATTAATGCCACCCATCCCAGCATCTGATAGAGCCGTTCCCTCCAGATATGTCGACTGCCTTTTTTAGCCAGTAGCCTGGTGACAAGAATTGAGATTACCGAGTAGCAAGCTGGACCTAACCAATAGAACTGTGGTGGTAAGGCAAAGCTCGCGAGCAGCAGCAGGGTGAATCCGAGTAATAGGCGATAGAGCCTCTCTCGATGCCCTCGGTGTACTGGGATGAGAGTCAACCGAAATAATCAGCTCTTAAGATGCTTATTCAAAGCACAGCTCTGTCAAGCTCATCATTTAATAATTGACTTTTTCTTATATGTTCTCCTTGGCAAAGACAATTGAGTTGCACTCAGGTGTGAGGGCTGGTTCGATCGTCTAGTGATGAAAGACAACCCGTCTCAAACTTTACGTCTCAAGCCTGGTGATCCTATCCCTGGGTTGCGTTGTGACCATCAAGAACGCTGGCTAGATCTGCAGCTGATCATGCTTAATGGCGAAACCATTTCTCCTTTGCTGCCACTGGGCTCTGATGCTGCTTATGTGTGGGTTCCAAAGAATGGTTGTAGTTCGCTTAAACGGGCCTGGTTGCAGGCAAGTGGAACGATTAACAATATTACTGAACTTGAATCTACTTACGTGCATGGGGCTGTTTTGCCTTTTACCTATTGGTTGCGGCCTAATGAATTGCGTGCAGTCGCTGAATACCGAAACCTGATTGCGATCTGGCGTGATCCGATTGATCGATACGTATCAGCCTGTAGAAGCCATTTAAATCAACTTACAACTAAATCAATTAATGCGAGGTTGAATATACATGCCAGAGGAGACCAGTCTGTATTTGATCGAAATCATGCTAAATATGATTCAAGTTTTAGGAAATTAGGCATTCAAAGTCTTGATGATAATGCAGATCCTCGTGATCTAATGAATCAAGTTGCATTGGAGTTAAATGCTTGGGTCTGTTCTTTTTTGGAGTGGACACACCATACCCTTCCACAGATTAGATTTCTTGGCAATGACCCTAGTCTGTATACGACGATTTTAGGAATGAATCAGATCGGGGAGTTGGTGAACCAGTGGCGTAATGCTAGTGGTCAATATATACAATAGAAGGCTGAAAATGTTTCAAAAGATCATGTTGATGATCCCTTCCGGATGTTGAGTCGTGGTGATCTTAATTCTCAGGCTATTGATGCTTTAGAAAGTTTCTATGCCTGTGATCGCGACTTCCTTGAACATGCACAAGAAAAACTGGGATCATGGACCATTTGACAATAATATTATACGATTCGACTTTGTGCCTATATATTGAGTTTAGAGATTTAGTTGTTTTTTGTGGTTCGCGAAGTCGAAGTAACAGAAGTAACAATATAATAATGGCTTAACCTGATCGCTGGCGCTACAGAACGTACACTATAGAAAATGATGGTGATCTTTTCTTGAATATAGACCGCTATCTACTAAGGGAAACCTCGCTAATAATAGATCTTAGTTGTTACCAGTTGCTTTATAATGCATCCCCTAGTGTAGGTTATGGCAAGGTATATCGTTATGCAAAGAGTCAGTGCATCCCCTAGTAGTTACTACTCGTCAGCCTCTTTTAGCTGCTCAACACAGCGGGTGAGGCATTCCCTGTCATCAAGTGAACAAGTTGTGATGCATTCAAAGTAAGTTTCAACGGCATCCCAAGTATGCTCTGATTCTTGTGAGCTGTCATTATCAGATCCGGTGATATTAGTATCATCTGATCTATTGCCAGAGCTGCCACTATTTTCTGTTTTAGAAGCGCATTCTATAAGCAATGCAAGTGGTGGGTATGGCCATAGCTCATTTGGTTGTGAACGTGCGCTAGGCGGCAGCATCATTGAAGAGAATGTCTTTACGCTCTCTAAATTGTCAAGATGTAATTTTGCTGCGTGTAGGTCTTCGCAGTATAGGCATTTAGACCTTGAGCAAACCTGAAATAGGCGGCCTTCGTCGCTATCGAAACATTGAATTGTTCCGCCTTTAGGGCTTGTATAGAATGGATGATAGTACATGGCTAAAAGTCTTTTGCTTGGATTAAAGGACCTCAGTCTTGGCATGTATAACGTTTGATTCTCTTAGCATTTAAGAGTATTGGATATTTTTTAGAAAGTTAATTCGGGAGGCTAATATGTTTCGAGAATCTCTATTGCTTATACCAAATAGATTTGTTGTGCGTTGATTAATTCTACTTATATCGCATTTCTTTGGAATTTAACATTGTAGATATTTGTCCTAATACTAAGGATGGTGATATTCGCAAGCAGCCTTCCACGCCTAGCTTTTAATGGTAACTTTGCAGTTAATAGGTTCTCTTCGGTGCAACGTATGCTTCCTTTCCCAATATCAAGCTAGCATAATTTTTAAGCTAATGAGCATTCGATTAACAATAATAAAGCACCTAAGTTGCATCACCTAGGCGCAATTGCTTGAGAGGAAATACCCGTTTAGTGATTTGTACGGCTTTTGGGCCTAATAGCGTTATTAGGCCTTGATGATGTTCGCACTTTCCTCTAAAATGGTATCGCTTCAGTAGTGATTTGAACAGGGCAATCTGCTTTGCTTAGCTGCTGATCTCAAGGCTTTTTATTGTCCAGTATCTGGTCTTTACTTGTCGCGTTAACTGCTTTTCTGCTAATAGCAAATACTTTTCAATGGTGAAGCTAGAGCTATTTAATTAATGAGTCTACAAGCTTAAACCTTGTATCAAAACCTTTTGCCATAGGGCCTAATTGCCAAAGGAAGATAGGTTTTTATGGTAGTTATGCAGTATTTCTGATTAGGCTACGTTCGGTTCTCACGCCACTCGAGTTAAACGCTTGCGGTTTTGCCGGTTTAGCGTGGCCTTCAATTAAATGATTTCTCTCCATGCCGATCCGTGAGGATGACAACAGACCGAATCGGCGCTTTGGGATCGTCAATCTGGTGTTAATAGGTTTTGGTGTGTTGCTGCTTTTCAGCAGCTTCATACCTAATCCAGCTACGCAGGTGCCAAGAGTTCCTTACTCATTATTCATAGATCAGGTAGATGACGGCGCCGTGAAGAGGGCCTTCATCACACAAGACCAGATCCGCTACGAACTCGCCAATCCGGAGGAGGGCGCACCAGCGCTGTTGGCGACTACGCCGATTTTCGACATGGATCTGCCGCAGCGCTTGGAGCGCAAAGGTGTGGAATTTGCAGCGGCGCCGCCGAAAAAGCCGAACATCTTCACCACCATCCTCAGTTGGGTAGTGCCCCCGCTGATCTTCATCCTTGTACTGCAGTTTTTTGCTAGGCGTTCCATGGGTGGTGGAGGTGCCCAGGGTGCTCTGAGTTTTACTAAGAGCAAGGCGAAGGTTTACGTCCCTGACGAAGAGTCACGTGTCACCTTTGCTGACGTCGCAGGGGTTGATGAGGCGAAGGACGAGCTTGCTGAGATAGTTGATTTCCTTAAAACACCAGAGCGTTACACAGAGATTGGTGCGCGAATCCCTAAGGGTGTGCTGCTAGTGGGCCCCCCTGGCACAGGCAAGACTTTGCTTTCTAAGGCGGTTGCTGGTGAAGCAGAGGTGCCTTTTTTCATTATTTCCGGTTCTGAGTTTGTCGAGCTGTTTGTTGGGGCTGGGGCAGCCCGTGTGAGGGATCTATTCGAGCAGGCGAAGAAGAAGGCTCCTTGCATCATTTTCATTGATGAACTTGATGCAATTGGTAAGAGCCGTTCTGGCTCAATGGGTGTTGTTGGAGGCAATGACGAGCGGGAGCAGACCCTTAACCAGCTGTTGACGGAGATGGATGGTTTCTCTTCTGCTGATAAGCCCGTAATCGTGCTAGCAGCTACCAACCAGCCTGAGGTGCTTGATGCTGCATTGTTGCGGCCTGGGCGTTTTGATCGCCAGGTACTTGTAGATCGCCCTGACCTATCTGGTCGCAAGACGATCCTCGAGATTTATGCGAAAAAGGTGAAATTGGCCGAAGGGGTTGATTTAGATCGCATCGCTCAGGCGACCAGTGGTTTTGCAGGGGCAGATTTGGCCAATATGGTCAACGAGGCAGCCTTGCTTGCAGCACGTGGCAAGCGCAAAATGGTGGAGCAGCATGATCTCAACGAAGCCATTGAGCGTGTTGTGGCGGGTCTTGAGAAAAAGAGCCGAGTGATGCAGGAAGATGAAAAGCAGGTTGTTGCTTATCACGAGGTGGGGCATGCAATCGTGGGGCACCTGATGCCTGGTGGTAGCAAGGTTGCCAAGATCTCAATTGTGCCTCGTGGCATGAGTGCTCTTGGTTACACCTTGCAGCTACCTACTGAGGAACGTTTCCTTAGTTCCAAGCAAGATCTTGAGGGGCAAATAGCTACCTTGTTAGGAGGGCGCTCAGCAGAGGAAATCGTCTTCGGCAAGATCACTACCGGTGCAGCTAATGATCTGCAGCGTGCGACTGACTTGGCTGAGCAGATGGTTGGAACTTATGGGATGAGCGAGATCTTGGGTCCTCTGGCTTATGACAAGCAAGGTGGAGGTCGTTTCCTTGGTGGTAACAACAATCCACGCCGAGTGGTAAGTGATGCCACCGCTCAGGCCATCGATAAGGAGGTGCGGGGTTTGGTTGATAAAGCTCATGAGAGTGCGCTTTCAATCCTTCGCCATAACCTTGCTTTGCTTGAGACCATTTCCCAGAAAATTCTAGAAAAGGAGGTTATCGAAGGCGATGAACTCAGTCAGATGTTGGATGCCAGTGCCCTTCCAAAAGGTTTCGTGACTGCTTGAAGACTTGACGGCAGGGGGGGTAGTCCCCGATAAAGATTCTTTGAAGCTTCTCTTATGGCGGCTAATTCTCAGGGTGTTGCAGCCGTCCTTGCAGATCTCAAAGGACTGGACTTCCTGTCTTCTGCCGACCTCAATGTCGAACAGATACTTGCCTTGCTTGAGTTGTCTAGACAACTCAAGAGTGGTGAGCGACGCATTGATCTGGGGAATCGTGTTCTCGGCCTGATTTTTACCAAGGCCTCTACAAGAACGAGGGTGAGCTTTCAGGTCGCGATGGCACGCCTTGGCGGGCAAACGGTGGATCTCAACCCCCAGTTAACCCAATTAGGACGCGGCGAGCCCCTTGAAGACACAGCGAGGGTATTGAGTCGTTTTTGTGATGTGATCGCTGTGAGGACGTTTGCCCAGCAGGAACTAATTGATTACGCCCACTGGGCTTCTATTCCGGTGCTAAATGCCCTTACTGACCTTGAGCATCCTTGCCAGGCTCTTGCTGATTTCCTCACCATGCAAGAGGCCTTTGGGGAATTGCCTGGCCAGACCCTGGCCTATGTGGGTGATGGTAATAACGTGGCCCACTCTTTAATGCTCTGTGGCGCCTTGTTGGGTGTGAGTGTTCGCATTGGATGCCCGAAGGGTTTTGAACCTCTGCCTGAAGTTGTTAATCAGGCACGCAACCTTGCGGTGGCTGATGCTTCGATTGAAGTGATATCTGATCCTCTAGCAGCAGTGCGAGGAGCACAGGCGTTGTACACCGATGTATGGGCCTCTATGGGACAAGAACAAGAGCAGTTAGAGCGTGAAAAGGCCTTTAGAGGTTTTTGCCTCAATGAGGACATGCTTGCTGAGGCAGACCCCCACGCGATTGTGTTGCACTGCTTACCGGCTCATCGTGGTGAGGAGATCAGTCCGGGAGTAATCGAGGGTGGTTCAAGTCGCATCTTCGATCAAGCTGAAAACCGACTGCATGTGCAGCAAGCTTTGCTTGCTGCTGTGTTGGGCGGCCTTTAGTTTTTGACCAGATTCCGCTTTCAGGCGTGAGCAGCTGATTAATTCTTGACCTTCTGGCAGCTGCACTAGTGGCCTTCAGATACTTGCCAGGCGCAACGCCTATAGGTACACCTGTATTGACGAACATATGCATTGCCTGTGGCTGCCACCTCCCCTGAGCTGCTCACCCCTGCCCAGCAAGAGCTTTATGACTGGCTAGCCGATTACATCGGCACCCATCACCACAGCCCTTCGATTAGGCAGATGATGCAGGCTATGGGTCTGCGCTCACCAGCACCCGTGCAGAGCCGGCTTCGCCATCTTCAGCAAAAGGGCTGGATTACCTGGCAGGAAGGACAGGCTCGTACCTTGCAGTTGCTCGGTGGGTTGATATCTGGCATCCCTGTCCTCGGTGCCGTGGCTGCAGGTGGCTTGGTGGAGACCTTTGATGATATTCAGGAGCGAATTGACCTGGCACCAGTTTTGGAGACCCGTGGTCTGTTTGCGCTCACCGTGAATGGTGATTCGATGGTGGATGCCTACATTGCAGATGGAGACGTGGTTCTGATGGAGCCGGTGCTTGAGCCTTCTCGGCTGCGTGATGGCACTGTTGTTAGTGCACTTGTGCCCGGAAGTGGCACCACGCTGAAGCATTTTCATCGCAAGGGTGCCACGGTGCGGCTTGAGGCTGCCAACACCGCTTATGAGCCGATTGAGCTGCCAGCAGATCAGGTGCAGGTGCAGGGCAAGCTCGTGGCTGTTTGGCGTCAGGTTTGAGGCTTTGCGATGTAAGCTCTGTTTTGACGACGGCACGAGCCCAGTTGCTTACCGGCGTCAATGGGGCCATAGCTCAGCTGGTAGAGCACCTGCATGGCATGCAGGGGGTCAGGAGTTCGAGTCTCCTTGGCTCCATTGATAAATCCCAGGTATAGCCTGGGCTTTCGAGTGTCTGGGGACAACAGTCTGCGCATGCTGTCCTAGCTGGGTAGTCCCATGTCTGCCCATTTCTGCGCATGATTCTGCGCATAGGAAATTTTCTGCGCAC
>MPLU02299919.1_pt1 | contig 11352 bp, 11 predicted proteins | sample 1617381 | NCBI WGS metagenome assembly MPLU02 (sample SAMN05944801, study PRJNA350692) | marine metagenome | biome: marine; feature: ODZ; material: water; isolation source: 90 m water sample filtered on 0.2 um supor filter | place: Pacific Ocean | collected 2012-04-08 | depth 90m m | reverse complement strand
CCTCTCGCAGTAAAGATCCACTCAGATTGAGCTGTGGTGGCAGGCTCGACCAGTCGAGGCTGCCGTTTCTCGTTGTGGCCAGTTGATCGCGGGTCCACTCCTCGATGGCTTCGAGTTCGTTGCTGGCTTCATGGGGCAGCCGCAGATTGAGATGACTGGCTTGGTTGGAGCTTTCCACCAGCATCACCAGCAGCCTGTCGCCACTGCGCACCAGGCGTACGGCTTGAAGCGTTGGCTTAGGTCGTGCTGGCCTTGTGATCAAGCTCATCAGGCCGGTGAAATCGGTGAGGCGACGGGCCAATTGCCACATCAAGTCATCGAGAGCTGCCCAGCGCAGACTGAGGTTTGTCAGTTCCCGTTCCAGGTGCTGCGCCGCCGATCCAGGAGGCGGCAGCAAGCAGTCCACATAGTGGCGATAGCCCTGCGGGCTCGGCACTCTTCCCGCCGAGGTATGAGGTTGGGTGAGCAGGCCACGCTGTTCAAGGGCCCCCATTGCCGAACGAACCGTTGCGGCGCTGGCTTTGAGGCCAAAGCGTTGCACCAGGGTTTTGCTGCCGACGGGCTCAATCGTGTCCACGTAGTGGTGCACCGTTGCTTGAAGCACCTGCTGTTGTCGTGCCGGTAGCGACTCCAAAGCGGTGACGTCGGGATCTTGATGGTACGGGGGGGGGGCGCCCTGCTTTTGTGCTCTGTCACGAACTCACTAAGCCGGTCTCAGTGTTGGCGCAGCGCTTGCTTGCAACCCAGCATCACCAAGTCTCGATGCTTCTTCCCAGATTGCAGGTTTTGTGTTTCTCGTCGTGCAGCTAGACAAGATTTTGTGGCGGAAATTTTGCTGCTGTTCGCGATTCAGTTGGCTTGCGCAAAGAGGCCTGTCAATCGCCTCATTGATGTTGACTTTGTGAGAGCTTCATACTGGGCGCAAGACGATGAGACGATTAATGGATAAAGATGATCTAAAGAGTCCCATTGCCGGCCCATGAAGGCCCGCCCGTTTTTGATTGCCGTGCTGGCCACGGTGTTTGTCCTGTTCTCATTGGTGGCGGGGCTTGGATGGGCTATGGCCCGCCAAAACCCTCTTCGTTTGGTTGATCAGCCACTGGAGTTGCCACGTGCTGCAAGGTTTGTGCCTCGAGAGGCTGCTCTTGCCGTCCATTGGTTGATGGATCCAGTGCGTGTGCCGGCCTATGCCCAGGCTGTAGCTCCGGCACGCAACCGTCGTAAGGCTCGCGATGGTGCTCAGCAGATTCGTGATGGTGCCTTCGCACTCGCTGGTTTGGATTTTGAGTCGGAGTTGGTCGACTGGCTTGGTCCGCAAGTGAGCATGGCTCTGTTGGAACCCGACGGCTCAGAAGGATCCATGGGTTGGCTTTTGGTTCTAGAGAGTCGAGATCAGGATGGTGCGAGGCGGTTTTTGCAGCGCTTTTGGCAAGCACGCAGCTTGGCTGGCACAGATCTGCAGATCAGCCGCTATCGGGGGATGGGAGTGATTAGTGGCAAAGGGGCTTTGAGCGGACGCAATCCCCAGCCTTTGGCAACAGCATTGATCGACGATGACCTGCTGTTGCTTGCCTCCGGCCGGGGGGTATTGGAACAGGCTCTTGATGTTTCCCAGTTGTCTGATCAGCATCAACTTGGCGATCAGGAGCTTGTCGAGATCGTGCGCCAGCTGGGGGATGGTGTGGCGCTGATGGTTGCCTCGCCGCCCGCGCTTCACTCTTGGTTAGGCCTGCCTAAGCCGCTCAGCCAGCGTGAGGATCTGTTGGGTTTGGTAGCTGCCTTGAAGCCTGAAGGGTCCGATTTGGCGCTGGAAGGGCTGTTGCGTTTCCAGCAACCCCTGGAAGCTGTTGCAAGTGAGGCTGGATCAGCTGATGGACTTGCTCAGCTCACTGCCTCGGCTGGTGGTCAGGCGGAGGCACTCGCTTTGCTGAGTTCACCTTCTCGATTACTGGATCCCTCAGATCAGGATCCTCTGGTGCAGTGGTTAGGCCCCTTACTGCGTCAGCAGTTGACGGCAAATGAACTGTCTTCGGCTGCCACGATTGCTGGTTTGGACGATGGACCTTTGTTGTGGCTTCAGCAGCCCGAAGGCTGGGTGGTTGCGACCAAGCAGGACCATCCAGCTGTCTCGGTGGTGGATGATGCGCTGACTGAGCAGGGTTTTATTCGTTCGGATTTGCCGTCTGATGACGAATCTCTGCAGGTGTGGACGCGCTTGGCACGTCAACAAAGCTCCAGTAAGAACTTGCTTGAGGCTCAGTTGGGCGTTGCTTTGGCCGAGGAGCCAGACCTGGCTTGGTGGGGTCAGACTCTTGCGGCTCTGCAGCAGCGCAAGCAGGGCAAGGCGTTGCAGCCTCGTCTTCGTCAGCTGAACAATCTCAATCGAGATGATCGTCCGCTTACTCAACAGCTGGTTCTTGGTGCAAGTCCTGGTCGCGTGCAGCTTCAGCATTGGCGCCCCTGGACGTTGATGCAAACGCTTGCTGGTGGCTCATTGCAGCCCAGTGTGCAGGGGTTGGCCATGGCTGTGGGGCCTGATCAAGATGAGCAAAGCTCTTCTCTTCGCATGCGTGCCCGCCTCAACCTCGGTTGATCTTTTCTTATTGCGCCATGGCATCGCTGAGCAGCGTTGCCATGGCGTTGATGATTCGCTACGCCCACTTACAGAGCAAGGAATTCTGCGCACGATGGAGGTCGCTCGTCGCTTGCGAAGCCTTGGCTTTGCTGCTGATCGTCTGCTGAGTAGTCCTTATCTGCGTGCTGCTCAGACGGCCGAACTTGCGCAGCAGGCGGGTCTGGCGGGGCGGGTGGAATTCGAGAGTTGCTTGCTTCCTGGCAGGGATCCTTGGCCTTTGCTTGAAGGATTGGTTGGGCGCTGCCTTTTGGTGGGTCATGAACCTGATTTGACCCATCTAGCAGCAAGGTTGCTTGGCATCCCTACGGGCTGCCTGGTGTTGAAGAAGGCTGGTTTTGCTCACCTCAGATGGTCGCAGCAGAAACGAAGCCCTGCTGGCAGGGCAACGCTGCAGGTGTTGTTGAGGCCGTCGGTGTTGTTGCCCTGTTCCGCTTAGGTTGCCAAGCAGTTGTCGAGATGCGGTGGGGCAGGAGCAGGTTGGGGAGATTCGCCACGATCGCAGTGGCATCACCTTTCGTCCGGGGCTGGAGGGAGTGCCAGTAACCCAATCCGCCATCTGTGATATCGATGGACTGCAGGGGAGGCTTGCTTATCGGGGTTATCCAATTGCGGAGCTCTCAGCGCATAGCAGCTTTTTGGAAACCACCTATCTGTTGATCTGGGGCGATCTGCCCAGCCCACAGCAACTTCGTGATTTCGAAGCTGAGGTGCAGATGCACCGTCGCGTGAGTTTCCGGGTACGCGACATGATGAAGTGCTTCCCAGCTTCGGGGCACCCGATGGATGCACTTCAGTCGAGTGCAGCATCCCTGGGGCTGTTCTATTCCCGTCGAGCCATCGATGACCCGAAGTACGTCTATGACGCCGTGGTGAGGCTGATCGCCAAGATTCCCACGATGGTGGCGGCCTTCAAGTTGATTCGCAAAGGGCAAGATCCCATTCAGCCTCGTGACGACCTGGCCTACTCAGCCAATTTCCTCTACATGCTCACCGAGCGTGAACCGGATCCTTTGGCGGCAAGGGTTCTTGATCGCTGCTTGATCCTGCATGCGGAACACAGTCTTAATGCCAGTACTTTTAGTGCTCGAGTAACCGCCAGTACGCTCACAGACCCTTATGCAGTGGTGGCCTCCGCAGTGGGCACCCTTGCAGGACCTCTTCATGGTGGTGCCAATGAGGATGTTTTGGCGATGCTCGAAGAGATCGGCAGCCCAGAGCATGCTGATGATTATCTCAATGAAGCCATCACTTCTAAGCGCAAGGTGATGGGCTTTGGTCATAGGGAATATCGGGTCAAGGATCCTCGCGCTGTGATCCTTCAGGGTCTTGCAGAGGAGTTGTTTGCCCGATTCGGCACAGATGAGATGTACGACGTGGCCAAGGCGTTGGAGCAGGCGGCTGCCACCCGTTTAGGCCCTAAAGGGATCTATCCGAATGTGGACTTCTATTCCGGTCTTGTGTATCGCAAGCTTGGAATTCCACGCGATCTTTTTACTCCTGTGTTTGCCATCTCAAGGGTGGCTGGTTGGCTAGCTCATTGGCGAGAGCAACTTGGCGCGAATCGGATTTTCAGGCCTTCGCAGATTTACACAGGTGCCCAGAACAGAACTTGGATCCCTAGTGATGAGCGTGTCTCTTCTACGGGCGCCTAAGTTGCAGCCAGCTCAGCCATCACCATGGTGACCACCTTTGCCACTGCAACCTCAGGCTTGGTGAGTTCTGGCCTTGATCTGGAGTTGAGCTTTAGTCAGTCATTACAAGGGCTGGGACTTTCCCCTCAGATGGCCCATCTCATTTGGCTGCCGCTGCCGATGCTGTTGGTGTTGACCGCGGCGATGGTGGGCGTTTTGGTCACCGTGTGGCTGGAGCGGAAGATTTCGGCGGCAGTTCAGCAGCGGATCGGACCGGAATACGCAGGAGCTCTCGGCGTGTTGCAGCCGATGGCCGATGGCTTGAAGTTGCTGGTGAAGGAAGACGTGATCCCTGTCAGGGCGGATGGCCTGCTGTTCACTCTTGGTCCGGTCCTGGTGCTTGTGCCTGTGATCCTCTCCTGGCTGATCGTGCCCTTTGGTCAAAATCTGCTGATCAGCAATGTGGGGATAGGGATTTTCCTCTGGATCTCCCTCAGCAGCATTCAGCCCATTGGCCTATTGATGAGTGGCTATGCCTCCAATAACAAGTACTCACTCTTGGGTGGGCTGAGGGCTGCAGCTCAATCGATCAGTTACGAAATCCCTCTTGCCTTGGCTGTTCTGGCAGTGGTGATGATGAGCAATTCGCTCAGCACTGTCGACATTGTTGCCCAACAAAATGGTGCTGGCTTGCTGAGCTGGAATGTGTGGCGGCAGCCTGTGGGCTTTTTGATCTTTTGGATCTGTGCGCTGGCCGAGTGCGAACGACTTCCTTTCGATCTCCCTGAAGCGGAGGAAGAGCTGGTGGCGGGTTATCAGACCGAGTACGCAGGGATGAAGTTTGCCCTGTTTTATCTCGGTAGTTACATCAACCTTGTGCTGTCGTCCTTGTTGGTCGCAGTGCTCTACCTAGGGGGATGGGGCTTCCCCATCCCGGTGGAATGGCTGGCTGGTTGGCTTGGTCAGTCGGTTGATGCTCCCTTGGTGCAGGTGATCACTGGCTCCGTTGGCATTGTGATGACAGTGCTGAAGGCTTATCTGCTGGTGTTCTTAGCCATCTTGTTGCGCTGGACTACTCCACGCGTACGCATTGATCAATTGCTTGATTTGGGCTGGAAGTTTCTTTTGCCGATCGCGCTTGGAAATCTGTTGATCACCGCTGCTCTTAAGTTGGCTTTCCCTGTTGCCTTTGGCGGTTGATGCAGCCCAAGCGCTTGAAGGTGCTGGATCTCGTCCTGGGAAGGCTAAGCACTTTTACTTATCCTGGCTAAAAAGCTTGTAGGATTTCTTGCATGCTCCTAGTGGGCCTCTTAGAGGTTCCTTTCGCATGTTCGGGTTCCTCAAAAAAGTTGCTGACTACACCCGCGACGCTGCGGATGCAGCGAACTATCTGATCCAGGGCCTTGCGGTCACATTCGATCACCTGCGCCGGCGTCCGATCACGGTGCAGTATCCATACGAGAAGCTCATCCCCTCAGAGCGTTATCGCGGTCGTATCCACTACGAGTTTGATAAATGCATTGCTTGTGAGGTTTGCGTCAGGGTTTGTCCCATCAACCTGCCTGTTGTGGACTGGGTGATGAATAAGGAGACGAAGAAAAAGGAGCTGCGCAATTATTCCATTGATTTCGGTGTCTGCATCTTCTGTGGCAACTGTGTGGAGTACTGCCCTACCAATTGCCTATCGATGACAGAGGAATATGAGCTGGCTGCGTACGATCGTCATAGCCTCAACTACGACAATGTTGCATTGGGTCGTTTGCCAACCAGTGTGACGACAGACCCATCTGTGCAGCCTTTACGAGAGCTGGCCTATCTGCCTAAAGGGGTGATGGATCCCCATGATGTCCCTGCCAATCAACCTCGTGCCGGAAAGCTCCCGGCAGAGGTGCTGAAGAGTCTGAGCTTGCAGCAAGATTCTCTTCAAGGGGATGAGAGAGAATCGTTGCAGGATGCTCCTGATCAAGACCAGCCCAAAGGATGACGATTGCTACTTCCACAGAATTAATCTGTTTCCTGGTTCTAGGCGCCGTGGTGGTTCTCGGCAGTCTTGGTGTTGTCTTGCTGGGCAATATCGTCTACTCCGCCTTTTTGCTTGGTGGCGTATTTATGGCTGTGGCTGGTCTCTATCTGCTCCTCAATGCCAGTTTTGTTGCAGCAGCACAGGTGCTGGTTTATGTGGGTGCAGTCAACGTGCTGATTCTCTTCGCGATCATGCTGGTCAACAAGCGCGAAGATTTGAAGCCGATCGAGGGATTGCCTATTCGAAGGCTGCTCTCTGGTGGAGTCTGTGCAGGGCTGTTTGTTCTTTTCTTTCGTGTGGTGATCACCACACCTTGGGCAGTGCCAGGCCCCGCAGCGATTGGAGTAGGGGCTACTGAGCGAATTGGTGAACACCTATTTACTGACTACCTTTTGCCTTTTGAGCTGGCGTCTGTGCTTCTACTGATGGCCATGATCGGTGCAATTGTGTTGGCCCGCAGAGATGTTCTGGAGACTGATGTTGGTACAGGTGATGCTGTCAATCAGGGTCTGATCGAGAAGGCTCGAACCCCGTTGCTTGTCGATAAGTCCACGCCCTGATCAGTTCAGGACACTTTGCTTTTTCCCCTGATTGATCCCATGCTCGAGTCCTCGTCCGGTCTTGTTCCTCTTCAGGCCTATCTCTTGCTTGCTGCGATGCTTTTTTGTATCGGCGTGTGGGGGCTGATCAATAGCCGTAATGCTGTTCGGGTTTTGATGAGCATTGAGCTGATGCTCAATGCGGTGAATATCAATCTGATGGCATTCTCTTCATATATTGATGGTGATCTGATCCGCGGTCAGGTCTTTGCTGTGTTTGTCATTACTGTTGCTGCTGCAGAGGCAGCTGTGGGTCTTGCGATCCTCCTTTCCTTGTATCGCAATCGCGTCACTGTGGATATGGAGCGCTTCAATCTGTTGCGCTGGTAAGGAGACCCAAGCATGCGTCTCGATTTGGTCTGGGTGATCTATCGGGCGGGAAGTCATTCTGCGCATCGTGAAGCCTGTTGTTGTGTTGACGAGCTCCAAGCGCTTGGAGTGAAAGTGGTGATGGCCATGAGTGGAGTGACGGCCAACCCTTTCCCCGATTTATTGGCCTCAGAAGCCGGCCTGCCTGATTTGGCTGTTGTGCTTGGGGGCGATGGCACGGTGCTCGGTGCGGCCCGTCATCTTGCCGTTCATGATGTCCCAATCCTTAGTTTCAACGTCGGTGGGCATCTAGGTTTTCTGACGCATGAACGCTGTCTGCTTGATGGCGGTCAGTTATGGCAGCGATTGTTGCAGGACAACTTTGCTTTGGAGCGCAGGATGATGTTGCAGGCTGCAGTGGACAGCCGCTCCCCTGCTGAACGAACTGCTCGACCTACTGCTTCGCTCCAGGATTTGAATGGGAGTAAGGCACCGCACTGGGCCCTGAATGATTTTTATATGCGTCCTTATCGCGATGATGTGTCGCCTACCTGCACCCTTGAACTTGAGATCGATGGTGAGGTGGTGGATCATTACCGTGGCGATGGTTTGATCTTGGCAACACCGACAGGGTCTACCGGCTACTCGATGGCGTCTGGAGGACCGATTCTTCACCCTGGCATTGATGCCATCATCGTGAGTCCAATTTGTCCGATGAGTCTCTCTAGTCGTCCCGTCATCGTGCCTCCAGCTTCACGGCTCGTGATTGGGCTTCTGGGAGAAAACACTCGCCGGGTGAAGCTCTGGAAAGATGGGGCGAGTGGTGCCCTGCTTGAACCAGGCGAGTGTTGTGTTGTTCAGAGGGCTCGGCACCATGCATTGATGGTGGTTCTTGAACAGAGCCCCTCTTATTACAGAACTCTCACGCACAAGCTGCATTGGGCGGGAAGTCTGCTCAACAATCAACCATCTCCCAGCTGAAGCTCATGGGCCTCGAGATCGAACGGAGGTTTTTGGTGGTGGGAGAAGAGTGGCGATCTTTGGCAGGACCGGCCTTGCCTTTGCGTCAGGGTTACTTGGCCGGGTCTCCTCAAGGGTTCACTGTCAGGATGAGAATCATGGCGATGGAGCAGGCTTGGCTCACCCTCAAGGCTCCTGCTGAGGGTATTGCTCGCCATGAGTTCGAATATTTGATCCCTCTAGTCGATGCAGAGGCTCTCTGGGGTTTGGCACCTGATCGTCTGATCAAGACACGTTATGAACTAAGCCTTAAAGGTGGTGATTGGGTGGTCGATTGCTTTGAAGGAGCGAATGCTCCTCTTGTGCTAGCGGAGGTGGAACTTGTCTCTGCGGAGGATCGGCTAGAGATTCCCGCGTGGTGTTGGCAGGAGGTGACTGGTGCATCTGAGTGGAACAATGCCGCTTTGGCACGCACCCCTATTCAGCAATGGTCCGATCAGAGGCGCCGAGATTACGGCCTGGCTTGACCAAAGCACCCCAAGGTCCTTTATAATCTCTTAACAGTTCCGATTAAGTGAACTGGTTGTTCGGGCAGCCCAGGCTGCGGGAAGGCAACTTGTGTTTGGTTTGTACGATACCGATGGCATCCTCCGCTTTACATGCCGGGATCGTGAGGCTTGTATGGCCTATGTCGAGTTGTTTGATCTCGAGTCGGACGGATGTTCTCTGATGCCCATACCAGAGCCGGCTGTGCTTGGGTTTAGGAGTCAGAGTCGGATTCGTCTGGCAAGGAGCAGCAATTGAAACCATCGCGGCAGATCTTGCCGTGATCCATGGCCCAGTTCAGAAGGGCTACACGATTTTTTGAGCCTGTTTTGGTGAACATGTTGCTGACATGATTGTCGACAGTTCGCTTGCTGATGGTTAGCTTTTCAGCGATTTCTTGGTTGGTTAGACCGTCGGCAACAAGGTCAATGATTTCCATTTCCCTTGAAGAGAGTGAGATATGAACGGAACTGGGGATTTTGCCTGTGGCCATTTCCTCCCCATTCATGATCTCCGGTGAGCTTACGCAGACTTTGGGCAAGCGATCCCTCATAGTTGGTGAGTGAGTGAAGGACATAGTGATTTGAGTTCAGCCTTGCAGCGCTCCATCGAGGCCGGAGCGGTGACGATCACTGCTGAGGTCATGCCTCCTCGTGGTGCAGATCCTGCTCATTCCTTGACGATGGCTCAAGGTTTGAAAGGTTTTGTTCATGCCATCAATGTGACTGATGGCAGCCGTGCAGTGATGCGGATGAGCAGCCTTGCTCTCTGCCGGTTGCTGTTAGATGAGGGTCTTGAACCGATTTTGCAGCTCGCTTGCCGTGATCGCAATCGGATAGCCCTTCAATCAGATTTACTTGGCGCTCATGCCCTGGGTATTCGCAACTTGCTCTGCCTTACAGGGGATCCGGTCCGGGTCGGTGATCAACCTGAGGCGAGACCTGTTCATGACTACGAGTCGGTGAAATTGCTGCATCAGGTCGCTGCCTTCAACCGTGCGGAGGACCCTGTTTCGGGATTACTCCCTGATGGAGCGACTGCTTTGTTTGCTGGGGCCGCTGCTGATCCCAATTGCCAGAGCTTGAGTGGTCTGCGTCGTCGCCTCGAACGAAAAAAGGAGGCCGGCGCTCGCTTTCTTCAGACTCAGATGGTTATGAAACCCGCTGTGCTTGAACACTTTTGCAATGAGGTGGCCAATCCCCTTGGGTTGCCTGTGCTTGCTGGGGTGTTTTTGCTGAAATCAGCTCGTAATGCAAGCTTCATTAATAGGGTTGTGCCTGGAGCATGCATTCCTGAATCACTTGTGGTTCGGCTGGAGCAAGCATCTGATCCAATGGCTGAGGGGATCGCTATTGCTGCTGAGCAGGTCAGGAGTTACTTGTCTCTTACCCAGGGCGTCCATCTGATGGCCGTGAAAGCAGAAGAGCGCATCCCCGAGATTCTTGATCAGGCTGGAATCAGCTTGGTGCCGATGTGAGGTCTGTGCCAAGGAGTTCGGCCATGGCCTTCTGCTGAGGAGATGGTTCCACAAGGTCTTGGCGCCTTGCATCGGTGATCAGCCAATCAAGGGCTGCTTCTTGAAGGTCAAAGTGATCGCCATTTTTGCCAACGCAGTAACGGCCAAACACCAGCTTTTCCACCAGCTGCACACCAGCTCCAATACGGGAATAGTCAAAGATGATCGAGTTGTCCACGGTTGCCCCTTCGCAGATGCAACAGCTAGGGCCGATCATTGATGGCCCAATAATTGTTGCTCCATCTTCGATGCGGGTCATGCCACCCACATAAATTGGCCCTTGCACATTGATCTTGTCCCAGTTCGCGGCAACGTTCAAGCCTGTGTAGATCCCAGGACGGACTTCCTTACCAGGGATGCCTACTTGGCGAACCTCTCCTTGCAGCACGCTGCGAATGGCCCTCCAATAATCGGGAACCTTGCCAATGTCCACCCATTCGAAATCCATTGGTAGGGCGAAGAATGGTAAGCCCATCTCCACCAGCTTGGGGAATAGGTCAGAGCCGATATCGAAGGGTTGGTCCGAAGGAATGTGCTCGAAAATCTCTGGTTCAAAGAGATAGATGCCTGTGTTGATTGTGTCGCTCAGCGCTGCATCAGTGGAGGGTTTCTCTTGGAATGCCTGAACACAATCATTCTCGTCTGTGACCACCACGCCATAGCTGCTGACTTGATCTTTGGGGACTCGTTTGGTCACCAAGCTGGCGAGAGCGCCTTTGGCACGATGGCGTTTTACGGCTTCTGAGAGGTCGAGATCAATGAGGGCGTCACCACAGAGCACCACAAAGGTGTCATCAAAGAATTGTTGAAAATCCTGGATTTTTTTGAGGCCGCCAGCGGAACCAAGGGCATCACCAATCAGTTCTCCCTCTTCGATGCGTCCCTCGAAGCTGTAGGCGATTTCTACGCCAAAGCGCTGGCCATCTCGGAAGTAGTTTTCAATTTCCTCAGCTAGGTGAGACACATTCACCATCACTTCTTTGAAGCCGTGCTCCTTCAGCAGTTCGAGCAGAAACTCCATCACGGGTTTCTGAAGGATGGGAATCATCGGCTTGGGGATCACGTGGGTGATCGGCTGGACGCGCGTCCCTTTGCCGGCCGCCAAAATCATCGCCTTCATTGGCGTTGTTAGG
>MPLU02329980.1_pt1 | contig 11359 bp, 13 predicted proteins | sample 1617381 | NCBI WGS metagenome assembly MPLU02 (sample SAMN05944801, study PRJNA350692) | marine metagenome | biome: marine; feature: ODZ; material: water; isolation source: 90 m water sample filtered on 0.2 um supor filter | place: Pacific Ocean | collected 2012-04-08 | depth 90m m | reverse complement strand
GATTTCAACAGGCAACTATGCATTGAATTATTTGATATCTGGTGATTTTTACAAAGGTATTCCACTAGGCAAAGTCACAGTACTTGCAGGTGAGTCAGGTTCTGGCAAGAGTTTTATAGCATCAGGCAATGTGGTAAGACATGCTCAAGAGCAAGGAATATTTGTTGTATTAATAGATTCAGAGAATGCACTGGACGAAAAGTGGTTACAAGCACTTAATGTAGACACGTCTCCGGACAAACTTTTAAGATTAAGTTTAAGCATGATTGACGATGTTGCTAAAACAATATCGACATTTATGAAACAGTACAAAGCAGACTACCCAGAAGAGTCACCAGACAAACCAAAAGTGTTGTTTGTGTTGGATTCTTTAGGTATGTTGCTTACACCAACTGATGTTGATCAGTTTGACAAAGGTGACATGAAAGGTGATTTAGGTCGTAAGCCTAAGGCACTCACATCACTGGTAAGAAATACTGTGAACATGATTGGTGCACACAATAGTGGCATGTTAGCAACCAATCACACTTATGCATCACAAGACATGTTTGACCCAGATGATAAAATATCAGGCGGACAAGGATTCATTTATGCATCTTCAATTGTAATTGCAATGAAGAAACTTAAACTTAAAGAAGATGAAGCAGGCAATAAAGTAAGTGATGTGCGTGGTATAAGAGCGGCTTGTAAAGTTATGAAAACAAGATACGCAAAACCATTTGAAGGTGTGCAAATAAAAATACCATATGAAACTGGTATGGACCCATACAGTGGATTGGTAGACTTATTTGAAAAGAAAGGCCTATTGACACAACAAGGAAATCGTTTAAAATATATTGATAAGAATGGTAAAGAATACTTGGATTATCGTAAACAATGGACAGGCGAAAAACTTGATATGATCATGCATGAAATAAGCAATTTGATTGTGCCAGAAAATGAGATAGATGAGGTAAGTACTGTCAACGAACCAGAAGGAGAATAATTTTGGATACAGTTGAAGCACCCGTACTATCAGAACTTTGGGAAATATTCGAAAAGAAAATACCCAAAGATAAAGATTTAGTGGCAATGCGTTTTGTTAACTTCCTCATTGAACAAGGAGTCGAAGAGCAAACACTCAGAGACTTACAACATGAACTTGGCGATGACCCATTATCAACTGCGATCGACGAAGCATTAGAAGAAAACGTTGACCGTGCTGAAGATGAGGAAGAAGATGATGACTGGTACTAATTGGTACTCTGACATAGTAAAATCACTAGCAAACATTCCACCTGCAATAGCACACTACGAATCTGAGCTTGAACAAGCAAGACGTGAAGTTGGTTTGCATGGCAGACTCGAAAAAGCGGCATCTACTTTGCCTGGCATTGTAGAGCAACGCTTTGGTCAATTGCAAGAAATAGAAGCAATACTCACACACTTGAATCGTGAACTACGCAGACTGAGAACTAAGCACTACAAGATATATTTAGAAAATTATCAAAGAGCTTTGTCATCAAGAGATGTAGAAAAATATGTAGATGGTGAAGATGAAGTTTGTGACTACGAAGCAATTGTAAATGAATGGGCATTGTTGCGGAATAAATGGTTGGGCATACTAAAAGGTCTTGATCAAAAACAATGGCAAATAACCAACATTACTAAACTGCGAGTAGCAGGCATGGAAGACGCAGACATCAAATGACCAAAGGCATCACTGCTGGATGCTTTGATTTGCTACATGCAGGACATTGTATGATGTTAGAAGAAGCAAGATCGCATTGTGATCATCTCACTGTGTTGTTGCAAACAGATCCTTCAATTGACAGACCTGATACCAAAGAATCACCAACCCAGTCATTACCAGAACGTGAAATACAACTCAAAGCCATACGTTGGGTTGATGATGTAAAAATATACCAAACAGAAAAAGAACTGGTTGAACTGTTGACACTTCTCAAACCAGACGTTAGAATTATAGGAGCAGACTACAAAGACAAACCATTTACAGGAGATGACTTACCAATAGAAGTAGTGTATAATAGTAGAGATCATGCTTTCAGTACCACAGAACTTAAACAACGCATCAGAGGTGTGTCAAGACCGATTACACATACTAAAACATCTGTTGGTAAAACATTTGAAGAACAAGTTGATGAACAATACAAGGATATGAATTTTATGAATTACGTTTACAAAGGCAATGTATGAGAATAGGTTTTGCATGTAAGTATGTGCATCCAGACAGGACACTCAAACCTAAACTGTTGAAAGAACAAGAACAACCTCTTAATTGCAGAGCAACTACGGTGCGTTGGCTCAATGAACAACACCCAGATGATGCAGAAGAACGACTATGGAAATTGATGGAACATAACATAGAATCGATCTATCAATTGATTGGCTATGTGAGTACGTTGCCAGAACCATTGCGAATGATCCGTATATCATCACCTATACTGCCAGTGGCCACAGAAGCAACATGGAAGTATTTTTGGTCAGATCATAGTGTGATTTCATACTGTGAAAAGAATTTTATGCGTTGTGGTAATCTTGCAAGAGACAAAGGTGTGAGACTGAGTATGCATCCTGGTCAATTCACTGTGTTGGCATCAGACAATCCAGAGATTGTAGAACGTTCGATTGAAGAATTTGAGTATCACGTGAACATGGCTCGATGGATGGGTTATGGTCGTGAGTTTCAAGACTTTAAGATCAATGTACACATATCAGGCCGCAAAGGTCCACAAGGTATTATTGACGTGATGCGTAGACTTACACCAGAGGCACGCAACACAATTACCATCGAAAATGACGAAATGAAATGGGGACTAGAACATTCTCTTGAACTTGAAAAAACCTGTGCATTGGTGCTGGACATACATCACCATTGGGTAGCCACAGGCGAGTACATTGATGCTAATGATGACAGAGTCAAACGAGTGATAGATTCATGGCGTGGCAAACGTCCTACACTACACTATTCAGTTTCACGTGAAGATGTGTTGGTAGATCATAATGCTAATGTGCGTCCTAACATGGATACATTGTTAGAACAAGGCTACAAAAAAGCCAAGTTAAGGGCTCATTCAGACTTCTATTGGAACAACGCTGTAAATAATTGGGCTTACACATTCACAAAAGATTTTGATATCATGTGCGAGTCTAAGGCAAAAAATCTTGCCAGCATAGACTTTTACAATAAAATAATAACAACAGAAAGGGTAGCAAATGGTTGATAAATTTATAATCACTTACGATCATCAATTAAAATTACAACAAGACATCATACGTCAAATAACCAAAGACCATTTTTTGCCTGACGTTATTATTGGAATCAGCAGAGGAGGTCTGCCTATTGGAGTAATGCTTAGTCATTACTACGACACGCCATTTATTCCATTCAAAGGTTCATTGCGTGATCATCCCAATTGGGAAACTGATTGGAAACTGCCTTCACATTGGAAAATTAAAAATGGCAAAAGACAAATATTAATTGTTGATGATATTTGTGATGAAGGTGACACACTCAAAAAAATAACTGAAGACATTTCAAAAGCATACCCAGAAGCTATCATTAAAACATCAGCATTGATACAAAATAAAAATAAGGTGTTCACAGTTGATTATCACGGCATTGAAATCAACAAAGCTGAAAATCCTTGTTGGGTTGTATTTCCATTCGAAGATTGGTGGAAGAATTAATGGCTGTAAAAGTCTATGAAAATGTTGTTAGCAAAGATCAACGCAAAATACTTTTAGACTATTTTGAAACCACAGATGACCTTGTAGATTCAAGACCTGATGTGCGAAGTAAAACTCCTGTGTGGAACCAAACAACCAATTGGCCACAAGATACTTTGAAACAAATTTTAGATGATATTATTAAACTCAAATATGATCCAGAGTGGATATTTTTTTATATGCTACGTCAATATCCTTTTCGCCCTTTTCCATTGCATGTAGATTCAGGAGATGGTGATCAATCTAAACTACACAAAAATATACTGATTCCTTTGGACCTGGATGGTCCTTCTACCACAATAGTTTTTAAAAACAAATGGCATGGTCCTTCAACACGATTTGGAACTACCAACGTTTCCCCATTTAGATATGAAATATTAAATCATGGAGGTGCAATTCAAGTGATTGAGGATATAAGAGAACTAAAAGACATTTCACATTTACGCATCACACAAGAAGAATTAGATAGATTAATAGAAGTTAGAAGTGGTAAAGGAAACCAACGAGTCACAGATTACACAAACATTGAGGGTTATGACCCTAATATTAAATTTGACAAGCAAATACATCAACAGTATCTAAGCCACATTCCAATAGAAAATTTGCATGGTTTAACGATAGATAGTATAATAGAATGGAAATTAGGTGACGTGATTACATTTGATAGACAACATCTGCATAGTGCTGGATCTGGTCATAGTAAAAAAATAGGGTTGACAGTCACAACAAACGTAGGAGATTAAAGATGAAAAAGGGGGTGAGAGTTCCTAATACAACATGGAAAGTTAGGACACAAGATGAAGAAGGAAATTATGGTTGGACAGACATGACCACTGAGGATGTGTTTGCAGGCAAAAAAATTGCTGTGTTTTCTTTGCCTGGAGCATTTACACCAACTTGCTCAAGCACACATTTGCCAGGATATGAAGAAGCATATGACAAATTAAAATCATTTGTAGATGAAGTATATTGCATATCAGTGAACGATTCATTTGTAATGAATGCATGGGCAAAAGATTTAGGTGTTGAAAAAGTTAAAATGATTCCAGATGGCACAGGTGCATTCACTAGAAATATGGGTATGCTAGTTGAAAAACCAGCACAAGGATTTGGCCAACGTAGTTGGCGTTATTCTATGGTATGTGAAGATGGTGTTTGTACTATTTTTAATGAAGAACCAGGACGTAATGATAACAGCAATGATAATGATCCACTTGATGTTTCAGATGCTGGAACACTACTTAAACAACTGGGTGATAAAAGTTTCTTGCAAGATATCACAAGCAATAATTAAAATTGCATGAGAATATATGTAGGATATGATAGTAGAGAAAAAATTGCTTATGAAGTATGCAAATACAGTATTCATAAACATAATCCAAACATAGAAGTAATACCTCTTAAACTTGATACCATGCGTGAACTTGGTATCTACACCAGAGAAGTAGATAAAAAAGCATCAACTGAATTTACATTTTCAAGGTTTTTTGTGCCATATCTAATGGACTACCAAGGATGGGCATTGTTTGTTGATTGTGACTTCTTGTTTTTATCTGATCCAGAAGAAATATTTGATCTTGCAAATAAAAAATATGCTGTGCAAGTTGTAAAACATGATTACAAACCAAAGAACACAACCAAAATGGACGGTAAAGTGCAGGAAGTATATCCACGCAAAAATTGGTCGTCATGTGTGTTGTGGAACTGCAGTCATCCTATGAACATGAGATTAGACCTCAAGCGCCTTAATTCACAAAGCGGTATGTGGCATCACAGATTTATGTGGTTAGATGATGCAGAAATTGGTGAAATACCACACCATTGGAACTATCTTACTGACTGGTACAAAGAACCAGAAGATGGTGAACCAAAAGCATTACACTACACAGAAGGTGGTCCATGGTTCGAACACATGAAAAATTGTGAATATGCTGAAAAATGGATTGGCATTAGAGACGAAATGTTCCGCCAAAAAGGTATTGTATGAACCTAAACCTTTTGCAAAAGGGTGCCCAAGTTGTTGTTGACCCTTACCCACATGTGATCATAGAAGACGCCCTACCATGGGATGTATACGAAGAACTAGAACGCACATTTCCAGAAAATGCTGTTTTAAGCACCGATCCTTTTGATGATGGTGTATGTTATAGGTACAAAGCAGATAAACTGCTACAAGAGGCGTTTAAACCGGAAATATGGCGTGAATTTACACAGTTTCACACTTCTGCAGAATGGTTTAACAGCGTAATTAGAACGTTTGAACCATGGGTGCCAGCGTCATTGCACAAACAACACACAGCACATGAACTAGGAGCAAGAGGGTGGGCTGATGATGATAAAAAATTATGGACTGATTGTCAATTAGTGATGCATAAACCAATCACAGAAACAACCACAAGAACACCACACCTAGACAATCCAATGGAGATATATGCAGGATTGTTGTACATGCCACATCCAGACGACACCGGCACAGGTGGTGAATTTCAGATTCATGCATCCAAAGGCACAATCAATGAAGTCAACAAAACACTTGGAAGACAAGTTAATGAGTCAAATGATGGTGGCGTGATAAAAACTGTACCATACAAAAGAAACACATTTGCATTGTTCTGCAATGTGCAACATGCAATTCATAGTGTATCACTGAGACAAAACCCAACACAATGGCGTAGAAGTGTAAACATCATAGGTGAATTTGCACGTGGGTCTGGCCAAATGTGGCGTGTGAACGAACGCAAATCTTAATTAATATCTTGTTCTAAAATTTTTCTTGCAAAACCATTTGCAAATTCTTCAGGCGTAAATTGATTGTAAGCCAAACTATGCAGTATTGGTTCTCTTGAAATTTGTCTTTTTGGAGATTCAATTTGACTTAAATCTTGCAAGCCTAACTGATGCACCGCAGAATGTTTGGATGTAAAAATAGGAATGCCCATGCACACAGCATCAATGGCACACATGCTCACAGAAGTAACCACAGCCCAAGCACCTTGAGCCTCTTCTTCAAAAGTTTTCAAACCACCTAATTCAACTGCACGTGGTCCACTAGTACCTTTGGCACGTGGCTTTTCTCTCACAATAATCTTTCTATCTGTGTGTTTTTTTAATTCATTCACTGTGTCTTGTGTCCAATTTGGCTCATCGTAGTACTTGTTCATAGTGTTGCTCGATGGACAAACCAATATGTGACTGCCATCATTTTTCCATAGATCAATCTGTTTACCAAAACGGTCAAAACGATCTCCAGGTCTGTGATAGTGTTTAGTTGGATGCAATTCATTTTTTGAAATACGCCAATAATGTTCAGCATTGTTGTCGCCATTCCATCTACCAAAATATGGCATATCAGCAAAATAATAGTCTTTGTTTCTGCGTTCTAAATCTTTGATTAAGGTCATGTTTTCACCAACAAACCCCCAAAACAAACCAGGCCCATCTGTGCGAGCATAGTTTTTGATATCAATAGTATCAGGCCAACCTTTGCGTACATTATCAATCACAAGATATGCTTTAGATTGTTTGTTAGGTGGGCAATATAGATGCAAAGCCATTATTTCCAATACTCCTCTGTTCTTACAGTATATAAATCTTTTTTGTAACTTTTGCCTTTTATTTTACGTTTACCTTTCATGTGATCAATATATTTGCCTAAGTCACTGTTAATAAACACATGTGGTGCAACATTGCCCTCAGTCATAATACCAATGTCATATCCTTCGTTAGGTGCTACTTTTTTTAATATTTGCCAATACAAATAGCTGTCATGCCATTCTATTTCTTGAAATATTTTACCTGTGGTGTACAAAGACGTCCATGCATTAATAAATTCGTATATCTTTTTGTGATTTTTATTGTATCCAACCCAACCACATTCTGGATATATGCCACCTCTGCCTAGGTAACAGGTCAATTTGTTGTCTGGCAATGTGTTTCTAACAAATGATTCAGGAATCTTTGCAAATGTATATGTGTCAGCGTCAAGCCAAAGTATCATATCTGAATTGATGTTGTTGATTGCATGAGCCACACAAAATGTCTTGTGTGCAAAACGCACAGCATCCCACAAAAAAGAACCTTTCATTTTATCTTTGTGACCATGTAAAGTAACTCTTCTCACGCCACCTGGTATCTCTTCAACTTGTCCGTTGGCAACTGGATCATTTTTGTGTTTGTTTTTGAATGCTACCAGCTCAGGTGATACTTTATGTAGATCAATGTATTTGACTTGTGAGTCGTTAATAGGTGGGCATTGGCCTTCATAATATACATGTAGTTTGATGTTCTTAGGCCAACATTCAATAAAACTTTCTATCATACGTTGAGCGTATACTTTGTATGCTTTTTCTGGAAACGTAGTAATAACTGTTATACTCATGACTGCCACTTGTTACACAAATCAAACCAATCACCACTGTCAATTTCGTGTGAATGATGTTGGCAGTGGGCCAAATATTTAATCCACTGCAAACGATTGCCTTCAAAAATACTCCAACATGAATTTGCACTAGCATCAACAGGTATGCCGTCAATTGTAGCACTGACCAAACTGTTTGAATTGTATGTGACTATGAGTTTACACCGTGCCAAAGCATCAGCAAAAGCACCTTGTGAATTGTCTGTTTGTACATCAACTTTGTCCATGTACCCTTTGTCAGTGATTTGTACTTTTGGGTTGTAAGGTTTTTCTCTTACTATACAATTTTCATGTTTGTATTTTTCTAACTGTTGTGTTGTCCAGTCTTCGCAGTCAAAAAACTTTTGGATTGCATTAGTTGGAGGCAAAATTAACACTTGATCTCCTGTGGTTTTCATTGGTTGAAGTTCAATGTTAAAATATTTTTCCAATCTATCAGACGAATCAACAGCAGATTTGTCCATGCCCCAGTGTGTGATTTGATGCCCATTGCGAATTATTCTGTACCATGTCACATATTCTTTACCAATTGGTTTATTACGTTTAGAATCTCTGTCGTGTCCACTGTCTAAATAGGCATGATCAACATAGTAAAACGTTTTTCCTTCAGCTAAAGCATCGCGGAACATTAAATCAGAACCACGCAACAATCCCCATATCACTGCTTCGTTTGGCAAGCCATCTTTGACATATTTTTCATAAGGCCATGGTTCTTTGTCAAACGCTTTGGCCATGTTGGTCATGAATGTTGTGACTGCTTTGCGTTTACTTTTATCAACGTCAGGTAAGATAAATTCTGGCATGTTTTATTATAGTATATAATTACTCACATGCATATCGAAATATTCCAAAGAACAGTTAAAGATCGTAAAAGTGGCATCAGCTATGATTTACTTCATGCATGGAAAAAAGGCATTGAAGCAACAGGCGACACCACAACACTAATTGAAAATCCAGTCAATCCCCAAATCGTCAATGGAGAAATGGACGCATCAACACCAGTAAGTGTGATGTTTGGTTATGGTGGAGAAGGACAAACAGGACACACCAAAGGTAGACGTAGATTATTACGCAAGTTTCAAGAACGCATGGGCGGAGTCACAATTAACTTTGACGGTGGCGTGTTCAATGCTTATGGCAACATAGGACACAGGACTAATGCTCACTTTAGATGTGGCATAAATTCTCCAATGCGTAATGGAAATTTCAACAATGAAAATTCGCCTGCAGATAGATTTGAAAAGATTGCAAAAATATTCAACATCAATGTAAAGCCATGGCGTACAGATGGTAAACACATTTTAATTTGCACACAACCAAAAGACAATTGGTCCATGGACGGATTAGATCCTGTGGACTGGGCAGTGGATGTTATTACAAAAATACGCAAACACACTGACAGAGAAATAAAAATTAGACCACATCCAAATCACATGCAAATTGTGCCACAACTTGAACAACGATTGAAAAATGTTTGGGTAAGACCAAAAATGGATGGCAATGAAGTCAGAGGTTCGTCAGAACAAAAAGACAACTACAAAATGAGTTTTCAGCAAGATCTAGACAATGCATGGGCAATGGTCACACACAATTCTACTGCTGGTGTTGATGCGGCGGTGTATGGCATACCAGTGTTTAACACAGACGCAAAAGCATTAAGTTGGGAAGTAGCCAATCATAGTTTTGACACAATTGAAAATCCTGCAACACCAGATCGCACACAATGGCTTAACAATTTAGGATATGCAATGTGGAGTCAACAAGAAATTGAACAAGGATTAGCTTGGCAACATCTCAAACCAAAAGTTGAAGAACTAATCAAAAATCACAAGTACTAATATGTGTGGCATCTATGGTATCACGGCCAAAGATGAGCCATTTATAAAAAATTACATAACCACATGCAAACACAGAGGGCCTGATGGCCAAAGCATATGGAGTGATGATTTTGTCACTCTCGGACACAATTTACTTGCAATTACTGAACATCCAGACGTGTCCACACAGCCTTGGATCACACCGCGTGGCAATGTGCTCATTTACAACGGAGAAATTTTTAATTACTATGAATTATGTGCAAAGTTCAATGACTTTGTACCACGCACCACATGTGATACTGAACTATTAGCTTGGGGTTTAGACGAACATGGCATTGGATTTTTAGACATTGTAGACTCAATGCATGGCTTTGCCTATTATAATGTTGAAGCAAAAAAGATTTGGTTAAGCAGAGATCATGCAGGCATCAAACCTTTGTATTATGCACAGATCAGCGAAGGTTTAGTGTTTGGTTCGGAAATCAAAGGCATGTTGGACAAAGTGCCTAATGCACACACAGTAGACGAAATGGCCATGAGTTGTTATTCACATTGTGGCACCAATGTGACAAGACATTCATTTTTCTCAAACGTGAAAAAATTAATGTGTGGAGAAACAATTGAATACAACATTGAGCACAAAACACTCACACAAATCAAACGCAACCTAATTTATCCAAATGCAGACAATGATGTAGACTATGAAGAATTCAGACAAACCATGCATGAATCAGTCAAAATGTGTTCAATTGGCAAAAGACAGATAGGTGTGTTTTTAAGTGGTGGTATCGATTCAACCATGGTGGCCTATGAGCTTAATAAAATACAACCACCTGCTTGGACATTCACAAATCAAATCGATCCATTGCCTCAAGCAGATGAAAATTTTAACAGTGATGCTCAAGCGGCAGGACATCTTGCCACTGTAGAAAACTTTAATCATACTTTTGTCAATGTCACACCTGAGGTATATTACAACAGTTGGGACAATGCCATGTACTACATGGAACAACCAGTGTACAATGGTAACCTACCCATGTATTATCACACCAACAAGTTTCTATCAGAACATGGCGTGGTAGTGACCATGGCTGGCGACATGGGTGATGAAGTGTTGGCAGGGTACCCTGCATATTGGAAATTGCGTAGAGACATTCAACAAAATCCAAAAGCGTTTGACAGTCAAAAAAAATTGGTAATGAGATGGCTGAACAAACTGAAACGTCCACCAAATTTGCCTGGCATGCGGTACAGTCGAGAAGATATCTGCGAAGAACTATTGCAAACAACATTCACAAACAGCATATACAATAATGAAGATCCAGTGGCTTCGTACATGAGTTTGGATGCCACAGGCCTATGTCCAGAAGACTTTTTTGGTCGCAATGATAGATAT
>MPLU02072350.1_pt1 | contig 11396 bp, 9 predicted proteins | sample 1617381 | NCBI WGS metagenome assembly MPLU02 (sample SAMN05944801, study PRJNA350692) | marine metagenome | biome: marine; feature: ODZ; material: water; isolation source: 90 m water sample filtered on 0.2 um supor filter | place: Pacific Ocean | collected 2012-04-08 | depth 90m m | reverse complement strand
GCCTTGGCGGGGCTTGACTCAGCGGCGTTGCTGTTGCTTCTGGTGCTGAGGCTGTTGTTGTTGGCAGGGCTGTTGTTGGTACCTGGGTTGCTGTTGGTACCGGTGCTCTTGCCGCTGCCGCTGCCGCTGCTGGTGCTGGTGCTGGTGCAGCAGCAGCGAGTGGTTCGGCCAGCAGGCCCAGCAGCAGCACTTCCAGCCAAAGCCGTGGTTGCACGCTCTGACGCAACTGGTATTCACTGCCCTTCAGCTGGGCTTGCCAGTGCAACAGGCGGGCTCGACCCACCGTTTTGGCCAGTTGCGGCAGTTGCTCGCGGAACTGGGGCGAAAGACTGGTCAGCTCCAGGCGCTGTGGTGCCGCGGCCATCAGCACCAGATCCCGCAGCACTGCCGCCAGGCCCTGCAGCACCGCCCCCGGTTCGCGGCCACGATCCATCAGCGTGCGGCAGGCCTCCAGCAACGGCAGTGGCTCGCTTTCAGCCAGGGCAGTGGCAAGTTGCAGCAGCTCCTGTTCAGGCACCGCCCCCAGCAGTTCCCACACAGCATTGGCTTCGATCGGTGGGGGCAGCAGGCTGAGTTGATCCAGCAGGCTTTCGGCATCCCGCAAGCCACCCTGGGCTCGTTGTGCCACCACATGTAGCGCCTCTGGCTTGATCTGGATCTGCTCCTGCTCCGCGATCCAGCTCAGATGACCTTCCAGTGCTTGCAGGGGAATGCGGCGAAAATCAAAGCGCTGGCAGCGGCTGAGGATGGTCGGCAGCACCCGTTGCGGGTCTGTGGTGGCCAGTACAAAAACCACCCGTGGTGGTGGCTCTTCCAGGGTTTTCAGCAGCGCATTGAAGGCCGCTGTGGAAAGCATGTGACATTCGTCAATCACATAGACCTTCCAGCGGGCCTGCACCGGTGCGAAGCGCGAGCGCTCAATCAGTTCGCGGATGTTGTCAACGCCGGTATTCGATGCCGCATCGATCTCGATCACATCGAGAGCTGTGCCTGCTGCGATGGTTGTGCATAGCTCACACTCCCCGCAGGGTTCTGGCGTGGGCTCTTCACTGCCAATGCAGTTGAGGGAGCGGGCCAGGATGCGGGCACTGGATGTTTTGCCTGTGCCCCTTGGGCCGCTGAACAGATAGGCCGGTGCGATCCGCTTTGAAAGCAGGGCATGGCTGAGGGTGGCGGCAATCGCCTCCTGCCCCACCAGTTGATCAAAGCGCTGGGGGCGATATTTGTGATGCAGCGGCTGGTAGGCCTGACTCATCGCTGCAGGAAGCTCCCCGAGGATCTGAGGTTACTCAGGTTTTGTCGTCAGGGTCATCCAGCAGGGCGTTGATGCGTGCTTCGAGATCCTCCACCGCTGCCAATTCATCAGCCAGGCTCTGGCCGCTGAGCAGCAGCTTTTGATTGCTGCCTTCATCAGTCTGTTGCAGCAACGTTTCCAATTTGTGCAGCAGTTTCAGCCGCAGAGCCTCGAGCTTCTGCACACCCCGGCGGGCCATTTGCCGGGCCTTGTCATCCAGTAGCCCCTGTTCCACCAGCAACTCCAGGCCACTGATCAGCGCTGCGGGCATGATCTGGCTCCAGTGGCGGGCGCGCTCCAGAACGGAATCCACCTGCTCCGAACGATGGCGGCCGGTCTTGCACCAGATCGCGAAATGTTCGCAGTTATTGAACAGCAGGTTGTAGTTCTGCTCACCGATGCGACCCATCGCCCGCCGCAGGGTTACCCCAACTGCTGAGGCCTGCTCATGGTTCACCACAGTCACCGGCTGACCCTGGCTGAAGTCCGCCAGTGGGCTGCGCAGAATTTCGCGGCCTTCTAGGTAATGGGCGATGGTTCCATCGCCTAGATCAATGCCGTGATGGTTGAACAGACCGTGCTGGCGCGGAACTGTCAGATGCTCAGCAGCAGCCATCAGAGACACTCAGGCTGGATGGTTCTCCATCGTTACTGAATTCCCATCCACTGCGACGCCATTCGCATTGGTGACACATTGTTGAAACGGAGATCGCGGTAGGTCTCCCATGAGCGAACACGCTTGCGGCCACAACTCCTATTCCCTTCGGCAACAAGGGCGAATCAACCACATTGCACCTGGATCTTTCTCTTGGATCCTTCGCATCATCAAAGGTCAGTTCAAATCCACTGCAATTCCCTGTTCGTTGATATAGCTGATGTCTGTGCAGGTGTCGCAGGTTTCCACCATTCCATACTCGGCTTGCCAGCCAACGGTCCTGCATCCAACCCAGGTGGTGCAGTTCTTGATTGCTCTTCTGCCGGTTTTCCTGCGCTCAGTGGAGCAGTTGCACTTGTAAGTTCGTTCCTTGCGTGTCACAGCAACGCAATCGGAGCTGATGGCGAGATGATTCTTGGCAAGTACGGTGTTGCCGCCGTAGCCGAAGGCATCACAAGTATCCCAGCAGATCTTGTCGTGACCGATGCCGAAGCTGAGCACACCGCCAACGCCGTAGTCGTTGATCGGTTTGACATGAATATCGAAGATGTCGCTGCCATCGTCACGCTGGCTGCAGGAATAGCTGAATTTGGAGGAGTCGTTGAGTTCGGCAATGGCGAGACAGGTTGCTTGATCGACGGAGTCATGGCCGCTAACGGCGAGGGTGAGTTTTTTGGCAGCGGCGCTGAGCTGGGCCTTGATTTCTGTGGCGTGGGCTTTCTTGGTTTGGGATCTGTAAGCGAAGTAACCGGCACCGCTGAGGATGCTGACGATCACGATGGTGATCATCAGCTCCACAAGGGTAAAGCCGTTCTTCAAGCTCAACTTGCCAGGCAAATGATTTGGCCTGCGGTTCATTCAGTTCACTTGATCAGGCCGTTTTCTGTTGGTTTGTCTCCGGCAGTGGCAGCACCTTGCCACCGGTGTGCTCTTCCACCATTGAGCTTGTGATCGTGAAACTCTTGATGCTTTTCTGCGAGGGCAGGTCATACATCAGATCCAGCATCAACTCTTCAACAATGCCCCGCAGCGCCCGTGCCCCTGTCTTGCGGCGGTGAGCTTCCTTGGCGATCGCCTCCACTGCATCCGCTTCAAAGTCAAGTTGCACATTGTCCATGCTCAGCAGAGTCCTGAACTGCTTGACCAGTGCATCACGGGGTTCCGTGAGGATGGATTCCAGAGCTTTGGCATCCAGGGGTTCCAGCACAGCGCTGACAGGCATCCGACCGATGAATTCAGGAATCAGTCCATAGCGCACCAGGTCATCGGGCTCCAGGTGGCGCAACACCTGGGCAGCCTGCAGATCACGGTTGGTTCTGTTGCGGCCGCGGCTATCACTGGTGGGCATGAAGCCGATCGCGTTGCGTCCCAGCCGGCGTTGCACCACATCATCGAGACCGACGAAGGCCCCACCACAGATGAACAGGATCTGGCTGGTGTCGATCTGGATGCAGTCTTGATAAGGGTGCTTGCGTCCACCCTGGGGCGGCACATTGGCCACGGTGCCTTCCAGCATCTTCAGTAGCGCCTGCTGTACACCTTCGCCGGACACGTCTCTGGTGATCGAGGGGTTTTCGCTCTTGCGCGCGATCTTGTCGATCTCATCGATGTAGATGATGCCTCGCTGGGCCTGATCAACTTCCATATCTGCCTTCTGCAGCAACCGCAGCAGGATGTTCTCCACGTCTTCACCCACGTAGCCGGCTTCTGTGAGCGTTGTGGCATCTGCAACAGCGAAGGGCACATCAAGAAGCTCGGCCAGGGTCTGGGCCAGCAGGGTCTTGCCGCAACCGGTGGGACCGATCAGCAGGATGTTGGATTTGTGCAGGCGGGTGGCAGTCTTTTCGGTTTCGCCCTTGCCATCTCCCTGCCAGGCCAGTCGCTTGTAGTGGTTGTAAGCCGCCACTGAAAGCACCTTCTTGGCCTCTTCCTGACCCACCACCTGCTGATCCAGGAACTGCTTGATCTCCTGGGGTTTGGGGATGGTGGCCAGGGTTGGTGCCGGTTTGCTGCTTTTTTTGGAGGGTTGGGCCGATTTGCGGCTTGCTTCGCTGCTTTGGCGAGCGTTGCCCTGGCTGTCGATCAGTTCCTCATCAAGGATCTCGTTGCAGAGATCGATGCATTCATCACAGATGTAAACCCCTGGACCGGCGATGAGCTTGCGCACCTGATCCTGGGACTTTCCGCAGAAGGAGCACTTCAGATGGGCGTCGAATTTAGCCATCGGGCGCTGATCGGTACAAACGGCGAGCACAGGTGATGACCGATGCTGATCAACCTGGGTACTAAGGATCGTGCCGAATCCTGACTTCGTCAGCCATCCGTAACGATTCCACCATCCCTGAGGCTGTCCACCACCCTGTCAATCAGCCCATATTCAACCGCTTCTGCAGGTGAAAGGAAGTAGTCGCGGTCAGTATCCTCTCCGATCTTGTCCAGGGGCTGGCCCGTGTGTTCGGCCAGCAGCCCATTGAGTGTCTCTTTGAGAAAGAGAATTTCCTTGGCCTGGATTTCAATGTCCACGGCCTGGCCCTGGGCTCCGCCGAGAGGCTGGTGGATCATGATCCGGGAATTGGGCAGAGCCAGACGCTTGCCTTTGCTGCCGCCTGAAAGCAGGAAGGCTCCCATGCTTGCCGCCAGGCCGTAGCAGATGGTCACCACATCAGGGGTGACCTGCTGCATCGTGTCGTAAATCGCCAGTCCTGCCGTCACCGACCCACCGGGTGAATTGATGTAGATCTGGATGTCCTTTTCAGGGTCTTCCGCTTCCAGGAAGAGCATCTGGGCCACCAGTGCATCGGCGACCTGGTCGTCCACACCGGTGCCAAGAAAAATGATCCGCTCCCGCAGCAAGCGCGAATAGATATCAAAAGCACGTTCACCGCGGCCGGATTGCTCAATCACCGTGGGTATCCCCGGAGAGGAGACCGGCAAGCTTCCCGGCAAGGTGCCCTGCCAGCGATTCTGAATCGGATGGTGACAGCGGGCGTCGATCACGCGGTGGATCTCGGATGAAGACTCATCTCAATCTATTGCTCACGACTCAAGACTTGGCTTCCTTTGTCGCGCTCTTGCTGCTTTTGGCTTTGGCGGCTGGTTTCGATTTGGCTGTTTTGGTTTTGCTCTCTGCTGCTGGGGCTTCCTCCGGATCCTTTGCAGTGACAGTGCTGTTCTCTTCCAGCCAGCCCAGCAGCTTCTCCTGCAGCAGGTCATCGATCACCGCCTGACGCAAGCGCTGAGGGTCGATGTCCCGTTCACCGGAGAGTTGTTGTTTCACCTCCTTGAGCTTGGTGTCGATGGCGCTGTCTTCAACCTTGAGGTCCTCCGCTTCTGCAAGAGCGTTCAGGGCAAAGCTCTGGCGGAGGCGTTCTTCCGCTTCAGGCCTGGAGCTTTCCATCAGATTGCGCACCAGGTCTGGAGTGAACAGGGATTTCACATCCATTCCCTGCTGGGCGAACTGACCGGCGGTTTGTTCCACGAGGTTGCGCACTTCCTGCTGCACCAGGGTTTCCGGCAGCTCCACCTCGAGCTGCTCCACCAGCGCTTTCAGCAGGGCGTCATGACGGTTGCTGCGATCACGCCGCTCCGCATCATCTTTCAGGCGTTGTTCCAGATCGCTGCGCAGCTCCGCCAGATTGCTTTTGTCGCTGCTTTGCTTGGCGAATTCATCATTGAGTTCAGGTAGTTCCCTGGTCTTGAGGTCCTTGAGGTTGATCTCGAAACTGGCTTTTTTGCCTCTGGCGTCTTCATTGGCGTAGTCGTCAGGGAACTGACACTCAACGGTTGTTTGATCACCGATCGCCATGCCGATAACCCCTTCGATAAAACCGGGGATCATGCGTCCTTTCTCGAGATCCACATCCATCGAGTCAGCACTGCCCCCTTCGATGGCGGAGCCGTCATCGCTATAGCTCCCCTTGAACTGCAGCACCGCCACATCTCCGATCGCGGCTGCACGATCCTCCACCGGCACCAGGGTGGCCAGCTCCCGGCGTGACTCTTCCAGCATTTCGTTGACCCTCTCCGGATTGAACGTCACCGTTTCCGCTTCGGCTTTGAGGCCTTTGGTGGATTTCAGTGTTGGAGTGGGCGAAACGTCTGTTTCCAGGGTGATTGTCAGGCCCTCGCCGGGTTTGAACTGTTCGAGAAGCTTGTCGAAGCCGTCGTTCAGTTCCGGTTGCCCAAGGGCTTCGATGGATTCCTGATTGAGGGCTTCCTTCCACACCACCTCGACGAGGTCTTCAATGGCAGAGGCACGAATCCGTTCCACACCGATCTGTTGGAGCAGCACGGCACGGGGCACCTTGCCCTTTCGGAAGCCGGGCAGATTGACGCTGCGGCTCAGGCGCGAAACAGCTGCGTCATAACTGGCCTGGCAGCGTTCCGCCGGGATCGCAACCTCCACCGCCATACGGCTGCTCGGGCGGCTTTCAGTCTTGACCTTCAGGGCGGAGGCACTCATCAAATGTCTTCGGTAAGCAGCGCAACACCTTAAGGAAGGGGCAGGCCGTGGTTCAGCAAGTATTGTGGCTTTAACGATTTGTCAGTCACCTCTGTGTAGCGGTTTTTGCAGAGGGACGTTGCTCAAAACTCGATCAGCCTTCATCCATAGATCACATCCAAACCAGCTTGATTCCAACTCCGTTGCTCCCCAATCGCCCTCTCACCGTGGCTGTTCTCGGTGCCAGCGGAGCTGTGGGTCAGGAGTTGCTCGAGTTACTGGAGCAACGATCTTTTCCGGTGGCCAGCCTGCGTCTGCTTGCTTCGGCTCGATCGGCTGGACAGACCATCAAATGGGGTGGAGCCCTGCTCACGGTTGAAGAGGTGAATGAGGCAGCTTTCCAGGGGGTTGACCTGGTGCTCGCCTCAGCCGGGGGTTCGGTGTCCAGGCAGTGGCGCCAGGCCATCAAGGCTGCAGGTGCCGTGATGGTTGATAACTCCAGTGCTTTCCGGATGGAGGCTGATGTGCCGCTTGTGGTGCCTGAAGTCAATCCAGAAGCGCTGCAGCAGCATCAGGGTGTGATAGCTAATCCCAACTGCACCACGATCCTGATGACCCTGGCCCTGGCACCGCTTGCCGCCAGGCGAACCCTGCGCAGGGTTGTGGTCAGCACTTATCAATCCGCTAGTGGCGCCGGCGCCCGGGCCATGGAGGAGCTCAAGCAACTCAGCAGAGTGGTGCTTGATGGTGGTGAGCCCACCAGTGAGGTTCTCCCCCATTCCCTGGCCTTCAATCTGTTTCTGCACAACTCACCGCTGCAGGCCAACAATTACTGCGAGGAAGAGATGAAGATGGTCAATGAAACCCGCAAGATCATGGATCTTCCTGAGCTCAAGATCACGGCAACCTGCGTGCGGGTCCCTGTGCTCAGGGCTCACTCCGAGGCCTTGAACATTGAATTTCACGAGCCTTTCCCGGTGGATGAGGCCCGTGAACTGCTTGCAGGAGCACCAGGGGTGGAGTTGATCGAAGACCTGCAGGCCAATCGCTTCCCCATGCCCACGGATGTTACCGGTCGCGATCCGGTGGCTGTGGGCAGGATTCGGCAGGACATCAGTGATCCGAATAGCCTGGAGCTCTGGCTCTGCGGTGATCAGATTCGCAAGGGTGCAGCCCTCAATGCCATTCAGATTGCTGAATCGCTGTTGCCGTTGTGACCCATTCCGCCGCCGAGTTTTCTCCCACCCCCTTCGGTCGTCTGCTCACGGCCATGGTCACCCCCTTTGATCAGGACGGGGCTGTTGATTATGAGCTGGCCGGACGCCTGGCTTGTCATCTTGTGGAGCAGGGCTCCGATGGCCTGGTGGTTTGTGGAACCACCGGTGAATCACCCACCCTGAGCTGGCAGGAACAGCTGCAGTTGCTGGCAGCCGTGCGCCAGGCGGTTGGTCCGGCTGTGAAGGTGTTGTCCGGTACGGGCAGCAACAGCACAGCAGAAGCGGTTGAGGCTACCCGTGAGGCGGCAGCTGCTGGAGCCGATGGTGCCTTGGTGGTTGTGCCCTACTACAACAAGCCTCCTCAGGAAGGCCTTGAAGCCCATTTCAGGGCGATTGCCGAGGCCGCGCCTGAGTTGCCCTTGATGCTTTACAACATCCCTGGCCGCACCGGATGTGCCCTGCAGCCCGCCACTGTCAGTCGCCTGATGGATTGCCCGAATGTGGTGAGCTTCAAGGCCGCCAGTGGCACCACGGAAGAAGTGACCCAGCTGCGCTTGCAATGCGGCCCTGGTCTGGCGATCTACAGCGGCGACGACGGCCTGACATTGCCGATGTTGTCTGTGGGTGCTGTGGGTGTTGTCAGCGTGGCCAGCCATCTGGTGGGCCGCAGGCTGAAGGCGATGATTGAATCCCATCTCTGCGGTGAGGTGTCCGTTGCCCTGGGCCATCACGAGCAGTTGCAACCGTTGTTCAAGGCCCTCTTCGCCACCACAAATCCGATTCCTGTCAAAGCTGCCCTCGAGCTGAGTGGCTGGCCGGTTGGATCACCGCGTTCTCCATTGACTCCCCTCGATTCCGCCATGCGAGCAACACTCTCAGAGATCATTTCCGGCCTGCGTCCAACCTGACGCTCAGCGCTGCTTGTCCAGTTTTCTGTTCGCTTCATACCCTTTTCTCATGACCTCAATTTCCACCACTTCCAGTGCAGTTGCCTCAAGGAATGGCAAGGCCAAGGAGCCCACTCTGCGAGTGATTCCCCTAGGCGGTTTGCACGAGATCGGCAAGAACACCTGTGTCTTCGAATACGGCGATGATCTGATGCTCGTGGATGCCGGCCTGGCCTTCCCCAGTGATGGCATGCATGGGGTGAATGTGGTGATGCCGGATACCAGTTTTCTGCGCGAAAACCAACAACGGATCCGGGGCATGATCGTCACCCATGGTCATGAGGATCACATCGGTGGCATTGCGCACCACCTCAAGCACTTCAGCATTCCAGTGATCCATGGCCCTCGCCTGGCCCTCTCCATGCTCACCGGAAAGATGGAGGAGGCCGGAGTGCTGGGTCAGACCATCCTCGAGACCGTGGCTCCGAGGGATGTGGTCAAGATCGGTCAGCACTTCTCAGTGGAATTTATACGCAATACCCATTCTATGGCTGACAGTTTCTCCCTGGCGATCACCACACCAGTCGGTGTTGTGATCTTCACAGGAGATTTCAAGTTCGATCACACTCCCGTTGATGGGGAAACCTTCGATATCGCTCGCCTGGCCCATTACGGAGAGCAGGGAGTGCTCTGTCTGTTCAGTGATTCCACTAATGCTGAAGTGCCGGGATTCTGTCCCTCGGAGCGGTCTGTTTTTCCCAATCTCGATCGTCATATCTCCCAGGCGGAAGGTCGTGTGATCATCACCACCTTTGCCAGTTCCATCCATCGCGTATCGATGGTGCTTGAACTCGCCTTGAAAAATGGACGCAAGGTTGGCCTGCTTGGCCGTTCCATGCTCAATGTGATCGCCAAGGCCCGTGAATTGGGATATATGCGGGCGCCTGATGATCTGTTTGTGCCGATCAAACAGATTCGTGATTTGCCAGATCGCGAAACCATGTTGCTGATGACAGGTAGTCAGGGGGAACCCCTGGCGGCCCTCAGTCGTATCTCACGCGGTGAACATCCTCAAGTGCAGGTTAAAAGCACAGATACGATTATTTTCTCCGCCAGTCCGATTCCTGGAAACACCATCTCAGTGGTGAATACCATCGATAGTCTGATGATGCTTGGGGCCAAGGTTGTCTATGGCAAAGGAGAGGGTATTCACGTCTCCGGCCATGGCTTCCAGGAAGATCAGAAGCTGATGCTGGCGATCACGAAACCCAAATTCTTTGTTCCGGTTCATGGAGAACATCGCATGTTGGTGGCCCACTCCAAAACCGGAATGTCGATGGGTGTGCCCGCTAATCACACGCTGCTCATTGATAACGGTGATGTTGTTGAGCTGACGAAAGATCAAATCCGCAAGGGCGATCCTGTCAAGGCCGGTATCGAACTGCTGGATGGATCACGCAATGGAATTGTTGATGCGAGGGTTCTCAAAGAACGTCAGCAGCTTGCTGAGGATGGTGTTGTGACCGTTCTGGCGGCGATCAGTACCGATGGGGAGATGGTGGCACCTCCCAGGGTCAACCTGCGCGGTGTGGTCACCACTGCTGATGCCCGCAAGATGTCTGTCTGGACAGAGCGGGAGATCAGTTGGGTGCTGGAAAACCGCTGGAAGCAGCTCACCCGTCAGGTCGGTGACAAAACTCCGGAAGTGGATTGGATGGGCGTGCAGCGGGAGGTTGAAGTGGGGATTGGCCGACGCATGCGTCGCGAACTGCAGGTTGAACCCTTGATTGTTTGTCTGGTTCAGCCGGCGCCTGCTGGCACACCGGTTTACAAGAGCAAAGCAGCGGAGGCTGAGCCCGATACAAGACCTGCTCCCCGTGGACGTGGTGGCCGGGAACCTGCTCGCAGCATCGATCGCACCGTGATTCGCAACAGTGAACGCCCCGCTCAAAGTCAGCCTGCTGCTGCGGCCCCGGACAAAGAGGTCAAAGAGCCTGTTGAGGCTGCTGCTGAACAAGCAAGCACTGCAGTGCAAGCCGCTGCGGAAGCAGAGATGCCTTCCGGTCGCACCCGTCGTCGTCGTTCAGCGGTGGCCTGAGCTATAGCAATCATCAATAACCAACGCACGCTTGACTGTTGCCCACGGATGTTCTCTGTGGGCTCGTGTTCTCTGTGGACTCTTGTTCTCTGTGTGGTTGGTCTGCTTGGCGTCTCTGAACAAGCCAGTAGCTGCTCAGTTGGCAGGTGGTTTTAGTTGCTACTGAGCAGGCCTGTCTGATCGTCACTGCCAAACAGCTGCCGGTAGGCGGCTGTGGAGATGCAAACGGCGACTGGCGCTGCCGCCAGAAGTCCGACAAAACAAAGAAGCACTCCGATCATCAGGATCAGTATCTCCACCAGAGCGAGCAGCAGCACCATCCCCCAGGAGGGATTCACAACGCTCCAGCCTCGTTGAATGGTTTCCAGGGGACCAAGCTTTTCAAGCAGGGCGACCCAGGGAAGAAAACACTGATTGATGGTCAGCATAATTGCAAAAATTATCAGCAAGATGATTGGAATTATCATCAGAATTTGATTCACCGCCGCCAGTCCACCGGCAACCAGTCAGCCGATGATGATCAGCAGAAAGAGAACCAGACCCAACACAAATTGGCGGACAAATAGGCGTAGATAGGCGTTGCCATCCCAGCGAATGAAGTCTGCAAATGTAGGGCGATTGCCGTTGAGTGCAATCCAGGCTCCGCGAATCAGTCCGGTGATTCCCCAGAGATTGACGATCGTGTCGCCAATAAAGGCCAAGATCAGAATGATGATTGTGCTGAAGGTGATGCTGTTTGCATCACTGGGCATGAAATGGTTGATCGTTTGAAAGATCAGGTTCAGGGCTCCCACCAGCAGAGTG
>MPLU02192154.1_pt1 | contig 11419 bp, 10 predicted proteins | sample 1617381 | NCBI WGS metagenome assembly MPLU02 (sample SAMN05944801, study PRJNA350692) | marine metagenome | biome: marine; feature: ODZ; material: water; isolation source: 90 m water sample filtered on 0.2 um supor filter | place: Pacific Ocean | collected 2012-04-08 | depth 90m m | reverse complement strand
GGCGCCCGACGACGTCGGCCTCGATCAGCGGTTGCGCGCTTGGCTCAGGCACTGGCGTCGCGGAATTGGTCGAGCAGCTGATCGACGATGACGGTGCTGCTCATTCCCTCGGCCTGCGCCTGGAAATTGGTGATGATGCGATGCCGCAGGACGGGGTGGGCGACGGCCTCGAGGTCCTCCTGTCGCACGAGGTAGCTGCCCTGCAAAACCGCGCGCGCCTTGGCGCCGCGAATGAGATACTGCACGGCGCGCGGCCCGGCACCCCATGAGACCAGTTTTTGGCAGAAGTCCGGTGCGTCTCCGGAGTCGGGGCGGGTGGCGCGGACGATGTCCACCGCGAGGTCGTAAATATGATCCGGCACCGGCACGCGTTCGACCAGTTCTTGATATTTCATGATCTGTGCGCCGCTGACTTGGGGGGTGATTTCCCGCGTCGCCGCGCCGGTGGTCTCGCGGGCGATGCGGCGTTCCTCGTCGAGGGTCGGGTACTCGACCTCGATAAAAAACATGAAGCGATCAAGCTGCGCCTCCGGCAGCGAGTAGGTGCCCTCCTGCTCGATCGGGTTTTGTGTGGCCAGCACGAAGAACGGCTCCGGCAGCGGCATGATGCGGCCGGACACGGTGACGTGATGCTCCTGCATCGCCTCGAGCAGGGCGGACTGCGTCTTGGGCGGCGTGCGGTTGATTTCGTCGGCGAGAATTATGTTGGCGAAGACCGGCCCCTTGACGAACTCGAACTCGCGGCGGCCCTCGGCGGTCTCCTGCAAAATGTCGGTGCCGGTGATGTCGGACGGCATTAGGTCGGGAGTGAACTGGATGCGGTTGAAGTCGAGCGACATCACCTTGGAGAGTGAGTTGACCATGAGCGTCTTGGCCAAGCCGGGCACGCCCATGAGCAGCGCATGGCCTCGGGAGAGGATGCAGATCAGGAGCCGCTCGACGACCTCATCCTGCCCGATGATGACCTTGGCCATCTCGGATCTCATGCGGTCGTAGGTCGAGCGCAGCTCGTCGATCACAACGACGTCGCTGTTGCTGGGAGTGTCCGCGCCGTTGCTGGCGGCGGCTGGTTCGGCTTCGATAACAGTTGCAGATTCTGACATGTGGCGAAAAACGGGTAGTGAACGGTTTCAGGTGCGGTGGGTCAATGATCGATTGGCCGGGTGGGTGTCGTTTACTTGACGGGCCGGCGGGCGAACCCGGCGGTGCCACGCCCAAACGAGGCAATGTTAAAAAACTCCCAGCCGTCCCCTCCCAACAGGTTCATCTCCTCCTCGAGCGCGACACGGCTATCGCCAAAAATCGATTTGTACTCCCACTTGGGCTGCGGAGCCGGTCGCTTGGCTTGGGCCGCGGCAGCGGTTTGCAGGGCGACCAACTGCTTAAGCAGCTTGGCGGCAGCGGTGGCGGAGTCGGCTTGTTTTCCGGCGGCCTTGGCTTGGCCAGCGAGTTGGCTGGCCAGCGACTCGACGGCGGCGTTGAGGTCGCTCAACTGTTTCGTGGCGATCTTGAGCGACTTGTCCTTGGCGTTGCCGCCGCTGGCTTTTTGTAGCTTGGCCAAGCCGACGATCACTTGGTCGAGCCGCTCGAGCACTGGGCCGAGGTCGGGCGCGGCGTTGTCGGCGGCGTTGTCCTGCGTTTGGCTAAGTGCGGGTAGGGAGAGGAAGCTCAGGGCGAGGGCGAGGCAGGCGGAGGTTTGAATCAAGCGTTTCATTTCGAACAAAAATCGAGTGGCGGGAGCGTAGGCCAAGCCCCAAGCCGGTGCAAGGCTGGCCGATTTCGCTGGCCGATTGGGCCGGGGCCGGTTAAACGGTGCGCGGCCAATGTTCAGGACTCTCAGCCGTTATATCCTTTGTCTTCCGTTGTGGTGGGTCGTCTCCGCCCTTGCCGCGCCGGAGCTGCCGCTCTGGGCGGCGGCCAGTTGGCGCAACGACATTGCGACCGTCCGGTCCCACATCGCTGCCGGCACGAACATCGACACGGTGGATGACTGGACCGGCAAGACGGCGCTGCACTACGCCGCGGAGTACGGCCATCTCGAGATCGCCGATCTGCTGCTGGCCAACGGCGCGAACGTCAATCACCGGGACGACGACAAGGCCACGCCGCTCTACTTCGCGGCGGTCGGTGGCTTTGTGGAGGTGGCCAAGCTGCTCCTGGTTTACGGGGCGGACATCAACGCGCGCGACAAGGCCAGGGAGACGCCGATGGACGGCGCGGTGTTTTTCGGCCACGTGAACATGGTCAACGTGTTCCAGGAATATCTGGCTATCACCAGGTACAGCTACGACACCCGTTTCCACATTGAGGCCACCGCGTTGGCGCCCGGAATATATGGTTTTCTCAACAAGAAAAAGAGAATCGACTCGCGTCTGTTCCAGTTGGAGACCTCGGGCGACCTGGTCCATTGGCGGCCAATGAAGCTGTTCGACACCAGCCGTCCGCCGTTCACTTTCAAGGATTCAAGACTCACCAAGTACAGCCAGCGGTTTTTTCGGCTGCAGCCCTTCACGATGCCCCCGGAGCCGCCGGTCAACCGAATCTATTCCACCTACGAGTCGTTCGAGGCCAAGCCCATCGACGGCACGCTTGACGGGCTCGACAGCGAGTGGGCAACGGTCGACTTTGTGGTCAATCCCGGCTTCGAGGTGGTGGAGGACGGTCAGCGCGCCAAGGGCACCTTCACCTTCGACGACTTGACGCACGCCCAGTTTGCCGAGGTCGACGAGGGCAAGTGGGACGGCGACAAGGATCACGTGATCTCCATCGCCGTCGGCTGGAATACCGACGGCATCCAACTCACCATCGTGGTGGAGGACGACCTGCACCATCACACCAAGGAGGGAGCGGATGAGGGGGACGCCGTGCGGGTGCTGTTCACTGATGCCAGCCGAGGCGAGGCCACGGGGGAGTATTTGTTCGCCCTCGTGGAACCGTACCTCGGGGATGGAACCCTATATGATAAAAACACGATGGCGAACACCGTCAAAGGCTCGGTGGTGGGGCATACGAAGCAGCTTGCCGGCAACGGCGAGTTTGACGTGGTGATCCTTCGCACGCAAAAGACGATCCATCCCAACACCGGCACAACGGTTTACGAGCTGTGGTTTTCGCCCGGGGCGATCGGTGCAGAGGTGCTTGAGGAGGGTTTTGCGTTCGGGCTGGGCGTCGCGGTGATCGACAGCGACCCCGACGCACCCGGCAAACAGGGTTGGTCCGGCTGGGGGCCGGACAGCGTCGTGCTGGGGACGAACCCCCGCGAGACCGCCCTGATCACGCTCGTCGGCGATCCAGCGGACGACGACGAGTGATTTGCGCTTGGCCAAGCGAAGTATTCCCCCAGAAAAACCGGTTGACTTGGCCAAGGGCCGCCGCTACGTTCCGGCGCGATGGCAAGTTTGAGCCTCCAACTACTGCTGGGACTGGCGCTTTTGAAGAGCGTCCGGGCGGCTGTGGTTTGAACTTGTTCCCAAGCATTTCGTTAACCCCGCTGCCAGTGGCAACGGGGTTTTTTGTTAAACCACCGAACTGAACTACGACATGAAGAAAAACCGCATTTATATTTTTGACACGACCCTTCGCGACGGCGAGCAGTGCCCCGGCGCCTCGATGACGCTGCGCGAAAAACTCGAGGTCGCGCGGCAACTCGCCCGGCTGAAGGTGGACGTGATCGAGGGCGGCTTCCCGGTGATCAGCGAGGGCGACTTCACTTCCGTCAACACCATCGCCCGGGAAATCAAGGGGCCGACCATCGCCGGCTTGGCCCGCTGCGTGTCAAAGGACATCGAGGCCGCTGGCAAGGCGGTCGCGCCCGCCGGCAAGAAGGGGCGCATCCACATCTTCCTCGCCACATCGAAGCTGCACCGCGAATTCAAGCTCGGCAAGGCGCAGAGCCAAATCATCAAGCTCGCCGTCGATGGCGTAAAGCGCGCGCGCAAACTCGTCGCTGACATCGAGTTCTCGCCGGAGGACGCCTCCCGCACCGAGCCGGATTTTCTCGTCGAGGTTTGCCAGGCGGTCGTCGATGCTGGCGCGACGACGGTGAATATCCCCGACACCGTTGGCTGGGCCGTGCCGGGACAGTTCGGCGAATTGATCGGGCATTTGCACGATTCGGTGCCGGAGTTCCAGTCTGGAAAAGCGATCATCAGCGTGCATTGTCACAACGACCTTGGCATGGCTGTGGCAAACTCGCGTGCCGCCGTCCAGGCCGGCGCGAGGCAAATCGAGTGCACCGTCAATGGCATCGGCGAACGAGCTGGCAACGCTGCGCTGGAGGAGATCGTCATGGCGCTCAAGACTCGCAACGACGTATACACCGGCTATACCTGCGGCGTGGCAACAAAGCAAATCGTGAAAACATCCAAGCTGGTCGCCCGTATGAGCGGCCTGCCGGTGCAGCGCAGCAAGGCGATCGTCGGCGAGAACGCCTTTGCCCACTCCAGCGGGATTCACCAGGATGGCATCATCAAGAAACGCGAGACGTACGAGATCATGGATCCGGAGGAAGTCGGCTGGGGCCAGACCGAGTTGCCGTTGACCAAGCACAGCGGCCGCGCCGCGATGGGCATGCGCCTCCGGCACCTTGGTTTCAAGCTAACCGACGAGGAGGTCAACAACGTCTTCAGCCGTTTCAAGGAGATTGGCGATAAGAAAAAGTTTGTGTACGACGATGATCTCGGCGCATTGGTCGACGGCCAAATGACCAAGGTGCCCGAGACGTGGTTGATGGAATATCTCAACGTCACCAGTGGCAATCACACCGTCCCAACGGCCACCGTGCGCCTGCGGAAAACCGCCACCGGCCGCTCAAAAGAAATCGTGCTCGAGGATGCCGGTGTCGGCGACGGCCCGGTGGACGCCGCGCTCAAAGCGATCGATCGCCTCACCGAGACACGCGGCCGCCTGAAAGATTACGTCATCCGCGCCGTGTCACACGGTAAAGATGCGCTTGGCGAAGTGAGCGTAAAAGTCGATTTCGGCGACGGCGACCTCGTCACCGGAAAAGGCGCAAGCACCGATATCATCGAGGCCAGCGCCAAGGCTTATTTAAATGCCGTCAACCGCCACCTCAACACAAGCCGCCGCAAAAAGAAGCCCCGCAAAACCAGCGGTCAGCCGTAGGGATCGAAGTTTTGCAGGTTCCATTCCTCGACGAGGTCGCTGTCGATTTCGTCGAGGAAGCGTGAGCGTTGCTGCATCGCTTCGCCGCCGGAGCCGTGCATGAAACGCATCAGCGGGTAGCTCAGGTACAGCTCGGTTTTCGCGCGCGTGACGGCGACGTAAAAGAGCCGCCGCTCCTCATCCTCGCCGCCGGGACTTTCAATCGCGCGTTTCGCCGGAAACATCCCGTCGCACAGCATCATCACGAACACCACGTCGAACTCCAGCCCCTTGGCTTGGTGTATCGTCGAGAGCCGGATCTGCTCCGGGTCGGCGTTATTCTTGCGTTTTGTGTCGGTGTCGAGGTTGGTCAGCAGCGCCACTTCGCTGAGAAACTCCTCGGTGGTGTTGTATTGTTCGGAGAAACCGGCGACTTGCTCGAGGTCCTCGAGTCGGGTGTAGTAGTTCGGAAACTTGTCCTGCAAATAATCTTCGTACCCGGCGGCGACGACCATGCGGATGAGGTTCCCCGGCCCCTTGGCTTGGTCGTCGTCGAGTTGGTCAAGCGTCTCGGCGAATTGCTCCCAGCTAAGCGCGGCTTTTTTTGGCACATGACCGGCGATGTCGCGCAGCGCCTTGGCCAAGCCGGGTGCCTTGGCCAAGCGTGCGGCGAAGGCCGCCCAGAGCTTGGCCGCCGACTTGGCCCCGACGCCCGGCAGCATCAGCACGATGCGCTTGAATGCCAGCTCGTCGCCGGGGTTGACGAGGAGCTTTAGGTACGCGGCGACGTCCTTGACGTGCGCCTGTTCGAAAAACCGGATGCCACTCGTGAGCACGAATGGGATGTCGCGCCGCGTGAATTCCATCTGCAGCTCGAGCGCGTGAAAGTGCGAGCGGTACAGCACAGCCATCCCCTCCATCGGCATGCCTTCGTCGCGCAGTTCGAGCACGCGTTGGGCGATGAATTCCGCCTGCTGATTGGCGTCGTTGCAGCAGACGAGCGCCGGCTTCGTGCCGGAGTCGCGCACCGGCGCGAGCACCTTCTCGAACTGCTGCGTGTTCGCTGCGATGACGGCATTGGCGCAGTCGAGAATCTCCGGTGTGCTGCGGTAGTTCGTCTCGATCTTGAAAACCTGCGTGTTGTCGTGCCGGTCGGGGAACTCGAGCACGTTGCGGTAGTTCGCTCCGCGCCACGAATAGATGCTCTGCGCGTCGTCGCCGACTGCCATGATGTTGTGGTGCTTACCGCCGAGCAGATCGATCAACTCGCACTGCACCTGATTTGTGTCCTGATATTCATCGACGAGAATGAACTGGAACCGCGCTTGGAACGACTCGCGCACCTCTTTGTTTTCGCATAGCAAGCGCAGCCACAGGTTGAGCAAGTCGTCAAAATCCATCACGCCGTTGGTCACTTTGCGCTTGGTGTAGGCGGTGTGCGCTTGGGCGATCTCGTCGGTGAGCGTGTCGAAATACGAGTAGCGTTCCTCCATCACTTGGTCAAGCGACAAGCCGGTGCTGAGCGACATCGAGAGGATGTCGCAGACCAAGTCCGGCTTGGGGAAGCGCGACGCTTTCGTGTCGATGCCGGCTTCATCAATCGCCGCACTCATCAGCGCCTTGGCATCGTCGCGATCCATGATCGTGAACGACTGCGGGTAGCCGATCGCCTCGGCGTGCCGCCGCAACACCCGGTGGCCGACCGAGTGGAAAGTCCCGCCCAAAAGTCCCGCCGTGTCGCCGCCGATCAGGTTCTGCACGCGATCCATCATCTCGCGGGCGGCCTTGTTCGTGAACGTCAGCAACAGGATGCGATCGACCGGGATGCCCTGCTCGAGCAGGTAAGCCACGCGATAAGTCAGCGTGCGCGTCTTGCCCGCGCCTGCCCCGGCCAGCACCAGCGCCGGTCCCGGCGACGCAGAAACGGCGGCGAACTGCTGGGCGTTCAACTCCGCCTTGTAGTCGATGTTCGACTCGACCGGCGTGGGAAATGACTTGAGCGTGTACTCCCTTGGCACGGGCGGCATTCAAGCGGCCAAGCGGCCAAGCGTCGAAGTATTTTTTGAAATCCAACTTGAAACTTGAAATTTCGAACTCAAAACCAGCATCCTCCACGGCCCGGCGGCGCGTCCGCTTGGCCAAGCTCATGTACGCCACCGTTGCCACATTTTATCAGTTTGTCGATCTGCCCGACTTCGAAGCCAAGCGGGCGCCATTGAAGGAGCATTGCGACCTGCACGGGGTGCAGGGCACGATCATCCTCGCGCACGAGGGCATCAACGGCACCATCGCCGGGCCAAGCGCGGGGGTGGAGTCGGTACTCGAGTTTATCCGTAGCGACGAGCGAATGGCCAAGTTGCCGGCCCGCATTTCTGATACCGAGAGGGTTACATTTCATCGAATGAAAGTGGTGCTTCGACCGGAGATCGTGACGCTTGGCGCGCCGGAGGCCAACCCAAACGAGGTCGTTGGCGAATACGTCGAGCCGGGTGATTGGAACGCGCTCATTAGCGATCCCGACGTGACAGTGGTGGACACGCGCAACGATTACGAAGTGGGGATGGGCACGTTCCGGGGCGCGATCGATCCCAAGACGGGGACGTTCGGCGAGTGGCCGGAGTACGTGCAGGAGAATCTCGATCCGAAGAAGCACCCGAAGATTGCGATGTTTTGCACCGGTGGAATCCGCTGCGAAAAGGCGTCGGCGTACATGCTCAAACACGGCTTCAGTGAGGTGTACCATTTGCGCGGTGGCATTTTGAATTATCTGCAGAACACGCCCGAGGCGGAGAGCCTCTGGGAGGGCGACTGTTTCGTGTTCGACCATCGCGTGGCGGTGAAGCACGGGCTCGAGCAGGGCGCGCACGAGGTGTGTTACGGCTGTCGCTGGCCTCTTACGGGCGATGAGATGCAGTCGCCGCAATACGAAGCCGGCGTGAGTTGCCCGCACTGCGCCGATGAGATGATACCGGGGCGCCGGGAGCGTCTTCGGGAACGCCACAAGCAAGTGATGCTGTCGCGTAGTCGCAACGAACAACACCTCGGCCAACAACCCAAGCGCAAGTTGCACCCAGCCTATGTTGACTGAAGCCGGCCCGGAGGTTTTCAAGTGGACGTGGTGTCTGCTGCCGGTGATCGCCGCCGCCATCGGCTGGGGCACAAACTATCTCGCCGTGCGGATGCTGTTTCACCCGCGCGAGGAGCGGCGCATTCTCGGGCTGCGCGTGCAGGGCGTGTTCCCCATGCGGCAACAGGCGCTGGCGGAGAAGCTCGGCCAACTGGTGGCGCGCGAGTTGTTCTCGATGGAGGACGTGCGGCAGCATTTGCAGGGCGACGAGTTTGTCGAGCACGTTACCGCGACGATCGAGGGCAGGGTGGATGACTTTTTGCAGAACAACCTGATGGAGGCGATCCCGATGGCGTCGATGTTTCTCGGCTCGGACATGGTGGCCAAAATCAAGCACTCGCTGGTCGAGAGCCTTGCCCAGGCGGTGCCGGAACTGGGCGATCTGTTTGTCAGTCATCTCGAGAAAAACATGGATGTAGAGGCGGTGGTTCGCGAGAAGGTGGCGGCATTTTCCAGCGACAAACTGGAGGAGATGCTGCTCGGTATCATGAAACGCGAGTTTCGGTTTATCGAAGGGGTTGGCGCTGTGCTGGGTTTTGTGATTGGCTTCGCGCAGTTGGGGATTCTGTGGCTGATGTAGGCAAACAACCGTGGTACGGCGTGGCGGCGATCCTGTCGCTGGGCTTGGTTGTGTCGGCGTTCATCGGCGGGTGGGCGCTGGAAAAAATGCGCTCCGCGACGGACGGCGTCACAGTCAAGGGCGTCGCCGAAAAGGAGATCACCGCCGACCTCGCCACGTGGCGAGGGCAGATCACGCACCGGGCCGCCGACTTGGCCGGCGGCTATGATGAACTCCAAAAACAGTTCACCACCACAATTAATTTCCTGCTTCAGCAGAGCGTCACCGCGGAGGCCATCGAGGAGGGCACCATCAACGCGAGCGCCCATTACAAGCGCGATGCCAAGGGCCACGCCACCTCGGAAATCGAGAGCCACACGCTCACCCAGACATTCACCGTCACGACGACCGACGTCGCTTTGGCCAAGCGCTTGGCCAAGGAGTCCACGCAACTCATCCGGGAGGGCATCGCATTTCGTTCCTACCCGCCCAGTTTTTACTACACCAAGCTCGAGGACTTGAAACTGGATTTGCTCGAGCAGGCCGCCGAGAACGCCCAACTCCGGGCCGAGCGCCTGGCCAGGAGCAGCGGCAACCGCGTGGCCAACATCATCTCCGCCTCGCAGGGCATCTTCCAGATCACCCGGCCCAACTCCACTGAGACCGCAAGCTGGGGCATGTACGACACGTCGAGCATCGAGAAGAAAGTGCGCGCCGTTGTCACCGTGCGCTACCGCACCGAGTAGTTTTTCCACACCGCCGCTGAGCACAAAAAAGCCCCGCACACGGCGGGGCTTTAAAAAATCTGTGGGGATTGCGTTTGGCTTACGCGGCGGCGTTGGCCCGGTTGGCCAGTCGTGACTTTTTGCGGTTGGCCTTCGCGGAGTGGATGACTCCGAGCTTGGCGGCCTTGTCGTACGCGGACGCGGACGCGCTTAATGCCTTCTCCGTGTTCTCCTTGTTGCCATCCTTGATGGCATCATTGAGATGGCGCTCGGCGGTCTTGAGGGTCGTCTTTACAGAGCGGTTACGGGCCTGCTTGGCCGCATCACTGCGCATCCGGCGCTTGGCTGACTTGATATTGGGCATCGTTCAAAAAATCGCTGAACCAGCGAAAAGGCCGCGCAACCTACTAAACCTCCCCAGCTTGTCAACAGCTTAAATGGGCGTTTTTCGGCAAAAAATCAGCGTGCTGCACCGGTCAGCTGCTCCTGTAGTTGTTGGGCGATTTGGCCGAAGACTTCGGCGGGGAGCGAGTCGGGCTGGCTTACGACCACCGGCACGCCGTCGTCGCCGCCCTTGCGGATCTCGGTGAAGAGCGGCATCTCGCCGAGGAACGGGATGCCCTGCCGCGCCGCCTCATCCTGTCCGCCGGCGTGGCCGAATATCTCGACGCGCTCGCCGCCGGGTGAGGTGAAGTAGCTCATGTTCTCGACGATGCCGAGGATCGGCACGTTGACTTTGCGGAACATCTCAATGCCCTTGCGCACGACGCCGAGCGATGCTTCCTGCGGTGTGGTCACGATCACTCCGCCGTCGAGCGGCACGGTCTGGCAGAGGGACAACTGCGCGTCGCCGGTGCCGGGAGGCAGATCAACGAGCAAATAATCCAGCTCGCCCCAGTCCACCTGCATGACGAATTGCTGGATGGTCTTCATGATCATCGGCCCGCGCCAGATGACCGGCTGGTCGTCCTGCAGCAGGAAGCCCATGCTCATGAGCTTGACGCCGTGGCTCTGGAGCGGCACCAGCTTGTCGTCGCTTTCGGTGACGGACGGGCGCTCGTTGACGCCCATCATCAGTGGGATGCTAGGCCCGTAAATGTCGCAGTCGAGCAGGCCGACCTTTTCGCCGCGCTTGGCCAAGGCGCAGGCCAGGTTTGCGGAGACGGTGGACTTGCCGACGCCGCCCTTGCCGCTGGCTACTGCGACGACCCGCGCGATGCCGGGCACTTTTTGAGGCCCTTGGCCGGGAGTGGGTGTGCCGGGTTGCGCTTGGCCGCCCTGCGGTTGATGCACTTGTACGTGGGCGACGCGGACGCCGTCGATCGCCTTGAGGGCGGCCTCGCAGCCGGACTTGATCTGTTGGGCGGCCTCGGCGTTGGCGGAGGTGAGGTGGATGTCAACGCTGACCGCGCCGTTGGCCACCGCCACGTCCTTCACGATACCGAAGGAGACAATGTCCCGCGAGTAGCCGGGGTACTTGACCGCCTTGAGTGCATTTAAAATATCGTCTTCGCTTGGCATATAATGCGGCTGGACTGTTGCCGGAAATCCGCCAGTTGGCAAGATTGGGGTGTCGATCCCAACTCACCCGCTGTAACTTTTGAGCAACAAATGGAGTCTGCGGGTGTTTATCTCCATGCGGGATCGATCCGCAAAGCCCAATGCAGGCAACCAAAAATTTCTCGGAAACTGATGTTCGAACCGACGAGGAGTTGGTCCGGATCGTGGTCGGCGGCGATGTGGACTGCTTCGAGGAATTGATCACCCGCTACCAGCCACGGGTGTTTGGCATGGCCCGAAAATACTTTCGCAACGAGTCGGACGCCGAGGATGTTGTGCAGACGATTTTCACCAAGACCTTCCAAAAACTCAGCAGCTACAAGGGCACGGCGCCGTTCGAGCACT
>MPLU02125521.1_pt1 | contig 11422 bp, 10 predicted proteins | sample 1617381 | NCBI WGS metagenome assembly MPLU02 (sample SAMN05944801, study PRJNA350692) | marine metagenome | biome: marine; feature: ODZ; material: water; isolation source: 90 m water sample filtered on 0.2 um supor filter | place: Pacific Ocean | collected 2012-04-08 | depth 90m m | reverse complement strand
TGTCGCCGTCGCGTGCCGCGATGAGTTCGGCATCCAGATTCACCTCTCCAATGTCATTGACAACCACGGCGATGCGTTCGTCGCCAGCAACCCTTAACAGGCGGTTGACCAGAGTCGTCTTGCCGGCCCCCAGCCATCCACCCAACACCACCATGGGAATCCGGGCTGCTATCTGACCCACTTCTGAGGACACCGACCCTGAACCAAATCCGATCGCGAGGCTCACGCCGGGAGCGGGTACACCCGACCCGACAACATCGTGGCCTCAATACCGATGTCGGGCCATACAGCCGGCTCCATCTCAAACGGGTCAGCAGTTAGCGCCGTCACGTCAGCCAGCTTTCCGGCAGCCAGCGAACCGATCTCGCCGTCCAAAAACAGTTGCCAGGCCGGCTCAATGGTCACTGCGGCGATGGCGTCATAAGGGCTGAGTCGTTCGTGCTCACCCAGCACCACCCCGGACCCCGAGGTCCGGGTAGCCATGGCCGACGCTGCTAACAGCGGTTCCAACGGCCCCATTGGCAGGTCCGAGTGCAGGGCTACGCTCATCCCGTTTCGACGAGCCGAACCTACCCGGGTCATCTGCGACGCGCGCTCGGTACCCAGCCCTTCGGCCACGTACTGGTCACCGAAGAAACGCAGGTAGTACCCATTGGCCTGGACAGCACAGCCCAGAGCGGCGGCACGCCGCGACTGAGCCTGGGTGGTCACGCCGAAGTGGTGCAGCACAGTCCTGTGGTCGAACCGAGGCATCTCAGTCTGTAGCTCCGCAATGGCATCGAGAGTGGCGTCCATCCCCCGATCGCCGTTGACGTGGATGTGAACCTGCTTCCCAGCGTTCCAACACGGCCTGACATGCCAGACAATGCGGTCCGGCTCGGCCATCCACGCACCCTCGTGACCGTCGATATAGCCCGGCTCCCCCAACTGCATGAGTTGGGCTATGAACGCCCCGTCAGCAAAGAATTTGCTGGCATCTAGGAACCGGATCCGCTCCGAGGCGTGTTCCGATAGGGCCGCCATCCGATCCTCGGCCTCGTCCCCATACACCCGCTTGAACGTGCCCACTTGGGGGATCAGATACTGGCGAAACGGCACGTGGTCGCCCTCGTGCACCTGGGCCAATACCTCAATCTCCCGCTCTGGCAAAGCCATGCCACCGAACCCGGCGTCGGCGATAGTCGTCACCCCACCCCGGTGAACCAACTGGGCCACCTCTTCCATCATCGCCTCGTACTGACCACCTTCGAACAGGACGGACCGCAGTCGCTGGAGCGCCCAGGCCATTCCCGACTCCCACATCCACCCTGTCTCCAAGTCAATGTGAGGATCCCACGCGGCACCCTCAGCGGCCTCCACCATCTCCAGGGCTGGACCGTTGCAACACACCTGGTGGAATGACCGTCCCCAAACCACGATGGGACGAGTGGTCGACAGGGCGTCCAGATCGGATCGGCTGACCTCGCCGTGGAACTGCCGGTGCCACCCAAAGGTGATGAACGGCTGCTCCGATGGATGCCGGTCCTCTAACTCAGCCAACCGAGCCGAATAGGCGTCGCTCCCCACGGTGGCCGGCACGTCACGCCCCGGCAGGTTCCATGCCTCAGGGGTGATCCACTCAGTGGCCATGAGCATCGCCATCATCGACGGATGCACGTGCGGATCAATTAGGCCGGGCAGCAGCACCGAGCCTGCAAACCGGCTGTCCACCACGTGTTCGTGGACATCCAACCACGGCCGCAGAGATTCCATCGTCCCCACCTCGATGATCCGGTCGCCCCGGACTGCCATGGCCGTTGCGGTGGGAAGCGAAGGATCCATGGTGTGGATCTGCCGGGCGGGGTAGACGGTGATGGTCACGCTGGGACGACCCCTAGGGCAGCCAGTGACAGGGTTCGGAACGCGGCCACCGAAGCGTCGTCGACCTCCAGGCCCTCGAGTACCGCCCGGTAGTAGATCGGGCCTAGGAGGAACTGCTCTAGGTGATCCACATCGAACCCTTCAGCGATCTCGTGACGATCGACAGCCCGATTCAGGATCTCGCGCAAGGTGTTCCAGGTAGAGCGTCGATACCGGCTCAGAGCCTCACCGATCTCCGAATCGTGAGCCGACAACTCAACCAAGCTGGCCGCTACCTGTCGGAAACCCAACTCGTTGTAGACCCGCTGGCGATCGGCAAACCACTGGTCCAGTTCAGGGACCAATGCTCCCTGATCCTCAACCTCGGCCCGGTTGGCCCACTGATGCATGAGAGCCAAAAAGATGGCCTTCTTGTCCGGCCACCGCCGGTAGATAGAACTCTTTGAGACGCGCGCTTCGGCGGCCAGGCGGTCAGTGGTAAAGGCCGTGAGACCTCCATCAGCCAACAGGCGCATCGCCGCGTCAAGGATGGCTGCAGCACCCGGGTCATCGTTCCCCGATTCCATGCCCTCCGGGTTTGGATCCACGAGTTCAGTACCCATCAGGCCTGTCATGAAATCCCCATTTCGCGATCACCGCCAACATTGCATGCGTTCCAGTCCGTGGCCTAGCGTCTCGTCCGGTCGCGGCCACCGTGTTCGCTTCCGCCTACAGGGACCGACCCGTCCTCATCCCTTTGAGCAGTTCCCATATGGACCGCTCCTAGGAGAATCTGGACCCGAACCTTGTCGGTGTGAGGAGAATACAGTACCGTACCGTACCGTTATTGCAGTGACCGGCGCCAACCCCGCACACCAACGGGTTTGTTTGCCCTTTACGACATTCTGAACACTGAATTATTAAACGAACATGGAGGGGACCATGCGTCGAAACCGACGTGTACTGATTGCCCTAGGCCTGGCGTTCACCCTGATCGCCGCCGCCTGTGGGTCCGATGGTGAGGACAGTTCCTCGTCAGGGAGTGCCGCAGCTGCACCTACGACTGCTGCACCCACGACGGCCGCACCGGCCACCACAGCGGCACCGGCGGCTACAACCGCCGCACCCGCACCGGAGCCCGAGGAGGTCGGCACAGAATCCGATCATCTAGGCGACGGCAGTTTGGGTGAGGTCCGAGTTGGTTCTGGCGAGGAGATCCAGATCCGGTCGCTAAACGCGATCTCCGGTGACGTGGCGTTCCTCGGCATCCCGAACCAGCGCGGTGTTGAACTCGCCGTCCACGACTACGGTCAAATCGGCGGCCACGACGTCACAATCGGCACTGGTCTCGATGACCTGTGTTCAGCTGACGGCGGTCAGGCGGCTGCGCAGACAATCGTCGCTGACGACGACGTAGTCGGTGTGATCGGCACAAGCTGTTCGGGCGCTGCTGCAGCAGCGGCTCCGCTGATCAGCGAGGCCGGCATGGTCATGATCTCAGGTTCGAACACCTCGCCGTCGCTGACCAGCGACTTGGCGGGCACAGCCGGTGAGAACAACTATCCCGGTTACTACCGGACCGCCCACAACGACCTCTACCAGGGCGCTGCGGCGGCCCTCTTCGCCTACGAGGTCCTCGGCAAGACCACGGCTGCGGCCATCCACGACGGTGATCCATACACCAACGGCTTGGCCCAGGCATTTGCCGACGCTTTTGAGGCTGCTGGCGGCACGATGACCGGCTTCACCGCCGTAAATAAGGGCGACACCGACATGATCCCGGTCCTGACCGAGATCGCCGCTGGTGCACCCGAGTTGCTGTTCTTCCCGATCTTCCAACCGGAAGGCGACTTCATCGTCCAGCAAGCCCGCGACGTCCCGGGTATCGAGTCTGTCACCCTGATGGCCGCCGACGGTCTGCTGAACAGCAACTACATGGCTATCCCCGAGACCGAGGGCATGTACTTCTCTGGTCCAGACATCCGCTATGGCACGAACGCCAACCAGTCGACTGGCCAGACGGCCGACGGCTTCCTGGCCGCCTACAACGCCGAGTGGGGAGAGGATCCAGCGGCTCCGTTCTGGGCACACAGTTACGACGCCACAACGCTGCTGCTAGACGCCATCGCGGCGGCCAGTTACGACGATGGCGGCACGCTGGTCATCGACCGAGCCGGTGTACGTGATTACCTGGCCTCGGTCACTGACTATTCGGGCATCATCGGCCTGATGTCGTGCGATGCCTTCGGTGACTGTGGCTCGCAGAAGATCACCGTCATCGGCCATGGCGACTCGACTGACCTCGCGGCGTCCAACGCCAACGTGGTGTTCGAGTACGCCCCGGGCGGCTCCGCTCAGGGTGCCGGCGACCTCGTCGCTCCGGTGATCCCGACGCGCGGTGGCACGATGGTGTTCTCTTCAAGCCAGACTGGTGCGCACGTGAACCACGGCGTCCAGTCGGGTATTGGCATCGCCAACATCAGTTCCAAGATCTATGCCGCTGTGACGCAGTTGGACGAGAACTGGGATCCGCAACCGTACCTGGCCCACAGTTGGGAGGTCTCCGACGACCAGATGACGGTCACGCTGCACCTGGTGGATAACGCTGTGTTCCACGATGGGCACCCGATCACGTCGGAGGACGTGGCGTTCTCGATCGACGTGGTGAAGAAAAACCACCCGTTCGTGAACATGCTCGGCCCGGTCACCAGCGTGGACACGCCAGATGACCACACCGCCATCCTGAATCTCGCCAACCCGCACCCGGCCCTGTGGATCGCGCTGTCGGACGTAATGCTTCCGATCATGCCCGCCCACATTCTCGGAGACGGCACGGTTGAGATCAACGCGATGAAGGAGCACCCGGGCATCAAGGAGAACGTCATCGGTTCCGGTGCGTTCGTCATGGCGCCCGAGTCGGTGCTGTCCGAGAAGATCGTGCTCGAGGCGTTCGAGGACTTCTTCATTCCGGGTCGTCCGTACCTTGACAAGATCGTGTACATCGTCAACGCGGATGAGAACGCGATCGCCCTCGGATTGGAGAGCGGTGACTACGACCACGCGGCGTCGGCGAGCATCGTCAACGCCAAGCGGTGGGCTGGGAACGACGATCTGGTGTTCAACCCGAACTACGCCCGAGGCGTAGGTTCGACCAACGAACTCCAGTTCAACATGGCCAACCCGGTCATGTCGGACCTACGGGTACGTCAGGCCATCGCCTACGCGATTGACCGCGACTTCATCATCAACGAGTTGCACCAGGGCGCGACCATGGAACAGCTGGGTGGTATCCATCCGTCCAGTCCGTTCTATAACGCCGACGTTGAGCGGTATGACGTTGACCTGGACAAGGCCAGGGCCCTGCTGGCCGAGGCCGGGTACGCCGATGGTCTCGAGTTGAACATCGACTACATCCCCGGCCCTGACGAGCAACAGCGCAATGTGGCCGAGTACATCGCCCGTGCCCTCGATCAGATCGGAGTCACCGTCACTGTGCGGGACTCCGCCTCGCTTCCGGCTTGGGCCGGGATCTTCTTCGGAGGGCCCGATGCGTGGGACATGACCATGAACGCATACTTCAACTGGGGTGACCCAGTGATCGGCGTGGACCGTGCCTACTTGTGCTCGAACATCAAGCCCGGCGTGTTCGTCAACAACTCCGCCTACTGCAATGAGAGGGTCGACGAACTTCTCGCCGCAGCGGCGGTGTCTCAGGACTTTGGCGAACGGAAGGCTCTCTACGGTGAGTTCCAGGAGATCACCGCTCAGGAGTTGCCCTTCTACTACATCAACGCGCTGCCGCTCTTCGGGGCATGGCAGACCGATGTGATGAACCTGCCTGTGGGTCCGTGGGAGGCGCTGTCGAACTTCTACGGCGTCTGGCTCGACCGGTAGCTATTAGTTGAACCACTAGGGATTTACTAGAGAGAAGAGGTGTTGACGCTCGCCCGGGGTATCGGGCTCAGGTTGGTACAGGCGTTCGGACTGCTGCTTGCGGTCATCGTCCTGAACTTCATCCTGATCCAGATCGCCCCGGGCGACGTCGCCCTCACCCTGGCCGGCGAGCAGGGCAGTGGCTCACCAGAATTTCTAGCTGCAGTTCGCGCACGCTTCGGCCTGGACCAACCGCTGCTGGTGCAGTTGTTCCGCTATGTCTGGAACGTCCTGCAATTCGACCTGGGCCACTCCTACTACTGGGAGCGGCCGGTCATGGACCTGATCCAGGAGAAACTCTTTTCCACGGTTCTGCTGGCCGGCACCGCCTTGGCCTTCGCCATGACCGTCGGTGTCATCCTCGGCGTGTTCACAGCCCGCCGACCCGAAAGTCCGGCATCCCACGGCGTGACCTTCCTGAGCCTCGTGGGTTACGCCCTTCCTGTCTTCTGGACGGCAATCATGCTGCTGGTCGTCTTCGTGGCCAAGCTTGGCCTCTTCCCCATTGGCGGCATGGAGGATCCACGCTTTGAAGGTGGGACCATCGCCCACATCGTTGACGTGGCCTACCACCTGGTGCTCCCTGCCTTCACTCTCGGAGTCATCTACCTCGCCTACTACTCGCGACTGGCTCGGGCGTCGATGCTTGATGTGCTGGAGTCCGACTACATCCGCACAGCCCGGGCCAAGGGCGTCGACGAGCGCTCGGTGGTCTACCGGCATGCCCTGCGCAACGCCCTTATCCCGGTCGTCACCATCGCCGGCCTGCAGTTCGGCGCCCTGTTCTCCGGTGCAGTGCTGGTCGAGACAGTGTTCTCGTGGCCCGGCATGGGTCGCCTGGCCTATGAGGCAATCATCCGTCAAGACACCCCGCTGATGATGGGACTTCTCATAGTCTCGGCTGCCCTGGTCATCGTGGCCAATCTGCTCACGGACATCGTCTACCGGATGATCGACCCCCGAATACGCGTGGGGGGCAAGTGATGGAGACCCGAGCGGAGGGCACCCGATGACCGAGACCGGCGTGGCACCCGAGGCCGTGGAGGCCAGCGGGCGCGGGGGCTGGGCCATGTTCCTCCGGAACAAGGCCGCGGTGGTCGGCCTGACCGTGTTCACCGGCATCGTGCTCATGAACCTTTTCGGCCCGACCCTCTACGGCGTCGACTCCGACGCCATGGTGGCCCGGCCGTTCTCGGGTCCGGGCGAGGGGACCGCCCCGCTCCTCGGCACCGACTACCTGGGCCGCGACGTGCTGGCCGGCGTACTGGGTGGCGGTCGGACCACGCTCGTGGTCGGTGCGGTTGCCGCCGCCATGTCGATTTCTATCGGCCTCGTCATCGGCAGCCTGGCCGGCTTTTACGGGCGCTGGGTGGACTCGATGTTCATGCGCCTCACCGAGTTGTTCCAGACCCTGCCCACCCTGCTGTTCGCCATGGTGCTGCTGACCCTCTTGGGGCCATCGTCCAGGACGGTGGCCCTGTCCATCGGGCTCGTGTCATGGCCCGCGGCTGCTCGCCTGACCCGCGCCGAGTTCCTCAAGATCCGTGAGCTGGAGTACGTCAAGGCCTCCCGAGCCATCGGGGCCGGCGACCTTCGCATCATGCTGCGCACCATCCTGCCCAACGCAATGCCGCCACTCATCGTGGCCACAGCTCTGACCGTGGGCCTCGCCATCCTTTTTGAGGCAGGTATCAGCTTCCTTGGCCTCGGCGACAACCGGGTCGTGAGTTGGGGCTCGATGATCGGCAAGAACCAGGGCTTCATTCTGGAGGCCTGGTGGACGGTTACCTTTCCCGGTATCGCCATCTTCTTGACCGTCCTGAGTATCTCGATGATGGGTGACGGCCTTCAGGATGCTTTCAACCCAAAGCTTCGAGGACGTTAGGCCGGCAACATGGCACTCCTGTCCGTCACAGACCTCACCGTCAAATTCGACGACTTCTTAGCCGTCAACTCGGCCTCCTTCGACATCGAGTCGGGCGAGACCCTTGCCGTTGTCGGCGAATCCGGTTCTGGCAAGTCGGTCACCGCTCTGTCGATCATGCGTCTCGTTGAGCAGGGAACCCGAGCAAAGATCACTAGCGGTTCAGTCGAATACCGGTCCGAGGACGGCACCGTCATGGACCTCCTTGCCCAGAGCGAGGACACCATGCGTGGCATCCGCGGTAATGACATCTCCATGATCTTCCAGGAGCCGTTGACCAGCCTTAACCCCGTTTACCCGGTGGGCGACCAGGTGGCCGAGGCAGTCCGTATCCACGACGGCCTCGACAGGAAGTCCTCGATGGCAAGGGCTCGGGAAATGTTCGACCTGGTGCGCATCCCTGAGGCCGACAAACGCATCCGCCAGTACCCACACGAGATGTCGGGCGGCATGCGCCAGCGGGTGATGATCGGCATCGCGCTGGCCTGCAATCCTCGACTGCTAATCGCTGACGAGCCCACCACAGCGCTCGACGTGACCATCCAGGCTCAGATTCTGGGTTTGATCAGGCAGTTGCAGGCCGACACCGGGACAGCGGTGATTCTCATAACCCACGACATGGGGGTCGTGGCCGAAGTGGCTGACCACGTAGTGGTGATGAACCGTGCGGAGGTCGTCGAAACCGGTGATGTGGACACGATCTTCCACGCGCCCCAGGAGGCCTACACCCAGGGCCTGCTCAGCGCCGTTCCCCGACTCGGCTCGATGACTGGCCGATCAGAGCCGGAGCCGTTCCACCTCGCTGGAAGCCTGGAAAAGTGAGAGTGGGCACACCTATTTCCGCGGAGGCTTCGGCCCTGGCCTCCACCGGAGGCGCCGAGCCGCTGGTCCGTGTCGACCGTATCTCCAAGCAGTTCCCCGCTAACCGCGGGGCACGAGTCCACGCGGTGGTAGAAGCGTCGCTTGACGTCCACGCGGGAGAGACGGTCGCAGTGGTCGGCGAGAGCGGTTGTGGCAAGTCCACACTGGCCAACCTCATCATCCGACTCCACGAGGCCGATTCGGGCAGGGTGCTACTCAAGGGCACCGATATCACCCACCTGAACCCAAAGGCGATGCGCGAGCACCGTCAGACGATGCAGATCATCTTCCAGGACCCGTTCGCCAGCCTGGATCCCAGGGTCCGGGTCGGCAAGGCGGTCGCCGAGCCGCTGTCCGTCCATCGCATCTGCAGCGCTGAGGAGGCTCAGGAACGTGTGGGGCGACTCTTCGAGTTGGTCGGCCTCCAACGCATCATGATGAAGAACTACCCCCATCAGTTTTCCGGGGGCCAACGGCAGCGAGTGTGCATCGCCCGCGCCCTGACCCTTAACCCTGAGTTGGTAATCGCCGACGAGGCGGTATCGGCTCTTGACGTGTCTGTCCAGGCCCAGGTCATGAACCTGATGCTGGAGCTGCAGCAGGAACTTGGCCTGTCCTACCTGTTCATCAGCCACGATCTAGCCGTCGTGGAGCGGATCGCCCACCGGGTGGCCGTCATGTACATGGGGCAGGTAGTGGAATTGGGGTTGCGAGAACAGGTGTTCCGAGATCCCCGACACTCCTACACGAAGCGACTCCTGAGCGCCGTACCTATCGCCGACCCGCGACAGCGCACCCAGCGCGCGCTACTGACCGGAGAAATTCCCAGCCCGGTGTGGCCCGCCGGCAAGAGCCCCGAGGTGGTCACCCACGTTGAGGTCGAGCCCGGGCACTTTGTCGCTCAGGAATAGATCAGTTAAGAACAGGTTGCCGAGGGACGACCCTTCCCCGAACCTCCGAGGTCAGCAGTGTCGCTGGTCGCCGGGCTCCCCAGGAGCGGGACGGTGCAGCACCCCTGACTCGTAGGCGAGGATTGCCCATCCATCGTCGTTCGGGTCGACCCTGCCAGCGGTGTCAACCAGCCAGGAATGGGTCTCGGCGTCGGGTCCCGGAAAAACCAACGTCGCTGGTTCTCCCTCGCTGTGGGACAGGTTCCGGAGCGTGCCAGCTCCGGGTGCGCAGTGGAAGGCGGCACTGTCGACGTCCCAGAGGATCGCTACGTGAACCACCTTGAACGTACCGTCGGGTGACACGGTGACGAGAAACGGTGAACTGCCATACTCGGCGAGGCGCTCGACTACGTCAGTGGCAGCCACTGGAATGCTCATGACCGCAGCCTAGGCAAGCGCTCTCCATCCGTCGGCCCCTCCGGCTAACCCACCGACCGGTTAATACCGACTAGCGCATTCACTCGTTATTCCTCTAGATTTCCTAATATGAGCAAGTTTAAAATGGGTGAGGCAGCGCAACTGCTAGGTGTGAGTACGGACACGGTCCGACGGTGGGCCGATGCCGGTCGATTCGTCACCGAGCGCACGGAAGGCGGACACCGCACGGTGGAAGGCACCGAGTTAGCCCAACTGGCCCAGGAGATTGCCGCCGATGCCGTGACACCGGACGGCGGCGACACGGGCGCCGCGCTATCGGCCCGAAACCGGTTTACCGGCCTAGTTACCCGGGTGCTGCGCGATGAGGTAATGGCCCAGGTGGAAATCCAGGCTGGCCCCCACCGACTGGTATCGCTCCTCTCGGCCGAAGCCGTCGACGACCTTGGCCTGGAGCCAGGGGTACTGGCGGTGGCCGCTGTGAAGGCCACCAACGTGGTCATCGAGCGTCCCCGCTAAGTCGTCCGCCCAACCAAACCGATGCCCGTGCGACCCGGAACCTTCGTCCTCTTGGTTGTTGCCACGGTGGGCCTGGTCGTGTGGCTAACCACATTCGATTCCGACGACAACTCCCGACTGTTGCGAGTCCTGGTGGCTTCGTCCCTCTCCGAAGTGACCTCCGATCTGGCGGATGCCTGGACCGAGACGCTGTCGTCTGAGAAGAGCGTCTCCGTGGAGTTGTTAGCCGGTGGATCCAACCACTTAGTCGCCCAACTACGGGACGGCGCGCCGGCCGACGCCTTCCTGACCGCCGATCCTGACCTTCTTAACGACCTGACCGCAGCAGGCTTGACCTTGGGGATACGGGAGGCCGGCCTGGCCCACAACCACTTGGTGGTGGCCCGACCGGCCCTTGGCCCGACACGGTCCCCAACCGAACTCCATGACCCGTCGCTGGTACTGGTGGCCTGTGCGCCGGAGGTTCCTTGTGGAGGCTCCGCCGTGGCTCGCTTCGGTGATCTACCCGTGGACTCGTTTGAGGCCAGCGCACGGGCCGTGGTGACTCGCCTCGCCCTCGATGAAGCCGATCTGGGTATCGCCTACGCCACCGACGTGAACAGCCACCCCGATCTGGTTCCGGCGTGGCCTCAGGAACCAGTCTGTCCGTGCGTTTCCTACGCCGCGGTAGCCCTATCGACGGCCGGCAATTCCTTCGTAGCCTTCCTTGCCAGCAATCGCGCCCGCTCGATCCTGACCACCCACGGCTTTCCAGTGGGGCCTCCCCAATGACAGGTACCGGTCTCCGGGGCGCCCCCCGATCCGTGGTTGCCGTCGCGGCGGCAGCCGTACTGCTACTAGCTCTGCCGGTGCTCGCTCTGGTGCAACGAGCCCCCTGGTCCGAGCTGACCAGTCTGCTCACTCGCCACGAGGTGGTCGATGCCCTGGGCGTTTCGCTGGTGGTCAGCCTGTTGGCCGCCGTGATCGTTCTGGTGCTGGGCACACCGCTGGCTTGGATGCTGGCCCGCGTCGACCTGCCACT
>MPLU02142517.1_pt1 | contig 11434 bp, 4 predicted proteins | sample 1617381 | NCBI WGS metagenome assembly MPLU02 (sample SAMN05944801, study PRJNA350692) | marine metagenome | biome: marine; feature: ODZ; material: water; isolation source: 90 m water sample filtered on 0.2 um supor filter | place: Pacific Ocean | collected 2012-04-08 | depth 90m m | reverse complement strand
GCTAATAGAGTAAACGTAATTAGATGGTTAGCACCTGCAAGAGATTTAATTGTAGGAACGGCTGGTGGTGAATTTAGAGTTGGTAGACCAACAGGTGAACCATTAAAACCAGATAATGTAACTATTACTCAACAAACAACTTATGGCGGTCATACAACACAACCAGTACAAATTGGAAATGCAGTATTATTTGTACAAAGACAAAAGAAAAAAATAAGAGAATTTGCATATCGTTTTGAAGATGATGCTTATGTAGCACCTGATATGACTTTATTAGCTGAACACGTTACAGGTGATGGAATTGATGATGTAGATTATGCACAAGAACCAGAATCAATTTATTGGGCTGCACGAGAAGATGGTGTATTACTAGGAATGACTTATCAAAGAGAAGAAGATGTTATTGCTTGGCATAGACATTTATTTGGTGGAACAGATCAAAACTGTACTATTACTGTTTCTGATTACGCAAATATTCAATCAGGTACGACATTAAAATTTACAAAATCGGATGGTACGACAGTTACTTTTACTTCTACAACAGGAACTGCTGGAACAGATGAATTTAAAAATGAAACTAATAACAATACAACAGCAGATAATATTTATACTGCTATTAATACTCATGCAGATTTTACTGTTGCTAATCCAGCAGCAGCAGTTGTAACAGTTTTTGAAACATCACCTACTGGTACAGGATTATTAACAGTTGAAAGTTCTGATACTGTAAGATTAACAAGTACAGATGAAAAGGCATCAAAAGTTAAAAGTGTTGCATCAATTTCTGAAACATTAGAAAATCAAGTATGGCTTGTAGTTGAAAGAATTGTTAATGGATCAACTGTTAAGTATGTAGAATATTTAGATTCAACACTTAATATGGATTCTGGATTATCAGGAACTGTAACAGGTTCTTCAACAACAGTTACAGGATTAGATCATTTAGAAGGTGAAACAGTACAAATCTTGATAGATGATGCTGTTTACCCTGTACAAAAAGTATCAAGTGGAGCAATTACAGTAAGTTTACCTAGCACTTTTGCTAGTAAAACGATAGAAGTAGGTTTGGGATATGTATCAACAATTAAAACAATGAGAGTTGAAGCTGGTGCTGAAGCTGGTACTGCACAAGGTAGAAAAAAAAGGTATAATGAAGTATTAGTAAGATTATATAAAACAGTAGGAGCAACAATTAATGGAGATCAAATACCTTTTAGAACATCGGCTAGTAAAATGGGTCAGCCAATATCTTCATTTACAGGAGATAAACGAGTGAGTAATTTAGGATGGGATCGGGATGGACAAGTGACAATACAACAAAAACAACCTTTACCGATGACTATTTTAGGAATAACAGGAACATTAGTAACAAGTGATTAATATGACAATACAAGAAAAAATATTAGAAGCTAAAAAATTATTAGAACAGTATGCACCAGAAGGAGAATTTCTTGCATATATCAATAAAGATGAAGAAAAAAAATTAAAAGAGTTAGGTGGTTCTGGAATAATAATTAAAGAAACTGGTATACCTTCTTTTGTACCTTGGTTAGCAATAGCAATAGGAGCAAGTACAGCAGTTTCCTTTATGGGTAGTATGAATACTATGAAGAATATGAAACGAGCTGCTGAATGGGATAAATATAATCAAAAAATACAAACCAGTTATAAAACTATTCAAGCAAATGAACGTGCTAGAATATTATTAAGTGCTAAAAGAGCAGCACAAGGAGCAAGAGGTGTAGTAATAGGAACAGGGTCTACTTTAATAGAACAAAATGCAGTTGTAGATAATTTAGAGGATACAATATTTTGGATTAACAAAGGTGCTGAAATGTCAGTAAGAGATATAGATATAAGACTTGCGGGTGCTTTACAAGAAGAAGCATGGAAAGCAGGATCATCATTGATTACAGGAATGGGAACAGCATATCAACATAAAGGAACACCAACATAAAGGAACATAATGTATTTGATAAATGTATGGGATGGAGAAAATTTAATATTTAAAGGAAAAACAAAAACAGAACCAAAAATGGACATGAAAGAAAAAACTTATATAGTAAAAAAAAATGAAGAAGGAAAAGTTGTAGATTTTAAATTTACACCTCCTAGATATAGAATTAATTATGAGGTTATAAATGGCAATTAAAATTCCAAGAGGATCACAACCAGAAGTACGATTACCTAATACAAATACATTATCTAGTGTACCAAATGCAGTTGCACCTGCGTTTGATAAACTTACAAATTTTTTAGATGTTGTGGCAACTAGAAAAGCAGAAAATGATAGAAGAATAGAAGCCCAAAGAATTTTAAATAAGAATACTACTAATAAATCCTTACTTGAAAAATCAAAAAATGAATTTTTACAGAAAATAGAAGATAGTCAAGAAGTTTTAACCCAAGAAAATTATAATATTTTATTGAAAGATTGGGAAAAAAAACAAGAAGATTGGGTTAAAAAATCTTATAAAGATGATGATAAAGCATTAGAAATGTTTTTATCAGATAAAATAGATGTATTTAATTCAGCTTTTGTTGGCCTTAATGAAAAAAGAAATCAAAAAGTATTAGCACAAGGGAAAATTGTTTTTGATACTGAAATTCAAAATGTTAATGAAAAAATAGATGGTTTACCTGTAAGTTCTTTTGTTTGGGATAAGTTTGATATTATATTAAAAGAAGAAAAAAAGAGATGGGAAAATGGTTTAGTAACAGGTTATACAAAATCTTCTTGGAAAGAAAGAGAAAAAGATTTAACAAATTTAGTTATGAAACGAGTTGTTTCGGCAGGTAAGTTATGGACTAATCCAATTACTGATAGAGTTGAACCTGATTATGTAGCTATTTATGGAGAATTAAATGCAGCTAAATCTTCAAAAAGTTGGTATGGAAAAACTTTTACATTAAATCAAATTAATGATTTAAAAGTACATTTTAAAAAACAAGCAGATTCACAAAAACAAATAATGGATATGTATGCTGATAGAGAGCATAAAAAATCATATAAAGCATTTGTTGAGGATTTAATAGAAATTAAAAGAGGTACAGAAAATTCAGCAGATTTAGCTGCTACATTTGAAGAAAGAGTACAAAATGATAAATATTTAAAAGATGAAACAAAATTATCATTACAAAAAAACTTATTAAATTGGCAAACAACAAAAGGTGTGAAACCTTGGGAAACACCAGCAGGTAAAAATGCAACAACTTTAGCACATATTATTACTTATAATGGTCTTGTAGATACGAAACAGGAATTTTCATTTATTTCTGAATTATTTGCAAAGGAATTAATATCAGATGAAGATTTTAGAACATTAAGTGGAAAAGTAGATGATAATATAAAAATAAAAAATATGAAAAAAACTCGTATGTTTAAAAATGCTTTAGGTATGATTGCTACAGAAATAGGTAAACAAGATTTAAATGATTTAATGAAATCTTTAGAGGCAGGGGCAACTACAGATGATATATTATTTGCGTTAGGATCAAATTTAGATCAAGAAACTTATGATGCTTTAAATTATTTTATGCTTGTATTGGGTGCAGGTGAGAAACAAGGTTTTTCATATGAAAGTATGTTGATTAAAGGAGTAAATAAAGAAAATTATGTTTTAGATAATCTTTTAGGATATTTAAAAGAAAGTACAGGAGTAGGAGGAGAATTACCAGATTTTCTTACAGAACATCCAGCAGTTACAGGGTCAATATATGATCCAAATGCACCTTATACTTTAGCACCAAGCGTATGGTTTGCAGGTAAAGAACCTGTAGGTTTACAATTTGAAGTGCCTAAAAGACTTGAAGGAGAAAATATATCTAATTGGATTAATAGAACAATGGAAACTCTAAAGAAAAATAAAGAGATATTACCCTCAACAGTTACAGGTTTTCAATTTGAACAAGATGCTGATTTAAACTCTATATTTATAGTACCGAAGGTAGATTAAAATGCCTACTATTACACCTTTACAATTAAGACGAGCAGGTTTTTCAGAAGAAGCTATAAGTCATTGGGTTGAAAAACAAAGGCCAATACTAAAAAAAGCTGGTTTTAGTGATATGGAAATTAATAAAGAATATGGTGTTCTTGTTAATAAAAGTAATCTTTTAGTTAATGGCGAATTAGATACAGATGCTAGTCTTTTAGAAAAAGAAAATCATACTCCCTTTCCTAATAAAATAGAACAAGAAAATAAAAAAAAAGTTAAAGATTCAGATAAATCAGAACTAACAATAAATAAAGAAATAGATAAAAATAAAGAAGAAAAGATAAAAGCAACAGAAAAAACAAGTAAATTTGATGTACCAATTAATGATAAACTTGATGAATTAGAAGCATTACAATCTCATACTATTGGTAGTATGGTTTCTGACCAAGATGTTTTTTTGGTTGCTGATGAAAAAATTAAGCGACTTGAAGAAGAACACGCAGAAAGAATAGCAGAAGAATTTGAAGAAGGTAAACATTTTAAAAAAGAAATTTTACATACAGAAGTAACAACAGGACAGGAAAGTAGAAAGGTATTAAATCATTTAAAGGAATATTATGGTTGGTCTGATTTAGATGCTTATACATTTAATACTTTTATAAGTTTTGTGTCTGGTTTAGAATCTGGTAATCGTAATATTTATAATAAAAGTGGTAATGCTAAAGGTTTATTCCAATTTACAGAAGGTTCTTTTGTAACAGCTTTAAATAGATTTGTATCTGTTAATAAAAATATAGACCCAAATTATGAAGAACCAGAATGGGTTACTAATGCACTTAAACATAAAGATGCAACTTATTTAAGCCCCGATCAACAACGTGCTTTAACTATTGCAAATTTCTATAAAATAAAACGTAGTGAAAGATTAAATAGAGATGGTACAGATTCATTAATTGAAGCTATTGCCAAAGGTGATGTTGAATCTATGAAAAAATTATATAGAGAATATCATCATGCTGATTATAGAATGGATGTAGTAGCAGGAAAAGAAGAATGGAGATTAGCAGATATTCCAGCATTAGACGCTAGAATAGATGATTATTTCAAATATTGGGGATCAACAGAAGCGGGTTATGCGTTTCCTAAAATGGCGACTTGGCCAACTTGGTTAGGTGGAGATAAAGTAAATAATTGGTTAGCACATAAATTAGGTGGTCAAGGAAATCAACACGCTTTTAAACACGGATATATTCAATCAGTTATAGGATTATTTGACCAATATATTCAATGGAATTTAGATAATCCAGAAGCAACAATACAAGATAAAGACGATATTATAAAAGAAATTTTTATGTATCAGCATCAAACTTGGCCAGATGAAATAATATCTGCTGCTTCTGCTATGTTGGTTGATGCACCATTTTTTGTAGCAGGATGTTTTGCAGCAGGTGGAGCTGCTTCTTTACCTACTGGTGGTATCCCTAATCCTGCAACACCCCCAGCTTGTATGGCTGGTGCGTTTGTTTTACCAGAAGTATTAAGGCACGTTTTTTCAGAAGGATTACAAGATGGTAAGGTAAATGATTTTAATGAACTTATGAAACATTTTATGGATGCTAAAACAGCAGATGTAGCTAAAAAAATGGCAATCGTTGGATCAGTAACAGGAGCAGCAGGATCATTAGTTAAAGCACAATTAGGTAAAGGTCTTGTACTTAATCCTTCTAAAAAATCATTAGTCCAAGGAGCTGTACCTACAAGACTTACAAAAGGATATGGTGTAAGTGAAGGTAAAGCTACAGCCGCAAGGTTAGCAACTGAAATAGCAGTAATGACTGAATTAGGTGCTAGATTAAATGGTCAAGTACCTACAATAAGAGATTTTACAACAACTGCCGTATTGATTTTTGGTTTTCACGGATCAGTACAAGGTACAAAAAGATTAATTCAGATTTATAAAGATTGGGGTTTACATCCTAAAGACTTAAATAAAATTATAGAAGAAAGACCAGAAGCAAAAGATGAATTATTAGAAGGTAAAATACCTTCTTTTTTAAGAGAGCATCAGGAAAAATTATTAGCAGAATTAGAAAAAACTAAAAATATTAAATTATTACCACCTCCTAAATTTCAAATAAATGAAAGAGTAAATATTACAATGGATGGTACTAAACAAGCTACTATAGTTAAAAGCGATGTTATAAATGGAGAACCAGTATTTACAGTTAAGATGGATTCTGGAGAGTTGAATATTATTAGAGCAGATCAAATTAGAAAAGTAGACCCTAATGAAAAAATTTCAGTTAATGTATTACCAGATGGTAAATTAGATATTGTACCTGTTAAAGTTAAAGATTCAAAAACACCAGAAAAAGGAAGTAAAGATGATAATATATCTTTTCATGAAAAACAAAATAGTGGTGAGTTTAGTAATGAAATTGTTGAAATTACGAGAGATGTTGTTGATAAAAGATGGATTATTAATAAGGATGGTACTAAATATAAAGTTACAGAAAACCAAGCATTAAGTGATTTAAGCCCAGTAAAAGAAAAAATAGTTTCAGAAGATGGTAAAATATCAACTGATAAACATCTTCTTATTGTTAATAAATTTTATCCTAAATTAAAAGCTGAATTTCATAAGAAAACTAAAAAAGGTAAAGATAAATATGAAACAGTAAATACATTTAAAACAGCCCAAGAATTAATTGATAAAGTATTTAAAGGATTAACGAATAAATATAAAAAAATATCCATCGTATTTGCCGCTAAAAAAGGTAAAGAAAGTAATATAGATATATTAGTAGGGCGTATTAATAATAAATTCACAGCTTTTTCAAGAAAAGCCTATGAAACATTAATAAGATTTACTGAAAATGGTGTAGAGAAAAAAGCTAAAATTGTAGCATTAGATAAAGATAGCCCATTGATTTTCTTACATCCAAAAACAAATAAAGTTATTGGTATGTTAATGCCACGTAAATTTAATAAAGGGGATACTCTTTATGAACAAGCTGAAAATTATTGGAGAGATTTTGCGGATCAAGAAGGTACAGGTAACTTTCATTATAAAAAATATAATATGAGAATGGATGATGAGATGGGTATACCTAATGAACCTTATCATGCTAATTCTATACAAGAAGGAGCAAAAGCAGATTATCATAGATGGTTTGATAATGCGAATGGTTTACGTTATTGGGATTTAGTAACTATGGTAGAAACTTTGTTAGGTAAACTACCAGAATTAAAAAATAGATTAAGAAGTGATGCTATGGGATTATTTACGCATCGTAAAGATAAATTCTATGATCCTAATATGCCTTTAAAAGATCAAGCATCATTATTTGTAAAAAGAGGATTACAAGAAGACCCAAATTTATTTTTAAGTACATTAGCACACGAATTAGGACATTTAATTGATTATTTACCAGAACCTACTTTAAAAAAAGGTACTCTTTTAGGCCATGTTGCAGGTATTAAAAAATATCTGAATCAATGGATTGCTGGAAAAAATGATGGTGCAAAACCATTAGACCCTAAAGAATTAGCTAAACTTGTTAAATTAGCAGAAATAGAAGCTAAAAAAATAATCAAAGAAACTGAAACGGAAGTAAAAGAATTAAAGATAACACCAGAAAAAATCCTTAAAATTATAAATGATCATAAAGTTAGAGATTGGATGAATCCAGAATTTTATGACAAGTTTGCTAAATTAAGTAAAGAGTTAAAACTATCAGTATTAAAGGATGCTTTAAAAGGATTAATAAGTCCGCATATTAAAGCATTAGTTGACAAAGTAAATGGAGTAAAAGTTAATAAAAAATTAGATGCAGAAGCATCAAGAATTTATGCTGAAATGGTACAGAAGGAAATGAAGAAAAGAAATATAGTAACGCTTGAAGAAGTAAGAGCAGAATTAAAACACGTTACTCATATTTGGTCTGGAAATCCAATAGGGGCAAGTGCAAAAGATATTAAGTATAGATATAGTAATAATGAATTAATGGCTGAATTTATGATGTCTTGGTTATTAAGACCACAATGGACAAAATTAAATGCACCTATTACTTTTGATTTATTAAAACATCATTTAAAAAATAGACCTGAAGTAGAGAAGTTATACTTTCAAATTCAGAATATATTAAACTCATCTAAAGATGTTCGTTTTGCACAAATGGCAGAAGCAACTAAACAAATGTTTTTTGATGGAGATAGATCAGTTACCGAGTTAATGAAAAAGTTTGCTAAATATAAAAAAGGAGAATGGACAGATCAAATTATGACAGAAGTTGTAGATGTCTATCATTTTCTTTTATCGTCTTTACAATTCGATGGTATGAAAGGTAGAAGTCCATTAGCTAAAGATTTAAGATATTATATAGATCACCATACTTATAGACAGGCCCAAATGTCAATTTATAAAAGGTCTATTGATGCACAGATTATGAAGCCTCTTTTAAAAATGGGTTATAATAAACATGATTTAAACTACACAGCTTTATTAATGAATTTAGTTAAAAGTAAACAAAGAGAAGGTGTAATAACTTGGAAATTTTATAAGATGCCTCCAGAATTTGCAGAAAGATTTAAAAAAGAAGAAGGTAATCTTGAAGATATGCTTCTTGATTGGAGTAATCAACATCCAGATTTAATTAAATTAGTTAATAAATTTTTTGAAGTACGTAGAGAATATGTTGTTAATGAGATAATGAAATATGATGTTTATGATGCAGAAGCAAAACAAAAGATATTAGATAATTATGAATATATTACCTATCAACCATTAGAATATTTAATAGAAAGATTTAAAAAATTTGGTGGACACGCTTGGGGTACAAAAGATTTAAAAGCAACTCTTGGTACATTTGAACCTATACTATCTCCAATAGATGCAACGATTGTTAAAGATTTAGTTTTAATTGGTGAAATGACGAGGCAGAATTTATACCATCATATTGTTGAGTTCTTTAAAACTCATAAAGTTGAAATTGAAAAAGGTAAAAAAATCAATAACGAAATATCTTATGGTATTATTAGTAAACCTAAATACATAGCTAAAGGTAAACTAGACCCAATCGTACCTATAGGATTAAAAAGAGTAACCTATATGAGAAATGGAAAATTAGAAACTTATGATATTCATAAAGATGTAGCAGATGCTGTACAAGGTAATGTACATCATTATGGACAATTAGTAAGATTTCTTAATATGTTTAATACACCTGCAAGAGCAATATTAACAGAACATAACTGGTTATTCTGGACTTGGAACTGGGGTTTTAGAGATATGCAAAGAGGTATGATAATGTTGCCAAGTGGTAAGAAAGTTAAAATTCCATATTTCACAGGAAAATATCTTTGGAATGTTTTATTTAAAGGTCTTTGGCATGGAGCTAAAGATGTATTAGGTGAAGGTACAGGATTAACAAAACACTTAAATAAAGAAAGATTTTTAATAGCACCCGAAGAAGGATTCCAATCACAAGCTCATATGGATAGTATTAAAATAAAAGATCGTCTTATTGTAGATGAGGATTCTGTAATGTTAAAAAAACTGGTATTTGAACAATATGAATCTAAAGGTTTATATAGAAAACTATGGGATGAAACTGTTGGTAAATTATTATATGCTAATGGAAGAATAGGTAGAATATTAGAACGATCACATAAGATTGCTGGTTATCTTACAATTAAAGAACAAATAAAAAAAGGTGAGATTGATATGACTGAAAGAGAATTAATGAGTTTTGTTCAATCTAAAGTAGGTTCACCTAATTTCTTACGTAAAGGTAAAAGTCATCATTTATTAAATAATTTATATTTATTCTTTAATGCTAATAAAGAAGGATTAAGAGCAGATATAAAAGGAGTAAAAGATGATCCAGTAGGAGTAGGTGGTAAGTTTGTTGCTTTTAATATTATACCTAAAATATGGGAAAAAATGTTTTATATGGGAATGTTTGGTTATGGTATGAGTGAACTTTATGAAAGAGTACCAGAATATGATAGAAATAATTTTAGAATATGGATTTTTGGAAAAACAGAAGATGGTAGACCAATCTATTGGAGATTTCCTTTAGACTTTTCTGGTCAAATGGTTACATCAATGGTTAGTCAAGGATGGGATTTTGCATTTGGCTTACATAAACATAAATCAATAGAAGAAAAAATATCTATGTTTACACAACAAATAGCTAATCCAGTACCAGGTATAGCACCATATATAACAATGATGTTTGAAATATGGGGATCATTCCAAGGTAGGGATATAACTGATAGATGGGGTAGACCTATTATTGATCCTTTACTTATGAAAACAGATACGAGTTGGGAAAAATCATTTGAATTGTTTAAATATTTTTGGAATACATATGGAGTAAGTTATATACATGAGTTTAAAATGGATGGTAAAAAAGAGATTTCAAAGGAATTTGAAGATGTAACAGGTATTACAATAATGGATAGTATGATTGAAAGATTTATTAAAGTTGGTGATTCCTCTTTTGAATTAAACTATAATAAACTTAAAAAGGTAGATCAAAGAATTTACGATCAAAGACAATGGGATTTACGAAAAGCTATTAATAAGATTACAGATGGTAAAATTAAAGAACTTTCAGAATCAGAATTAAAGGCTTTAATCTTCACTCCTAATCTTAAAGATAACCGATATTTATTACGAACATTGGCTAATATGGAAGAAACAAGCGGTTTATTGGAAGCTCTAATAACTGCGGATCAAAGAGAAAAAGTCCTTATATGGAAAACAATAAAAATAATGTTAGATAAAGGTATACCTATAGAATATTATAAAAGGAAGAAGAAGAAGTAAAATGTTTAAAAATCAAAAGAATAATGGTATTATAGGGTAAAGATAACTATGACAATTTCTACAACTACGATAAAAAATAGCTATTCGGGTGATGCTAGTACAACAGTTTTTGCTTATACTTTTAAGATAGCAACAACGGCTGATATACAGGTTATTATTCGATCTTCAGCAGGGGTCGAAACTGTTAAAACTTTAACAACTCATTACAGCGTAAGCGGTGCTGGTGTTGCTTCTGGTGGAAACGTAACTATGGGTTCAGCTCCAGCAGCAGATGAAACATTAGTTATAAGACGTGCTACTACTCAAACACAAGCTGTAGACTTGGTAGAAAATGATCCATTTACAGCCGATAGTGTTGAGGGAGCATTTGATAAAAATTTAGCTATCATTCAAGAATTACAAGAACAAGCAAATAGATCATTTAAAGTTTCAAGAACTAATACTATTACATCATCTGAATTTACAGATAGTGCAGATGATAGAGCTAGTAAAACATTAGGATTTGATTCAAGTGGAGATTTAACTACTGTAGCAGATTTTCTTCCTAAAGGTGGAGATTCAGCTTTATTCACATATTCAACAACAACGACTGATTCTGACCCAGGATCAGGGTATGTAAGATTTGATAATGCTACTATTTCTTCTGCATCTAATATGTATG
>MPLU02093258.1_pt1 | contig 11434 bp, 13 predicted proteins | sample 1617381 | NCBI WGS metagenome assembly MPLU02 (sample SAMN05944801, study PRJNA350692) | marine metagenome | biome: marine; feature: ODZ; material: water; isolation source: 90 m water sample filtered on 0.2 um supor filter | place: Pacific Ocean | collected 2012-04-08 | depth 90m m | reverse complement strand
TTAGACAAGACCAACGCCGCCATCGACGAACTCGACGCTCGCATCGACACCGGCCTTCGGGCCATCATGCGTGAAGCCAAGGCCGTCGAGGCCCTGGAGACCTTCCGCTCGTTCAACACCCTGACCACTCCGGCACCAGAGGCCGCCGTCGATCCCAAGACCGACGACGCCACCCTGTTTCGCCAGTTGTGTGACGGTGAGATCCGCTCCTTCGAGTCGCTCCCGTCAGAGCAGCGCGACATGACCAAGGGCAGCGCCACCGCTGGTGGCAACATCGTGGACTCCACGATGTATGACCGCATCTTCGAGAAGTTGGAAGAGGAGTCAGTCGTCATTCGGGCTGGCGCCACGGTCATCCGCACCGCAGGCGGCGAGGACCTCCTCGTCCCGAAGGTGACGACCAACCCCTCCGGGGCCATCGTCGCTGAAGCCGGAACCATCGGTGAAAGCGACCCGGTCCTCGGACAGGTCACCCTGGGTGCGTTCAAGTACGCCGCACTGACTCAGGTCAGCCAGGAACTCCTGGCCGACTCGCTGTTCAACGTGTCGTCCTTCGTCACCAACATCGGCGGACAGGCAGTCACCAGGGCGCTCGGCGCTGATCTGAGCAACGGCTCGGGCTCATCGAAGCCCAAGGGCATCGCCCAGGCCGCCACCTCGTTCGGCACCTCAGCCACAGCCACGACCATCACCTACGCCAACCTGGTGGAGGTCGAAGCCACGATGGGTGTTCCCTACAAGAATGTGGACACCGCCTGGCTCATGAGCCCGGAGGCCGTCAAGGTCGTCCGACTCCTGGCCGACACGACGGGCCGCCCGTTGTGGGAGCCATCGCTCAAGGCTGGCAACCCGGACATGCTTCTGGGCTACCCGGTGTGGGTCGACGGCAACCTCGACGCTGCCACCTCAGGCAAGCGTGCGGTCGTATTCGCCCACATGCCGAGTTACGCGGTGCGTCTTGCTGGCGGTCTCCAGATCGACCGCTCCGACTCATTCGCCTTCAACACGGGACTGGCCACCTTCCGGTTCCAGTTGCGCGGTGACGGCGACGGCATCGACGACAACGGGATCGGCTGCTTGACGCAGGCCTGATCCACCCTCCAGTGAGTAGGTCGGGCGGTCCCTAGTGGCCGCCCGGCCTCTCCCTGGTCCCACTACCCAGGAGAACACCTTGAAGATCCGCTTGCTCGAACATGTCTCGTCATCAGTCCACGGCAGCCACCAGGCCGGCGACATCACCGACTGGAAGGACGACGCCGAGGCCAAGCAACTCATCGCCGCCGGTATGGCCGAGGCGGTAAAGAAGTCCAAGGCCGAAAAGGCCACCGCCTCCAAGAAGGTGGAGACCGCCACCTCGGACTAGGAGCACCCGTTGGCCTACTACGCCGACCCCTCAACCGACTCCCGCCAGGTCCTCCGCAATACCGCCGAGACCCTGACGGTGACGTTCTACTCAGGCGAGACCGGCACCGACGCTGATGGCGCGGTGACAATCGGGATCGTCGACGAGACCGGCGCCACCGTCGTGGCCTCGGGGACCTCGACGACCAGTTCGGGATCTGGGGTCTACACCTACGACCTGGCTGCTCAGTCGAACCTCAAGACCCTGACCGCCACCTGGTCGGGCACCTGGGGCTCAGCCATGACCTTCGACACCCACCACGAGGTCGTCGGAGGCTGGTACGCCACGCCCGCCGAGGTCCGCAACATGGACTCGATCCTGGGCGAGGCCACCACCTTCCCGGCCGCCGACCTGGTCGACGCCATCGACTACTCAGCGGCCATCATCGACGACTACACCGGAGCCTCCTGGGTGCAGCGTTACCACCACTTCACCCTCAACGGCACCGACACCGACACCATCCGGGTCCCGGTGATGTTCCCCACGACGCTGCTGTCGGCCTCGATCAACGGGTCGGCCCTGTCGGCCTCGAAGGTCAGCGAGGTCGCCCTGTTCGACGACGGGACCCTCCAGCGCAAGTCCGATCTGTGGGACTACACAACCCCCGGCAACCTCGTCGTCATCGAGGTCGAGGCCGGAGTCGGCACCGTCGCCCCCAACGACATCCGCTGGGCGGCCCGCACGCTGGCCCGCTACCACCTACTGGAGCAGGTCTCCCGCATCCCTGACCGTGCCATCAGCGTCGCCTCGGAGTTCGGCCAGATCCAACTGGCCCAGCCCGGCATGAACCGCCCCACCCCTCTCCCCGACGTCAACGTGGTCCTGAACCGCCACCGACATCGGGGCCCCACCGCGTTCTAGGAGACCCATGGAATGGCTGACCACCACGCTGTCCGGCGTGGGCCTCGCCCTCATCATCTACGGGCTCTATCTGGCCTGGCCCCCTCTCGCCTTCCTGGCGGGCGGTGGCGTCATAGTTCGGGTTGCCTGGTCGCTCGACGGAGGTGACGCATGATCCGACGCCTCCTCGGTGGCCGCACCGAACGCCGGTCCCTCTCGTTCCAGGACATCTGGGGCCGGGGCCTGGACATGACGAGCGCCCGCACCACCTCCGGCGAGGTCGTCACCTACGACAGCGCCCTCACCCTCTCGGCGGTCTACGCCGCCATCAGGCTCCTGTCCGACTCGGTGTCGACCCTGAGCCTGGACGTGATGTACCGATCCAACGGGTCCGAGGCCAAGTTCAGGCCACTCCCGACCTGGGTGCTCAACATGAGCCCCGAACTCCGCAACCACGAGATCCTCGGACAGGTCGTCACGTCCCTACTCCTGGACGGCAACGCCTACCTGGCCACCTTGCGCGATGACACCGGCCGGGTCCTCTCCCTCTCGGTGCTCGACCCCACCGACATCACCCCCAACCTCACCACCGACGAGACCGGCATCCAGCGCCTCACCTTCACCTCCTCCAAAGCCGCCGGAGTCACCCTCACCAGCCGGGACATCACCATGGTCCGGGGCCTTATGAAGCCCGGCGAGATCACGGGCGTGTCCCCGGTGACTGCGGCCCGTGAGTTCATCGGCTTAGGACTTGCCACTCAGCGTTTCGGAAGTTCGTTCTTCGGCAACAATGCAACGCCGGGCAGCGTCGTCGAGGTCCCTGGGCAACTCTCCCCGGAGGGAGCCGAGGCACTAAAGACCGCCTGGAATGACGTCCACAGAGGCTCAGGCAACGGCAACCGCCTGGCGGTGCTCACCGAGTCAGCCAAGTTCTCCAAGATCAGCCTCAGCCCCGAGGACTCCCAGTTCCTAGAGACCCGCCAGGCCACCGTCCAGGACGTCGCCCGGCTCTATGGCGTACCGCCGCACCTCCTGGCCGACGCCTCCGGCTCGACGTCATGGGGCTCTGGTCTCCACGAGCAGAACGTCGCCTTCTCCCAATACAGCCTCCGCCCGCTCGTCACCAGAGTCGAGGCGGCGCTCACCTCCATCATGCGCTCCGAAGGCATCGCCGTGGCCTACGCCCGGTTCGACCTGGAGTCCATGCGCCGGGTCACAGCAGACCGCTGGACGTCGTACTCCACGGCAATCCAGACCGGCGTGCTGTCCATCGACGAGGTCAGGGCGTATGAGGGCCTGGCCGCACTACCCGACGATCAGGGCACCCGCCACTACGTCCCGCTGAACCTCGCCCCGGTCGACGCCGAGCCCGCCGTCAGCTCGGAGTAGCCCATGGCCTCCACCACCATCTACTCGGTCAAGGCGGCCCTGCTCACCAAACTCCAGGCCGACGCCACCCTGTCGGACATCCAGGTCACCTACGGCGACCCAGGAGGGGCTGCCCGCCGGGAGCACGTCTTCATCGGGGACATCACCGCAGGCGGCCAGGACCCCGAGTCGCTGTCCAGCGGTAGGCGCCGACGCATCGAGTCCTACACCCTCGACGTCATCGTGTCGGTCCAGTCCAAGCCCCAAGGACTCCAAGAAAATGAGCAGCGGGCCTTTGTCCTAGCGGCCGCCGTCGAGAACGTCGTGGCCGATTACCCAACCCTTTCTGACACAGTCACCGGCCTCATGTTCATCGAGTGTTCGGGAATGTCAGTGACATCCAACGAGGCGGGAGCCGATGGGCCCCACAGCCTCATCACCGTCCACTTTGAAGTGAAAGCGAGGCTCAGTTGAGTCCCACCAAGACATCCACCAAGACCGTGACGTACTCGGGCGGGTCCGACGGAGTGGTCATGCACCTCTCCTGTGGCGCCGTCGAGTTCCCGCACGGTGTACCCGTCGAGGTCTGTGCCGAGGACGCCAAGTCCCTGGCAGGCAACCCCGACTTCCAACCGGCCCCCAAGGCCACCACCCCACCCACCAAGCCCTCTGAGGAGGACGCATGAGTTCAATACTCGACCAGGTGGTGACCGTCGGCGTCGAAAGCACCTACGGCACCCCTGAGACATCCACGGTCAGGTCCTTCGAGGCCAAGGCCGACACGTTCACCAGGGACGTGGAATACATCCAGTCCGTCGGCTTCCGCCGCGACCTCCAGACCGTCCGGTCCGACCGTGACGACACGATCAGCCTGGGCGCCACCGGCTCCATCGAGTGCGACATCTTGAACAAGGGCCAGGGGCTACTGCTCCAGCACGTCCTGGGCACGACCTCCGGTCCGACTCAGAACGGTTCAACGACTGCCTATAAGTCAACCTTTTCGTCAGACGATTCAGGACCAACTGGCTCATACACAATCCAACTCTCAAGGGTTGACAACACCGGCACGCTTCGCCCGTTCCCATACGAAGGCTGCGTCGCCACCGGCTTCAACATCAGCCAGGAGTTGGGGTCGAACCTGTCCATGACCATCGACTTCGACGCCGAGAACGAGCAGACCTCGACCGGCGAGGCCACGCCCTCGTACCCGTCAAGCGCTGACCCGTTCAACTACACCGGGTCGACCATCTCCATCGACGGAAGCGCCACCACCAACTTCACGTCCTTCTCCCTCGACGGGGACCTGGGCATGAAGACCGACCGACGGTTCCTGGCCGGAAGCGCCACCAAGTCCCAGCCCAAGCGGTCCTCGGTGCCCTCGTACACCGGCACCATCAGCGCCGAGTTCGCATCGCTGACTGACTACAACAAGTTCATCAACGGCACGACCTTCTCGATCAGCGCCGCCTGGAACGGTGCCGAGATCGAGTCGCCCTGGAACTACGAGTTCGTGGTCTCCATCCCGGTCGCCAAGTTCACCGGCTCCACCCCGGTGTCCAGCCTGGACGACCTCACGGTCATCGACCTGCCCTTCACCGTCCTCGACGGGGGCTCCAGCGCTGCGGTGTCGTTCTTCTACACCAGCACCGACACCAGCCTCTAGTGGGTCGCCAGACCAAGGCGCTCATGCAGGTCGGGGGCATCCGAGGCATGGCCAACTCCCTCCAGACCCTGGCCCGATCCGGCCAGGGCGACACCGAGTTGGACAAGAAGATGAGGGCAGCCTCCAAGGCCGCCGCCGAGGCCATCGTCCCAGAGGCCAAGAAGGCGGTCCCGGTCATCTCCGGGGCCCTCCAGCGGAGCATCAAGGCCGACGCCACCCGGCGCTACGGCCGCATCAAGGCCGGGACACCTGGCCGGGTGCCCTACGCCCTAGCCGTCCACCGTGGCACCTACCGCCCCGGCTCCAAGGTCAGGACCAGGGCGACCAAGTACCTGTCGTCGGTCATCCCCAAGGTCTTCCCGGAGATCATCGACGAGTACGTCAAGGCCATGAACTCCATCGCCAAGGAGTTCCAGAAGAAACACGGCGTGGACCGCATCCAGAGAGCCAGGAGGTAGCAGATGGCTGACAACGAACACTTCAACATCGACATCAACGACCTGACCATTGCCGAGGTGGTCGAGATCGAGGAGCGCACCGGGCTACCGCTCGACGCCCTCGGACAGGCCGACAAGCCCAAGGGCAAGATGCTCCAGGCGTTGGCCTACATCTCCAAGAGGAGGGACAACCCGGACTTCACCTGGGAGATGGCCGGTGACCTGAAGATCAGCGCCACCTCCGAAAAGGTGGACCCTATCGACGGCGACGAGTAGTCAACCTGGCCCTCGTCGCCCACCGCTTCGGCTTCTCCTGGAGCGATGCCCTCACGCTGAAGGTCTGGCAACTAGCCGCCCTCATCGACCACATGGACACCGAAGCCAAGCGGCAGAAGGCCGCCGACGCTGAGGCACGCCGACGCCGTTAGGAGCCCACCGTGGCTACCCGCCCCATCTCCATCAAGATCATCGGGGACGACTCCAACCTTAGGAAGTCCCTCAAGGGCGCCTCCAGGAAACTGGAGGGCTTCGGTAAGTCGGTCGCCAAGTTCGGCGTGGGCGCCGGGGTGGCCTTCGCAGGCGTCGCTGCTGCTGCCGCCACCAAGGGCATCACCGCCTTCTCCGACTTCGAGAAGGGCATGAAGGAAGTCATGACCCTCCTGCCCGATGCGGGCGAGGAGGCGTTCGGTGACCTCTCCTCCCAGGTCAAGGACTTCTCCAAAGAGTTCGGGGTGCTGCCGGACTAGGCCATCCCGGCCCTCTACTCCGCCCTCTCGGCCGGTGTCCCGAAGGACAATGTCTTCGAGTTCATGGAGGTCGCCCAGAAGGCGGCCAAGGGCGGCGTCACCGAACTGGAGACCGCCGTCGACGCCCTGTCCTCGGTCGTCAACGCCTACGGCTCCGAGGCCATCACCGCTACCGAGTCCAGTGACCTCCTCCTGACGGCGGTTCGCCTGGGCAAGACCACGTTCGAGGAACTGGCTGCCGAGGTCTACAAGGTCGCCCCCATCGCCGCCTCAGTCGGCGTCCCGTTTGAGAACCTCACCGCCTCCATCGCTGTCCTCACCAGCCAGGGCGTACCCACCGCCCAGAGCGCCACGATGCTCAAGGGTGCCCTGGCCGAACTCGCCAAGGAAGGCACCAAGGCCGACAAGGCGTTCCGGGACTTCGCCGGGGAGGGCCTGTCTAGTTTCATGGAGGGCGGCGGCACGTTCGAGGAAGCCATCATGGGCCTCGCCACCCAGGCCGAGACCGCTGGCGTGTCGGTCCTCGACCTGTTCGGCTCAGTCGAGGCAGGCCAGGCGATCCTGTCGCTCACCTCCGACGGTGGAGCCGCCTTCTCGTCTGTCCTGGGCGAGATGGGCAACTCGGCAGGCGCCACCCAGGCGGCCTTCGAGACCATGGACACCGGCCTGTCGGCATCGTTCGACAAGATCAAGGCCAACATCGCCGTCATGGCCATCGAGACCGGTGAGCGCCTGGCCCCTCATGTCCTCGCCGCCACCGAGTTGATCATCACCGGCTTCCAGAAGATGGCCCCCCACATCGAGCGGGCCCGCGAGGTCGTCAAAGCCTTCGCCCAGGAGTTCATCGAGCGGGCCATCCCCGTGTTCCACCAGGTGGTCGAGGCCATCAAGGTGGCCGTCCAGTGGATCAAGGACAACCTGTTCCCGATAGCGGTGACCGTCGCCGCTGCCCTGGTCGTGGCCTACGAGGAAGTCCGAGAGGCCCTCATCGGCGCCTTCGAGTGGATGATGGAGCACAAGGACTTCTCGATCATCCTGGGCGGAGCGGTCGCCGGTCTGGTCGCTGGACTCATCGTCTGGAAGACCGTCACCATGGCCATCGCCGCCGCCCAGAAGGTGGCCGCCGTCGCCACGGCAGCGTTGAACCTCGTCATGAGCCTCAACCCGGTCATGATCGTGGTGGTCGCCCTCGTCGCCCTCGCTGGCGCCCTGGTCGCCGCCTACTTCCGCTTCGAGGAAGTCCGGGTCATCGTCGACTCCGTCTGGCAGAAGTTGCAGGGGTGGATGGACTGGCTGTGGGGCTACCTCCAGCCGACCCTGGAAGCCATCCTGGCCGCCGTCATCGTGGCCTTCGAGGCTGTCCTGGAGTTCTTCCAGGAGGACTTCATCCCCCTGGTCAAGGCCACCGTCGAGGTCCTCACCGACATCTGGCGTGGGTTTGCCGACTTCTTCACCGAGTACCTGTGGCCCATCATCAAGGCCGCCTTCATCGGCATCACCTCGGTCATCGACAACTTCTGGGACGTCATCAAGTCCATGGTCGCCCTCGTCAAGGCCCTGTTCTCCGGGGACTTCAAGGAGGTCTGGTTCAAGTTGCGGACCATGATCGGCGAGATCATCGACTTCATCGTCGACCTGTTCCTGTTCCTGCCCATCCGCATCTTCAACGCCTCACGCCCCCTGCTCGGGAAGTTCGCCCTCATCGTGTCGGACTTCGCCGTCCACCTCCTGGGCAAGATCGTCAAGTTGATCCAGGCCATACCGGACCAGATCATCGAGTTCATGTCCGGCATCGCCACCGACATCCTCAACGTCGGCAAGGACATCGGCGGCTGGATCATCGACGGGCTCATCGCCGCCGTGAAGGCCGCCGCCGGAGCCATCGCTGCCGCCGTCCGCTCGGTCATCCCCGACGTCGGTGGCATGGTCAGCGGGGCCGTCGGCAAGGTCGGCGGGTTCCTCGGCTTCGGCGCCACGGGCGGCATCGTCACCCAGCCCACCCTGGCCGTCATCGGCGAGTCAGGCCCGGAGGCCGTCGTCCCCCTCAGCCGGACGCCCGGTTCCTCGCCACTCCCTGGCGGTGGCAACACCATCAACATCGTGGTCAACGCCGGGATGGGCACCGACGGCCACCAGGTCGGCAACCAGATCGTGTCCGCCCTGAAGCAATGGGAGCGGGCCAACGGGAGCCTCCCGCTAAACGTGTCGGCGGCCTGACATGGCGGCCCGCATCCTGGTCAAGGTCCAGGTCAAGTTCGACGGCACAAACTTCAACGACATCAGCGCCTACACCCGCCGGGTCTCGATCAAGTACGGCCGGGAGCGCCTCATCGAGGACGCCTTCCAGGCCGGGTCCTGCACCATCGAACTCGACAACACCGGCGGGGAGTTCACCCCCGGCCACACCGGGGCCTCCTACGGCGACAGCCAACTCATCAACCGTGAGGTCCGCATCTCGTCAGAGGTCGTCGGCGGGTCGGACTCCTATGCCACCTACCTGTGGCGGGGGTTCATCACCGACGCCAACTACGTCGCCCAGCAGTCGACCAGCACCGTCTACCTGACGAGCGTCGATGGGTTCAGCCGCCTGGCCTCGGCGCCCATCTACAACCAGACCTTCTCCGAGGAATACACCGGCCTCCGGGTCTCCAACGTCCTGGACCTGGCCTCCGTGGACTACCCCGACGAGTCCAGCCCGCTCGACCGGGACATCGACTACGGGTCCATCAAGGCCAGCGCCGCCACCGGCGTCACCGCCAACGCCCTGGACTACATCCAGCAGCTCGCCCGCACCGAGAACGGCCGGTTCGTCATCAACCAGGCAGGCACGCCGTCCGCCACCAACTTCGGCGGCATCGCCTCCTACTACGCCGTGAACGCTTCGACGGTAGACCACGGGGTCACCATCTCCGACGCCGTCACCCTGGCCACCGGGTCAGTCGAGGCCCAATCCCTGGGCCTGGAGTGGGGCAGCGAGTTGCTCTACAACTCCTACGAGTTCACCCCGAAGACCGGCAGCGTCCAGACCGGTACCAGGTCGGCCTCCATTGCCAAGTACGGCGAGCGGGTCATCAAGCGGACCCTCCTGTCTGACGCCAGCGACTCCGACGAGGCCGGTCTCTACTTCATCGGCCTGTTCGACGAGCCCGCCCTCCGGGTCTCCCAGGTGGTCGTGTCCATCGACTCGGCCGCCACCCTGAGCGCCGAGAAGTTGCTCCACCTCCAGGTGATGTCCGGCATGGACCTCTCCTACCTGCCGCCCGGCTCGTCGACCACCCTGAACTCGGCCCTGGTCATCGAGGGCGTGGCCCTGGACATCGGTGTCCGGGACATGGCCAACGGCTCGGCCCGTATTACCGCCACCTACTCAACGTCGTCGGCTGACCGAACCGGCTACTGGATTCTGGGCGACGCCGTCCAGTCCGTCCTACCCACAACCCTGGCCCCGTCCTGGCTCGACACGACCTCGTGGCGCCTCGACGACCCGGACCGGGGCCTCCTCCCCACCGAACTCGCCTCTACCTCTTAGGAGATCCCTATGGCTGCCCCTGCTGGCTACCGCACCTGGTCAACCGCTGACCTTGTGTCGGCGGCCGACTTCTCCACCTACATCCAGGACCAGGTTGTCGGGGTCTACACCTCGGACTCGAACAGGTCCTCAGAACTCGCCTCCCCGGCTGAGGGCCAGGTGAGTTTCCTAACTGACACCAACGTCTTCTCGATCTACAACGGGTCGGCCTGGGTCGATGTCCTCGACGTGGACACCATCAGCGTGTCGTCGGGGAACTACGCCATGACCGGCACCCTGACCCTGAACTCAGGCGGCGACACCTTCTCGCTCCCCACGACGAGGGGCTCGTCCACCAACGTCCTCCAGTCCGACGGTGACGGCACCACCTCCTGGGTGGCAGCCACCACCGGGGACCTGACTGGGCTGACGGCGGGCACGAACATCGACATCAGTTCAGCGACCGGCCCGGTGCCGACGATCACCCTCGCCATCGACGCTGCCATGGAAACCGGGAGCGACGGGTCCGGCGTGGACGTAACCCTCCACAGCACCAGTGCGGGGGACTACGCCATGTATGACGCCAGTGCCGCTAAGTGGATACTGGAGGGCGGAAACGGGACGACCGCCCTTGACGTAACTGACGGCAATGTGGTCGTAGCGGACGGCACCCTGAGCGTAAGCGGGGTCATCACCGCCACTGGTGGCGTGTCCGGCAACGTGACCGGCACGGCTGCCACCGTCACTGGTGCCGCCCAGTCGGCCATCACGTCGGTGGGCACACTGACTTCCCTAGACGTAACGGGCGCTGTGACCGCTGGGAGCGTGGTCGCCCCACTGGCGATCAACGCCCAGACCGGGACGACGTACACCTTCGTCCTGGCCGACGCTGGGAAGATGGTCACCTCATCGAACGGCTCGGCGCAGACGCTCACGGTGCCGCCGAACTCGTCGGTGGCCTACGCCATCGGCACCCAGATCATCGTCCAGAACATCGGGTCGGCTAACGCCACCCTGGCCGAAGGGTCCGGTGTGACGATCAACTCGAAGGACTCCGCGAAAGAGATCGACGGTCAGTACGCCGCTGCCACGCTCATCAAGACCGCAACCGATGCTTGGTCGCTGATCGGGGCGCTGGCCTGATGGCTATTCGTCCAGCCGACCACGGGGTCGTTGCTAGTGCGGGCGGTGAAGCGTTTGCGGCGACGGGCGGCACCGAAACGACCCACGGAAGTTACAAGGTCCATACGTTCTTGTCCTCGGGTTCATTCACCGTCACGGCAGGATCGGCCAATGTCGATGTGTTTGTCGTCGCTGGCGGCGGCGGGGGAGGCTCCGCCGCATCGACTCAGGGCGGTGGCGGCGGTGCTGGTGGTATGCAGGAAGCAACCAGCGTCGCCGTGGATGTCGCTGGTTCTGGTGGCGGCGGTGTTTACACGATCACAGTGGGCGGTGGCGGCTCAGCAGGAG
>MPLU02150955.1_pt1 | contig 11444 bp, 6 predicted proteins | sample 1617381 | NCBI WGS metagenome assembly MPLU02 (sample SAMN05944801, study PRJNA350692) | marine metagenome | biome: marine; feature: ODZ; material: water; isolation source: 90 m water sample filtered on 0.2 um supor filter | place: Pacific Ocean | collected 2012-04-08 | depth 90m m | reverse complement strand
ATCCGTTGAGTACATCCCGGGGCGCAGTTCGTCATATCTTCCTATGTCATATTCAAACTTAGAAGGAGAGTAATTCCCTGTTGTGAAGTCCCGCACTTCATACTCATCAGGAAGGTGAACGACAGGATGGTAACTTCCCGTCCGCCAGTTCAACATGATGTGGCTAATCAGTATCAGGAAATAAGTTTACAGACTATAACACGATGGACAAATTATGGTCGAACTCCAATTAGAAACTATTATTGTAATTATTATTTCATCTATTATCATTCTGTATTTATTGTGGAACATAATCAAAATGAAATTGGGTCATAAAGCCGCAATAAAAGATGCAAGAAAAGATACGGCTGCTCGTCAAAGATCTACAATCAAAGGAGACATCAGTGAAATTATTGCACCTTGGTCAATGAATACTGTTGGTAGTGTAAAGGAATTGAGATTTCTAGGTGATCCAATCGATTTTGTGGGCTTCAAGGGGTTAGATGGTGAAGGAGACATCGACATCAAGTTCATCGAGGTCAAGTTGGGAAAGTCCAGACTCAACAAGAATCAACGTCGTATCAGAGATGCGGTTGCAGCAAAGCGAATCGAATGGGTTGAAGTGCGAGTCAGGGATGCAGAAATTGAGATTGAAGAGAAAATTGCTCAAGCTTAATCTTCACTAACTGATTCACCCAATTGAGCAAACTTGGCCTTCATAGTAGGATTTCCTCTAGTCAATTTCTTGATTGAAAGATCCTGGGTTTTGTCATTCGCTAATCTCAGTTGCCTACTACTTGTTGTTAGACTACTCTTTATCTTCTCTAACTTCTTGATTGTGGCATCAATATCTTTGATAGCGGTTTCAAAATTTGTTCTTGCAGACATGACATTCTTCCCAAATCCTTCTTGGAAATCGAGCATTTTATTTTCGAAATTTTCAATGTCATAATTTTGTGATTTAATGATTGCCATCTCATTCCTAATTCCTAGAGACTTTTTCGCCTCATTTCTAATCAAAGTGAGTAATGGCATGAAATGCTGTGGTCTTACAATATACATCTTTTCGTATTTGTGTGACATATCGACAATTCCTCTGTTATACAATTCGCTATCCATCTCTAACATAGATACAAGTATTGCATATTCACATTTTTTCTTTTTACGGTCTTGGTCTAATTTCTTGAGGTGCGATTCATTCGTCTTTCCCTTTGTATCTTCCATCTTATCCTTCATTTCGAACATTATAGATACAAATTCCACTCCACTTGAATCTGATTCACGGAAGATGTAATCGCCCTTTGTACCGTGTGACTCATCTTCATCCTTTAGACTAATGTTATCTTTTTCAAATTCAGCATTGGGAAATGCGCTAGGTCTTAGAATATTGAATTGATCTTCACACCACTTCTCTAGGTTTTCTCCTATTTCTTTGACTGACATTTTTACTTTCATATCCTTTACTCGGTCAATTTCTTCATCCTTAATACGGATTATTTCGTCTTTTGCTTCTAATCGAGTATTGAATGATTCATTCAATGATTTTTCCATAAGGTCTTTTTCTGTGTCTGCTGATCCAATTTGATTCTCAAGATTCAGGATTTCCTTTTCAAGGGAGGATGTTGCTTTGGTAATTGCTAACTCTGTATTGGTTTCCGAAGCATCAATTTCATTTTTTAATCTCTGAATCTGGTGATCCTTATTTGCGGACTCCTCCGACAGTTCTTCTTTTACTTCCTTCTTGGCGAACTCGATTTCTCTTTCGTGATTGCTAATCTTGTGTTCCAATTCAGAGATCTGCTTTTCCTTTTCTCCGAGCACTGCCTTCGTGGCAATCTCGATTTCTCTTTTGTGATTGCTAATCTTGTGTTCCAATTCAGAGATCTGCTTTTCCTTTTCTGTGAGTACATCCTTCTTGGCTAACTCAACCTCAATCTTGTGCTTTTCTTCAGCTTGCTTTAATCTGTCATGGAGTTCCGATTCAAATTCAGCACCCTTAATTTGATTCATAATATCTGCATAACCTGCGGCCTCCATTTCGAATGTCTTTTTACAGTGTGGGCATATTACTTCATTGGTCATATACTGTTTAATTATATCGAGAGTATTTGAAGTTGATGCCGGTACAAAAATAAATTGACAATTTCCAACCGTTTTCTTTAGGTATAGATGAACAATCGCCCTTGACATGGACGCATATGGTAGAGTGCGGTGTGCTATCTTAGGTGCAAGGGGTTTAGTTGCCCAGCGCTTCTTTCAGCGCCTACAGCACCACCCTTGGCTCGAGCCTGTTGCAGTAATCGGTTCACCCACAACTTCGGGTACACCATACGATGATTGTCTCTGGAGTCTTGAGGAGGAAAGACCAGATGAAACCGGTATGACAATTAGTGGTTTAGAAGATACAAGGGCTCTGATATCTGAGTTGAGAGATTTAGGAGTTCGAATCATCTTCTCGGCTTTACCAAACAGCCCCGCTGAGATGGTTGAGAGGCCACTGGCAAATGCAGGATTCATCGTCATATCTCATGCTCAGATTAATCGTCTCGAGGTTGATGTACCTTTGATTGTACCAGAAGTAAACATAAACCATCTTTCACTTCTTAATCAGCAAGCAATGTATGGCCAAGGAAGATTGATTTCATGTTCCAATTGCACAGTGATTCCACTTGCTCTATCCCTAGCCCCTCTAGTACATCTAAATCCTATTTCTTCAATCCGAATTGAGACGGAACAGGCATTATCGGGGGGCGGTAGGAAGATGCTTGCAGCAGGTAAATCAGGAGATATTATTTCACCATTGATACCGGGCGAGTCTGAATCAATAGTTGACGAATTATCAAAGATATTTGGCATGGATCTCAATATCTCGGCATCGTGTGAAAGGGTAATGCGGAATCATGGCCACTTGGCTTATCTTGAAGTGAGATTCGAAGAGTTAGTTAGTGCTCATCAAGTAATCAATGCATGGCGCGAATTTACTACCCGTAGTCAACATCTATCACTCCCCTCTGCACCTGAACAGATAATCCACTTTGTAGACGCACCCATAGTGGAGAGTCACCGTTGGGTTGGTGCAGAAGGAATCAAGCATCCTGGTATAGATTTGCGAGCAGCTATGGGGGTTGCAATTTCCAATGTTGAGATTGAGGGTAATATTCTACGATTCAGTGTCTTTGCAGACAATACCATTCGAGGTGCTGCTGGGTATGGTGTACTTCTGGCCGAACAGTTGCTCGCCGACGGCTTGATGCATGATGACAATACTATTCTTTCTCGTGTTACCGAACAGTGAAGCCAATAGTCAGACGTCCTACGCGAGGCGTGCGACAGCGTAGACTGGCCATGCTTCTTTCCTCACTTCCAAGTCATCCTTGTGGGAATGTCGAGTTGGAACAGTATTCAACTAGTGGTGATGTTGCTGCCTCTTGGTTGGCCCAAATTGCTGCATTTGGAGATCTAAATGAAAACTCAGTAGTAGTTGATTTAGGCGCAGGTAATGGTATTTTGGGGATTGGTGCCGCACTAATGGGTGCGGCACAAGTAGTTCTTATCGAAGTAGATGAAAAGGCCTGTTCAGTTGCATTTGAGGCCATAGATGCAGTTGGTGTAGAAAACACCGTCGAGGTCATCTGCAAAAATGTAGATTCCTCTGTTGATATTGCAGGTGCGGGACTTGTGATTTCTAATCCTCCTTGGGGTGTTCAGAAAGAAAAGGCAGACCGCCCATTTCTTGAATTAATGCTTCGCAGTGGTGCTATTTGTCATCTAATTCATAGTGCCGAGGCAACTCATATTGAACCTATTTTTTCTGACGCTGGATGGGGTGTTGAGAGATATTGGGAGACTGACTTTGCTTTACCTGCTGCTTACGCCCATCATTCGCGTAAGCAAGGGCGTACCCGTGTCGCATTTTGGAGACTAACACCTCCAAAATAGCCGTGCTACGCACGGCCGTACCGTTCATAGGGGGTTGTCCGGTCGCCGGGCCGATGACTGCTAGTGCAGGTGACCTCGTTACACCGGGTAATCCAGTGAATGTCCCAGCGGGTATGGGGCTCGGCTCAGGTTTACATGAGACCGAATCAGGAGTAGTTGCCCTAGTATCGGGTAAACTAATTGATAGTGACGGAACATTGTCCGTTGACTCTTTCGTTCTTGAAACAAATATCCCTGCAATTGGTGATGATGTTATTGCTCAGGTAACCAAATTGATGCCCAAAGTTGCAATGGTTCGTCTTCTTCACATTGAGAAGGAAGGTGGACACAGAGATCTTGCAGCAGAGAACCTCCACGCTGACATTTTTGTTACCGAGATAGTCGATAGATTCCTACCTTCGCCTGGTGATGCTATGAGGACTCGTGATATTATTCGAGCCCGTATTACTCAAATTGAGCCTAACATGAAGGCAAGTACGCGAGGTTCTGCTGAACTTGGTGTGATCGCTGCAATCTGCCCTGCTTGTGGAATTGATCTCAACATTTCTTCAGCAAAAGACGATTTCAATGTAGATTGTTCTCGTTGTGATTACAAGGGCTATCGAGCTCTATCGAATGGATTCGGGCATGGTCACACATTGGGAGAAGACGTACAAACACTCAACAGAACTGGTGAGAGATGGTCTGCTGAGGCCGAAAAGAATCTCGGTCATGAGGGCGCTCGCCCATATCTTTCTCCTGTAGCCGACCATCGACGCGGAATGACTCACGAGATGTCTAATGAGGCCGCCAAGATGAGAGCCTCTATGACTGGAAAAGGAGGAGGTGGCCGAGGTGGCTCTCCTAGAGTAAAGCATGCTTGCAAGTGTACTCTTTGTGGTATTGACACAACCGTTCCATTTGAGCCGACTCCCGGAAAACCAATTCGTTGCCGAGATTGCATGGACAAAGTCAAGGATGGACAAGCTTCGAAAGAAGAATTGGCTGCCGAGAGAGAGATTCTCAAGACGGCCCGAGCAGCAGCTGCTGAAACCTCCGGAATCAAACTATTCGTTGCACGTCTCGCATACGCGGTAACTGAGGAAGAACTCAAAGAATTATTCAGTGCACATGGTGATGTCAGTGAATGTAGTATCGCAAAAGACAAGGAAACCGGTAAATCTCGTGGATTTGCTTTCATCAAGTTCTCTAGTCGCAAGGTCGGTGAGAAAGCAATAAAAGCCCTTGATGGAACTGAGATTCACGGCCGCAAAATAAGTGTTCAAGAATCAAATGATGGTGGTGGCCGTCGCGGCGGAAACCGAGGTAGAAGCCGAGGTAGAAGCCGCTGAGAAGAAGCGAAGCGGTGAAGTCCGACGATGCTGCCCGAAGACTGGGACTGATATGGAAGGCTGGCTCGTTCTCGATGGATACGAGGATGAACCAGCAGCATTTGGCGTTCCCAATTACCTTGGATTTCATATCCGCTACATCTGTGGAGTACTAGAATCTCGAAACATTCCATACACATACATGACAATTGATCAATGGAGACTTAATCACAAGAAACGCCTCCAAAATCCTAGTGAACGTGCTTCTCTGAAACGAGAACTTTCTGAATTGGATGGTGCTGTGATTCTAGCCGGTGCCGTAGTTCCTGGAAAATATATTCGAGGCACACCAATTTCTCGCAAGGAATTAGATGAATTTTTAGCTACTTTTCCTCATGAACAACCAGTATTAGCTGGCGGTTGGGCGATACGCCACTGGAGACAAGATGGTTGGATGCCATTACGCACTAATCTTTTCTGCACAGTTCAGGATACTGATGCTACACTCAACCATTTCCTAAACACATCCGAGTGGTCCCATAAGAGAAGAAATTCAGAGCAGTGGAATGTGTGGGCGATTGCCGGCGCTCAAGGAAAATGTGTCACTCAGCACCCCGACTTGAAAACGGCAGATGGCACCCCTGGTCCTCTTACTTTTGAGGTTGAAATTTACCAAGGCTGTGTTAGATATAAACGAGGGTGTAAATTTTGTATCGAACCAAAGAAAGGGGTGCCAATTTGGCGTGATGAATCTGACATAATTAGCGAAGTTAGTGCGGCTTTGGATAACGAAGTAAATCATGTTCGGATCGGTGGTGCTACTGATATTTACACCTACAAAGCAGATGGCGTTAAGGAACTAGAGTATCCAATACCCAATCCTGAACCAATTGCAAGAATATTACATGGCTTACGTGAAGATGAAAGGATTGGAATATTGCATGTCGACAATGGTAATCCTTCGATAGTGGCAGAGAACCTTGAGCCGGCTACTGAGATTACAAAAACGATGATAGAAACCTTATCTGATGGAGCAGTGTTATCTTTTGGCCTAGAATCTGCCGACCCAGTTGTGCATAAGGAGAATTGGCTCAATTGCAATGCCGAGCAATTGCAAATTGCAATTCGTCATATCAATGAATATGGTCGCGAGAGGGGAGAAAGGGGTCTACCTAAGCTTCTCCCGGGTCTTAATTTCATAGCGGGTTTGAATGGTGAAACAAACGAATCCTATGATGCTAATCGCCGTCTATTAGATGGACTTCGTTCTGAAGGATTGTGGCTCCGTAGGATTAACATCAGACAGGTGGAAGGGCAAGGATTCCAAGAAATTCCTCAAGATTCATTTCGAGCATTCAAAAAAGGTGTACGCGAAGAAATTGATCGTCCACTCCTCGAAGAGATGTTTCCAATTGGCACAATACTTCGAGATGTATGGTGGGAGTCTCATGATGATCGCATTCGTCGTCCTGAACAGGTTCTAAACTCAATTCACAGAGATGTAACAATCCATGGCAAATCAGGTATAACCTTTGGAAGACAAATCGGGGCCTATCCTATTCTCGTAGGTGTACCATATCAGATTCCATTAGAGTCAGAATCGGACATTATGGTTACGGGTCATGGTATGCGAAGTATTTCAGGAGTGGAAATAGGTCTCTCAATGAACTCAGTTACTCAAGCACAATTAGAAGCAATTCCAGGGATTGGATCTAAAGCAGCATGGCGTATTATTTCCTCTAGGGCTAAGGCTGCTAGAAATTCTCCCGAAAGGCCATTTAACAATCTAGAGCAGGCATTTAGGGATTCTGGACTCCAGTCCTATGGACTGGCTGAGAAGGTGCTAATTGAGTGATGCAAACCGTTCAAGCATAGGGAATAGTGATAATGTTTGGAATTGCGCCAAGTTCATGCTCTCTGCGAAAAGCAGGAAACTAACCGCACTCGGAATATGTGGCCTTTTCCTCGGTCTAACTATACTCAGCATCGCCTCTAGCCCAAGTTTGATGGGCGGTGAACTGGAAGAGAAGAATAGTAATTTTCGTACATCATCATCCTCGATGAATATCGATGGCACAGAATCCGGTTCGATTTTTTCTAACTCTGCACTTGATTTCACCTCTACTGGTCCTGTTGTGATTCTGAACAATGGGACCTCCGTTGAGTGGGTTTACGGGAGTCCGGCCTATACTGAGGGAGATGTAGTCACAACTACCGAACCCTGTGTCTTACTCCTCAATTTTACATTGTATTGTGAAGGACAGAATAATTACGGGCAACTTGGCCTTGGCTCTACATCAAGTTCTTCTGGATATGTTTCATTAAACACACATCCTGCGGTCATTGATTCTGGAAATGATCATTCTTGTGCCATATTAGTTGATGCAAGTCTCTGGTGCTGGGGGCGCAACAATCACGGGCAGATTGGCGATGGTTCAACAACCAATCAAGTATCCCCAGTCCAGATAGATTTAGGCACCGGTGTTGATGCAGTAGCTGTCTCTGCTGGTAACGACCACACTTGTGCAATTACCGGTGCAGGCGATGTGATGTGTTGGGGATATAATATCCGCGGAGCACTTGGTGATGGAACCACTAGTGATTCCACATCTCCAGTATTGGCCGATCATTCAACCGGACAACGTGCTGTTGCTCTAGTTACTCCAGGTAGGTCTACTTGCGTTATATTCGAGAATGGTTCTGTTGGTTGTTGGGGTAACAAGTACACCGTATTCGCCGATCAAGGAGTGGTAACTGGAAATGTGCATATTGTAGATTTAGGTACAAGTGTAACTGCTACGATGATTGATGGAGTTGGACAACATACTTGTGCTGTTACAGATAACGGTTCCATGCAATGTTGGGGTGTCAATACTCATGGGCAATTAGGTGATGGAAATTGCTCCTCAACCATTAACTCAAATTGTAGTTCTGAGAATATGTTCCCCGGTGAAGGTGACTCAACCGTTTTTGTTAATCTTAGTTCAGGAATTACTGTAATAGCAGCCGCCACTGGCTCTGACTCAACTTGTGCTCTTCTCTCAGATGATTCTCTACACTGTTGGGGCAAACAAGAATCTGGGGAGTTTGATAACACAAGCGACCCCATGTTGAATCCACACGAAATGAACTTCATTGACGGTGCAAATGTTGCATATTCTGACCAAGATATAGACGGAGATGGGATTCGTAATATCTTCGACACACACCAGACAGGTGATAGCGACGGGGATGGAGTAATCGATACAAATGACGACTACCCTAACAATCCAGCTCTTTGGATTGATTGCCCCGCGGGTCAATATGGTCGTTTTGTTTGTATCGATGCAGATGCTGGTCATTACTCATTAACGGGTTCACTAATTCAAATGGCATGTACCGCAGGAACCTTCCAACCAAACTCCGGGCAATCAGAATGCCTTGATGCCTCTGCGGGGCATTTTTCCGATTCCGCTGCATCTACAAATCAAACAGCCTGCGCTTCTGGATACTATCAATCGAGCATAGGTCAGGCATCTTGTGTTGCTGCTAGTGCCGGTTCTTATGTCAATGCGAATAGAGGAGATGCAGGCGATAGTAACGTCACTTCAGTGCCACTTTCTGCAATGAGTGCTAATTACACAGGTGATCTCAATAGCAATACCGATACTACAGATGTATTCTCCTTTGATATGGATCGTGACACCTGGTTCTCTGCTAATCTCACATCACCAGTTAGCATGGATTATGATATCGACCTCCTAAATTCTACATTTGACATAGTAGATTTCAGTGCTACCTCTGAGGTCAATGAAGAAGTTTCAACTTCATCTGTAAACAATGAATCAGGAATGTACTACATTCGTATTACTTACATTAGTGGTTCAGGTTCAGGTGATTATTATCTTGTTATTAATCACCTTTCAACAACCGGTTCACAGAACCAGATTGGAAGTACTTCACTTCAAGTTGATGCTGAACTAGGAACCACCTCCACAGAGTGTGCTTCTGGCACTTGGCAGAATCAATCTGCTCAAACATCTTGCAACAATGCACAACCGGGGTATTATGTCTATGGAAATGGTGCTACTTCTCAGACCGCATGTTTAGCAGGATATTACCAACCTGCGAGTAGTTCTACAGGTTGCATAATCGCAACACCAGGATACTACGTACCTACATCTGCTGCTACTACGCAGACTGCCGCTTCATCAGGGTATTTCGTAAATAGTTCTGGTGCTTCTTCTCAACAACCTTGTTCGGCGGGAACCTACCAACCTTTGTCAGCACAAACAACATGTTTTGCAGCTAACGCTGGATATTTTGTCCCTAACCCAGGGTCCCCCGATCAAATACCCTGTAGTCCTGGTACATATCAGCCACTATCTGGGCAGTCCAGTTGTTTGGCAGCAGACCCTGGATATCATGTGCCTAACACTGCTTCTACAAATCAGACTGCCTGTTCAGTTGGAACATATCAACCATATACAAGCCAAGCAAATTGCCTTAATGCAGACCCCGGTCATTATGTCGATACTACAGCCGCCATTTCACAGAGAGACTGCCCAGTGGGAACCTATCAACCAGCATTTGGGCAGTCCTCCTGTATCGATGCACAGCCGGGTTATTACGTCAACTCAACTGCCTCATCCAACCAATTCCCTTGCCTTGCAGGAACTTATCAGCCCCTAGGGGCACAATCTGACTGCTTATCTGCTCAGGCTGGATTCTATGTAGACACTCAAGCCGCAACCTCTCAAACTCCATGTTCTGCTGGAACCTATAATCCATCGATGGGAGCCGATGAAGCTACTGATTGTATGCCGGCGGATTTAGGTCACTTTGTCCCTCTACCTGGTTCTGTTTCTCAAACACCATGTAATGTGGGAACTTATGCTGCGAGCACAGGTCAAACTTCGTGCGATGCAGCAGACATGGGGCACTATGTTCCTGATACAATGGCTACGTCGCAGATAGTTTGCGATGTAGGATATTGGCAAGATCAAATAGGTCAAACTAGTTGCAATATCGCAGACCCTGGTCATTACGTCGACTCTACTGCAGCCGTAGCACAAATCCAGTGTACTGTCGGTACATACAATCCCGACTCAGGTTCTAATGATTCTTCTGCATGTATTTATGCCGATGCTGGGTACTATGTTGACACCGCTGGTTCTAGCCAACAGAGTCCATGTAGTGCGGGCACATACCAGCCCTCATCAGGGAACTCAGCATGTATTGATGCTGATTTCGGCTATCACGTACCTAGTGAGGCCGCAACAGGCCAAATTGGATGCACGATGGGGTCCTACCAAGGTGAGAGAGCAGGAACCGAGTGCCATATTGCAGATGCTGGTTATTTTGTCGATACTCACTTTGCCTCTGCACAAATAGCCTGTTTAGCGGGAACCTACAATCCAAGCACAGGCTCAACATCAATCAATGATTGTCTAGATGCAAACCCTGGGCACTTTGTCGCAGACCCGGGATCCTCTCTTCAGGATGAATGTGTTTTCGGAACCTATCAGCCAAATGCAGCTTGGTCTTGGTGTCTTACAGCCGATAGTGGATATTATGTCGACACTATGGCTGCTATTGCCCAGATTGCTTGTACGATTGGCTCCTTTAATCCAGATACTGGTTCGGTTACATCTTCAGCATGCAAACAAGCTGACCCTGGTCACTATGTTGATTCAGAAGCCTCTTCCGCCCAAGTTCCTTGTGAACCGGGATATTATCAAAATCAGCGAGGCCAATCTGAGTGTAAATCAGCTAAAGCGGGGTACTATGTAGCCGTATCCGCCGCTACATCCGAAACGGCTGCTCCTCTCGATAACTACGTACCTGAAAACGCATCTACAGACTATACTCCATGCCCTGGTGGTACTATGACTATGGTAGAAGGTGTTAGTGATGTCAATGATTGCCACGTTGATACCGATGGAGATAGAACCCCTGATTTCCTTGATCAAGATGATGATAATGATGGAATTAATGACGGGCCTGATCTTTGTGACTTCGGTGTGATGAATTGGACTAGTACACGTTCCAATGACTGGGATGCTGATGGTTGTAGAGATTTAGATGAAGATGACGATGATGACAATGATGGCTTCCTCGACGGAAATGATGCATTTCCTCTCGATTCATCCGAGTGGCTTGACTCGGACGGAGATGGAATTGGAAACAATGCCGATACTGATGATGATGGTGACGGAATTCCCGATGCCGAGGAGT
>MPLU02236687.1_pt1 | contig 11447 bp, 8 predicted proteins | sample 1617381 | NCBI WGS metagenome assembly MPLU02 (sample SAMN05944801, study PRJNA350692) | marine metagenome | biome: marine; feature: ODZ; material: water; isolation source: 90 m water sample filtered on 0.2 um supor filter | place: Pacific Ocean | collected 2012-04-08 | depth 90m m | reverse complement strand
TGATCTGCAACTGTCCCAATGCCTGCAGTGAATCCCCTGCTTCTTCCGAGAGACGAAAATTTGCTGGATCGAAACAGATTTTCAGTTTTTCGCGAAGCGAGCCCAATTCCTCCCAGGTTCGTTGAACCACCCGGAACAGGTGATCCCAGGGCTGACGGCAGTTTTCCACCGAGAGAATACCCCCTGCCTGATCCATGGCCAGCGTCAGTTCGGTCAATTCACGAACAGTTATCGCCTCACAAGCACGGACCTGCTCCGACGAACTGACCAGGTCGACGAGTCGCAAGTGAGGGACACCACTGCCTGCGACTGCCACAGCAGCTTCCCGCCCCAGCCTTACACGATCAGCAGCTTCCGTGATCTCTCCGGACAGGAACGAGAGGCTCATCGCATAATCAAAGCAGCAACTGGGATACCGCTGGACCAGTCGCCCAAGTCGCTGCACATCAGGCAGGAAATCATCGACCGACTCGAAACCACCCAGTGCTGTTTGTCGCAACTCGATGGCTACCAATCCATAATCAACAGCCTGGTCCAGCAATTGCTCCAGGGGAACACCCTGATCCAACTCGTGTTTCCAGCAATTGGTAACGATTCCCAGTTGATTCATTATCCCACGATCCCCCTCTTTACCGTACCGGCGGCACATTGCCGTCAGTGTAATGGGAAGCTGACGGAGCGTCGAGTTCCCCTCCCCCATGCTTGGCCCCTTGACAACGATAGCTCCTGTACCGCATGGTGTCCATGAACACGTTTCCCCCAGAAGATCCGGTACAAACGCTGTCATGACACTCAACTCACTCCAGTCCGCCTTGTCGACTCCCGACCTTTCGTTGGAATTGGATGCAACCCAGTTGCGTGAGCTCGTCAATACGGTCCTGGATCACCTGGCGCCCCACATTGACCAGTTACCGGATCGTCCGGCGTGGGAAAGTCCCGACGACATTGCGGCCGAGGCAATCGCTGCTGCTCCACGACCGGAAGGCAGGAGCGAGTGGTCAACAACGCTGGACGAGCTTTTTTCTCAACGCCTTTCGCCAAGTTACAACCCGGCCAGTCCGGGATACCTGGGTTACATTCCCGGCGGTGGGTTGCTGCATGCTGCAATCGCTGACCTGATTGCGGACGTTCTCAATCGTTACACGACCGTGTGGGTTGCAGGTCCAGGACTGGTACAACTGGAAACCGACGTTATCCGTTGGTTTTCTGACCTGATGGGCCTGGGCCCCGACGCAGGTGGCTTCCTGACCACGGGAGGTTCGCTGGCCAACTGGTCTGCCGTTTTCACCGCCCGCTGTTGCCGGCTTCCCGAGGATTTCCTGAAAGGAACCATTTACACCTCCAGGCAATCTCACCATTCGATACTGCGAGCCGCCCACCTGGCGGGTTTCCCCGCCTCCCGCGTGCGCAGCATCGAGACCGACGACGATTGCCGAATGGACCTGGCACAACTGGAACAAGCGATCACCGAGGATCGCCGCAATGGACTCACCCCTTTCCTGCTGGTTGGCCAGGGCGGCAGCACCAACACGGGGGCTGTCGATCCACTGGAAACCCTGGCCGATATTGCCCAGCGAGAGCAACTCTGGTTTCACGTGGACGCTGCCTACGGCGGTTTCTTTCAACTGACGGAACGAGGTCGCCAACAACTGGCTGGTATCGCGCGAGCTGATTCCATCACGCTCGATCCTCACAAGGGGCTTTTTCTTCCCTACGGAACGGGCTGCCTACTGGTCCGCTCTCGCCAGACCCTACACGCTGCCCATGGCATGCATGCTGACTACCTGCCACCCATGCAGGAGGATGATGACCGTATTGACTATTGCCAGGTGAGCCCAGAACTCTCGCGCGATTTCCGCAGCCTACGAGTCTGGCTGCCGTTGAAAATCCATGGTTTTGAGACTTTCAAGAACTACCTCGATGAAAAACTGGACTTGGTACAGTGGACCGCTCAGCAACTGGAGAACATTCCGAGCCTGGAAATCATCACGCAGCCATCACTTTCTATCCTGACCTTTCGGCTGCAGCCCCCCGGAGTAACCGACCTGGCGATCAACGAACTAAACCAGCAACTCCTGACCGAGATCAACCGATCCGGCGAGGTGTTCCTGACAGCCACCGATTTGAACGGCTGTTTCACGATCCGAATCTGTGTCCTTTGCTTCCGTACGCACCTGGAGCGGCTGGAAGCCTGTGTGCAACGCATCCGTGATGCCTGCCAGGCACTCACGCCGGCAGCGTCCTGATCGCGGTATCAACCGAACAGTTTCTCTGGCAATTGGCTCTACAAAGCGGTAGGATATTGGTTTCATCCTCCTTGTTCACCTAACCTATTTTGAGGCCAGATCATGAGTTCCGAAGTTGCACCAGGCGATACCTCTCCAGCTCGCAAATGGTACCAGGCGGTAGGCCCCGGGCTGATTACAGCCTGCGTCGTTATCGGTCCAGGCAGCATCCTTTCCAGCTCCAAGGTCGGGGCAGGCCAGGGCTATGCGATGCTCTGGTTAATCGCCACGGCGTGCATCTTCATGATGGTTTTCATGACCCTGGGAGCCAAGCTGGGTGTGGTCCTGGAAAAATCACTCGGACAGGTAATCACGGAACTGGCTGGCAAAAAACTTGCCGTCGCCATTGGCCTGGGAGTCTTCGTCATTTCCACGGCCTACCAGTCCGGCAACAACCTGGGCGTCCAGAGTGCGTTCAAGGCGTTGGGAGCCCCGCACGGAGTTTCTATCGCATTGGTTGTGCTTTTCAATGCCCTCTCGATTTCCTTCCTTTACCTCTTCAAGGACCTTTACCAGGCGCTTGAGAAGGTGATGATGTGTTTCGTGGGCTTGATGCTAATTTGCTTTGCCGTCAACCTGGCAATCGTGCGACCCGATATCGGCGAACTCGTGTCAGGATTTGTACCGCAAGCGGGAGCCTTCGGTGACATCTCGGTGCTGGCCCTGGTGGGCACGACCTTCGTGATCTCTGCCGCTTACTTCCAGGCCTACCTCGCCCAACAAAAAGGCTGGAACGAAGCCGAGCTGCGAACCGGCCTAATCGACGCCCGCGTGGGAACCGTGATCATGTTCCTGATCACGCTGATGCTGATCTGTACTGCCGCCGCCGGATTACGCAATGAACCACTTAGCTCCGTGGGAGACGTTGCCGCTGGCCTCGAGCCAACTTTTGGGCAAGGTGCACGGCTCCTGTTTTGCCTGGGACTTTTCAGTGCTGCCTACTCTTCCTTCCTGGTCAATTCCATGATCGCCGGCTTCATCATGTCAGACGGCCTCGGTTGGGGCAGCAAGTCCACGGATGATGGCCCAAAACACGTCACCAGTTTCGTCTTACTTACCGGCATGTCAGTTGCCCTGGCTGTTATCTTCATGTTCGGTGGCAAGAATCCGGTTGAATTAATCATCGTGGCACAGGCGATCACGGTCATCTTTGCTCCGCTACTGGGAGCCGTGCTCCTCTGGCTCACCAATGACAAGCGAGTCATGGGAGACAAGACCAACGGTCCCGTCACCAACATCCTGGCAGGCGCGGGCCTGTTGCTCCTGATCGGAATGAGTGCCTACATCGTCACGGACAAGCTCCCCAAGCTCCTTTCCCCACCGGCCAAGGCTGAGGCCAAGGAAAATCCAGGGGCTTCCCAGGAACCTGCCAAGGCAGCGGGGGGTGCAAACCAAGTGACTGACGAAAAGAAATGAGTGCCAGCACCAACGAAACGCTACTCCAGCTGAGTCAGCAACTGCTGGATGCCATCGACACGGGGGACTGGGAAACCTACCAGCGGTTGTGTGATCCCTCGTTATCCGCTTTCGAACCCGAGGCACTCGGGTGCCTTGTGGAAGGGATGGATTTCCACGAAACCTACTTTGCCACTCGGCCGGTTGCTGGTTCACGCAGTTCCACCATGCAGAACCCGCATGTCCGCCTCACGGACCAGAGTGCCGTAGTCACCTATATCCGGCTAACCCAGGCCATTTCAGCCGAGGGAGAGCACTCCAGTCACGCCTATGAAGAGACTCGCATCTGGTATCAACTCGAAGGCGATTGGAAACATGTCCATTTCCACCGTTCGAAGGTAGGGCACCTGGCACTGGGATAACCGTGCCCCGTCTCACCATCGCCTGGATTCACGCTGCCAGCACCCGTCCTCCACAGACATTTAGCAGTTGCCCATTGATTCCGCTGGCACCCTCGGTTGCCAGGAAGACAGTCAAGGCGGCCACTTCATCCGGCACCAGGCGGCGTCCCAGCGGCGAGGCATTTTTTTCCAGTTCCTCAAACGCCATTCCCGTCCGCTGTTCATCATATTCCAGGCGTTTATTATTCATGGCTGTCCTGGTCACACCGGGACAGACCGCATTAGCCGTAATTCCATCCTGGACGACTTCCACGGCAGTCGATTTGGTCAATCCTGCCAGGGCATGCTTGCTGACGGTATAGGCAGCCCCATGCATCGCAGTCACCTTGGCATTGATCGAAGCGATATTGATGATCCGTCCCCATCCCTGCGCCATCATGCCCGGCAAGTAGAGCTTGGTCAGACGGTACGGGGCATTCACATTCAGTGCCATGGTCAGGTTCCAATAATCATCGTCAAAATTCACGAGCGGTCCTGGTGCATAGCTGCTCCCGATACCCGCGTTATTGACGAGGATATTGATTTCACCCCACGGTTCGGTCTCGGCAAACAGTTTTTCCGGAGCTTCCGGAGAGGCCAGGTCTGCCACGACACAGAGCGCCCGCCGGCCTTGCTGCTCCACCTCCGTCGCCACCTCGGTCAATTCGCTCTCGGTACGAGCCGTCAGAACCAGGTCCACGCCATCTCGTGCCAGCCCCAGGGCAATGGCACGGCCGATTCCTCGTCCTGCCCCGGTCACCAGTGCAATACGTTCTTTCACCACGAAATCTCCCATCAATGTAGTTAAGGATAGAAAGGGGACCCGGGTGGTTGTTGGTTGACAACCTGCCGGGATTGCACCAGAATCCTACGGAAAATAGTCCGCCCACGGAACCCAGTCCGTGAAAATCATAGTTAGCACTCTTTTTCACTCAAATACTTGTGTACCAGGAACAAACCGATGAAAACACTCGTTACCGGCGCTACGGGATTCGTGGGCCGTCGCCTGCTCGAGGAGCTCGACGATCCTGTAATTCTCAGCCGGCAACCGAACCAGGCGGAGAAGAACCTGGGCATACCGGCTTTCTCATGGAATCCCAACTCAGAAACACCTCCAGTAGAGGCTTTTGCTGGAGTTGATGCCGTCATTCACCTGGCCGGCGAATCGGTTGGTGAAGGTCGCTGGAGTGCTCGCAAGAAAGCACGGATCCTGGAGAGTCGTCAAGCCGGAACCCGTCACCTGGTCGATTCACTCGAGAAACTGGAGACCAAGCCCTCTGTGCTGGTCTCGGCCTCGGCCGTTGGTTACTACGGGGATCGAGCTGATGATCTCCTGGACGAGTCCGCTGAGCCGGGCGAGGGTTTTCTCGCAGAGGTCTGTAAGACCTGGGAGGCTGAAGCCTCTCGCGCCCGGGACCTTGGCATCCGTGTCATTACGGTACGCATCGGTATCGTGCTGGGGTCCGGTGGCGGTGCTCTCAAAAAAATGCTACTTCCGTTCAAGCTAGGTTTGGGTGGACGACTTGGCCATGGCAAACAATGGATGCCCTGGATTCACCTGCAAGACCTGGTCAGCATCCTTGCCATGGCGGCCCAGCATCCCTCGCTGGACGGGCCCATCAACGCTACGGCTCCCAATCCCGTCACCAATCGAGATTTCACCAAGAGCCTGGGCAAGGCGCTACACCGGCCCACGATCTTTCCCGTTCCGGGACCGATGCTGCGACTGGCCCTGGGAGAATTCGGTGGCATCCTGCTGCATTCCCAGCGAGTGATTCCAACGGCACTTGAGGCGATCGAGCATACCTTTCATTTCCCGGAGCTTGATCCGGCTCTAGAAAACATCCTGGCTGGCTAAACCATGTACGAATTAAAATGCAGCCAGGTGATTCCCCTCCCGCGCCACGAAGTCTTCGCGTTCTTCTCTGACATCCACAATCTCGAACGCATCACTCCCCCGTGGCTTCATTTCAAGATCCTGACGCCACAGCCCTGCGAACTCGCGTCAGGAAGCTTGATCGACTACCGACTGAAACTCTACGGCATCCCATTTCACTGGCAAACCTGTATCGACCAATTTGAACCTGACAACTACTTCGCAGACACCCAGCGACGCGGCCCCTATCGCCATTGGTACCACGAACACCATTTCAGTGACGTCCCCGAGGGAACCCTGATCGAAGACCATGTTCACTATCGTCTCTGGGGCGGGCCGTTGGCATGGCCTCTACACGGCCTCTTTATCAAGCGTTCTCTAAACAAGATCTTTACGTTTCGTAGAAGCATGATCGCATCCTTGCTAACCCCTGAGGCCTCCTCGCTCACGCCACAGGGGGATCACGAATGACTCGCCGCACCGCCGCCTGGAAAAAGCTGAACGAGCAGGTCATCCAGTGTGATCGCTGCCCACGGTTGCTGGAACACTGCCAGGATATTGCCGAGGTTCGGCGCCGCGCCTACCAGGATTTTCCCTACTGGGGTGGTCCTGTCCCCAATTTTGGGGATCCCGGGGCTCGACTGTTAATCATAGGTCTTGCCCCAGGTGCCCATGGAGCCAACCGTACCGGCCGCATGTTTACCGGTGATCGCAGCGGTGACTGGCTATACCGGGCCCTGCACAAGAGCGGCTTTGCATCACAACCGGAGTCAACCACGGTCGATGATGGCATGCGACTGAAAGGCTGCGCAATTACCAATGTCTGTCATTGTGCACCGCCCGGCAATCGTCCAACCGTGGAGGAGATCCAGCATTGCAGCTCATGGCTAACCGACCTCGTCGAGCTCTTGCCCGTGCATGTTTTCCTCGCCCTCGGACAGATTGGCTGGAAAGCAACGATCGATTACCTGGTCGCAGAACAGGCCTGGACCGGAAAGCGCCCCAAGTTTGGTCACGGTGCAACCGTGCAACTAGAAGATGGGCGTTGGCTTATTGGCAGCTATCACCCCAGCCAACAGAACACCTTTACCAAGCGACTCACCGAACCCATGTTCGATTCTGTCTTCCGAAAAATAAAGAAGTTGCTGGCAAAGCAGTCATCCCCTTAACGCAGTTCATTATTCCCAAAGGCTTCACCCCCGTTACGGGTAAACAACGCCTTCAGCACCCTGGGGTCAACACGATCAGCCAGGAACCGCACGGCCCCATCGGCGTGCAAAAGCAAGAATCCGTTACGGCGAAGCCCACGGATCCCCTTGGCCGGATCCTTGGCGTCGGGAACTAAATCATCCGGTTTCGTCCAAGTCACTGCCTTAACATCACTGGTTTCCACGACCATGGCAGTATTGGAAGTACCGTCAGTAATCTCACGGAAGCTTGTCCCCACGGGAACCTTTTTACCCCACATGGCTCGTGGCGGCAGTTTCATCACCGTTTGCCCGACACGAACCGCCTGGTAATTAGTTTTCCCAGGACTGTTGCGGCTGCCAGCGGCCTGGTAAACCGCTGGCATGCGAGCAATCAACTTCTTGTTGTGGGGACTGTCCCACGGTTCATCCAGTTTAAACTGGCGGTAAAGCGCCTGACCTCCAATAAACGGCAGGATATGCACTCGCCAACTCAGTAGTGGCTTCCCATTCTTGTCGGCACTATAAGCTGCTGGAAAGCCACTATAGCTATCATGAAAGTTGTGCATCGCCACGCCGATTTGCTTAAGATTATTCATACCAGCTACCCGGCGAGCCGACTCACGGGCTGCATTTACGGCCGGCAATAGCAATGCGATTGCCACCGGAGCTGAAATACTCAACGAATTGGAAGGGATTGTTTGTGAGGACCGTACTTCAACTCCATCCGGCACACGATGGATGGAGGTAAGACTCGGCTGCACATGTTTCAACAAACGATCCAGGGATGGCAGAGAAACCATATTGATATCCATCCCATCCTCCTGCAATTGAACCAGGAACTGGCGTGCTCCAACCTGGATCATCGGATAGGCCGTACGTAGCAGGTCCCCGGTATCAACGTACTGGACAAACTGGGGGCCTTGCTGCTCCTTGCACAATTGTTGCAATCGCGAGTTGCTCGAAAGACTCGATTTCTGCGTATTGACCGCTGCACGTCTGAGGTGCGCCTTGATTGCTTGCGGATAGAGGCTGACTAATAATTGTTTTTTCGTGATCGCAGCACTAACGGAGGTTAGGTTACTTGTCCAGGTCATGATTTCCTGTCCGCGAAAGATCGAGCGGCTAAAACCCTGGAGATTTTGACGCGTTGCACTCGCCATCTTTTCCTCGATCTGCTGCACCATCCGGGACTGGAGCTTCGACATTTTCACGTGGTCAGTAACATCCACGGCTAATAACCAGCCCGTAAGCCAGCCACCGGTATCCGGCGCCGTATAAACCTGCCATCGCTTACCGAGTGCCGCCAGGAACTCTTCGCCTAGCTGTACACCAACCGTTTTTTCCAACGCAGCCAGGTCCTGCTGAAATCGCTGGTAATCCCGCTCCGAAGTCATCTTTAAGAGTAAAAGAATATCTTCAAACACTTTCTTTCCATCTGCCTGCAACGATACGGCAGCCAAGGTATCGGCGGGGAAATTCGCGAAGTCCGCCTCCGTGAGTTTCGGGGCTTCCAGCAGGCCAAAAACCCCCTGGAGTTTCCCATCAAACGTTATTGCCGCATGACTGACAAATAATCTCTCATCAAAGCCCGTGACGCTGTGATAGGCCTCCAGGTTCCCAACTCCAAGCTGATCCAGAAGCTCCTGGACACGCTCTCCAGGAATCATCACGGACAGCCGGCTACGAATTGCAGCCAGGTCCGCATACGCAATTGTTGAACGACGCTTGATCGACCAACGCGTCATCGTCCGGGTCAACCATTTGGGCGCAGGCGTTTTTAATCGAGCCAACATTCCCTCCATGGCCTGAGCGCCAACTGCCACCATGAGTTTCTCGTCAACTATTCCCCAGGTGATCTGCGGAACACCTCCACCGAGCTCGAGCACACGAAACTTCTTGCCAGCAACTTTAACTTCGGCAGCAGGTCGCTGAAGGACCGTTCCTGCAAATTGCGAGAGCAGTTCATTGAGCCGAAGGCCCTCTTTGCCCGCTGACAAGATAATCCCGCCATCTACTGCGACTCCTGTGTCAACCAGTTTCGCTTCGGACACGTAAATGGTACCTGGCCCCGCCAGGATGGTTTCCGCCAGCAACGGCACCAGCTCCCTGATCACTTTTGCTTCAGCTGTCTGGTTATCGCCTGCCAGGTCGGTCATGCTTTGACGCAAGACCCCCAGTACCTGCGTCCCGAACTGCTGAACCTCTTCCTCTGCCAATAGCCGCTCTGCGTTATTAACGCTCTTGGCAGACGCCTCTGCCCTACCTGACCAGTGGATAAAATAGAGACATTCTTCCGGCGCAACCTGGAGCATGGCTGGCTGTTCGGGAGTCGGTGGTGTGCCTAGTGGGACTCCAATCCCAGCGCCACCCGCCAGCATGACAAGCCCGCTCAGAACAATCGTCAGCGGAGCCGATACAAATGCCATCTCGTTCTTCCTTTATTGCGACAAACCCCAATTAACTAACCGCTCTGCCTACGAATTCCTAGCGAGGAATCACTTCACTCTCTCTTCGGTCTCGACCTCCGTACCAATACCGTCAAGTTGACGATACACGGCCTTCCGCTGCAACGAAAAGAACATCATGGCCTGGCCCCATACCATAAGCGGACCAACACCGGGCAGACGCTTGCTTGACTCCGTATACAGCCCGTCTTCCTGTAGGTACCAGGCATTCACGGATGGTCCCAGGTGCTGCTGAATTAATCCGGCCGTGGGAAAGACCGCGGGATTAATATTCACACCCTGCCGTTGAAACTGGGCACACAAGGCATTGAAACTCAACTGCGACAGCGGATAAAGCCACTTGGCTAATTCCCGGTCATCCGTGTACTGCAGGAGCTTGGGAGTTCGTTCCGGTTTAAACAGCCTGGCCACTTCGGGAACGTCCCCGAGACTCTTCTCACCTCCTGACGACTTCAGGTAGCTGCGCATTGCCTGGGGGAATAATGTCAGGATGAAGCGGTCCTTCTGCAAGCACCATGCTGGTGCCATAGGCATGTCGTCGTCCGGAATTACCAGGTAAAATACCTGATCCTGCCCCACCATCATTTTTTTCAAGGCCTCAGGTCCGCCATTTCTCCTCATGGTGGACTCATTTTCACGGTGAACCATCGCCTCAAAATGCCCGAGCACTTTCTGGGCCAGCGCCTGATCCCGAACACTCACAGTGAATACCCAGCCAGTTAGAAAGCCACCCTGGCCGGGTGTCGCATGCGCTGTCCAGAGATCTCCCAGGGCTGGAAACACATCCCTCCTGACATTAAGGCCAGGCAGTTCTTTTTCAAACTGCTCCAACGTTCGTGTAATATTCTGCGCTTCCCTCGGATCGAACTGCTGCAGCGTTTCCTGGAGTGACAGAATCGCCTTCCCCAGATCCACCCGTGCTGCCACGGCGATCGCTGCATTAGCTGGAATATGCTGAAGCGACGCGAGATCCAGCACCTTGTCCCCTGGAATTGCCAGCAAGCCTGTCTTCTTGCCGTTAATACCCAACACCCACTGCGTGACCAGTTCCGGCCCATCAAATCCAGAAACTGACGCCAGGTGAGTGCACTTTCCAACCCCGGTCGCTTCCAGCATGGTTGCTACGTTTTTACCTGCTGGCGTCACCAGTACAGCCTCAAGGGTTTTCTGGACATCCAGGTAGGCTAACAGCGAACGCCGCTTCACGGGCAACTGACGTTTCACCTGTTCCAGCCAACCTGGAACCGGTGTCTTAAATCGTTCTATTTGATTCGCTATGGCCGACTTCCCGACTCCCACCAGCAGGTAGCCACGATGTAATCCCCACGTCAATAGTGGAATCCCTTCACCCAGCGACACTTGCTGAAAGACCGTTCCATCGACCTTAACCTTGGCTGGTGGAGACCGCACGATGGCCGTAAAAAACTGCTCGATCAAACGTATGAGCCGCGGGCCATTCAGCACCTGACCAGGCTGCTCGTCGCTTCCTGTTCGCAACATGATCCCAGCATCGACAGTCAAGCTACCAGGAAGAACTTTTAAATCTGCCAGGTAGACTACCCCGGCCCCCTTGCTCAATTGCCTCGCCGCTTCCGGGACCAGCGTCGCCAGCGACCTGGATTCCTCGGTTTTGTCACGAACTGCAAACCTGGCGAGCACTGACTCCAGCTCTTTCCAGAATACCGCACTGAGACCCCGGACCTCCTCGTCGGCCAGCAACTGCTCCAGGTGGTTCATGCTATCCGCCCTGGGATTCGCTGACGCTGCCCACGAAAGATAAACCAGGCAATTGTGTG
>MPLU02334006.1_pt1 | contig 11468 bp, 10 predicted proteins | sample 1617381 | NCBI WGS metagenome assembly MPLU02 (sample SAMN05944801, study PRJNA350692) | marine metagenome | biome: marine; feature: ODZ; material: water; isolation source: 90 m water sample filtered on 0.2 um supor filter | place: Pacific Ocean | collected 2012-04-08 | depth 90m m | reverse complement strand
CGCACTCCGCTTTTTAGCAGTGGATGCAGTTCAAAAAGCAAAATCAGGTCACCCCGGAATGCCGATGGGAATGGCTGATGTGGCAACAGTGTTGTTTACCCGTTTCTTAAATTTTAACGCAAGTGATCCTGCCTGGGCAGACCGTGACCGTTTTATCTTGTCCGCGGGACACGGTTCAATGCTGCTTTATGCTCTGCTTCACTTGACCGGTTATGAGGATTTCAGCCTCGAAGAACTAAAAAACTTCCGCCAACTTGGATCTAAAACTGCCGGACATCCGGAATATGGACATGGCGCCGGAATTGAAACCACCACCGGTCCGCTAGGACAGGGCATCGCAAATGCAGTCGGAATGGCGCTTGCTGAAAGAATGCTTGCAGATAGATTTGGCAGCGATCTAGTGGATCACAATACTTATGTGATTGCCGGTGATGGATGCTTGATGGAAGGAATAAGTCACGAAGCGGCCTCATTCGCCGGACGTTTAGGACTCGGGAAATTGATAGTTTTATTTGATGATAATGGAATTTCAATTGACGGATCAACCGATCTTGCGGTCAACGATGATCAACTGATGCGTTTTGGAGCATGTGGATGGGATGTTTCTTTCTGCGATGGACATGATCCTGATGCAATTGCCCAGGCCATTAACGGCGCTCACGAAACCCAAGACAAGCCTTCCCTGATTGCATGTAAAACAATGATCGGCTTCGGTTCACCAAATAAAGCAGGAACCGCGGCTTCACACGGGGCTCCGCTGGGTGATGATGAAATTGCGGCGACACGTGAAGCCCTGAACTGGCCGCATTCGTCTTTCGAAATTCCGGAAGCAGTCAGCAGTGCATGGCGCAGAGTCGGTACTATGAAAAGTGCAAAAATGGAAGCATGGCGTAAACGTCTTCATGATTCCGGAAGGAAAGCTGAATTTGAGCGTCTTATTTCCGGAACCCTGCCAAAAGATTGGCAGGCCTCTCTGCAGGATTTCAAGCGAAAACATTCTGCAGAAAAAACAAAAGTTGCTACTCGTAAAGCGAGTCAGGAAACACTGGATGTGTTGGCAGAAGTAATACCCGAATTGGCCGGCGGTTCTGCAGACTTAACCGGTTCTAATTTGACAAAGGCCAAATCGCAAAAACCTGTAACGCCGGGAGACTTTTCCGGAAGCTATATCCATTACGGCGTTCGTGAGCACGGCATGGCTGCGGCCATGAATGGGATTGCGCTGCATGGCGGATTTGTTCCTTATGGAGGGACATTTTTGATTTTTACCGATTACTGTCGTCCCGCGATACGTCTATCCGCTTTGATGCAGCAGCGTGTAATTTTTGTGATGACACACGACTCAATCGGACTTGGTGAAGACGGCCCTACACATCAGCCAGTAGAACACCTCGCCAGTTTGCGCGCGATTCCGAATTTAAATGTCTACAGACCATGTGATGTGGTTGAAACAGCGGAGTGCTGGGCTGCTTCACTGGAAACAAGTTCAACTCCTTCCGTACTTTCGCTTTCTCGACAGGGGTTGCCTTGTCTAAGAACGGAGCACACAGATGAAAATTTGAGTTCCAAAGGCGGATATGTTCTGGCAGAAGCCGAAGCAAAAAGGGATGTGACCTTAATTGCTTCCGGTTCGGAAGTCGAGATTGCCATGGAAGCCCGTGATCAATTGAAAGCAGAAGGTGTTTCCGCAGCAGTGGTATCAATGCCGTGTCTCGATAAATTTGAAGAACAGAGTCAGGACTACCGTGACCAGGTAACACAACCGGAAACACCGGTTGTAGTCGTTGAAGCTGCGATAGAGCAGAGCTGGGGTAAGTATCTTGGCAGAAATGGAAAATTTGTAGGCATGAGTAATTTCGGGGCTTCCGCTCCGGCTAATGAGCTTTACCAACATTTTGGCATAACAACTCAAAATGTCGTCAATGCAGCAAAAAAAATTATTTAAATTAACCGGCAAAATATCCGGAAGAATAAGTATCATTTTTACAGTTTTAAACTAACTCAGTTTTAAAACCAGAAACCAACAACCTTTAAACAGAGACCTGATTATGGCTTTAATATCTTTAAGACAACTACTTGATCATGCGGCTGAAAACAGCTACGGTGTTCCGGCTTTTAATGTAAACAACATGGAACAGATTCAGGCGATTATGCGTGCGGCAAAAGCTACTGATTCTCCGGTTATTTTACAGGCAAGCCGTGGTGCACGTTCTTATGCAGGAGATATTTTTCTACGTCATTTGTTTGATGCTGCTGTGGAAATGTATCCGGACATTCCAATTTGTATTCATCAGGATCATGGAAACAATTTTGATACATGTCTCTCAGCAATGGCTAACAAATTTACCAGTGTGATGATGGACGGTTCATTGGAGGAAGATGCTAAAACTCCTGCTTCTTATGAATACAATGTTGATATTAGCGCCAAAGTTGCGGAAGTTGCACATAAGATCGGTGTTTCAGTCGAAGGCGAGCTTGGCTGCCTCGGTTCACTGGAAACCGGTGAAGGTGAGAAAGAAGACGGTCACGGTTTTGAAGGCAAATTATCACAGGATCAATTATTGACAGATCCTGATCAAGCTACTGATTTTGTAAAGAAAACACAAGTTGACGCACTCGCTGTAGCGATTGGTACTTCACACGGCGCATACAAGTTCACCAGGAAGCCTGATGGAGAAATACTCGCGCTGAATGTTGTAAAGGCTATTAATAAAAGGCTTCCCGGACTACACATGGTCATGCACGGGTCAAGCTCTGTACCGCAGGAACTGCAGGACATTATCAATGCCAACGGTGGTGAAATGCCGCAAACATGGGGCACGCCTGTGGATGAAATTGTAGAGGGTATCAAACACGGAGTACGCAAAGTTAATATTGATACTGATTGCCGCATGGCGATTTCAGGTCAGGTACGGAAAATTTTACTCGAAAAGAAAGCAGAATTTGATCCACGTAAGTTTACCATTCCGGCTACCGCCGCCATGCAGGTGGTATGTGAGGAACGTTATGAATCATTCGGAACTGCGGGCAATGCGTCAAAGCTCAAGCCTCTTCCTTTGACAAAAATGGCACAACTCTATGATTCCGGAGAACTGGATCAAAAAATAAATTAATATTTATACTAAACTCTCTCATCTTTACTTATGAGGTAATATGTCTGAAAAAACTTATAGTGCTGGTGTCAAAGAATATCGTGATACCTATTGGATGCCGGAATACACACCAAAAGATACCGACATCCTGGCCTGTTTCAAAATCACTCCGCAACCAGGGGTTCCACGTGAAGAAGCCGCTGCTGCTGTGAGTGCCGAGTCATCAACAGGTACCTGGACCACGGTCTGGACGGATTTACTGACAGACCTTGATTATTACAAAGGTCGCGCCTATGCCATTGAGGATGTCCCTGGAGATGATGAAGCTTTCTATGCGTTTGTGGCTTATCCAATAGATTTATTTGAAGAAGGTTCTGTAGTTAACGTGTTCACATCCTTAGTCGGAAATGTTTTTGGCTTCAAAGCCATCCGTGCTTTACGTCTGGAGGATGTGCGTTTTCCAATTGCCTATGTGATGACATGTAACGGTCCGCCACAGGGAATTCAGGTAGAACGGGATATTATGAACAAATATGGTCGTCCTCTCCTGGGTTGTACGATTAAACCTAAGCTCGGACTATCGGCAAAGAACTATGGGCGTGCAGTCTATGAATGTTTACGGGGTGGTCTTGATTTCACCAAAGACGACGAAAATGTCAACTCACAGCCTTTTATGCGCTGGAGAAATCGATTTGATTTTGTGGTGGAAGCAACCCTCAAAGCTGAAGAAGAAACTGGTGAGCGGAAGGGACATTATCTCAACGTTACTGCTCCAACCCCGGAAGAGATGTACAAACGTGCGGAACATGCCAAAGACCTCGGCGCGCCGATTATTATGCATGACTACATTACAGGCGGTTTTTGTGCCAATACAGGGCTGGCGCAATGGTGCGCAAATAATGGAATGTTACTGCATATTCACCGTGCCATGCATGCTGTGATAGATCGTAATCCAAGTCACGGTATTCACTTCCGTGTACTCGCCAAAGCCCTGCGTTTATCAGGTGGAGATCATCTGCATACCGGTACAGTCGTCGGTAAACTTGAAGGAGACCGGGAAGCCACTTTGGGTTGGATTGATTTGTTACGAGACTCCTATATTAAAGAGGATCGTTCACGCGGAATCTTTTTTGATCAGGATTGGGGAGCCATGCCGGGAGTTTTTGCGGTAGCTTCAGGAGGGATACATGTCTGGCACATGCCGGCTTTGGTTTCAATTTTTGGAGATGATGCTGTTCTCCAGTTTGGCGGAGGAACATTAGGGCATCCGTGGGGTAATGCAGCAGGTGCCTCTGCAAACCGCGTGGCGCTGGAAGCCTGTGTTGAAGCACGTAACCAGGGACGTGATCTTGAGAAAGAGAGCAAGGATATTCTTACAAATGCCGCTAAGTCAAGTCCCGAACTTAAAACCGCAATGGAGACATGGAAGGAAATTAAATTTGAATTCGACACAGTGGACAAACTGGATGTGTCTCACAAATAACAATAAGATTATTCCTAACAAAGACGGAGTCTGGTTAGAAATAGCATAAAAATCTCAATCAAGGTAAAACTCATGAGTGAAGTACAAGATTACGCATCACGTCTGTCAGATCCTGCCAGTCGTAAATATGAAACTTTTTCATATCTGCCGGAAATGGCGGATGAAGGGATCCGCAAACAGGTGGAATATATCGTTTCCAAAGGTTGGAATCCCGCTATAGAACACACGGAACCGGAAAATGCCTTTGATCATTATTGGTACATGTGGAAGTTACCGATGTTCGGCGAGACTGATGTGGATCGTATTTTAGGCGAAGCAGAACAATGCCATAAGGCTAACCCCGGAAACCATGTGCGGCTCATAGGCTATGACAATTTTAAGCAGAGCCAGGGGGCCAACATGGTTATATACCGCGCTCACCTTTAAAATGATAAGAATGCAACGTAATTGAATGGACGACTCAAAGCAATATCTGGTTTCTGAAGAACCTTATTATCGCCAAATTGCAGATGAAGTGGAATTGTTTGAAGCCGCTTCAAAAGCACAGATGCCCATGATGCTCAAAGGCCCTACCGGCTGCGGAAAATCTCGATTCGTGGAGTACATGGCTTGGAAGCAAGGCCGCCCTCTGGTCACGGTTGCCTGTAATGAAGATATGACTGCATCTGATTTGGTGGGACGTTTTCTCCTTGATAAGGACGGAACACGCTGGCAGGACGGCCCGCTGACAAAAGCGGCACGCATCGGTGCGCTCTGCTATCTTGATGAAGTGGTGGAGGCACGGCAGGACACCACTGTGATCATACATCCTCTAACCGACCACCGCCGTGAATTACCCCTTGATAAAAAAGGCGAACTGGTTAAAGCCCATCCTGACTTTCATCTGGTGATCTCCTATAATCCAGGATATCAAAGCCTGATGAAAGACCTCAAGCAATCCACAAAACAGCGTTTCGGTGCTCTTGATTTTGATTATCCGGAATCCGCAGTAGAAGCTGAAATCGTCACACGCGAATCAGGCGTTGCTGCGGAGATCTCAGAAAAACTGGTACAGGTCGCTTTGCGTTCACGCAACCTGAAAGGACACGGCCTGGACGAGGGTATGTCCACACGCTTACTGGTCTACGCAGGACAGTTGATTAGCAAGGGCATTGAGCCAATTGCCGCCTGTCGTTTGACTTTGGTACGTCCGCTGACGGATGATCCGGACATGCGTGACACCCTTGATGCTGCAGTTCATACTTTCTTTGACTAATATCAAAAAACTGAGGGCAATGCATGAGCATCATCCTTGATGACTATCGGGAAAGTTTGGAACAGGCTGCTCCTGAGTTAAAAGGTACTCTGGATGCTACGTTCCAGGAAGCAAGTCGTTGCATGTCTCCTATTGGGCTTCAGGACTACCTTGATGGTGCCCGCGGATTAAGTGAACTTGGTCGCGGCGCGGATTTAGTGGTCAGCTATATTGAAAATGTACCTGCAGTGGCCAAGGAGTGCGGTGAGGGCATTATTCGGGAATGCGTCACTTCTGCGATGAAGTTGATTTCCATGACTTCCGGAGAGGTAATCGCCCTCTTATTTTCCAGCCTTCCTACTGCAGCAAGACGTCTGGGTGATCCGGAATTACTACGTGGTTACTTTATTCTAATCCATCGTTTAGCGGCAAAAGCTCCACGCGGTTTACGACCGATGCTGGGCTGTACAGATGAACTGCTTTCCAAACTTACCTTATCCGGGCTTCGACGTTGGGCAGATTTTGGTGCAGATGCATACCGGCGTGACCTTCCCGGGCAGGTCGCATATTTTGGTTTGAAGACCGAAGACAGTCTTGCTGTGCTGAAAAAAGAACGCGGCGGAACCCTGTTTATTGACAGTCAGCGCAAACTTAATTTCTACCTGCGTGCATTGTGGGCACGGGACTTCTTTTTGCGTCCCGCTGATACGAGTCATATTGGTTTCCGTCCATATATTGAGGCTCGTGTGCTTCACCTGCCTGATGCCGTTGATGGAATTTTGGTGAAAGGCACCGAGCTTTATCGGGCAATTGCAGCACATATGGCCGCTCATCTTGTCTATACAAGCGAACCGATTTCTGCTGAAAATTTATCTCCGGCACAAAGATTTTTCATTGGTTTTGTCGAGGATGCAAGGGTTGAGTATTGTGCGAAAAAAGTATTCCCGGGACTTGGGAAACTTTGGCGTTCACTGCATTCTCAACACGAAGAACACCCGGAACATGCCTCCATTCCGCTGCTGGAACGTTTGGCAGTAGCACTTTTGGACAGTTCATTCAAAGTGAACGATGTCGGTCTGGATGAGATTGCTGATAAATTCCACAACCAGATTGAGTCCAGCAAAAACGATTCTCAATTCGCGTGGCATCTGGGTCTGGAAATTTTCAATGTGCTGGCGTCACGCAAAGAGGTTCCCAGTTTGAGACTGTTGGAAAGCATCCGGATTCCATACCGTGATGATAACCGTTTTATCTGGGACTTTGACGAATTTGCCTGGCATGACGATGTGGAATATGTTCCCGCAAATCAGCGTCAAGTACGTAAAAGTGTCAGTCTGATGGATTTTGTCAACGAATTGGATGTTGAGAATGCTGGAGATGATGCGCAAGAAATCTGGACTTTGAACACGGAACTTTTTCCGTATGAGGACAAGGGGATCAGTTTTAACCAACTGGAAGGCAAGGAAGCTGTCAGTGAACCTTTTCATTATCCGGAATGGGATTATCAGGTACAGTTACACCGTCCGGACTGGGCCACCGTTTATGAACGCGGCTATCCAATGGGTGATCCGGAGGAAATTGAAGATATTTTGACTGAGCATAAGCCGATCACTTCGCGAATCAAACAGATTGTTGATCGCCTGCGTCCGGAAGGTATGATTCGTCAGCGTAAGTTGCAAGATGGTGACGAGATTGACATCAATGCAGCAGTGGAAGCCATTATCGATATCCGTATGGGCTATCAACCTGATACAAGAATCACCTTGAAGAATGTGCTCAACCACCGTGATCTGGCGATTCTGATTCTGCTTGATCTCTCAGAATCGACCAACGAAACGCTTGCTGGATTAGAGAAAACGGTACTGGAACTAACTCGGGAAGCGAGCGCTCTGGTTTCAACCGCCATCTCAGGCATAGGTGACACATTTGCAATTCACGGTTTTGCTTCAGATGGACGACACGACGTACGGTACTATCGTCTTAAACGTTTTGAGCAAGCATTTGACGATGAAGCAAAGGGACGGCTTGCCGGCATGCAGGGAGGTTTATCGACCCGTATGGGAGCGGCCATGCGTCATGCAGGGCATCATCTTTCACTTCGTGCTGAAAAAAGAAAAATGCTGCTGATAGTGACTGACGGATCACCTGCTGATATTGACGAACGTGATCCCCAACATTTACGTATGGATGCAAAAAAAGCGGCTGAGGAACTGCACACGCAGGGTATCATGTCTTATTGTCTTACACTTGATCCGAGCGCTGATCATTACGTGCAACGAATCTTCGGACAGAATCATTATACCGTCATTGACAATGTCCAGCGTCTGCCGGAAAAATTACCAGCGCTTTTTGCTTCGTTGACCAGCTAATAATAAAAATGTATGATTGTTATCACCAGAGACACAGAAACTATGTTTACTTTCCCTTTTGCTGGAGGATGCATATTTTCAGTGTTGCCCAACTAAAACATTTTATGAGATTTATATTTTGAACCAAATTAAAATTTCTCCTTCCATTCTATCTGCCGATTTTGCACGACTGGGTGAGCAGGTCAGTGAGGCCGAAGCGGCCGGAGTTGATTACATACATGTGGATGTCATGGACGGACATTTTGTCCCTAATATTACCATCGGTCCATTAATTGTGAAGGCTCTGCGCCCGGTAACTAAACTGCCGCTGGACGTACACTTGATGATTGAAAATCCGGAACGCTATCTTGAGGACTTTGCCAAAGCCGGAGCTGACATTATAACAGTCCACCAGGAGACATGTCCGCATCTTCACGGCACACTTCAGCAGATTCACAAATTAGGTGTCCGGTCTGGTGTGAGTATCAATCCCGCAACTCCGGTGAGTAGCGTAGAGGAAATTATCTCAGAGGTAGATCTTGTGCTTGTAATGTCAGTCAATCCAGGATTTGGCGGACAATCATATATTTCGTCCTGTACTGAAAAAATCCAAAAGTTGCGTTCAATGCTTGATATCTGCGGTTCTTCTGCTGATTTAGAAGTGGATGGCGGTGTTAATGTTAACACAGTTGATAAAGTAATTGCTGCAGGAGCAAATGCCTTTGTGGCAGGTTCAGCAGTTTTTAATGACAAGCAAAGTGTTGCGGAAAATGTACGGCTTTTGCGTGATAAGATAGCTTCTTGTTGAATCTCCATCGCTTTCATTTTTACCAGTTCTGAAAAAGCTGGAACCTTTCCGGAAAATCTGGGATATTCACCTGCAGTGAATGCCTCCTTGAGCAATGAATCGGTTACTCTTTTTCTTCCTGGATTTTCCATGTCAACTAACTCCTGTCTCAACATAGTCTTCGCAGACAAGAACTCACTGCTTCTCAGGGGTTTGACAGAGATGTTCAAGCAGGATGAACGTTTTGATGTAAGAGCGACTGCGACTGACGGTGATCTGTTTTTAAAGTTGCTCGACCGTGTTTCAATTGATGTGGGAATAATAGGCTGGAAAATGCCTTTTGCTGATGGTCGTCAAGTTCTCACCAAGCTCCGAGAACGCGAAAGCAAGTTACGTGTAGTTGTTTATAGCGGCGCTGATGTGGCAAGACAGGTTCGCTCATTGGGCGGTGCTGGTTTTTATTCAAAAGCAAAACCACCCGAAGGTTTAATTGATGTAATCACCCAGGTTGGGCAGGGAAACAGTATTTTTCCTTATGAGCAGCATGAAGCGAAAACGAATCTGCTTTCATCAAGATTAACATCAAGGGAACTGGAGATTTTAGAAATTTTATCTCAGGGACATTCCAACCGCGAAATTGCCAGCAAATTTGAAATTTCCACCAACACAGTCAAATTTCATCTTAAAAATCTTTATGAAAAAGTACGCGTAGAAAACCGCACACAGGCAGTAGCGTTTTTCAACAAATTTTTCAAAGAGGAAGGATGAATAAAATAATTATTATTGCTTTTAGTTTATTGACTGCCAGCGTAGTTTGCGCTGGAGAAGGTCTGCAGCCATATGTGTTGTTTGGGGACAGTGGAAAGATAATTGAGGAGACAAATCAATCACTTTCAGCTGCATTGACGGAAAGAGGTTTTGAAATGCTGGGACAGTACGCACCGTCAGAATCTCCGGAACGCAGTGTTATTGTTTTTTCACATCCTGAACTGTTAACAACTTTATCGGGATGACGTACCAGTGTAAAGTTGAATTTGAAGAAAAACTGGCCCAAATTGAAAGCCCTTTGTATTTGCTGAATTATGTAAAACAAAGGATGTTTGTCCTCATGATGCTCCTTTCAAGGCAGTATAAAGATTGCATCAGCCAGGTATTCACGTCTGTTGTTAATAAAACATTTAATACCTCGAATCTCTGTAAAATCAAACTTTAGGCTGAATTATGAAAGTGCCGCTTATATCTAACCTGGACTTCCATCAATTCTTGGAGCAGTGAGAATGGGAAAATAATCCCAGAGGAAAAAAAGAAAAGCAAGTATCCAAAGACTTCCGGAAAGCAAAATCCAAGTTCCATAATCTGAAACAAAAAATATAGGTGCTGCAACACGAAGAAGCCCGGAGACGTTTAGTAAAGCAAAAGCTATAATTGTCATCCGTGGGGATAGTAGCTGACGACCGGTATGTCCAAGCGATACGCGGGCCATCATGCCAAGAGTGACCATGCCGATTCCTCCGGCAGTGAAAGCATGTGTTGCCAGAACTGGAGGGATCATGCCATATTTTGACAGAGCGGTCAAAGCATATCCTACTACAATCCAACTATAACCAAGATGAAGAACCCAGAGTAGCGGAGTTTTCCAAACTCTGGTATCATGCCAGCCGACAAGCCGCAGCGTATGCAAAATTGTTGCTGAAACCGCCAAAAAACCCAGAATTTCCCGAGAAAGCTGGATTACTTCTCCAGCGATCAAAGCAATCGATAAACATACCGCCCCCCACTCCACGGGTATCCTGATTTTAGTTGCAGCTTTCGGAATAGCGCTTCTAGTGAAAAAAGGAATCACACGACCTCCCATCAAGACAATCATGAGGATGATAAGATTCATCATGAAAGTTATGCCGAAAGCTAAATCTGTGATGGAAAATCCCAATTGTCTCAAATGCACTTCTGCGTTGGCGAGAGTCATTAATCCCAGCACTACCAGAAATCCGTAGTTACGAACGTTTTTGAAACGTACAATTGGGATTCCGATTACTGCGAGTATAACAGGTAGAAATATCCAGTCTGAAAAAGCAATCAGCCAATCAGGAATGTATTGAGGAAAAAAAGGAAGGATTCTTCCGGAAAGCCATAAAACAACGAGCCCCGCCAGAGTTTTATTCTTTGGCATTGGATGGTTTGTCCAATTGCCTACTGCAGTCAGCAGGAAACCTGCTATTACAGCGACTCCATAGCCAAAAAGCATTTCGTGACTATGCCAGCTGGATGGATCATAATAATTAGGGAACGCTTCTCCCCAGCTGAAACTTATAATCCGCAAAAACATCATGAGGGAGGCTGAAAGTCCCGCCAATAAAAAAAATGGACGGAAACCAAGTCCAAGAAGAGCCATTCTATTCTCTACGCTCTCCAATCTTTTCTTCAGGACGGGTTACTTCACTGATTCGGACACCGTAGCGCTCATTGACCACGACTATTTCTCCACGTGCCATTAAGCGGTCACCCACGACAATACACATTGGTT
>MPLU02043501.1_pt1 | contig 11468 bp, 9 predicted proteins | sample 1617381 | NCBI WGS metagenome assembly MPLU02 (sample SAMN05944801, study PRJNA350692) | marine metagenome | biome: marine; feature: ODZ; material: water; isolation source: 90 m water sample filtered on 0.2 um supor filter | place: Pacific Ocean | collected 2012-04-08 | depth 90m m | reverse complement strand
TGGCTCCCTCCTTCGCGAGGTCTTTCAAGTCCTGCGCGTTCTCCCTCTGATCCTCGGCGGTTTGCTCGATCTTCTCGTTGGTCTTCCGCTTGGCCAAGGTGTCGTCGTCGGTCTTGGCCAACTCACGCGTGTCCTCGGCGATATCTTCCTCGGCGCGCGAAACCTCCTCGAGGTTCTCCAGGATTTCCTCCAGTTGTTGCCGAACCATCTCGGCGTGATCCTCAATGCCGAGGATGTGCAGCCGATACGGCATCGTGCGGCTTGGCTTGCGACCGGGCAGATGATCCGTCGCCCAGGCGGCAAGCTCGATGGTGGTGTCCCTGCCGATGCCAAGCACCGCCGGGCTAAAATGAAAACCCGCCTCAAACTCAGTCTCCTGCGTGCCGTTGGCCAAGACCGTGAGCGCGGCGGCGATTTGCGCCGGCAGCCCCTCCGCCTGGCCAAGCGCGCGCCACTCGATGCCGGCTTCCTTCACGCCGAAGTCATCGCGCACGGTGGCGTTGAGCTCGAGCACCTCGGTCTCTAGGATGGCCAGGTCGCGGCCCAGTGTGCCGAGGTCGGGACGCGGCGCAATGTCGTCGATCGTCTCGACGTTCAACTGCCACGCAGCCGCCCCGGCGAGGTCGTGTTTGTCGCGCCAAGTGAAGGCAAAATGCGACGTGCCGCCCACCTCATGCTCCGGGCTGGAAAAATTATAATTTTGAACCCTCATCAGCTCGGCCACCCCGTCAATCGTCACTTGCGCCTGGTTTAGCTCGCGAGAGACACGGCCCTTGAACGACACCTTACTACCGCGCAGCACCGGCAGGAAAGCCGCCTGCACCGTCTCGTTTTGCACCGGGTGCTGCAAGTACGCGGGCAACTCGATGCTGGCGTGCAGTTCGCGCATCGCCGGGCGTTGCACTGGGCGTATCTCGACCGGATGCCGGGCGTCGCCGACCTTCACCGTGAGGGCGCCGTCCTCGACCTTGCCGGAGACGGTGAAATTCACGTTGGTGCCGGCGATGTCGGCTCGTATCGGCTTGCTGTCGTTAAACCGTGCCGAGGCGGTGCCGGGTTTCCAAAACGAGCGGTACTCGACCGCGCCGTTGACGACGAACGACTCGCCCTTGGGCACGACCATCTTGCTGGGAAACCCGGTGAGCAGAACGAGCGTGTGCCTCGAAATGTCGGCCGCCGGCAGACCCCAGCGCTTAAACGTGTTCCAGCCAGCCTGCGGGACAACCACCCAGCCGACGACCGCCACCGCAACTAGACCTGCCGCGATGATCGCCCGCTGCCGCGCCGGCCGCGGGCTGACCGTTTGCTTGAAATCGAGCTTCAGCGCCTCACCGGCGACCTGGCTAATCGCCGCCTCGTAAAGCGCGGGGGAGAAAATGGCCGGGCGTTTTTCCTCGTCGGCTAACTCGACGATGCCGAGCAACCGATCGCCGAGTCGCCGATACCGCCATTGCACCAGCTTGGCCAAGGCGCGCGTGTCGCGTTTGTGGAACACCCATCGCGAGAGCCACCAAACCACCGAAGCGACCGTGATGCCAACACCAGCGGCGAGCAGGCTAAGCCGCAGCCAGCCCGGGCTGTCCCATAGGCGGTCGGAGAAAAAAAGAGCGAGATACGAACCGAACAACCCGGCTCCAGCGAGACACACCGCCATCGCCGTCTCGACAAACAACAGCCTACGCTCCACCACGACGAATTGTTGACGCAACTCATCCGGGAGATCTTTGCGGGAAAACTGTTCCTTGCGGCTCATGTCGACAAACAAAGCAAGCGGTGCGGCAGTCTAGTCATACACCGCCCCGACGCAATGCGGAATTTGCCTTCGAGAGTGATTAGACGTAGAGGCTAAGGGACGGATAGTGCGTCCTTCAGCCAAACTCGGAGTTTTTCACGGGCTGGGCTGGGGCGGAGAAGCCATGCGTCGTTGTGGTTGCGGAAACCGGTTTCGGCGAAAGTGATGTTTTCAGTACGGTTGGTGGATTCGATCCATTTTTTTGTCGCCTCAAGGTTGAGTTGAGCGCCGGTGATTTCGTGGCAGATGAATTGAGGGCGCTTGGCTAGCCGCTTAAGTCGGGCGAGGGCGGAATCGCGGTCGGAGGCAGGGTAAGGCCAAGTGCGGATACCATCGTAGTGACTGTATGGAATGAAGGCCCGCCATAGTTTGGCGGTTTCGTTATCGTACAGTCCAAGGTAGTTGCAGGCTATGGCACCGCGTGAAAATCCACACAGGATGACGCGGTCAGGGTCGCCTCCGTATTTTTTGCAAATCCACGGGACGGCTTTCTGGCAGTAATCCAACGTCGGCCGCGCGGTGCGATTTTTGGCGTCGCCCCACCAAGTGAGTGCAATGTCATCTCCCTTAGCGTTGAGGTAGGGCAGGCATACCCAAATGAAGCCGTGTCCGCTGGAGATTCCGTAACCCATCTTGCTGCCTTCAGGCCGGCCGGTGCTAATATCACCGTTGGCTCCATGGTGTTTGTTCCCGGCATATTCGATGAGCACCGGATAGCTTTTGCCTTGTACCCAATCAACCGGCAGATAGGTGACATGATAAACGCCAGTCTGCTCGTAGCCGGGGATAGCCTGCTTCACTCGCCTCCCGGCATCCGGTTGGCCGGTTTCCAGCCTAGGGATGGTGAGATCCAACTCGACCGAGCGGATATCGGGCACCTCCGCGCGAGCCAAGGACAGGGCAGCAACGAAGCCAAGCAGATTGAGCCTGGTTTTTTTCGAAAAAAACGTCACGATGGAAGCAGCGCTTGACCAAGCGTGCCCTTTGAGGAAGAAGCAGAAAAGCCTGCATTTGTAGCAAAATATCCGGTTGCAATCGAGGTGGGGTGTGATAGGTTCCCGCGCCCGCTTCCCTGCGGAGAGACTCCAAATCGTTTATTTTTTAAGAAAATGTCACAACATCCCAGCCTAAAAGTCGGTGGTGCCGCTGAAGCCAAGCGTACTGTACTCACCCGTTATGAGCGCGTGGAACTGCTGCGCAAACGCGGCGAACTCAAGGAGGACGACCGCATCATCGGCCTGAAAAAGACCAAGCCAGGGGAATAATCGCCCCCGGTTCCGTTGCCCTCCCGCGACTGACCGCACCGCATTTGCCTCCCCCGTGGTGATGGTTCGCCTGCAGAAATTTCTCTCCGAAGCCGGAGTGGCTTCCCGCCGTGAAGGCGAAAAGCTGATCCTGGCCGGCCGTGTCACCGTCGATGGCCAAGTCGTCCGGCTGCTTGGCACGAAGGTTGATCCCACCCGGGACGAAGTGTCGCTCGACGGCCGCCCGATCCAGGCCAGGGCCAAGCGGTTCGTCGCCCTCAACAAGCCCCCGAAGTTTCTCTGCACCCGCCGCGACACGCACGATCGCCGGACGGTGTTCGACCTGTTGCCGGCAGACTGGGGGCACCTCTTCACGATCGGCCGGCTCGACGCCGACAGCGAGGGGCTGATCCTGCTGACAAACGATGGCGAGTTTTGCCAGAAGGTGGCGCACCCGAGCCACGGCCTGCTCAAGACCTATCGCGTGACGCTGGCCAAGCGGCTCGAGCCGGAGACACTGAAGCAGCTCACCGTTGGCCTGCGCGACAAGGGGGATTTTCTGAAAGCTAGGAGCGCCCGACTACTCTCTGCCAACAACACCCGCAGCGAGGCGGAGCTCGTGCTGGCCGAGGGCAAAAACCGCGAGGTGCGCCGAATGTTTAAAGTGCTCGACCTCCGTGTGTTGCGCCTGCAACGGATGGCGGTCGGGCCGGTGAAGCTGGGCGAACTGCCGCCCGGCAAGTGGCGCATGCTCAGCCGCGCCGAGGTCGCGTCGTGCCTCAAGCCGCGCAGAAAATCGCCTCGACCCCCTCGGCGGAATTGACACCGGTGGGACGACGTTTCACACTCGTTCCCCATGAAACCACTTGGCCGTTTCCTCATCCCCGCGCTGACGTTGCTGGTTGCCGTTTCAGGCTTGAGCGCGAAGAACGTCGTCAACGAAGTTACCCCGCGCGTGATAGGCACCGTCTCGGCCGACCGAGTCAACGTCCGCGCCCGGGCCAGCCTGGCCGGCGAACGAGTGGCCCAGCTTCGCAAGGACGACCAAGTGACCGTTCACGCCAAAGTGACCGTCGCCCCGCCGCGCAATGGTGAGCCGGCCGACTGGCTCAAGATCGCCATGCCGGCGGCCGGCCGGACATGGGTGCACATGAGCTTCGTCAAAGAAGGCAAAGTGACCGCCAAAAAACTCAACGTCCGCGCCGGGGGCAGCGAGCGCTTCAGCATCATCGGCCACCTGGCCAAAGGCGATGCCGTGAAGGAAAAACGCACCGCCGGCGACTGGATTGAGATCGAGCATCCCGCCGGAGCCCATGCCTACGTCGCGGCCAAGTTCATCGAGCTTGGTCAGGCCACCGAGGAGGCCAAGCCGGAGAAAACCTCCGAGGCCAACCCGACTGAGGTGACCGAAACGGAAGAGCCAAAAGAAACTCCCGAGGCCAAGCCAGCCGCCGAGGAGGCGAAGGAGCCGGAGGAAGCGAAGGGCGAGCCGGAAGAGGTCGCCGACTTGAGCGGCCCGGAGCCGGAAGAATCGAATGAAACCACCGAGCCGGGAGACTTGCCGGAGCCGCCAGCACCGGAAGTCGTGGTGGTCAATGCCACCGAGTCCGGCGACGCGCAAAAGCCGCCGATGGGCAACCCGGAGGATGCCGAGGAAACCAAGCCGGAACCGGCCCCCGCCGTCACCAACACGAAATTGCCAGTGCCGCCGCCGCGCATCGTCACCCGCGAGGGCACGATCAAGCGGCGCTTCTTCCGCAGCCCGAAAGTCCCAAGCCGGTTCGAATTGCTCGACGACAACGGCCGCACCATCAACTATCTCTACTCATCCGACTCCGGGCCGCTCAAGTCGGCCAAGGGCGAGGACGGTGAGCCCATCACCTTCAACCACCTGATAGGCATGCTGCGCAACCGCAGGGTCGTTCTCACTGGCATCGAGGCTGTCGATCCGCGCTGGCCCTCGCTGCCTCTGCTCGACGTGCGCACGCTCAAGACGCTTCCCTGATGCTGACTGGTAACCTGATAGACGGCCGCGCGATCGCCCAGGAGGTTCACGCGGAAACCGAGTCCCGTGTTGCTACGCTCAAGTTAGCCGGTGTCGAACCGGGCCTTGTATTCATCCGCGTCGGGGAGGATCCGGCATCAAAGGTGTACGTCGGCATGAAGGAGCGCACCGCGACCAGGCTCGGCATCCGCTCCGATACGACTGTGCTGCCGGAGAACACACCGGAGACCGGGTTGCTTGAGTTGCTAGGCAAACTCAACGCCGACGCCAGCGTGCACGGCGTGCTCGTGCAGGCGCCACTGCCGCGCCACATCGACGAGACAAACGTATTCTCCGCCGTGTCGCCGGCCAAGGACGTCGACGGCTTTCATCCCCTAAATGCTGGAAAACTGATGCTCGGCGAGGGTGGCGGTTTTGTCCCGTGCACACCCGGCGGCGTGCACGAGTTGCTCATCCGCTCCGGCGTGACGATCGAGGGCGCGGAAGTGGTGATTCTCGGCCGGGGCAACATTGTCGGCAAACCAATGGCGGCGATCCTTTGCCAAAAGGCAAAGTACGCCAACGCCACCGTCACGCTCTGCCACTCGCGTAGCCGAGACGTGGCGGAGCATTGCCGCCAGGCGGATATCATCGTTGCTGCTATGGGCGTAGCCGGGTTCGTCAAGGCTAACATGGTCAAGCCGGGCGCAACAGTGATCGACGTCGGCGTTAATCGTGTCGATGATCCCGCCACCGAGAAGGGCTACCGACTTGTTGGCGACGTGGACTTCGCCGCCGTCCAGCCGGTTGCCGGAAAAATCACCCCGAACCCCGGCGGCGTCGGCCCGATGACAATCGCCATGCTCATGCGCAACACCGTCCGTGCCGCCGAACAGCAAACTGGCGAAGTTACCCGATAGATTTACAGACAGAATGCAAGCATCCCGAATACTTCCCGACCTACAATGCTCCGTGCTGTGCGAAGACGTGCGCCAGGAGGCCACCGGCAACTTCATTGCGCTGGGTATTATTGGCATGATCCGCGTGCCCAAGATGCCGATCGTCGCCGGCAAGCTGTGCGTGTTCACCCGCTGGGTCGCCGGCGTGGGTGAGTTCCACGAGAACATCCGGCTCATCGCGCCGGACAAGGAAACAGTCGTTTGCAAGTGCGAGACCAAGTTTGTCCTGCGCGACCCGGCCCATCACGCAACCAACATCGCAGTGTTCGCCGGCACCAAGTTTCAGATACCCGGCGTATACAACATCGAGGTGGTCGTGGATGATGTGATGAAGCTGCGCTACCCGATACCAGTGCTCGTCGTCGAACCACCGCCCGGCGCCAAAAAGCCGACCGAGGAAGACCCCGACGCGCCAAAGGAGAATATCTAGCCGCCCCGCTTGGCCAAGCGGGGTCATTCAGCATGATTTCAACGGAGCAAGCCAAGGAGTTGTTGAGCGCTGGATTCCCCGGTTGGGGGACGTTTACGCTCAACCCTATTAGCGGCGGCCTCACGAATCTAAATCTCCTCATCGAGACCGGGAGCGGCGAAAAGTTCGTGGCCCGGTTGCCAGGGAAAGACACCGACCTGTTCGGCATCAACCGACAAACCGAACACGCGATTTCACGCGTGGCCTGGGATATCGGCATCGCCCCTGAACCGGTGGCCTTCCTCGCCGAACACGAAATACTCGTCACCCGTTTCGTGGAGGGCGGCCCAATTGAAACGACCGACCCTACGACAATCCGCAGCGTAGCCAGGCTGCTCCACCGTCTGCACTCGGCGCCGGAGGTTCCCGGCACGTTTGATCTGCCGTCGGTAATCGAAGACTACATCTCAACCGCCAAGCGGTTCAACGTCACCCACCCAGGCCAACTCAGCGAGGCGCTGAAATTCTCCGGGGAAATTGTCAATGCGATCGAGCGTTGCCCGAGAGTTTCGGCTCCGTGCCACAACGACCTGATTGCGGCAAATTTTCTGCAAAGCAAAGATCGGCTATACCTCTTGGATTGGGAGTACGCCGGCATGGGCGACCCCTATGTCGACCTGGGAAATTGCGCGGTCAACTTCTGTATGGACGAAGCCGGTTGCCGTGCATTGATGGAGTCTTACCTCGGCCGGGAGCCAAGTCCGTCGGAAATGGCACAACTGCATCTGCTGCGGGTGCTCTCCGATTTGCGCGAAGCAATGTGGTCCTACGTGCAGGTGGGCATCTCGACTCTCGACGTGGATTTCCACGCCTACGGCATGAAGCACCTCGAGCGTTTTTTGGACAATGCCAAATCTGACAGCTTGAACACTTGGCTCGGTGCGGTCGGTGCCTAACCTATATCCTGCTTGTCGATATGAATCGCAATCTGCCGTTTCTTCAGTTCGGCAAAGACGACTTCCGGAGCGAACGCGAGCTCCGGAGCGACAACCCCCAAGCCAGAACCCTGGCCATCGAGAATCAACTGGGCGGCAATGGACATCGGGATTCCGACAGAGCGGGTGTAGGCGCGAAGGCCTTCCCAGTCGGCAACCGATCCATCCGAAGCCGGATGTGAAGTTGTCAGGGTGTAGCAAACCGGTTTGCCGTTCTCCGTCCCGGTGACCTCAACGTGCAGTGCATACCCGTACAGCTTGGTAGTGGTTCCTTGATCGGATTGCAGCAAATAACTCGCGATGGTATCCATCACGCCCACGTCGACTCCGCCGACACTCACCGTTTTGTTCTCGAGGAAACCCCAGTCATAAAGAGAGCGCAGCAGTTGCATGTTCGCCGGAGGCCACGTCCCACGCACTTCGACCAACCGAACTCCCTTCTCCTTGAATGATTCCGGGATTGTCTGGGTTTCAGCGTGGGGGATGATGTACTGCGTATGTGTCCCGAACGGCTCGGGCAGTGTTACCTCCAGCGGCCGCGCGAATGGCTCGACCTGCTTGAACTCGCCGTCCTCAAAAACGATTCGGCTTTCCAAGTCGGGCTCGTATTCTATACGGGTGGTCTCGGTGATCGCCGGCGAGAAGGCAAACGGCCGGAACGCCCCGTGGCTGATGCGAATGGTGTCAATCGACTCCAGCCGGTCGTGCGCGTAACGGGCCATCACGTTGGTGATGCCCGGTGTCATCCCGAATCCCGGCACGTAGGTTTTGCCTGCCTCCACAAACGCATCATGAAACGCGAACTCCGGCCCGGTTCCGTTTAGGTTCACGCCATGCACACCCGCCCTCGCGATGCACAGTGTTGACTCGTGGTTGATGGAGATGGGAGTGCCATCCATGACGAGATCGTAATCCCGCATCAAGTCAGCGGTCTGGTCGGTCTGGAAAACATCAGCTTGGACGAAGTCAACGCGGTCGTCGGCCAGCCAAGCAACCACCTCCCGTCCGCGGGCCTCATCCATATCGCCGATTGTAACCCGAGTCGGTTTGTCGGACTGCAAGAGATCGAGAACCGATTCGCGGCTAATTTTCCCAGCGGAACCTATACAAAATATTTTCATTAGAGAACAGTAATGTGACCGTTTTTGGTCGACCAGCCAAGTTTATCAGAGGGGAAGTAAGAGTGGCGAGCTTTAGCTGCTGACACAGGGAATTGCGCGGTCAGCCTCTGCACGGACGAAGCCGGTTGCCGAACATTGATCAAGTCGGAGCCAAGCGCTTGGTTGTGCTGTGCGTATTGGCTCGGTAGCGTCCCGGGCCTACGATGAAAAGATGGACTTGGTTTTTTTGTGGACTGATTATGGCAGGCGCAACCTTAGCTGAAGAAGCAACCCGACGACCGCCGATCCTCGACGACCCGTTCCTTTGGCTAGAGGAGGTCGAGGGCAAACGAGCACTCGAGTGGGTGGAGCAGCGCAACGGCGAAACTCTGGCCGAGCTTCAGGCCGACAAGCGCTACGAGCCGTTCCTCGCGCGGGCCGAGGCGTTACTCAACGCCACGGACCGCATCCCATACGGCTCGATTCGTGGCCGACATATTTACAATTTTTGGCGGGACGCCGAGCACGTCCGGGGCATCTTGCGCCGGACGACGCTGGAGTCATATCGCACGGCCAAGCCGGAGTGGGAAACCGTGCTCGACGTCGATGCTTTGGCCAAGGCCGAGAATGAAAACTGGGTTTACAAAAGCATCGCGTGGCTCGCTCCCAGCTACGAGCGCTGCCTCATCAAGCTCTCCCGGGGCGGGACAGATGCGTCGGTGCACCGCGAGTTCGACGCCTTAGCCAAGCGCTTCGTCGAGGACGGTTTTGTGTTGCCGGAGGCCAAGTCCGGCATCGCCTGGCTGGATCGCGACACGCTGTTCGTCGGCACAAACTGGAGCGAGGGCTCGCTGACCGAGTCCGGTTACCCACGGATCGCGAAGCGCTGGAAGCGCGGCACTCCCCTGGCCAAGGCCGAGACGGTGTTCGAAGGTCGCCGGGAGGACATCGGCATCTGGCCGCGCGTATTGGATTCCGGCGAGGCGACCCTGCCGATGATCGACCAGTCGCTGACGTTTTACACCGGCGCGTACCACCTCATCGGCGGCGACGGGAAACTCCAGCGACTCCCGTTGCCGGAGTCGGCCGACTTGGCCGGGTTTTACGCCGGGCGAATCCTGTTCACGCTGCGCGATCCGTGGGAAGTTGCCGGGCAGACATTTCCGCAGGGAGCGTTGCTGGCAATCGACGCGGCGGTGTTTCGAGCTACCGGCGAGTTGCCGCGCGTCGAGATGATTTACACACCGGACGACCGGACGAGCATCGAGGGTGTCACCGTTTCGCGCAGCGGCCTTTATGTGTCGCTATTGCAAAATGTGAAGGGCCGCATCCTGCGTTTCGGCGTGGACGCCAAGTCCGGCAAGTGGAATGCCGAGCCGCTGCCATTGCCGGATAACGGCACGGTTTCTCTCTCGGCGGCTAACCCTCATTCCGAAACGGTGTTGGTGAATTACGAAGACCACATCACGCCAGATCAGCTGAGCGAATACGACGCCGGGGCGAACGCGCTGACCCTGCTCAAGTCGCTGCCCCCACGTTTTCGGGCCGACGGGTTGCAGGTCAGCCAGCACACGGTTCGGAGCGCGGACGGCGAGGCGGTGCCGTACTTCGTGATTCATCGCAAGGGACTCAAACTCGACGGCTCGACGCCGACGATCCTTTACGGCTACGGCGGGTTCGAGATTTCGCTCAAGCCAAGCTACTCGGCGACCATCGGCAAACTCTGGCTCGAGCGCGGCGGCGCGTATGCCGTAGCGAACATCCGTGGCGGCGGCGAGTTCGGGCCGGGCTGGCACAAGGCCGCGCTCAAAACGAATCGCCAGCGCGCGTACGACGATTTCATCGCCGTGGCGGAGGACTTGGCCAAGCGCGGCATCACCTCGCCTAAGCGCCTGGGCATCTCCGGCGGCAGCAACGGCGGCCTGTTAGTCGGCGCCATTTTCACACAGCGCCCGGATCTGATGAACGCTGTAGTCTGCCGCGTGCCGTTGCTGGACATGATGCGCTACACCAAGCTGCTGGCCGGCGCGAGTTGGGCGGCCGAATACGGAGACCCCGAGGACTCAGCAATGCGCACAGCTATCCTCAAATATTCGCCGTACCAAAATATGTTCCCCGGGCGCAAATACCCGAAAGTGTTCATCGAGACCTCGACCAAGGACGACCGCGTGCACCCCGGCCACGCGCGAAAAATGGTCGCCCGAATGCGCGAACAAGGCCACCCGGTTTTGTATTTTGAAAACACCGAGGGCGGCCACGCCGCCGGTGCCAACCTCAAGCAACACGCCCGCCGCTACGCCCTCGAGTACGTCTATTTCTCCCGCCAACTCGGCCTGAAGTAGCCGCCCGGCCAGGCGCTAAATGTGCAGCGACTCGCCCGTTGCGCCGTGCGCTGCCTCGCGCAGACCCTCCGACATCGTCGGGTGCGCGTGGATGGTGCGGGCCAAGGCCTCCGCGCTGCCGCCCAGCTCCATCAGCAACACCGCCTCGGCGATCAGCTCCGACGCATGGGCCGAGAGGATCTGCGCGCCGAGCACCCGGCCGCTCGCCTTGTCGGCGATGACCTTGGCCAAGCCGTCCGCATGCCCGCTGGCGACGGCCCGGCCGTTGGCTTGGAACGGAAAAATACCCACGGCAGTCTCGTGCCCATTCGCCTTGGCCCCGGCCTCGGTGAGGCCCACGGCGGCCACTTCCGGCGCGGTGTAAATGACCCACGGGATGGCGTCGTAATTCACGCTGCCCGGCTGCCCCGCCATGCGCTCGACGGCGGCGACGGCTTCCTGCTCGGCCTTGTGCGCGAGCATCGGCCCCGCCACCACGTCGCCGATGGCGTAAATGCCCGGGACGCTGGTTTGCCACTCGGCGTCGGTCTTAATGCAGCCGCGCTCGTCCAGTTCCACCCCGGCCTCGGCGGCACCGAGGCCTTCGGTGTTCGGCTTGCGGCCTACCGCGACGAGCACTTTCTCCGCTTCGAGCACGACTTTT
>MPLU02307279.1_pt1 | contig 11486 bp, 16 predicted proteins | sample 1617381 | NCBI WGS metagenome assembly MPLU02 (sample SAMN05944801, study PRJNA350692) | marine metagenome | biome: marine; feature: ODZ; material: water; isolation source: 90 m water sample filtered on 0.2 um supor filter | place: Pacific Ocean | collected 2012-04-08 | depth 90m m | reverse complement strand
CTACCTCACTAGTCATACATAACCTCATCTTTATATGTTAGATTATAATTTTTATTGTCCCACCAACTCAACTCATCGTTGGCCAGTGTTTTGAATCCTTTGTCCCTGTTTATGTATTTGTAATCTACTTTTTCAAGATCAAACTGTGCTAACCAAGAGAATATAGTTTTAATTTTAAATTCTTTACAAGAATAAACATCTAATTGTATAACACCATCTATCCAACTATGGAATGTAATTGAACTTGTATCTATAATAGCAACAGAACTCCAACCTTCATTGCCTTCTACATCTGACCAAGCCGTGTGTGGACCAGACAGTATTTTCATGTCAATGTTTTTGATTAAACTTTTTATTTCGTTGTTTAAAGTTTCTCTGTCTTTGAATAGAGGTGGTGAATTGACTTCTGCTCTTACTAACAGATGCTTATGAACTAGATTTGGATTCATATTAGTATTTCTTTTTCTTTGTATAAGACTTACTTTTTCCAGTAGGTTTAGATTTCTTCCAACCACCTGATGCTTTGTAAGCCTTTTGTTTTTTCTTATTTTTATATGGCATGGTTTATTTTCCTTTCCTTTTTAATTTTTTTGCCCACCATCCTACCCAATCCCTAAAAAGGCATTTCGCCTGGTTCGTAGATCGTTTAGACAACTTTTTAATTTGTTGTTCTAATTCGTAAATTCTAACTTTTAAGGATTTATATTTCTTGTGGTGGTTTGTTGTTCGCATTTAGAAGTTCCTGTTTTGCATTATCAATATCTACTTGGGTCATCTCTGGATGTAAATTTAACATTCTTTGATCTGTAAAACCTTGCATGATCATTTCTTGAATATGTGCTGATCTTGTTGCAGGTGTAGTAGTTGGATGTTGCATTTCAGACATCTTTTCTAAATCTTCTTCGTCTGTGGCAAGAATTTCTTTGATCTTTTGATCAAATATTCTTTTTATTTCTGGTGATGCATTTGCCGAATCTCTTTGAACTGCGGCCGCTTGTGTAAGAATCTGCATATCTAAACTTCTATCTCTGATATGGAACGAAGTTGGATATTTTATTTCTCCATCAAAAGCCTGACCTTGCCAAATTGCAAACATTCTAAATATTTGTTCTTCAGCCAATTCTAAATGCTGACCTTTTTCATTTAATTTAGAATCCATTAACAAGAACTCTGCTTGTAATGATGCGGCTGACATTGGTCTTGATTCAAAACTTCTTATAGCACCTAGGTGTGCCATTTTATCAATTGATTTTATTTTGCTTTCAATTGATTTTAATATTGATTCCAGGTTCTGTCCATTAGGCTGTAAAATATACGGCTTAAGGCCTGGATCGGTTTCATTAGGCATTGTTATAATTGCACCTGCTCCTGCCTGAGCATCTGTCTCTGGTGTTTTAACCAACGATGGTGCATTTGAAATTCTTATTAATTGTTCTATCTCTGATAGTTCATTGAATATTGCTTGTTGTTGATCTGCAACATCATTGATATCAGAAACTCCAATTCCTCTAATAGGTGATCTGTTAGCATATACCCATACAGCAGGTATTTTGCCAATTGGATTTGGTTTTGATTCTATAAATTGTATTGGGTCTTTGTTGTCTGGAGAATAACTTTCTAAAATAATTTGATCTTTGGTCCAAGTTCTTACATGATAAGTGGATGCTGTTTCGAATGTTTTTTGATCTTGTTCTAAAAATTTAACATATTCTAATTCATAATGTCCTGAAGGTAATCTTGTCCATCTCCAGTCTAAAACATTCTCAGCCGTGTATAAAGTCAAATAAGGTCTTATTTGGAGATCCAGTTCTTCCGCTTTAGTGCCTACTTGTGTTTCTGGTCTGTCTACTAACACAACACAATGTCCATACACTGAACTCATGATGTTGACATCTCTCATGAAAGATTTAAATGTTCTACCTTCCATATCACAGTCTTGGAAGAATTGTTCCATCTCTTGTTTGTTTTCTAAAGATCCTAAATCTCTTTTAGGTTCGTTTCTGTAAAGGAAAGAATTGTATATGTGAACTATTGATTTGCAATGATTATCTAATGGAGTTCTTGCTAATCTGTTTGCAAACTCTCCTTCGTTCTCATACACATAACGAGTAAGGTATCTACCCAATTTAAATTGAGCACCACCTAAGTATGATCTCATCAAATATTGCCAACGACCTATGTAATTTCTATATTCGTTGTGAACCGGTAGTCCTTGTGCATGATAGAAACTATTGTTTGAATTTGAATTTAATAAAAAATCATCTGCTGGCATTATCTAACTCCTACTGTAAATCTTTGCGGTGTTGTTGATGTAAAATCTCTTGTTATTGGATATAAAAATGAAATTAGATATCCTAGTGCATCGTTCATATGATCAAGTCCTTGTGTTTTGTCAGGCAAAGATGTTCCTTCTTTATAACATTGTTTTGCAAGTGTATTTAATAGATTTTTACACTTTGGGTGGATTACAATACCCCGTATACCTGCCGCTGAACATAATTTAGAATTTACAGAGTTTATTCTATCTCTGACTGCCATGTGTTTTCCAGGCACTCTGCATGAAAGACCCGCATTAGTTAAAATAGATAGATCTGTTTTGCCACCTGCTGAAGTCCGTCTCTGTCTTGATGCTGGATCAGGATAAACCATTATCTTTTTGTTTTTGTATCTGTTGTGTATTTCATTAACCATCTCCTGTGTGTTGGATCCCCATATCTGTATCTCATCAAATATATGCACAATACCATCTTTGATGTAAGACACAACAGCCGCCATAGGATCCAAGTTGAAGTCCATACCAATATGATATATTGTTTCTGTTTCAGGCACATCAAATTGTTTCACATTGTGTTGCATATCAAATCCGTAATAAATTACTCCAGAAAAAGTTTCGAAGGTCCCCTGGTATTCTTGCCTCCAAGATTTTAAATCGAGATCTCTTTTGGCCTGTTCTATTTCTTCAGGATCTACCCAACCACCTTGTTCTGTAGTGAATAACCAACTTCTCCATTCAGTCTCTTCTTTGTTCTGTCCTCTTTGATATAGATCATGGAACCAATTCATACCTTTGGGTGTGCCAAAGAAACATACTGATCCTTTTGTATCTGATATGGTAGGTCTTAACACACTCGTCCAAGCAGTCTCTGGTATGTCTGATGTTTCATCAAAACATATTAGATCTAAACCCACACCCCTTAATGAATCTGGATTGTCAGCACCCCTTAAACATATCCTTGATCCGTTCTTTAAGAATATTGTAAGTTCTGCTTCATTAATTTTTTTAATCCATCTAAGGTCTTGTAATATTTCTTTAATTTTTACCCAAGCAATTTGTTTTGCCTGTCTATAGGATGGTGCCACATACCAACAAACTTTACCAGGTATCCTTGCTGTATAACAAAGTTCTCTGATTGCTAGAGTTGTTTTGCCCACTCTCCGACCGGTCACTAATACACGGAATCTATGATTGTCGTATGCTACTTGTTTTTGTGGTTCTGATAATTTCATACTTTAATGTATTTAAAGCAATTCAGAAATGATAAATTATTCTTTTGATTCGTCCCATGGTAATGGAACCGTGTTCTCGTTGTCTTCTGGAGAATCTTTTTGATCTAGGTATTGTTTGCCCATCCATATAAGCATTCTTACATCACCCTGTAATGCTTTTTCCATTTGTGCTCTTCTTAAACTTTTTTTACCTTCTGATCTACCTTTGTTGATGATGCCTGAATATCTTTTTTCTAAAGTTGTGACTGATGTTCCAACTACTTCTGCAATCTCTTTGTATGTGCAATGAAGTGTCGCTAACTTAAAAATTAGGTCTCTGTCTAGTTTGTAGTGTTTAGGTGCGTCAGCCATTATAGATTTTTCTTTTCTATGATAATTCTAAATCTTCTGTTATCAGTGTCACCGTTGTTGGTTGTAATTTTACAATCCACTGTGTATTGATTACCCACAGTTCCGCCTTCCAATCTTATATTAACTTGCGAAGCAGATATTGAAACATCGGTAGATGCCGCTGTAGGATGTGCCAGAGGAGATGAATCACCGGTGATAGTTTCTATTGTGACCGTGGCAGAAGTAAGGTTGTCTCCTGCGTTTATATAATCACTCCAGTCGACACCGTAAACTAAATTGGCTTCGGGGTCTTTGCTTATTACCGCTCCATTTATCCCTGTTGTAAATCCTGTTAGGTTTGCCATTTTTAATTTCCTCTTACTCTTGGTATTTGTGTGTTGTCAATGAATTCAGGTCTTGGAATTTTATAAACTCTGTTTTCTTGCATCACTGATTCAACTCTTGTTTCTTGTTTTACACTATTTACACGAGTTTCCTGATTTAGTTCTATTAGTCGTGTTTCCGCTGTTAATTTATATAATCTATTTTCTTGTAATGCCTTGGCAAGATTCCATGGATCAGCAATAGAAATATATCTTGCTGTGGTTAATTGCGTGTTAAAGGCATCAATCGCACTAACAAGAGCCGCATTGGCATAGGTTGCATTTGTTACCTGTGTAAATTCAGCCGGAAGAAGTGCTGGTGCATTGAATATTGTAATTGCATTTGATGTAATTGAAAAAGTTCCACCTACTAATGAAACTAGAGCCGCTGGATCAAAACTAGCATTGACAACAGGAGTGAATGCTCCTGGTATTGCAGAAACTAATGCCGCATTACCGTATATTGCATTGCCTACTATTGTGAATGCTGGATTTGGATTTGCTGTCGATGACCAAGTTCCAAAAATACTTGTGGAAAAAGTTGCTGTTGGTGTTGCTGTCGATGACCAAGTTCCGTTTGTTGTTTGACTAAAAGTCGCTACTGGAATTGATGTTGAACTCCAAGTTCCGTATATGGATTTTGAAAATGTAACTTGAATTAATCCGCCTGGATCCCATTTGTCTGCAAACCAGTCGTCCCATGATCTTTCTGAATCACCAAAATCATCCCAACTGTAATCAATTTGACCTTCAAAGGCTTCTTTAACAGCCATTGGTTACCTCCGTTATGCTAGGCTAACAGTCAATGATCCTGATGCGATTGATAATGTGTCGCCGTTTAGTATTTCTTTAGGATTAGTTAATGCTCCATAATAGAGAACATTAGTGGCTGGATAACCAGAAGAACCATCACCAACATGATCTACAATAGCAACATAGTTCACAGTTGAACCACCTTCGCCTATGGCATTGCCATAGTTGGCAGTTGCTTGTGGAAATGTCACAGTGACATTTGATGCCGCTGATCCACCTGATGCCGCCGCAAAGTTGATTGATTGTCTGACATAACCAGCATTGTTAATTTCGTATGATCCCCAGTTGCCTGCACCTGAGTCGGCCATCGTGCCTGCTTCCAGAGCCGCTGATACATTTGAGGCTGTGCCCGCGAACAAGGCAATGTAAAGATTAGGTGGAGTGTAATTTCTTGCACCTTCACCCAGTGAATGATCAAGAATTTCATTTTCCATGTGGTTACTTGCACCCATTTGTTTTCTCCTTTGGTAATACCAAACATATGTTTGGTCTATTAATAGTTTTATTTATGGAATTATGAGAAAATTTTTGTAAATTTCAATTCAAATGATGGAGTTGAGAACGCCAACGGTGCAGAGAAACCACTTAATCCAAAAATCTCATAACTTACTGCTTCTTTGTTTGATGGATCGGCAAAAGTAACACTATCGAGTGTTATGGTCTCCCCATCATGACCTGAACCACTAAATGTAACTGCTCCACTGCCACTGGATCTTGTTCCAGCCAAAGAATATAATGAAGTGTTAAGTTCTGACGGAAAATCAAAACCACTGGTTCCTGTATTCTCTTTTCCTGCTCCACACCTTATTGATATGTTTACTGGACCGGCAGGATAACTTCCGTCTGATGTCCTTGTGATAATCATTTTGTAAGTGCCATCAACAATACCAACACCACGACCTGTGATGCCGGTGAATATGCTCATTTCATCTTTTACGATGCTCATTGATCCACCACCACCAACATAAGGAAATAATGGTGCAGACGGATTGGTTGCATTTGACAATCCTGGTAGAGTCAGTATCGATACTTTTTGCGTTTCATCTCCGCTGAATATTGATCTAGCAAAACCGATCGGCATTGTGTATCCTATGTTCCTGTTCTAAAGTTTTTTGCAATACTTCCTAAGAAGTTTACGCCATCATTGAATATTGTTACAACATCTATATCGCCTGAACCAGTTGATAGTGTTGGTGTTCCAACTGAGAATTTTACAGCACTTGAATCTGAGGATTCAAAAGTTGCTCCGTTATTACCACCCGAATCTTGTGTTATGATCAGTGTGACTGATCCGCCGGTGGGTAGATCTGTTATGACAAATCTAGCATCTGTATGTTCCAGTGTGCAAGAAAAGAAACTTGATAGTGTGCAATCCACATCAATGGTTAATGCTGAAGTTAATGCTGTTATGTTTTCTTGATAATTTTTATTGAATTCTACTTTTGTGTCTGCTTCAATATGATCATCTATAGTTAATCTCGTTGCCGCTACTTTAGTATTATCTGTTGCAGTTTGAAATACTATTTTTGCACCTTGGTTTGTAGAAGTATGTTGCTGTGATGCTTTTATATCTATTGATGCATGATTTCTTGTGTAAGTGGCTCCATCCCATGCACTTGCAAAGAAACGAAATAATGTATCATTATTTTGTAGATATTCATCTGTATCCCAATTATTATCATTTGATCTTGCCGCCCATAGAGTAGGATAACCATTTTCTGAATAAGTTTTTAAAACCAATGCAGGATATTCCCATGCACCTGCGGCTTCTACTTGAATTCCATTGTTGTATAACATTCCAATTGATGAAAGTGCTTCTGCTGAAAATGTTCCTGCGGCCTGATCAGTGATGATCATTCTGCCCACTGTATTAAAATTAATTGTTTCAGGAGATGAAACTTTACCTGTTCCTGATGCTTGTAAAATTAAATCATCATTGGATCTTGTAGATGTTATTTCATTGCCCTGTATTGATATAGGACCACTACTATTGAAATGATCTATCAATGCATTGACATTGTCAATGTTTTGTTTTATATCTGCTCTTGCTTGTTTGGGACTGTCACTGCCTGCGTCAACATGAGTAGTTCCTGCTTTTACTGTAGGATAAGCCATTGTATTACTCCTGTTCTATAAATGTTTTGCCAGATAGTCTTTCAACTTCTTTAATTAATGATTCCATATTGACTCTGAAAACTTTACCTGTATTAACATTTTTTGAATAGTATTCCCATTCACCTGATTGGTTGTGTGGTGATATTTTAGTTTCGTTACCTGCTTCGTCTCTTACATATACTTCTGATGTTGAACCATCGTCTTTGGCAAATATGTGTGCTGAGTCTGTGACATTGGATGGATTACTTGTGTTCTTTAATCTTATTGAACCTTCTACTGCCAAAGCCGCTGTGGTTGCCGCTTTAGGATTTCTAATAACCACATTGTCCGTCATTTCAAATTTTATAGTTGCACCTGATGTTGCACCTGTGTTGATGGTTCGCATATTGATTCCACCACCCCTGTTGTTTATATCATGTTGCTCTGATGCAAACATATCAACCTGTGCGTTGGCTGAATAATATCCTGTGCCATCTGTGTCACCGTTCCAACCTGCGGCAAAGAAATTGAATATAGTATCTCCTGCCTCTAGATATTCATTTACACCATGATTGTTGTCTCTTGATCTTGTTGACCAAAGTGAATTATATCCGTTTGTAGAAAAACTATTCAATGCTATTTGTGTATAATGCCAAGAACCAGCAGAATCAATTTGTAGTCCTGATGGATCTAACATACCAACTTTACCATCTGCGGATGTTTGGAAATGTCCGTCTGCTTGATCTGTTAAAATTATGTTACCACCACCTGTGGCAGTTGTTGCACCGTCACCTATTCCTACAATTGGTGCATTTGAAATAATGTTTCCTGTGCCTGATGTGTCTATGTGTAAATCTGCGTTTGAAGCCGCTGACGAAATATGATTGTCTGAAATCAATACACCGTCCAATGTCGATGCTCCAGTAACTCCTAATGTAGTTGAAACTGTTGCGGCACCTGTCACTGCAAGTGTGCTTCCATCAAAAGTTAAGTTTGCTTCACCTTGTAATGCGTTAGCACCTGTGACAGTTGTAATTGTGTTGTTTGTTGAACCTGTTAATACTGATTTTGTATCTGCGTATGCTTTAATTGATTGTTGAGTTGCAAGTTTAACTGCAGAGTTAGATCCCATTGCATCTTCGTCTGCGATACCTGTTACTGTTGCTCCACTACCTGCTACATTTAAGTTTTCTAAGACAACCTCACCTGATCCATTTGCATTTATTTCTAAATTAGCATTCGAGGCATTTGTTGAAATAGTATTGTCTGTTATAGTGACACCATCTAATGTTGATGCACCTGTCACTGCCAATGATGTTTGAACATGAAGTGATCCTGTGCCTGCAGGAGCAATTTCTAAATTTTCATTTGATCTTGCAGTCTTGATTGTGTTGTCTTCGATCAATATACCACCTGAGTCAACACCACCTAGTCCCACATGGAGTGAACTGGACATTGATATTGCGTTGGCTGTTAGGCTCATGTTGCCATTGGTTGCTGTCAAATTAAGGCCATAGCCGCTCTCTGTTGTTATTGAATTTGCACTACTGGGACCGTCCCTGATTATTAATTTTTCTATTATTACATTACCAGTCCCTGATGAATTGATTGTAAAGTCAGCATTTGAAGGTGAAGTGATGGATGATCCCGATGCTGTTAGGTCACCTAAACCTGAAGCGGATGCTGTTGAGTTGATTGTGACTGAACCATCTGAATTTGTTGCGGTGGTCACATTGGTGCCACCCTGTATGTAGAGATTATCTCCTGCACCTATGTTGATGGTTGAAGAGTCATCTGCTACTATACCAATAGTTTGATCTCTTAGATTGATTAGGTTAGAATCCATTTCTGCAAATGTTAATTCTGTGCCTTTGCCTAGATTGTCAGAAGTTACTGATGTTGTAACTTGTGATCTTGTTGTTAGTTTTGCTTTTGAAGCCACTGTTGTTCTCCTATGAAACTTTAAACATATTTATTGAATGATATCAACAATACCCATTTCTTCATTGCATATAACTTGATAATTCTTACCATTTTGGACACCTACGATCCTCCAACCATCTAAAGGTTCATGGACTGCTCTAAAACTGCTCTTATCTATGCCCTCGAGGTTACAATTTTCTAGTTTTGACAATCTATCTAATATTGTCTGTGGTTGTTCGGATATGTCTGTGGTTAATGCCACATGAAAACGATTGTATTGAGTTTTTTTAGTCATTATTGAAAAAGTGTTGAAAAGTTATTGTTGGTTGATTCTTTAGATGCATCACATTCTTCAAGATGAGTGATTTTGTCTGCATCAAAATATTCATCACCGGTTAACATATTTTTATACACAACACCTCTACCTTTTAGTATGTGTCCCATGTCCAATATCTTGCTGATGTTGTGCCATCCGGCTGATTTATAATTGTTCATAGATTGGTCAATGTATGAGTTGCCAGATTGTTCATTGTCTATGTTGTGAATACTGACTTGCAGTTGTCTATAAGTTGATCCTGGATTGCTCTTGCTGGGCATCTCTGGACCTATGCCTGTGAGATATACTGGTGCGTCTGTATAAAGCACAGAACCTTTATTTCGTTTCTTTTTCTTTTTCTTCATTGTTGTCTCCTGTTTGTATCATGGTTTGTGTTTGTGCTATTGCTATTAGTCTGTTGTATAATGTGCCTACTGGCAACATCTCTTCTGCCTTGAATGCTCCTCTTTGCGAGCAGGTCTGTATTATTGCCGCGAGTGTTCGTATCTCTTGGTCTGTTAATGGTGTCTTTGCTGTTGTGTTCATTATTTCTCCTCTTCGTTTTTAAGTTCTTCTAATAATTTTTTTAAATTATTTTCTTTTTTTCTTTCTGCTGGAGATAGATGTGCTCTCTCCTCTTGTTGTTTTACTATCAAATCAAGAATATCTCTTGCTCGTTTTTCTTGTTTTTTACTTTCTATCCACAGTCGAATGTTGAATAGGTTTAATAGTTCTTTTAAAATGTTCATATTGTTTCTCCTTATGGTTTGTTATTAAATCTATGAGAAAATGGCAATCCTAGTTTTCTTTTTATAGAATGCATTCTACTTTGATTCTCACTTCTGATTATTAGTTGTGTGTTATTAAAACTCCATGGTCCTGTAGGATCTATCCTTGCCATGATAGGTGATTTGGACGATATACCTGTTTCATGATAACGACCTGCCCATCTTTTTTCAAACTCATAGAAATCCAATGCCCATGTCTCTGAACGAAACTTTGCTTGTGCCTTGCTTCGCATAAAAGCCAAATGCAATCTTTTACGAGATGGATCTGGTCCATACTTCCATATGTGTGGTCTGGGTCCTCTCTGTCTGTTGGCATACATGGAGTTGGGCATCCTGGAACCTTCTTTGAGATGTTCTGGACGAACACAATGTCTATTTGAACAAGTGTGTGATATAGGTGTCCATGCATCATGTATTTGGCCTGTGTGTAGTTCATAGGCATAACGATGTGCCTTGATCACCAGTGGATGAGGTCTACCTTTGTAGTGTGTGCCATATCCATGTGTGTCAATGCCACCCTGCCACAACCAGCAGTCACCTGTCTTATCCACCTTGGCCCAGAATTCACGATTCCTGTCCTCTTGGGTTTTTTTAGGTCTGCCTGTCTTTGCCATCTTAATCTCCTTTTATTGTATTTGTTTCTTATATTTAGTATTATAACAAAAATGATTATAGAAAGTCAAGTGAAATGGCACAGAACAATACAATCCAGAATCTGTGCCGTGATTATTTAATTTGGTTGTTTTGAAATTTGAATTTTGGTGCATTAGGTGATGATATGAATCCGTGGTAAACATCATCACCTAATATGATAGCGAGACACATATCTAGTTTGGAGCATATCCCCGTCCTGTATTACAACAACGAAGAACGAAGACTGATATGCGTCTCTGTTTTATTATAGCATATTGTGAGTGTGTGTCAACTGGTTTTATCTGATGCCTTGTGCCTCTAATTTGGCAAACTCTTCAGACAATCGCTCCAGTTCTTCAGCGGTTGGTCCTGACATTCCTTCTCCTTGTGTGTAGTATTGGTAATCGTCCACCAACCAGTCACTGTAATCGTAGTTGACTTGGTGATGCTGGTCCAACACATAGATGGCATCGTGGATACGGAGCGGTGAATAGTCTATGAACTGACCCCTGGTCTTGTTCCAGTAGTGTTTGAGCACCAGTGCGTCTGCTGTGGACCTCAATGAATGGTTATCACAGGGTTGTATCATATAACCCTGTACCATATGGGTACCTGGTATGTCAATACAGGCCTGCCTAGCCACTCCCCAACACTGGCCCATTTTGGCCCCTTGATGAATCTGTGGTGCTGTGATCACAT
>MPLU02301929.1_pt1 | contig 11494 bp, 5 predicted proteins | sample 1617381 | NCBI WGS metagenome assembly MPLU02 (sample SAMN05944801, study PRJNA350692) | marine metagenome | biome: marine; feature: ODZ; material: water; isolation source: 90 m water sample filtered on 0.2 um supor filter | place: Pacific Ocean | collected 2012-04-08 | depth 90m m | reverse complement strand
TCCTTGGTGATCTTGTTCGGCCAACGCATGATGGTCGGCACGCGAATTCCTCCCTCGTAAATGCTTCCCTTGGAACCCAACAAGCCGCCATTGGCGTCCAGTTGTTCCTGGTTGCTGCCCCTCGGCCCGCCATTGTCCGATTGAAAAACGACCAGGGTGTTCTCCGCAACCGAATCGGATTTGTCCCCGTCTCCATTCGGATCATCCAAGGCATCGAGCAGGTTTCCGAAATGGGCGTCGATCCGGGTGACCATGGCGCACCACTGCTTGGACTGGGCGGCCAGTTGCTGAAAGTAGGGCTTGTCCTTGTAAGCCTGGTCCCAATCGGGGAGCTTCTGGATTTCCTTGAAGGGAGCATGTGGGATTTGTGCCGCGAATAAGCCGAAGAAGGGTTGACCCGTTTTGTTATAACGAATCGCCTGCTTGCGCACAAAATCCAAGGCGGCAAAGGCATAGACGTCGTCGCAGTAGGCGACCGTCGGGTAATTCGGATGATTCTGCGAGGCCGGATAATTTGGGTAGACCTTGTTGTTTTTATATTTGGCCATGCTGTTGGGCTTGAGCTCGAGTCCACCTTTCGCCCCATGTCTCGCCGGCGCGTTCCAGAGGGTCGGCTGAAAGAAGGTATGAGCCCGTACGTGATGCAACTCAGCCACCACGAATTGATAACCATGGGAAGTCGGCAAGGTTTGGAGGTTGTCGATCGTGGGATTCTTCTGGTCCTTGGAACCGCCATAGCCCCATTTGCCCCAGTAACCGGTCGCGTAACCGGCCTTTGCCAGGACGTCCCCCATGGTCAGGTCTTCGGCCCGCATGGCCTTCTTTGCATTGTTCGGATCGTTGCGATCAGCAAAGGTGTAGCCTTGATGAAAACCAGTCTGCTGGGAAGAGCGGGCGGGCGAACAGACCGTGCAACCGTATCCCCGCCGAAAATTCACCCCGACGTCCGCCAGGCGGTCCAGGTTCGGGGTCAGCACGTAGGGCTTGCCCTGGGCCTTGCGGTCGGCCTGGCCGTTGGGGCCAATCGATCCCCAACCCATGTCGTCGACGTAGAGGTAGAGGATGTTGGGACGCTCCGCAGCGAACGAGGTTTTAACGGCGAGAAAGAAAATAGCCAGCAGACAGATCAGGATGGCTTTTGTTTGTTTCATGGTAATTGTGTTTGGGTGGAACTGAGCATGAAAACAAACCGGCTGTCTTTCAACCGATAAAACCCATTTCCACTCAACCAAATAGCCAAGGCTATTGAATAGCCAGGGAAGAAAGAAGAATCACGGCCAGTTCCGCACTATTGTTATTGGCGTTCCGTTCACCATTGTTGGAATAGCCCACGTAGAGTTTGCCCTGATATTCAGTCGCATAAGGGTAGGACAGCGCCGCTCTCCGATGGGATTCACCGGGTCCTTCAGGAAATACAGCATGGCGGATCACAAACACCTTGAAGAATGTATTCTCTCCTTGTTTACCCACCGCAATGGTCAGTGGTGAACGGCGACCTCCACCATCTGCAGTCGTTGAACAAATCAGGTAACGTTGACCTGTACTGAGCACGCCTGAACAGGGCTTGGAGGTGGCCATGGGTAGATTACTCTCAGCAGACGGCGTCCAGGTCCGGCCATAATCTTTACTCATTGCAGCCAGCGCCAAAGGCGCTCCTCCATAACGTGCAATATTGGTGATTTGCGCTCCATCAACGATGATCGATGATTCTCCCCACATGCTTCTCACTCCAGCTCCACGAGGAATGACCAGCGTCTTCCATTTCTTAAGGTCATCCCCCGTACTGATCGCCACGGCGGCCGGATTACCTTTACCCACAACAAACCCGGGCATAATCCAGTTGCCATCAGCCATCTTCACCGGCTCCGTCATCGGCCAGAAGCCATCCTTTACCACCGTACCTTGCGGTTGCCACTGACCATTCTTTTCATCCAGCGTGTAGGCGCGGGTATGAACCCCTTTGCGCGTTCCATAAAAGGAACCCAGAAACGCCCAAAGAGTCTGCCCTCGCGAAAGAAAAACCCCATGACTCACGGCCAGATTATCATCCCCTACCCCCACATCAATCGTCTGAACCTTGGACCATGTCTTGCCTCCATCTTCACTGACGCAATACCGGCCTTCCTCAGTAAGCGTATTTTCACTTCCCTTGTTGTGTCCAAAAGAGGCATAGAGCTTCCCCTTGTGCCACGCCAATGCCACGCCATGGAGAAAGCCGTACCCATCCACCTTGCGTTCCCACTTCTTAATAACATGAAACTGAACCCCTTTGAGGACTTCAGCTTGCGATGTTTTGGGCAAATTCGAACCTCCCCAAAGAGGGAACCCTTCACTGCCTTGAGCCACGCGCGCAGGCAACTTGTGTGTGGCCGCCACCGGCCGGTATAGTCCAGTTATTTCCCTGGGCGACAAGGGCCGGTTATAAAACCATGCTTCATCCAAAGCTCCAAAAAGGTTTTGCCAAATGCGGCCATTATCATTGACCCCTCCCAGCGTGAATGGCGCGGCGGTTTGCGGCAGTGGCTTGGTCAGTTTACGAGTGCCCTCACGTTTACCATTCACCCATAACTCAGCCTCCTCCGGTTTAATCACTACCCCCACTTGAAACCAATGACCGAGCTTAACTGGGGTATCAGCCTTCACCGTCTGCCATCCGCCCTGATATAAGTAGAGGGTAAAACGGTTATCGCGATCAACCATCACACTCCATTCGCGGTGGTTCTTGGCGTAGACGTTCTTGGCCACAATCATCTGCTGACCGGCATTAAGGCGATAGGGATTCACCCACGTAAAAAAGGTAAACCCTTTCTCAACATGGGTGAGTTTCGCTGAATTCTTAAGCTCCAATACTGTTCCTCCATCCAGGGCCAATGACTTGCCCTTTACTCCGGATACCAACTGTACCCTGCCTCCCTTTGGCGTAAAATCGGCAGAGGTGGGCGCATCCAGTTTCCAGTGATGAGCGGGTTTGGCCCCCTGGAGGATTCCCGTGGCCAGGAGGAAAAAAGACAGAGCAGTGCCGTTAAAAAAAGTTGATAGCTTCACTGCCGGAAAGTGTCCCAACCGAACACCGTTTTAGTCAAACAATCATGGTACGTTTGAATGATTATTCGAGCGAATCATCATTCTGCAATCGGAACGCTTCGGCGGAAAAGCATTCTGTAAAACATATTCAGATCAGCCTTGCCGACGGTTCTATATTTAACGAACTCCACGAACTCGTCAGGGTTAGTGGTATTTATTTTCACACCCCACAAGGGACTCTTTGAAGTTGGTAACATTCCGTACCGGATATCCCCGATCACTTCATCCGCTTCGGGATGTTGACATAGATAACCATCAGATAATTGATCAAAACGGGACACGTCTTTTGCCTGCAGTGTGCCTTCCTTCAACAAAGGAAACGCTTCCTTGATTTTAAGGGCTTCTATTTCTCCCCCAGTATAAATCTTTGGAGGTAAACCGGGAAACACGTGAATGCCGTCCACATAATAGATCCCATCATGCAGGTAAACCGAGCGATGCAGGAAGATGTTTCCAATGCTCGGTTTAATAATGTGCTTGGTGGCATTATGATCCCGCTGACTTATTAGTTCAGCTTGAGCTATTTCAGCCACCCGATGTTGACTGAATGCAAAGAGAAGATAACTCAGGCAAAAAAGTGAAGCCGCTCGCGGAGCCCAAATGCGGCGGCGCCAAACACCCAATATTATCAGGATAAGAAGTGGCAGACTAAATAGCGGATCAATGATGGATACCAGGTTCCAGGAAACCCTATCCGAGGCAAACGGCCATAAAAGATGCGTCCCGTAACTGGTACAGGTATCCAGCAATCCATGAGTTCCATAACCCAGAAAGCAGGCTATCCACGTTTCACGAAAGGAGAAACGTCGGCGTGCCACAAACCAGATCAACAAGGCAACGATAGAGGCACCCACAGGAATGAAAGCCAGTGAATGGGAAAAGTGACGATGATAATCCAAGTTCAGAAGCGGGTCAGCCGAGGAACTAATTAGGGCATCCAGATCAGGAGCCAGACCGGCAATTGCTCCACATAACGCCGCGCGATGTTGAGCCTTTGATTCAGAAAAAGACTGGGCGAGGGCAGAACCTACCAATCCTTGAGTCAGTAAATCCATTGGTAACGAACCATCACCTCCTGCAAAAACAAAATCTGACGATCCTGAGCAAAGGCATACCTGAACTAAACCTCATTAAAGGTTTCGGTGCTACCGCCAAAACTTTTGGCTTCCACGCCCAGCTTGTGGAGCATGGTAAGATAAAGGTTAGAGAGCGGCAGCTCGGTGTAGCTCATCTCACCACGCCAGCCTGCATCAGTACTAATCCCTGCGGTAGACTGATGCTTGTCGTTGCCTTGACCGTACTTGAGGTATTGGCCGTGTTTGAAACCGATATTTCTCCCTCCCAGCAGGAGTAGCGGATAGTTGCGTGAGAGGTGAAAGGCACTTGAAGCCGAACCAAACAAGAGCGCGGTGTTATCAAGCATATTGCCCTCGCCACCCGGCTCAGGCGTTGCCTTGAGTCGACCAGCAAAGCGGCCAAGCTCCTCATTGATAAACCTACAGTAGATACCAAAATTCTTGTAGCCATCAGGCTTCTTGGTTTCATGCGATAAATAATGCGTTCCCTTGAACCCTACCGCGCGCGCGAGGTAATCACTGATACCCACACCGTTTTCCCGCCCGAGCTGATAGGTTACCGTACGCGTGGTGTCGGTCTTGAACGCGAGGTAAATCAGCTCATACATGGTGCGCAGAAAATTGCGCGGATCCTCGGGCGTTATATCGAGCTTGAGATGGTCCGTGTCCACGCGCGGCATGGGGATGTTCAACCAGCGCTTGGCTTTCTCGACCTTCACCTCGGTATCCCGCACGGACTGGAGGTAATCAGCGAGCGTTTTCTGATCGTGCCTGGATAGGGAACGATTGAGCGAACGTGCATCCTCCAACAGGTCATCGAGGGCGCTTTTACTCAAGGCAAGGCGGCGCGCAGCATCCGGACCGCTCTTTACGAAGAGCATGTCAAAGATGCGCTTGGGCTTGTGCTCAGCAGGAATGGGTCGACCCTGAGCATTGTAAGACAATGTGTGCGAACCGCGCGGCGAACCGGTACCGCCATCAGTAGACATTACCAAAGATGCATGCCGCGTGTGCTCACCAGCATGGACAGCAAACACCTGATCAAGTGAAATGCTGTTTTGATAAGAGTCATCCATTGCGCCTGTGTCGGCGCCTGTAAGAAACTGGTCGGCATTGCGGTGCCCATGAACATGCCGAACTGCCGGGTGCGACAAACCGGAAAAAACGGTCAATTCATCGCGCAAAGGTTCAAGCGTCTGCATGCACTTGGTGAGGGTGAAATCCTTACGCCCGCCGTGAGGAAACCAGCTCCAGTCTTTGAAAGAAGGATCCTTCTCCAACGGCATGGGTACACCATCAGGAAGGTAAAAGCAGGCTAGTCGCTTGCGTTGCACAGAATTACCCGCCGCCTGAGCCGTAGGGGCAAACGTTTCCAGCCATGGCAGCGCCAGCGCTACACCGGCACCCCGCAGAAATTTCCGACGATCAAGGGAGGATAAATTCATGTTCATCGCCTTCGCTCCTTCGCACTTAATTTAACTGAAATAAATCACTTTTCACAATCAGAAAGACAAGACCGGCCAAACCATCACCATCCTGACGCAGCGAAGTGGTGATGCGATCCACCTCAACGCGGTCACCAAAGGTCAAGGGCCGGCCCAACGCATAAGCAGCCATTTTGTGAGCAATCGCACGTGCAAACTGAGCCTGCCGATTGGCCAATAGATAATTTTTCAGACCTTTCATGCCGTGCAACTCATCCTTGTTGAATAAAACGCTGGTGGCATCAACCGGTTGATCACTGATTTTGTCACGCCACTGACCGAGTGCATCGAAGTTCTCAAACGCGATACCCCACGGATCGATCTTGGAGTGACAGGAAAGGCATGCCGGATCATTTCGGTGATCCTCCATACGCTGTTTAAGCGTGAGCTTTAGTATCTCAGGATCGGCCAAGTCAATCTCCGGCACTGCCGGTGGTGGGGGAGGAGGAGGATCGTTGAGCAGATTTTCCAGCAGCCAAATACCGCGCTTGAGAGGATGCGAATCCTTACCGTTTGAGTTCATTGCCAGTAAACCGGCCTGTGTGAGCAACCCTCCGCGCTTGATCTCCGTCATCAGCTTCACCTTGCGCAGTTGGTTGCCGAACACCTCCGGTAATCCGTAATGCCGGGCAAGCCGGTCATTCACCAGTACATAATCAGCGTGGAGAAATTCTATCACCGGCCGATTGTGCTGCAGCATATGGTTAAAAAGAGCCACTGGTTCCTGCTTCATCGCCTCCATCAATAGCGGATCAAGCTTGCCGTATGTCTTGGGGTCAATCTTTACATAATCCAACTGATCCATTCCCAACCATTGACGTGTGAAGTGCCGCGCAAACCGTTTCGCCTTTGGATCGGCCAACAGCCGCCGCGTTTGCTTTTTCAACTGCACCGGATCGCGCAGCTTTCCTTTGCTGGCGAGTGATAAAACCTCCTCATCGGGCGCACTATTCCACAGGAAAAACGACAAGCGACTGGCTAATTCGAAATCTGAAATACGCTGACCACCTTTTCTCTCCTTGCCAGCTCGAACAAGATACAAAAAATTTGGTGAGGATATCACAGAGGCAAGCACCTCCACCATCGCCTCCTGAAAATCTTCGCACTGCGCTCGCAGCTTGCCGTACAGTGCCAGTTTCTGATCCACCTCGGAGTCGCTCACTGACCTGCGCCAGGCACGGCTCATGAAACGCGTGAGCACTTCACGTGCGTAGGTTTTATCATCAACCCCCTTGTGCTCGTGGAAAATACGTGTGTGTGATTGAGGTGGCCATTCATCCAATACCGGAGCAATAATCTCCACGTAATCAATTACCAATGCAACCGGGGCACTGGAGGTATTGCGTAGATCCAGAAACTCCGCAGGGTTGGGCAATTGACCCAGCTTATGTGTTGCACGGAAGGCGTTGCGCGGAATTTCGGCAAGCGGCACGTCCCAATGATAAAAGCGCGGCTTGTCCGGCGGCGCATCGATGGTCAGGTCGGGGCTACCGACGTTTGCCGATATACGCGAATCATTACTTGGCTGATTACCGAAATATAAACGCACCGTTGGCAGGTGGTCGCCCTCACTTGAGGCACGCGCGGCTCGAATACGCACGCGCATGGTGCCTGAGTCCGGCAATCCGTTGCCTACATCAATAATGAATTTCTGATTGGCCGGTATAACAACAACATCCGATGAAACCGCAGGTATCTCCGGACGCTTGGCCGCAGGCTTCCACGCATACTTCGCACCACCATAACTCCAATGTGTCCTGAGGGCATGGCCAGTAACCAAATTCTTGAAGTGCGTGCTGCCCGGTTTTGGCCCGTACTTGTTAGCTATTATTTTCTTAGCTCTATCCAGCTTGATAACACCATTTTTAATCTGCTTGTTTTCCTTTTCCACAAAAGCCGCATAGGTAGCATCAACCTTGGCTGAGGCTGCTTTCATCGTTATACCGTAATAAACTGGCGCCGGACGCTCACCACGCACGGTGGCCAGTTCCAGTGCACGACGCGCCTGAGCGCGGTATTGAGCGAACTGTCCGGAAGTCATTTGCAATAATTCAGAGCTGTTCTTGAAGCCATCCTCAGAAGAAGTCTCTGGGGGGAGATCGCACGAGAAGTCGTGCGGCAACCCGAGCAAATCCTGCATCGTATACTTGTACTCATAGCGCGTCATGCGCCGAAATGAAGTGTGACCCTGCTCACTTCGCCGCATCTTTGACGCCAGCTGAATCTCGCCTGACAACCAATTGACAATCTGAGCCTTCTCCATATCAGCCAATTGCACCTTCGCATCCTCCGGCGGCATCTCACCATTGCTGGTTACATCAAACACTTCCAACCACCAACTCACATCCTTGCCCTTCAGAAGATCGGGGTCCAAAGTATCCACTCGAAACTTGGCCTTTTGCTTTTTAGGCCCATGACACTCCACGCACGCACGTTTCAGCACCGGCTCCACCTCCTTTCGAAACTGCTCAAGATTAGCCTGTGGCACCTCAGCCCAAGCCAGTCCTCCAAAGATCCCCCAACCCGCTACTATGAGAATGAACCTCATTATCGTCCGTCGATAATCGGACGAAAAAACCAATGAAGCGATTCGAATCTATTCCAATTCCTTAACACGAATCCGCCGGTACTCCATCTGACCCCGATCACCTTCCAAGCCAATAGGGCCACTGGCAGGCACCTTGAACTCTGCATTCAGCACTTCCCCATTACAGGTGCAGTAAGCCACTCCATCCTTAACAATCGCCACGATTTCATTCCACTCCTGCGGCTTGTATTTCTTAAGCTCCTTCCATGGCCCAGCCAGCACGTAATCCCGGCACTGGAGTTGTGGGCGGCGAATAAAGACGCCGCTATCGGCATTGGGCGTAGCGCGAAACTCAAGTTTCAAAATAAAGTTCTTGGGGAATTCACGCGTGGTCCAAAGCTGCTGAACCCGCCGGCCTTCAGGAGGGGTGGTCACCACTAGCCGGTCATTAATGGCAACATAGCGGCCATCATTACTGGCTTTCTCGCCATCAAAGGTGGCGAGCTTTTTCTGCGTCTTCTGATTACGAAAACCCCAGCCGGTTAAATCCCTGCCATTAAAAAGACTCACAAACCCCGGTTCCATTTTAAATTTATCGGGCCCAGTCTCCATAAACCCATGGGTGGCCAGCAAGGGCCGCAATGCCGCCGCCCATTTGTCATAACCGATCTGGTTGGGATGCAAGAGATCAGGAAACTCCGGCTTCTTGGCATCGCCCTTGGCATCAGCAAAGAGCATCCAGGTATCCAAAACAATGATTTGCGGGTCACCCTTCACCGCAGCAAAGTAAAGTTGATTGATCTTTTTAATCTGATCTGCTGGACGCCTTTTGGTGGCTGAACTGGGGAAGGTGTTGCAGAGGATAATTGGCATCTTGGCATTGTGCTTCTTAAGCGCGGCAATGATGAGCTTAAGGTTACCGGCAATAACCTCAGGCGTTGCCTTTTCCTCCAGGTCATTGGTGCCAATTAAAATCACCACACTCTTAGGGTTCAATGAAAGCACATCTTCCTTGAGACGAATCAGAACCCCGCGTGTCGTGTCGCCGCTAATTCCCCGATTAGCCACCTTGACACCCTTGAAGTGGCCGCGGAAATTATCGCCCCACCCCTGCGTAATCGAGTCACCCAGGAACACGAGCGCACCCTGATCCTGTTTAACCTGCTTGGCCCAACCCGTGCGTTTCTTTTCCCAGAGATTTTTGAACCACTGATAGCGACGAATGGGGCCTTCCCCAGGAAGACCTTTATCAGTCGCGGGGATGGCAAACTTGGAGGCACCCAGAAGATCGAGCGCGAAAACAAAAGACAACAAGAGGAAGATACGTTTGGTATTCATGGAATGCAGATATGGTCAGGGAAGTCTTCCCAGAGAGCAAGATTGGATTAACTTCCAAGACGATGAATTTGGATGCCGATTACGAGAGCAAAATATCTTATTTTCGGCCAAACTCAGGGTGTGCGATGATCGCGTGAATAGCGGCGCGAAGCGAATCATTCTGTTTGGCAGCTGATTTGAAGACCGCATCAATGTACGGGCGGTCAGCACGGGTGACTTCGCGGCCATGAGCGTAGCTGATCAGTTTCCCGATGATCCCCTTAAGGATGCGTTCCTTATCGGCCATCAGGGCGGCCTTGAGCGTGGGCAGGTCGCGCACCTCGCGGCCGTCAGGGAGTTTCATGGCCGACTCGATCGGGACCTTGGTGAATTTGATTTTTTTTGTGAACGTGGTTCCGTCCCGCTGGACAGGGAGCTCTTCAACGTGGCGATACTCAGGCCGCTTGCGACCAACCGGGTCATAAAATTCAAGGGCGAATCCCAAGGGATCGATCTTGGAATGGCAGCGGGCGCAGCTCTCGAGTTCCTGATGCTTTAGGATGGCTTCACGAATGGTGGTGGTGCCGCGGATATCCGGTTCTTTAATCACCACGTCGGCTGGTGGCTCAATGTTTTCATTGTAGAGATTCTTCAATATCCACGAGCCGCGGTGTATGGGTGAGGTAGCGAAGTCCGTTGAAGTGAGCTTGAGGAACCCGGCCTGCGCCACAAGTCCACCGCGCTCACTGCCCTTGGGCAGCTTCACCGGCACGAAGGCATCCCCCTTCACAGCCGGCAAACCGTAGAAGCGGGCCAGGCGGTCATTGGCCATAACGAAGTCCGAATCGATGAAGTGTTCCATGCTCAGGCTCTTCTCCAGTAGATGGCGAAAAAGCTCGCGGCCTTCGCGCCCCATGGAATCGACTGTCATGCGCCGCACGTTCTTGAATACGCGCACGTCCGGCCCGAAATCGTCCACCTTATCGCGCTGGAGCCACTGACGGGTGAAGTCATCAATAAAGCGGCCGGCCTTGGGGTCCTTCAACATCCGCTCCACCTGAGCCGATGGATTCTTGCCCAGAGCGCCGGACCTGGCCGCGTTCAGAAGTGAGGTGTCCGGGACGGAGTTCCACAGGAAAAAAGACAGGCGATGGGCCAGTTCCACGTCGGTTAATTCAGGTGACTCGGCCTTGTAAATAAAGTGCGGAGAGGTCAGTAGTGCAATCAGTACACTGCGGGCGATGGCAATCACTGATGCTCCAGCCTTTTTTCGGCGCGTGGCAATTTCTACAAATGCTTTGCGATCCTCCATCGTCAGCGGCCGCTGCGTGAGCAACAAGGCGAGGTGATCGACCAATTCACCCGGCTTCATGTCCGGCTTGGGCAGGATGACCTGCATGGCGTGGGTGGGCCATTTCTCAACCAACGGTCCGGTTACCTTCATATGGGAGAACCGCATGGCGGGACCGTTGTGTGGTTTCTTTGCAAGACTCCTACCTGGCACACGGGCGCTATCGAAGGTGAAGGCCAACTGGTCGCCCGCCTTGAGAGTGAGTTGGACCATAAAACCTTTCGAGTCATGAGGCATGGGGATTCGACGGATCACCTGAAAGTTGGTCGGATGACGCCCGTCCCCTAGATTGATCCCGATGACCTCGCCTTCGTTGGATTTTTCCGAATGCGCCTTCACTTCGAGCCGGTACACCCCGAAGGCGGGAATCACAAATTGATCATGGCTCTCTGGATCGATGGAGAAATGCAGATTACTGCGGTAGGGGCGAAAGCCCGTGAGAACATAATCGTCCCCATCGCGGTAATCCCCGCCGCCGCCAGTCGCAAAGTTTTTACTGCCGTGGAAGTGGCTCGCGTTGAAATCCCAATGCCGCGTCTCGGGCTTGTTATCAGGCAACAAGCGTTCGGTTACGAAGCGGGCAGTCTTGAGATAGGCCATCACCTGATGCGGTGACATGAGGTGGGACTCGCCAAACTTATCGAAGCCGTGCTCC
>MPLU02193497.1_pt1 | contig 11494 bp, 8 predicted proteins | sample 1617381 | NCBI WGS metagenome assembly MPLU02 (sample SAMN05944801, study PRJNA350692) | marine metagenome | biome: marine; feature: ODZ; material: water; isolation source: 90 m water sample filtered on 0.2 um supor filter | place: Pacific Ocean | collected 2012-04-08 | depth 90m m | reverse complement strand
ATTGCTCAGAAGGGGAGCAAGCCTGGACGTGATCATAATCCGCACGCTTACACCAATTGGATGGTTGGTGGTGGCATCAAGGGTGGCGTGAGCTATGGCGAGACGGACGAGATTGGTCATAAGGCTGCCGTGAACAAGGTCACTGTCAATGACCTGCATGCAACTATTCTGCATTTACTTGGCATGGATCACGAACGCCTAACCTACCGCTACAATGGACGAGACTTCCGCTTAACCGACGTGGCAGGCAGAGTTATTCGAGAGATTATTTCATAGTGCTTTTTTTATGACTCGAACGAGTTCTTTATTGGTATCCCCGGGTGTGGTGTCAATCGATTGCAACACATTGCAACAGTCGGATTGCGAAAATGTGCATTTATGAGACTGGAGACTGTGTTGAGTAAAATTCAACCATAGCCAATAAAAAAAGAAATATTTGGTGTGTTTTAATTACTGGCGTCCACGGTCTTTGACATTGTTAGTTTAGTTTCAAATCTTAGCAGAACAACCACTTCACGCTTCCTTCTCCCAAGCCCTTTGTTAACTTCCAGGCATGTTCTCGATGCTTCGATTGCCGCTTGCTTGCTTGGCTGTTGTCTTGCTGTTGGCCAAGGTTCACGCCGTTGAGGTGACGTTTGGCCAAGCGGTCTTCACCGTGCCGGACGGCTTCACGGTGGAGCGAGTCGCCGGGCCGCCGTTGGTTGACCGTCCGATTACGGCCTCGTTCGACGAGCAGGGGCGACTGTACGTCGCCGACTCTTCCGGCTCGAATGATCCGGTCCAAAAACAACTCGCGGAAAAGCCACACCGCATCGTACGGCTAGAGGATCGCGACGGCGACGGGCAGTTCGATCGCTCCGTCGTGTTCGCCGACAAGATGATGTTCCCCGAGGGCACGCTTTGGCACGACGATTCGCTTTACGTAGCCGCGCCCCCGAGCATTTGGCGGCTTACTGATACGGACGGAGATGGCGTGGCCGACGAGCGGGAGGAGTGGTTCGAGGGCAAGACGCTCACCGGCTGTGCCAACGATCTGCACGGGCCGTACCTTGGCCGCGACGGGTGGATTTACTGGTGCAAGGGCGCGTTTGCCGAGCAGCGCTATGCGGCGTTTCGCGGTGGGGAGAGTATCTCGAGTGCCGCGCATATTTTCCGCCGCCACCCATCTGGCGGCCCGCACGAGCCGGTGATGATTGGCGGCATGGACAACCCGGTGGACGTCGTTTTTTCGCCGAGCGGCGAGCGGTTTTTTACCACTACATTTTTTCAGTACCCCGCCGGTGGCCAGCGCGACGGCTTAGTGCACGCCGTTTACGGTGGAGTTTACGGCAAGCCGCACGGCGTGGTGAACAGTCACCCGCGCACTGGCGATCTGATGCCGGTGATGGCGCACCTCGGCCCGGCAGCGCCGTGCGGCCTGGAGATTTACGAGTCGGCCGTGTTCGGCGGCGACTTCACCAGTAACCTGTTTTCCTGTCAGTTCAACTTGAACCGCGTGCAGCGCCACGTGCTGACTCCCGAGGGCGCGACGTTCCGCTCGGAGAACTCCGATTTTCTCGCCTCGACCAACGCCGACTTTCACCCGACCGACGTGATCGAGGACGCCGATGGCAGTCTGCTCGTGCTCGACACCGGCGGTTGGTACAAGCTCTGTTGCCCAACGTCGCAGTTTTGGAGGCCGAACGTCTTGGGCTCGATTTATCGCGTGAAAAAGACCGGAGCCAAGCCGCCAAGCGACCCGCGCGGCACGAAGCTCGACTGGGCGACTCCAACGCCTGATGGCTTGGCCAAGCGGCTCGACGACAAGCGGCCGGCAGTGCGGCAGCGTGCCATCGCTGCCTTGGCCAAGCGCGGCGAAGCCGCCATCCCCGCTTTGGCCAAGCGACTGCGGCAGGGGCGAGAGCGGGCTCGGTTGAACGCCGTTTGGTCGCTGACTCGCATCCAAACCGCCAGCGCACGCGAAGCGATTCGCGGCGCGTTGCCCAACTCGTCGCCGGTCGTTCAGCAGGCGGCGGCGCACTCGGCCGGTCTGCACCGCGATGCAGGGGCGATCGATGGTTTGATTCATTTGCTGAAAAATGCCGTGCCGCCGGTGCGCCGCGCGGCCGCCGAGGCGCTGGGCCGGATCGGCTCGCCGCGCGCTGCCGCGCCACTGCTAGCGCTCGCTGACGAGCCGATGGATCGCGCGCTCGATCACTCGGTCACCTTTGCGCTCATCGAGATCGCGCAGCCGGATGCTGTGCCGTTGTCGCGCTTGGCCAAGCGGCCGGGGGCGCTGCGCGTGGCATTGATGTCGCTCGACCAAATGGAAGGCGACAATTTGTCGGCTGCCGAGGTGTTGCCCTCGCTTCAATCGAGGTCGGCTGCGCTACGCAAAACAGCGGAATGGATTTGCGATCGTCACGCGGAGTGGGGAGACGATCTCGCCACGCATTACGCCGCCACGCTTCGCCAGGTGAAGTCACCGGCGGACGTCCAGGCGCTCGCCGCGCGCTTGGCCAAACTGGCCACCGCACCGGCGATTCAAGCCGAGTTGGGCAAGGCCGTGGCCGATGTTTCGCAAGGCAAAGCCGCGAAACTGACTGCGCTCGCGGCGATGGCGTCCGCGCCTGTAAACCCCGCGCCCGATGCTTGGCTCGACGTGATCGACTCGACCGCCGCTCCGCTGCAACCAGCGGCCGTGCAAACGCTCGTGAGCCTGCGCTTGGCCAAGGCACAGCAGAAACGTGCTGCCGCAATGCTGCGCCGGCTCGGCAGCTCGCCGGCATTGCCGCATCGGCAGCGCACGCTGGCTTACAATGGGATTCCGAGCGGGTTGTTTGCACCGGACGAAGTGGAGTTCGGCTATCTGCTGAGCCAGCTCGACGCGGCCAAGCCGTTCACTCAACGCAGTAACGCAGCCAACGCGCTGGCTGGGGCCAAGCTGGCAGAGGGGCAGCTGGCTCGGCTCGCGAAACGATTCGGCAGCATCGCCTCGGCGGAGGCGACGGTTCTGCTGCCGGCATTCGGCCAAGGCCGCGCCGCGCCGATTGGCCAGGCGCTGTTGGCGGTGCTCGCGCAGGCGAACTGGTTACGAGGGCTGGACGACGTCGTGCTGCAAAAGGCCACAGCTGGTTACGGCAAAACTGTCAAAGGCGAGGCGGCGGATTTGCTGGCCAAGGCCAAGGCGACCTCGCCGGATCAAGCCAAGTTGCTGCGGGAGTTGGCCGACGGGTTGCCGGGCGGCGACGCGCTTCGAGGTAAGGCGGTGTTCCGTGGGCCGAAAGCCGGTTGCTCGACCTGCCACTCGATGGCGTATCACGGAGGCCAGTTCGGGCCGGATCTAACGCGGATTGGCCAGGTGCGAAAAAAGATGGATCTGCTCGAGGCGATCGTTTTCCCAAGCGCCAGTTTCGTCCGCAGCTACGAGACGATGCAAGTGAACACCGGCGACGGCGGCGTGCTGGCGGGGATCGTGAGTGATCAGGACGCGGGGCATGTCACACTGGCGCTTTCGCCCGAAAAAAGCGTGAGAGTGGAGCGCGGAAACATTCGGAAATTGGAGCCACTCCACGTGTCACTGATGCCGGCCGGGATGAATACCATTCTCACCCAACAGCAGCTCGCCGACCTCATCGCCTACCTAGAGGCAAGCCGGTGAAGCGGAGCGTGTTACAAATACAATTCAGTGGTTCCCCGAATGTTTTGTAATGCTTCGTCGCGCCGATTCCTCGAACAAAGTTCTTCTCAAGGAACGCGGGGATTTGTTCAAGCAGGTTGGCCTGCCGGAAGTGGCTGATCTCGACTACGCCGCCGCCAAGACCAAGGGTTGAGCTGAACAGGCGTGTGAATCGTTGTGAACGGCGGATGTTTATAATATACCCAACCTCCAGTGAGATCAACCTGAACCGTATCTGAATGACCAGTTTTCTTTCGGTGAAACGCAGTAGTTTATTGTCGCTTGGCCTGATATTTGCCTTGATTGGCCAAGTGACCGACGCACTCCCGCATTGAACCAAACGCAAACGGGCGGCAACATGCGGCTCGTTTTTTAATGCGAATCAGCGACTTCAGGATTCACTCCATCGCAATGGCCGATCCGCCGTTGCGAAGTAGCTACGGGCTGCACCAGCCGTACGCCCTGCGAAACGTCATCGAGTTGGTAAGCAACGACGGCGTCATCGGCATCGCCGAAACGTACGGCGGCGACCAGCCGGCCGGGGCACTCGAGGCGATTCGAGGGAAGGTCGTCGGGGCGTGTCCGTATCGGTTGACCGGCGACTTGTCGCCGATGGTCGAGGGCGGCGCCAGCGGATTTGAGCGCTCGCAAACCTACAACGTTCCCGGCGAAAACCCGCTGGACGCCGACGCCCGCACCTACTCCGCGATCGAGACGGCCTGCCTCGACTTGATCGGCAAAACCGTCGGCAAGCCGGTTTGTGATCTTATCGGTGGCCGCGTGCGCGACAAGGTGCCATTCTCCGCGTATCCGTTCTACAAGCATGCCGGTGGTGGCGGTGAGGGCGGCGATCTGCGCGACGACGAATACGGTGAGGCCCTCTCGCCGGAGTCGCTCGTCGAACAGGTTCAGCAACTGCGCGCCAAGTACGGCTTTGGATCCATCAAGTTTAAGGGCGGCGTGCTCGCGCCGGATGTCGAGATCGAAACGCTGCGCCAACTCCGCCAGGCGCTTGGCCAAGCCGTGCCGCTGAGGATCGATCCCAACTGTGCCTGGTCGGTCGAGACCTCCGTAAAGGTCGGTCGAGACTTGGCTGGGGAACTCTCCGGTGGCGGTTACCTTGAGGACCCGTGCGTCGGACTCGATGGCATGGCCGAGGTGCGCCGCCGCCTCATGGCCGATGGCATTGAGACGCCGCTCGCCAGCAACGTCGCCGTGACATCGTTCGGCGACATCCCGGAAGCCGTGAGCCGCGACGCCGTTCAAGTGGTGCTGTGCGATCACCATTACTGGGGTGGCATGCGGCGTGTGCAGCAACTTGCGCGTGTCTGCAAGACATTTGGCATCGGCCTGTCGATGCACTCGAACAGCCACCTCGGCGTTTCCCTCATGGCGATGGCGCACGTCGCATCGGCGACGACGCACCTTACCTACGCCTGCGATACGCATTACCCGTGGCAGTCGGAAATTGACGAGATCGTCGAGGGCGGCCGGGTGTCGATCGTTGATGGGTTCGTCGAGATTCCCGACAAACCGGGCTTGGGCGTGACGCTCGACACCGATCAACTCGAGCGCGGCAAGGAACGCTTCCGCAACTGCCCGTACCGCAAACGCGACGACGAGGCCGAGATGCAGAAACACGTCGACTCAAACTGGACCCGAAAACTCCCGCGCTGGTAACTAATTTTTAAAATGAATCCACAGGAACTTTGTACGAAACTTGAGGGGGTTATCGGCTTCCCGGTGACGCCGTTCAACGATGACCACTCACTCGACCTTGACGGACATCGGAAGAACGTTCGCTACATGCTTGCGCAGCCAATGTGCGCGTTGGTGGCCGCCGGTGGCACCGGTGAGTTGTACTCGCTCACGCCGGAGGAAGTGCGGCAAGTCGTAGAGGCCACTATCGAGGAGGCGGCCGGCCTTATGCCGGTGATAGCCGGGGTGGGTTTTGCCGGTGGCTTGGCCAAGCGCTTGGCCGCCCAGTCAGCCGACTGCGGAGCCGACGGCGTGTTGGCATTTCCACCGTATTATCCGAACGCCGAGATGGACGGCCTGGTGAACTACTACTCGAGTATCGCCGAGGCGAGCGGCTTGGGAGTTCTGATTTACAGTCGTGACTGGGCGAACTATACCCCGGCACAGGCGGAGCGCTTGGCTGAAATCCCAAATGTCGTCGCGTGGAAAGATGGGACGGCTGATATTCGCCGATACCAAATGATTCGCGAACGACTCGGCGACAGGCTGCACTGGATTGGCGGTGCGGGCGACGACATGGTGCCGGGCTACTACACGATCGGCATTCGAGCTTACACGTCGAGCATCTCGGCGGTGGCGCCCAAGTTGTCGGTCAAACTTCACGAACTTGGTGCAGCCGGGGAATCAGCGGCGCTCAATCAACTGGTCAGCGATCACGTAGTGCCGCTCTACGCGCTTCGAACTAAACGCAAGGGCTACGAGGTGTCGGCCATGAAGGTAATGCTCGACATGCTGGGCCTGAGAGGTGGCATCGTGCGTCCGCCGTTGGTCGAGGTAGCCGAGGCGGAGCGAGCCGAGTTGCAAACGATACTGGATGGCTGGCGCAGCGCTGGGTTTTTGGATGATTAATGCCACCGACAAATGACCGCAGCGGTTTTGGCTACTATTTTGTTTTCCCTATCGGCGGTATCCGGTAAGCGGTTGTCGCATCACCTCTCCGGTGTCGAGGCGAACTTTTGGCGGTTTCTACTCGCTGGGGCGTTGCTTGGAATCTATGCGCACTCGCTGGGGGCTGGGCTGGGTGGAGGCGCGCTGGGGGTGTTTTTCATTAGCGGCATCGTTGGTTTCGGCATGGGGGACTACGGCTTGTTCCGGGCTTTTCCGATCCTTGGGTCGCGGCTGACGATGGTGATGACGCAATGCCTAGCCGCGCCGTTTGCAGCGACCATTGAGTGGCTTTGGCTGGGCGAGAGGTTGTCACTTGGCCAAGTACTGGCTGGCACGGCGATCCTGGTGGGTGTCGGTTTGGCCTTGGCTCCCAGCGAAACGTCTCAAGTCGACAAGAAACATTGGAAGGCTGGAATCATGTGGGGGCTGATGTCTGCCTTTGGGCAGGGCTTCGGCGCGGTGCTGAGTCGCAAGGCGGTATCGGTGGTCGAGGCCGGTGCCACCGTGGACGGGTTGTCGCAAGCGTATCAACGCATTCTTGGTGGCTTGACGGTGATGGCTGTGTTGCTCGTGTTTCGAAAAATAAGAATCCGCAACAGTGGTCCGGTCCAAAACGAGATGCCGCTGACTCCCGCAACCGTGAAACTGGTCGCTGCGCTGGTCGTGGCCAATGCGCTTTGCGGGCCGACATTGGGCGTGGGCGCGTACCAGTGGGCGCTGAACGGTCTGCCAGCGGGGATCGTTTTGTCCGTAATTGCCTTGTCGCCGATAATGATTATTCCGCTCGCGATGAAATTCGAGGGCGAACGGCCGACGCTGCGTTCGATCATCGGCTCAGTTGTCGCCGTGGCTGGTGTCATCGTGATGGCAAATCAGGTCACGCCATGATCGAGTTCACGTCTGCCAATCCCTCGCGCATTCTCGTTATCCGTGGCGGGGCGATCGGCGACTTCATCCTGACGCTGCCAGTGCTGGCGGCTCTGCGGAAGCGGTTTCCGGGTGTGGAAATCGAGGTGCTGGGCTATCCTCGCATCGCATCGCTGGCGCTTTCAGGCGGCTTGGCCAAGGCGGTGCACGCGATCGAGTCGCCGGGCTTGTCGATGTTTTTTGCCCGTGGCGGTCCGTTCGACCTGGAGTGGCGCGAGTTCTTCGGGCAGTTCGCCATCGTCATTTCGTACCTGTTCGATCCCGACAAGATTTTTGAAGCGAACGTTAAGTCATGCGGCCCCCGCCAGTTCATCGCTGCGCAACATCGCCCCGACGAGGCCAAGCCGATCCACGCCAGCGAGGTGTTTCTCAAGCCGCTCGAGCAGTTGACAATATTCGATGGCGACCCCGTGGCGCGGCTCGAGTTGCCTGGCTTGGGGAAGCGCAAAAACTGGCTGGCGCTGCATCCCGGCAGTGGCAGCGAAAGCAAAAACTGGCCGGAACAAAACTGGCGCGAGCTGTTGACTCATCTGCTCGATCAGTCGCCGCTAAACCTGTTGCTCATCGGTGGCGAGGCGGAGGGCGACCGGCTCCAGCACTTGGCCAATGGCATGCTGTCGGATCGCCTTAAAATTGCTCAACACATCCCGCTGCCGGAATTGGCGCCGCGCTTGGCCAAGTGCGCCGGGTACGTCGGCCACGACACCGGCGTCACGCATCTGGCTTCGGCGCTTGGTTTGCCCACGCTGGTTTTGTGGGGGCCAAGCAACGAGACGATTTGGCGGCCGCTCGGCGAAAAAGTCCGTGTGCTGAACCAACACAGCCAACTCGCCGAACTCACCCTCGAAACGGTGGTGGAAGGCATCAACGCCCTCGAGCTGGAACAGTTTTAGTGCTCCAGTTGCAGGCTGTGAGACACGATCCGGTTGGCTGAATCGGTTTGGATCAGCGCGAAGTTTGCGGGCGCACCGACGCTGAATCCTTCCTCCAGCCCCATGAACCGCGCCGGTGCCAGGCTGAACTTGGGCCAGACGTCCTGCCAGTCGCAGTCGAGCATGTCGGCGGCGCGGCGGACGCCCTCGATCGGCGTGAGTGCGGAGCCGGCGAGGTTCGGTGTGCCGGGAAGCCGGACGATTTGCTCCGGGCCGACCTCGAGTTCCAGTTGGCCAAGCCGGTATTTTCCGGGGGGCGCACCGGCCGCGGCCATCGCGTCGGTGGTGTAGTAGATGGAGTCGGGATCGATGAGCCGGTGAATCAGCCGGAACAGCGTGGGTGATACGTGCCATCGATCCGGGATGAGGCCGCAGGTCAGGCCGGGGGTGTCGAGCGCACGCCACAGGATGTTGTCGGCGCGGTCGAGTGTGGCGGGGCAGCCGTTGCCGAGATGCGTGAAGCCGGCTGGGCCGGCGGCGGTCACCCGTCGAAGAATGTGCCCCGGAGCATTGGAGTGACCGATGGAGACGCGAATGCCCAGTTTGCGCGCCGCGGCAAATCCCCTCAGTCCACCGTTGACCTCGGGAGCCATCGTGAGGAGCAGGGGATCGTCGCCGGTGAGGTCGCGCAACTCGGCGACGCGCTCCGGCGTGGGCCTGAGCATTTTGTCGGCGGGATGCGCGCCGCAGTAGCCTGTCTCGGCGGAGAGGAACGGCCCCTCAATGTGCCAGCCGGCGATCGCCTGGCCAAGCGCCGGGTGGGCGTCGCGGAGTTGTCTGGCCCTGGCCAAGCGCCGGGTCATCGCCTCCCAGTCGTCGGTGACAAGTGTGAAAAGAATCTGCCCGCAGCACGCTTGGCCAAGCTGCTCGACGGCATGGAGCAGATCGGCTTCGGAGAGGTCGTCCTGCTGAAAGTCGATCCCAGCGAAGCCGTTGACTTGAAGATCGAGCAGCGGCGGGCCGATCCACTTGGCCTCGGCGGGAGGCTCGTCGGTGGGGGTGATTTCGGTGAAGAGGCCTTCCTCCCACTTGGCCAGAACCGGCTTCCGGTCGAGGATGTTCCAAGCGTGGATTTGCCCGTGGCTCATTGCAGGGCCTTGATTAGCGACAGGAACACTCCGGCTGAAACAGCGGAGCCGATCACGCCGGCGACGTTTGGCCCCATGGCGGCCATGAGCGGGTTGACGCGTCCATCGGTGTGCTTCGATACGAAGTTTTGTACGACCCTTGAGGCCATCGGCACCGCGGAGACACCGGCCGCACCGATGCAGGGGTTGATTTTTTTACCTTCACTAAGGAACAGGTTCAGGAATTTTGCAAAGACCACGCCGCCGGCTGTGCTAAAACAAAACGCAACCATTCCCAGCGCGAGGATGGCCAGCGTGTCGGGCTTCAAAAATTTCTCGCCTTCCATCGTCGCGCCCACTATCAAGCCGAGGAAGATCGTGACGATGTTGATCAGCGGACCGCTCGCTGTGCTGCTTAAGCGCTGGGTGACGCCGGACTCGCGAATCAAGTTGCCGAACATGAGCATGCCTATGAGCGGGCCGCTGGCCGGGATGAAAAGCACGGTGAGAACGCAAGTGGCAATAGGGAAGACAATAACGGCGGTCTTCGACACTGGACGCGCCTGCGGCATGTCGATCTCGCGTTCCTTTTGCGTGGTGAGCAGTTTGATAATCGGCGGCTGAATCACCGGCACGAGCGCCATGTAACTATACGCGGCGACGGCCACTGCACCTAGCAGGTCAGGTGCGAGTTTGGCGGTGAGGTAAATGGTGGTCGGGCCGTCCGCGCCGCCGATGATGCCGATGGAGGCCGCCTCTTTCAGCGTGAAATCAAAAATGTAAAAGGCGCCCAGCGCGGCGATGAAAATGCCGATCTGAGCGGCAGCCCCAAGCAGGAAAGTGATTGGTCGGCCAAGCAGCGGGCGGAAGTCGGTCAAGGCTCCGACGCCCATGAAAATAATCGGCGGGAGTAGTTCAGCTTTGCTGACCGCGTAATTGTAAATGAACGCAAATAGCGGCCATTTGTCATTTGGATCGCCCGGGTCTGGGATTAAGTCCTTGTCGTTGGCGACCATTTCGGCTCCGGGGATATTTGCTAAAATGGCACCGAAACCGATAGGAATCAGGAGCAAAGGCTCGAAGTTTTTTTTGACGGCAAGCGTGATGAGCACGCCTCCGATGACGAACATAACGAGGTTCTGCCAGACGAGGCTGGCTTCACCGCTGAAGCCGGAACTATTGAACAGTTCTTGGAGGATCTCCATGTCAGGCCTCGATGGTCAGGATTGGTTTTCCGGCGGAAACCTCATTACCGATGGCCGCGTGAACCGCCGAGACGCGACCGCCGCACGGGGCCTTCACGTCGTGCTTGGCTTTCATCGCCTCGACGGCGGCAACGACTTGGCCTTGGGTGACGGTGTCGCCGACTTTGACATTGACCTCGACCAACTCGACGTTGCCATCGAACGGCGAGAACACATCGGTCGCCTGGCCGCCACCCGTTTGCGCTTGGCCAAGCGCGGGAGCGGCGGCCGATGCCGGCGGTTCGATGATGACTTCGTAGGTGCGCGTGTTGCCGCCTTCGTTCACGGTGACTTTTGTCTTGGTGGGCGAGGTCAGCGTTGCGGCTCCGACGGTCGGCTCTTTCTTCAGCGGTAGAGTAATCTTGGAGCGGCCCTCGAGCAGTCGGATGCCCTCGTTCAGTTCCATGTTTTTGCCGGGGACAATCGCGGCGGCGACGAGGAATTTGTTTTCGTCCGTGACCTCGATACCACGTTCCTTCAGCGCGGCCTCGGCTTCGGCGAGTGTGTCGGGGGCGGCCTCGAGCGGGTCGCCGTCGAACACCGGCAACTCGAGTTGGTCGGCGGCAATTTTCACGACTTCAGTATTGGGTGGCAGGGGCGGTTTTCCGAAGTAACCGAGAACGGACTTGCCGAAACCGGCGTCGATTTTTTTCCAGCGACCGTGTAGCACGTTGTTAAATGCCTGCAACCAATATTGCTGGCTGCCCGGCGTGACGCTCGTCCAGCCGCCGCCGGCGCGCACGACCTCGGGGAACTCGGCAAGTACGGCGCTGTATTTGTCGAGAATGCCGGCCGACTGCATCATATGGACGTTCGGGCCGATCGCGCCGCCCGGCATCGGGAAGCCGACCACACGGGCGTCGGCCGAGGTGGTGACTGGGTTAAACTCGTACTCGCTCAAGCCCTCGTTCAGTTCCATGTTTTTGCCGGGGACAATCGCGGCGGCGACGAGGAATTTGTTTTCGTCCGTGACCTCGATACCACGTTCCTTCAGCGCGGCCTCGGCTTCGGCGAGTGTGT
>MPLU02138173.1_pt1 | contig 11536 bp, 8 predicted proteins | sample 1617381 | NCBI WGS metagenome assembly MPLU02 (sample SAMN05944801, study PRJNA350692) | marine metagenome | biome: marine; feature: ODZ; material: water; isolation source: 90 m water sample filtered on 0.2 um supor filter | place: Pacific Ocean | collected 2012-04-08 | depth 90m m | reverse complement strand
GCGTGTCGTGTCGTGTTGAAACCATCGATCGGTTCGCCACCAACGCGTTGGCTAGGCGAGTCCGACGTGCGAAGCTCCGGTTGCGCCGCCTCAATATCAAGCAATTCACGGTAGAGCTGGTCGTAATTGTGGTCACTGATCGTCGGTTGGGCCTCGGCATAATAAGCTCGATCATGCCGGCAAATCTCCTCCACCAGCTCAGCGTGACGTTGCTCTGAAGTGGCAGGCATCAATCAAACATCTTGCCGGGATTGAGGATGCCATTAGGGTCCAGCGCCTTTCGCAGGTCTCGCATGACTCGCATCTGGGCTGCTCCAGCGAATTTTGGGAGGAATTCCTTCTTAGCGAGGCCGATGCCGTGCTCGCCGGTGATAGTGCCACCGAGGCGGATAGCTTCGTCGAAGATTTCCGTGAACGCTTCATGAATACGGTGCATTTCGTCCTCGTTTCGCTCGTCGGTCAGGAAGGTGGGGTGAAGGTTACCGTCGCCCATGTGACCGAAGGTCCCGATTTTTAAGTCGTGCTTTTTTGCAATCTCGGCGACGAAACGAATCATGTGCGCCAATTCGCTGCGGGGCACAGTAGCGTCCTCAAGGATAGTCGTGGGCGCGAGACGGGCGAGCGCGCTGAAGGCACTGCGCCGGGCAGTGGCGAGTTGGTCAGCCTCCGCAGCGTCCCTGGCCACGCGCACTTCCATCGCGCCGTTAGTCTTGGCCAGCTCCTCCATCTTGGAGGCTTCCTCCACGACGGCGGCAGGATGGCCGTCAGTTTCCATCAACAGCAGCGCCTCGCAGTCGAGCGGCAGGCCGACTTTTGCAAAGTCCTCCACGCAATGGATCGTGGTGCGGTCGAGGAACTCCAGCGTGCACGGAATGATCTGCGCGGCGATAATGTCACTGACGGTTTGAGCTGCGGCATCCATAGCGCTGAAGGTGGCGACCATTGTTTTTTTCGCTGCCGGTTTCGGAATGAGTTTGAGCAGCACTTTTGTGATGACGCCGAGCGTGCCTTCGCTGCCGATCATTACATCCTTGAGAGAAAATCCAGCGACGTCCTTCACACACTTGTTACCAAGCCACATCACCTCGCCATTGGGCAGCACCACCTCCAGGCCCATCACATAGTTGCGCGTGACACCGTACTTCAGCCCGCGCAGGCCGCCGGAGTTTTCGGCGACGTTGCCGCCGATGGTGGAAATCTTCATCGAGCCGGGATCCGGCGGGTAAAACAGCCCCGCCTTCGCAGCAGCCTCGGCAATTTGAACCGTCGTCACGCCCGGTTCGACCGTCATGGTAAGATTGGCGGCATCGACCTCGATAATCTGCTCCATCTTCACCGTACAGAGCACGATGCAGTCGGCCGCCGGCACGCTGCCGCCGCTGAGGCCGGTGCCGGTGCCGCGAGTGACCACGGACGTCCCGGTGCCATTGGCCAGTTTCAGTACGTTGCTGACATGCTCCGTGCCTGCCGCGAACGCTACACAGCATGGTTTTTCCTTCAGTGCCGCCGTACCGTCAAAGGAGTAGGGGATGAGGTCCTCCTTCGCCGACAAGACATTTTCGACGCCGACGATGTCGCGCAGCTTATTGAGTATGGATTGATTCAGGGCCATCCTTTTAAACAGGCGCGTAGCTTCTGCGACTTGGCCAAGCGGGGTCAAGCGCGGAGACGCTTGGCCAAGCTGGGAGGAAGCCAACTCGTACGTTTTCCTTTGTACTCGGTTTCGTTCACCCACTTCCTTTATTTTTTGTCTTTTATACGCAGATCTGATTGTACTGGTTCATCTGTGGCATCTGCGGATTGATTGTCTGGTTACTTCCCCTTGGAGCATTAGAAATGCGTTGGGAATACCGTGTTAATAAACGTCGAGCAACTTGCCAAGTTCTATTCGTTGCGTCGCAGGCCGGTTTCCGTTCTTCTTGTGCCATGCCTGATGTGCTGGAGATACCGCCCGCTGAATCCGCCGACCTGAAACAAACGCCGCGAAAAAAAGACCCGCTTGCTGCTGCATCGCTCGATCGCACACCGCCGCACGACACCGGCGCTGAGCAGGGTGTGCTGGGCTGCATCCTGTTGGATCCAAACGAAAATCTCCCCGTCTGCATCGACAAGGTCAAGGACGAGTCGGTGTTTTACGACCTCCGACACCGATCGATCTACTCGGCGTTGTTGAAGATGAGCGAACGCAACGACCCGGTCGATCTGCTCACGCTGTCGCACCAACTGCGCACCGACGGAGAGTTGGACAACACCGGCGGCGTAGCCTACTTGGCTGAATTGCAGGACGGGGTGCCGTCGGCGGCAAACTTGGAGTATTATCTCGACATCGTACGGGACCGTTGGTTCCTGCGAAAAGTCATCCACACTTGCACCGGCGCGATCGCCGACGCATACGAAGGGAGCGGCGAGGTCGATGACTTGATCAGTCAAGTGGAGCAGTCGGTGCTGGATATCCGCAAAGAGCACAGCATCGAGGACATTGTCGGCATCAAGGAACATGTCACGGAGGCCGTAAGAAAGATTGAGGAAATCTTCAGGGACCCGAGCGCGATCCGCGGCATCACGACCGGTTTTGATGCGCTTGACAAAATGACCAACGGGCTGAAGAGCGGGGAAATGATCGTGGTGGCCGCTCGGCCGAGCATGGGCAAAACCTCACTGGCGATGAACATCGTGGAGCACGTTGCGCTGAAAAGAGACCTGCCGGTGGGAGTGTTCAGCCTGGAGATGTCGGCGGACTCGCTGGTTATGCGCATGATCTGCTCAATGGCTCGCATCAACTTGAGTGAAATGCACGAGGGCCTCCTCCGGAGAGGGGATTTCCCAAAAATCGTTGATTCCTCCGGCAAACTGGCAGCATCCAAACTGCACATTGACGACTCAGCCGGCCTCTCAATCCTGCAGTTGCGAGCGCGAGCGCGCCGCATGTCTCAGCAACACGGCATCAAGTTGTTTGTCATTGACTACATGCAGTTGCTTCATTCTACTTCGCGTCGCGGCACGGAGAACCGCCAGCAGGAGATCGCGGAAATCTCCAGTGGGGTCAAGGCTATGGCCAAGGAATTGGGCGTCCCGGTGGTTGTCCTGAGCCAACTCAATCGCGAGCTTGAGAAGGACAAAAACCGAAAGCCGCGCCTGTCGGATCTCCGTGAGTCTGGCACGATCGAGCAGGATGCCGATCTGGTGGGCCTGTTGTACAAACCGGGCGGTGTGGATGAGGACACCGATGATCCGGAAAGCGACGCCCGGCAGGTGAACCTGCTCATCGCCAAGCAACGCAACGGCCCGACCGGGGATGTGCGACTGACTTTTTTGAAGAGTTACACTAGATTTGAGACTTTATCCAATTTTGGAAACGATGACATCCCGCAGGGTGACTAGCCCAGTGCGTTGGCTGCGGGTGCTTGGCCAGGTCCTTGCTGTCGCGACGTTGTTGCTGTGGTCCAGTTCGGTCTTGGGACAGGTTGGCGGCCCGAGTTTTCGGGCTGCTGTTGTTCAAAAAATCACCCTCCAACACGCTGGTGGCCAAGCTGCCGCCAGCGATGCCCTCATCCGCGCCAACATCCGTCTCAAGCAAGGCGATACCTATTCGCCTAAAGCCAGCGACGATGACATTCATAACTTACGCAACACAGGCTTCTTCGAGAACGTCTACGTGACCATCAAAGAAGTCGTCGGCGGGGTGGAGGTAATCTACACGCTTGTTGGCAAGCCGATCGTCACCGAGATAATCTTCGAGGGCAACACAGGCGGGCGCAAGTTCAGGGACAGCAAGCTGCGAAAGAAAATCCGTGCCCGCACCGGTGAGACCCTCAGCTGGCCAAGGGTTTTCTCCGATACCCGCACCCTCCTGAAAGAGTACCAAAAGGGAGGCTACCATCAGGCCAAGGTGGATTATGAGATCCAGCACGACGAGGAGCTTGGCCAAGCAGCGGTCGTCTTCCAGATCGATCCCGGGCGAAAGGTGAAGATTGACGACATCGTGTTCGAGAACGTGGTGGAAATGGCGTGGGGTAAAATCCCACCAAAAAATAGACTTGCCAAATCCCAGCGTGAACTGAGCAAGGTGCTCAAGACACGCAAACGCTGGTGGATGTCGTGGTTGACCGGCAGCGGCAAGTTCGAGAACGAGCAGTGGGACGAGGACCTCGATATGCTCACCCGGTTTTATCAGGACGAAGGCTACATCGACTTCAAGGTGCGCGAGATCAAGTTCGAGTACCCCAAGGAAGGCAAAATGGTAATCCGCTTGGACCTCTACGAGGGCTATCGGTACCAAGTGGGCAATGTCACCTTCGAAGGCAACACACTTTTCACCGAAGACGAGATTCGACGCGGGGTGAAGATTCTCGAGCGTCCGGTGGCTCCGTACATGCTAGAGGGCGCCATCTTCACCCCCACCGGGCTTAACGAGGATCGGAACGCCATTCGGGACTTCTACGAAGCGTACGGCTATCTCGACACCCGAGTGCGCGTGACGAAGGTGCCTAACACCGATCAGGGCACGATGGACCTCGCTTATAGCATCACCGAGGGAGAATTGAGCTACGTAGAGAAGGTGGAGATTCGCGGCAACACCCGAACCAAGGACAAGGTGATCCGTCGAGAACTCGCAATTTCACCCGGGGAGGAGTTCAACATGGTCGGCGTGGAGATAAGCAAACGCCGCCTCGAGGGCACAGGGCTTTTTGACGGAGTCGATACCCAGATCGAGAAAATCCCGGAACTGCCCAACCGCCGCAATCTCATCGTCGGCGTGGAGGAGGGACGAACGGGGCACCTCATCATGGGATTTGGGTACAGCTCCATCGAGTCGATGTTCGCCCAAGCCGGCTTCGTGCAGGGCAACTTCGATCTGTTCAACCCGCCGTTCTTCACCGGCGGCGGACAGAAATTTCGCCTGCAAATCACTGCCGGTACGCGCCGGGAGGATTATCAAATCACATTCCAAGAACCTTATTTCCTCGATAAAGAATTGCGATTGTCCGTCGACCTGTACCACCGCGAAATTGAGTATTTTAGCCGTTACTTTCAACAGCAGCAAACCGGCGCCAAGCTTGGTCTCTCCCGGAGACTCTGGAACGATTTTGTCACCGGAGGGGTCGACTACACCATCGAGTCCATCGGAATCCATGACCGTTCCACCTATGCCGAAATGCTAATGGAGCACGACATCCTCGCGAACGGCTTGTATGAAGTGCCCACGGGTCTCTCAGACAACAATCCCTTCGACAGGGCCTACGACATGAACCGGAAGGAAGAAGGTGAGTACTCAGAACTGAACCAAAACCGTCTGGTGTCCAAGCTGAGCCTGTTCTTCGCCTACACCACCCTAAATCACGGACTCGCCCCCACCCGTGGCCAACATACCCAGCTGAACGCCGATATTGCGGGCGGCCCGCTGAGCGGCGACACAGAGATGTACCGCCTCGAATTGGAGACCGCCTACTTCTACCCCGGCTTCGCTGAAGGGCATGTATGGGAGGTGATCGGCAAGCTGGGTGTCGTGGACACTTTCGGTGACAGCAGGCGCGTACCCTTGTTTGATCGTTTCTTCTTGGGCGGTGCCTACACGCTGCGCGGCTACGACTACCGCGACATTGGTCCGCGTTTGAACAAATGGAAACATGGGTGGGATAATGACACATTCGGCTACTATGTGAAGGATAAGAACAACGTGGAAAAGTTTATTCCGGTTGATAGTAAAAGTGACTACCCGTTCTTTATAGAGAATTCAAGCGTTCCAGGCAAATTTGATTCTTGGCAGACACCGTACGATCCCAACGACCCAGCAGAACAGTGGAAACCTCAGGAAAAATGGACCCCGGTCATCGACAACGGTAGGGAGGCCTTGGGAGGCAACAGCTACTGGTTCAGCTCGGTTGAGTACAAAATCCCGATCATCGACAAGCTTGCTTTGGCCTTCTTCTACGACATCGGCATGGTGTACGAGGATCCCTACGATTTTGATTTATCCAACTACGCCGACAACTGGGGCATCGGCCTGCGACTCACCGTACCGATGCTCGGGCCATTACGGCTCGACTACGGCTTCCCGATCACCCATCCGGATCACGTCGGCGGAAGCGGTCAGTTTAACTTTGGGGTCGGTTTCAACCGCGCATTTTGATCCAATTTGATGAACACAACACAAAACATGATGTACATATCCTTGACTAAAGTAGGCGCCCTGTTGATGGCGCTGGCCTGTGTCGCCACAAGCGTCACCGCGCAGCAACCAGTTAAGATCGCTACCGTCGACCTTCTCAAAGCCTTCGACGGCTACTGGAAAACCAAACTGTCCAACGAACAACTCCAGGAACGCGGGAGAGACTTCGACAAGGCCCGCGTCGGCATGGTCGAAGACTTGACCCAGCTCCGTGAAGAGTTCAACCGCCTCAGCGCGAGCACACAGGATCCAGCCAACTCCGATGAAAAACGTGCAGAAGATCAAAAAAAAGCGCAGGAAAAAGGCGCCGAATTCAAGCGTCTCGAGCAGCAAATCCTCGATTTCAACAAAAACGCGCAGAAAACCCTCGGCGACCAAAGCTACCGGCTCCGCAAAAGCCGCCTCGACGAAATCAAGCAAATCATCAACGCCAAGGCTAAGGAACTGGGCTATGACTGGGTGATCGACTCCTCACAGGATGTCCCACTGCCTCGCACTCCCACCGTCCTCTACACCAACGGCAAAAATGATATCACCGACGTGATCATCGAAATCCTTAACAAGGACGCCACCGGCAAATACAAGCCGACTGAAGCGACCAAGCCAGCCGCTGCATTACCGGAACCCTCTCCAACGGATGAGTAGCTAGGGCTGGCGCCTGATGAAATTTTCAGGTGTGCATGGGCTGACCAATGGCGATGTGAGCCGCCTCCCGCAGTCCCTCCGACATCGTAGGGTGAGCGTGGATTGTACGGGCCAAGTCTTCCGCACTACCGCGCAACTCAATCAGTAGCACCGCTTCAGCGATCAGCTCCGAGGCATTGGCCGAGAGGATCTGCACGCCTAACAATCGTCCACTGGCCTCGTCGGCAATGACCTTGGCCAAGCCGTCCGCATGCCCGCTGGCGACGGCCCGTCCGTTGGCCTGAAATGGAAAAGCTCCCACCGCAACCTCGTACCCCCCTTTCTTGGCCTCCACCTCGTTGAGACCGACCGCTGCGACCTCGGGAGAAGTGTAGACGACCGAAGGTATGGCATCATAATTTACTCTGCCCTCCTGGCCGACCATCCTCTCGACGGCAGCAACTGCCTCTTGCTCAGCCTTGTGCGCCAGCATCGGCCCGCCAGTGACGTCGCCCATAGCGAAAATGCTAGGCACACTGGTCTGCCACTCATCGTTGGTCTTGATGTAGCCGCACTCGTCCAGTTTCACAGCGGCCTCAGAGAGGCCGAGACCCTCCGTGTTCGGCTTGCGGCCAACCGCGACAAGCACCTTCTCGGCTTTGAGTTCGATCGGTTCGGCACCCTTGACTGCCGTCAGCCTGACGCCACCCTCCGTCTGCTCGGCAGACTCAACCTTGGTGCCGAGATAAAATTTTATCCCCTGCCGTTTCAGTAGTTTTTGGAGGGCCTCCGTAATGTCCTCGTCGAACGTTGAGGCAACTCGTGGCAAAAACTCTACGACCGTTACCGCCGAACCAAGCCTAGCCCAGACCGAGCCCAACTCGAGCCCGATCGCCCCTGCGCCGATGACAAGCATCGATCCCGGCGCCTGGGTAAGCGCCAGCGCGTCGCTGCTGCTCAACACCGTGTCGCCATCGAACTCAAGAAACGGCAGACTGGCGGCCCGACTGCCGGTCGCGATCAATATGCGCTTCGCCTTCAGGCACTGTTCGCCCTCGTCGCCGGTCACTCCCACCTCGTTCGGCCCAGCAATCCTGCCATGGCCGGCGAACCGCACGACTCCGTTTTTGTTCATCAGATAGTCAACGCCACGCGCCATCTTGCGAATCACCCCGTCCTTGCGCTTCATCATCGCACCCACATCCACCGCCAGCCCGTCCGCCTTGATGCCGTGCAGAGCAAAATGCTTCTGTGCTTCATAATACAACTTGGTCGATGCAAGCAGTGCTTTGCTGGGAATACAGCCGACATTGAGGCAGGTGCCACCGAGATTTTTTTCCTTCTCGACGATGGCCGTCTTCATGCCAAGCTGCGCCGCCTTGATCGCGGCAGTGTACCCTCCGGGCCCGGCCCCGATGATGACTAGGTCAAACTCCATATTAAGCGCCGCGCAATCGATTCCACCGCCGAAAGGCCATACCACCGGCAGACAAGCAGTTTCAAAAACGGCGGGTAGATTCTGCCCCTAGGTATCTTTGATTCCAACCTCAAAAAGGATTCGCAAAATACTAACATCTCCGCCTAGCATAGAGGCGCCTAGCACGCTTAAATGGCCCGCCACGCACATGATGCCGCTCGAATGCAGACTCACCCCCGCAATCCAGACCGGACTGGCGCTGGTGATGCTGACAGCTTGGCCTGCCGTCAACCGAGCCGAAGACCCAGCCGACAGCAAATCTGACGACTTAGCCATAAGCTCGATGCACCTGCTGCGCGACCAATGCATCCGGTGCCACAACGCAAAAAAAAACAAGGGCGAGCTGAATCTTGCCAGACGGGCGCTTGCTCTCAAGGGAGGTAAAGAAGGCCCGGCACTCATTCCCGGAAAATCGTCTGAGAGCCGAATTATCCAATCCCTTAATCCGGACAGCGACTCACACATGCCCCCGAAAAAACAGCTGGATGACGAACAAGTCGCCACGCTTGGCCGATGGATCGACGCAGGAGCTGAGTGGCTACCCGCTGAGCTCGTCATCAAGACCAAATCGCTCGATCCGGACAAGCTCGGCCAACTCCCCGGAGGCTACCGGCCGGTGCTCGCCCTCGCCCTCTCGCCGGACGATAAACAACTCGCCGCCGGTCACGGCAACTCCGTGATCGTTCATAATATCGCCGAGAAAGACAAACCGCCCCTGGCCAAGCTCACCGGTCATCGCGATGCCATCCAATCGGTCGCTTGGAGCGCCGACGGTAAACACCTTGCCACCGGCGGATATCGCAAGGTGCTGCTTTGGAACAGCGCCGAGTGGTCGCTCGTCGGGGAAATCAGCGACCTGCCGGGACGCGTCTCTGCGATGACCTTCACCCCCGACAGCGCCTCCCTCGTCACCGCCTCCAACGCCTCCGGCCAAGCGGGCGAGGTTGCTCTTTGGGCTATTGCCGGCTTGGCCAAGCGCCTGAGCTGGTCGGCCCACAACGGAACCGTCTTTGACGTAAGCATCTCGCCCGATGGCACAACGCTGGCCACCGCCGGCGCCGACAAGCTGGTTCGGTTTTGGAGTCTGGCCAAGGGCGAGCAATTGATGCAGATTGAAGCCCATAGCTCGCCGGTACTCTCGCTCGCCTATAAGCCGGACGGCGCACTGCTCGCCAGCGGCGGCGCCGACAAGGAACTCAAGATTTGGGACACAAAAACTCGTGAACAAAAAAACCTCGTCACCGGCCATCCCGGCAACGTCGCCGCCATCGCTTGGCCGGAGAAAAAAGCCGAGTTGATCACCGCCGGCGATGACGGGGCATTGCGGGTCTGCAACGAGTCAAGCAAGAGGCCCGGCAAAACGTGGGCCAAGGCCGCCGACCTGCTGCACTGTCTCGACGCCACCACCGACGGCAAACTGCTTTACGGCGGCGCCGACAACGGCCGCATTTATGCTTGGGATCGGAACGGCAATATCACCCGCACCCTCGCCCCCACCAAGCCCTGAAACAAAAAACATTGCCAAAACGGCAACTCGACAGGAAACTCCGCTTCCCTTTCGACGCGGGTGTAGTTCAATGGTAGAACGCAAGCTTCCCAAGCTTGACACGAGGGTTCGATTCCCTTCACCCGCTCCAGTTTTTCTCTGTTTTATGCCTGTTTTTATTAAAGTTTTCTGGATTTTAGTTTTTTGAGGAGACGGTGCAATGCAGGGCAATAATTGGAAAAGGTTTCCCCTAAATGTACCCTAAATCGATACAAACCCTTTTCGTGTTTTTGAAGCCCAACCCCTAAACTGCTTTCAGCCATAATTTGGCTACCCTAAACTTCTCGTTGCCTTCCAGCTTTTGCTGCTTCACCGGACTACCTCCTCTTCTTGTTCTTCCGCAACCCAATCGGCAAAAACACGATCATAGTGCTCCTCCAGTTGCGGGTAGATTTCCGAACTGATTGTCGTGAAGTCTTCTAGGCTCTCACGATCTAATCCTGAATCTTCATTGGAGTTGTTATAAGACAAGGAGAGTCCCCCTGGATAACCAATGCCCTGGCTCGACTTATCCAGAAACTCTATCAGCTCCTTCAAGCTAAACGGCTCAAGGCTGGAATCCCTCCATAGCCTGAATTCGTGATCGTCGTACTCGTCGGTCACTGAATAATGGAGTTCTCCGTCCTCCTCCTTGGCTCGAATGCTGATGACATCCTGCATGGTGGATCGTAGTGTGACTCGAGCGATCTCGGTTTCGTTGGAGTTACAGTCCGGCAAGTATTCGCCGCCCATGAACATCGGGTGGATGCTTGCTAGGCGATACCGTTCCTCGTCCGAAAGACTGGCCTTGGTGAACGACTCTTCCAGCTCCTGGAAGTTTCCCTGATCATAGTAGGCCTTGATCATCTTTCGGCGTTCAGCTCCTTTGACGTCACGGAGAAGTGCTTGAAGGACGTTGTCTTCATCCCAGTAGGACTTGGGGCGGAAGCTGTATTTGATGCCTCGGTAGCGCTTCATGCTGCCACCCCCTTTCGGAAGACTTCGCCTGTCCACTCTGCTAAGAGCTTGTCCCGACGTTGACGGGCTTCCGCTATGTCCCGGGTGTGTAGAGGGACTCGGTGGCGCTCGGCGGTGTAGTCCGGCTTATGTGCCGTGAGGTGACACCACCACTTGCCGTTATTGTTCCAGAGGTGATGGTTGGCGTTCTTCCGGTTAACCCGGATCGACAATGTTGACTGTTTCATATGCGTTATTCCTTTCGGTTAAACGCATCAGGTTGGGACACAAAAAAACCACCAGACTCTTGCATCAGAGTGGCGGTTAAATCCCACGGAGTTATTCTGTTCGAGGCTTTCTTTGGGCCTCGCACATCGACCAACAACAAGGGGTTGTTGATCAAGGCACCTTAGCTTCTCCTAGCCAGGTTGCCGCACCCCCGAAGGAGCGCTCCTGATGCACGGGGAAGAGCCTAGAGTAGCAGCAACTGGGGAGCAAGGGGGAATTGTGTCATAAAGCTCACTCAGCCTCCACACCCACCACCTGTCCTCCTTCGACGGTTGCCTTTACATTGATTGGTCGGCAGAAGGGTCTCGGTTTTGGCGTTGGGGATGATGGCCGCGTAGACCTTTCCACCCCGTTTCAAAAGGCCAAAAACGGCTATTTTGCCAGCGGCACCTCTGCCTCGTTTGTCTTTGCGGACACCGCCAAAGTAGCTCTCATCTGCCTCAACCTCTCCTGAAAGCTCATAGCAGGGCAGCTTGGACGCGATGAGTTTACGAAG
>MPLU02307693.1_pt1 | contig 11579 bp, 21 predicted proteins | sample 1617381 | NCBI WGS metagenome assembly MPLU02 (sample SAMN05944801, study PRJNA350692) | marine metagenome | biome: marine; feature: ODZ; material: water; isolation source: 90 m water sample filtered on 0.2 um supor filter | place: Pacific Ocean | collected 2012-04-08 | depth 90m m | reverse complement strand
GAGTTACGTAAGCTCAAAAGTAAAAAATTCCGTACATATATAGAAAGTTACAACCGTGCATTAAGTAGCAGAGATGCTGAAAAGTTTGCAGAAGGGGACTCTGATGTAATAGATTTACAACATTTAGTAAATGAATTTGCATTAGTTCGTAACAAGTATCTAGGTTTAATAAAAGCATTAGATGCTAAACAATTTCAACTTAATAATATCACAAAAATTAGAGCGGCTGGCTTAGAAGACGTAACTCTTTAAAAAAAGAGGTTGACCATTACACCAAGATGTCTTATACTATTAGTATAAGTTAACAAAAGAGGTCGTAATGAAATTTAAAGTTTTCCAAATACATTTAACAAATGCTGAAGTAGACACAATTAATGCCAAAGGGCATGATAGTGTTCCTAAGCACGCCGCTAAATTAGATATGTCTTTTGCTAAAGATGTAGGTTCATTAGCAAAAACTGCAATGGATAATGGTTGGTATACACACGTATCTAACATTACTGCTGACGGTTTAGAAAAAGTGTTTGAAGTAGGTAACATTGGTCCTGAAGAAAACATTGAGAGATTAGCTCCAATGCATTCAGTAAGTGTTGCTGATATTATTGAAGATGAAACTGGTAAACAGTTTGTTTGTGCCAGTGTTGGTTGGAAGGAAGTAGCATAATGAGATTAAAAGGTGCAACAACTGTTCTTAAAAAAGAAGCAGAATTTTTAGGTATGACTTTTGAAGAATTATTAATTTTTATAGTTCGTAATCCGTATGCAGTAAAATGTAGTACAATTGATGCATACAATGTATATAATAAGGAGACAAAATAATGTTTGATGTGTTTTCTGATAAAATAGGAACTATCCACAGTGGTTTAACTCTAGCTGATGCAGAGAAACAAGCAAAAAAAGCCGCCAAAGTAGTTGGTCCAATCGCAATTTTTAAAACTAATGACCTAACATTTACTATAGTAAAATGGGTCTTTCCAAGGAAAATATAATGATTAGAATATGGAACTCAGCATTCTTTAAGCATAACGAAGACGAGAGATTCGTTCCGTTAGACGAAGTTAATATTGTAACTCAGAAGATATGTGAGTTTACAAGTGCTCCTTATATATTATTTGAGCATAAAGACTTTCCACTAGGTGCTTTAAAAGCAGTTTATGACGGCACATATTGGGATTGTGATTTAGATTAATAAAAAGGTTGACATCTATAGCAAGATGTCTTACTATAATAGTATAACAAAAGAAAGACTATTATGATAGAAACAAAATTAACATTTACATACGTTACACCACTTCAAGGAAGACGTAAAACTTATACACTTAGAACAGTAGGTCAAACTAAAAAGTCTTCTAAGGAAAAAGTAATGAAAATGTTTATGAAGGAAAAAGGTCCGTTAGGTATGAAGGACAGAATGGGTTGCATAGACGCAATCAACTATAGAAAAGTTAAAAATTGTTGGGACATATAAAATGGTAGAACTATTTGAAGATATTAATGTTTTAGAAAATGCACTAATAGCATTAGATGAAGGTGCAAGTGATGAAAAGCGAATGGCAATGAGTTCGCTAGAAACAATGCTTAATAACAAAAAAGCAGAAGTTGCAAAATTAGAAGAATACATGGAGAAAGAATCAAGTGGCTACTGAGTACACAGAACGATTACGAAAACAAGGATTATACGAACTTTCGTATGAACCTAAATCGTTCTGGGAATATAGTAGAGGTAATAGCATAGACAAACTTGTTGAAGATATTAAATCCTATGATTATAATACAGAGAAAACTCACGATGATTTTATCACGGCAGGCAGAGGTTCTTTTTTATCAAAGTTTAATTCTGAATATGCAAAAAGAATAATTGAAATGTGGTCTAAAGAGGGTGATGCTATTGTTGACCCTTTTGCAGGAAGAAGTTCTCGAGCATTAGTGTCGACACTAATGGGTAGAAACTATGTTGGATTTGATGTTCTAAAAGATAATTTAACAGAAGCACAAGAACAATATGACACTTTGAAAAAAGATAGAGAATTGGGTAAGCTAGAGTTAATCAATTCTAGTAGTGAAAATATTGATGACCATTTACAAGATAATGTTGCTGATATGATAATGACTTGTCCACCATATTACAATATAGAAAAGTATGATAGTGCTGATGGACAACTAACAGATATAAAAACATACGAAGACTTTTTAAAAGTGTATGAAGTTATCTTAGAGAAAACTTCTAAGGTATTAAAACCAAGTTGTTTTTTTGTAGTCGTTTTAGCAAACTTTAGAGCAGAAGGTAAGTTACATGATTTTTGCAGTGATACAAAAGATATACTTAAAAAGCATCTAACATTCCACGATGAAATTATTTTAGAAATGAGTCCTGCAAAAAGACATCCGTTATATACACAAGCAATTACAAATTTAAATTGTTTAAAGACACACGAATATTGCTTAGTTTTTAGAAAAGAAACTAGCAAAGAAAATTTAATAAAAAGAAATAATGATATAAATTGGAACAGACCATTAGTTAAAGATGTGTACCGCGATAAAGATAGATTGTTTTGGGCTAAAGGTAAAAAGGATTGGCTTGATGAAAAGTTAGGCATCTCTAATGAGAATTCATATTTTGATAAGTTATTTGAGGAGGATATTTAATGGCTAAACCTAAAGCACAATATGATATTAATACTGTAATGCAATATGCCGTTGCAGTTACTGATTATCAAGGTTTTATTAGCAGTGGTAATGGTTGGTATGATCAGGAAAAAGAAACTAGACACCATGATAACAAAACTGTTATTAGTTTTATGTTAGAAGATAATCAAGCAAACGATAAACATGCTTCGGCTTGTTTAAAATTGGTTGAAACTGATCCAACTATTAGTGATCGTGCTACTCATATTATAGAGCATTTTCAACAAAGTTTAACTTTCAAAAAACTTAGTGATCAACTAAATGGATTTGAAGAAAGAGTTGCAGGATTTATAATGAATTCTACAGTAGATAAATTTGGTGTTAGTGTTGCCGCCAGTTTACCTAAAAGTTTTGGTGTTGATCAAAAACGTGAAGAATTTTCAGATATGATGTCAAAATATAAACGTACTAGTGATTATGTAGGTAAAGTAGGTGGTAGAATATCAATGGATTTAAAGGTAATCGATATCAAATATCTACGTAACTTTGGTAACTTTATTGTAACTACAGTTTTTGATGATAAACATATTGTTAAGTTCTTCTGGAATAAAGATCCAGACCTAACAAAAGTTATGGATGGTAAAGTAATAAGCATTAATGCTAGGATTAAAGGGCATGAAGTGAGCAAATACACCAATTGTAAAGAAACAATGTTAAATTATATGAAAATAGAGGAAATAAAAGGTTGACCTTTTATGCACCCTGTCGTATTATAATAGTGTAGGTAATAAAAAACAAGTCAAGGAGTGAGACACATGGCTACTAAATTAAAAATTTCCAAAAATACAAAGGTAACTGTTAAGAAGGCTTCTGAGCCTGTAGAAACAGATGCTCAAATTATCAAACGTATTAAACAAAGGTTTGATATCTTAAATGATATGACACAAGCATCAGTTGATGGTGTTGTTAGAGGTATGGTGGTTACTGGACCTCCAGGTGTTGGTAAGTCATTTGGTGTTGAGCAAGTGCTTAACGAAAACCGAATGTTTGATAAGATGGCTGGTAAGCGAGATCGTTTCCAAGTTATCAAGGGTGCTTCAAGTGCTATTGGTTTGTACAAAGTTCTTTATGAAAATTCAGACAAAGGGTCTGTGTTGGTTATGGATGACTGTGATACAGTATTACATGATGAAACTAGTTTGAACTTGCTTAAGGCGGCTCTAGATAGTAGTAAACATAGATTCCTAAGTTGGAATACAGATAGTTCACTTTTAAGACGTGAAGGTATTCCTGATAGATTTGAATTTAAAGGTTCAGTTATCTTTATTACAAACTTAAAGTTTGAAGGTACAAGAGGTAAACTTAAAGATCACCTAGATGCTATTATGTCTAGATGTCACTATTTGGATCTTACACTTGATACAATGAGGGACAAGTTCCTAAGGTGTAAGCAGTTAGTTAAAGACGGTATGCTTTCAGATTATAAATTTGAAAAGTCGCAGGAAACTGCATTAATGAATTACATGGCCGCAAACAAAGACAAATTGAGAGAAGTTAGTTTGCGAATGGTAACAAAGATTGCTGATTTGATGAAACATCAACCTAAGACATGGAAACGATATGTTGAGGTTACTTGCATGAAGCGAGTAGTCAGCTAAGGGTAACGGTCCAACCTACGCCCTCTCTCACTCCAATGGACCGTAGGGGAGGAGTCTTAACTGGCTCCTTCCCACTTTTATATTAATATGAAAAAAGTAGTAAACATAGTATATCAACCAGGAGCAGGAGGCGAGTTCTTAACATGGGCTCTAAGCCTGCAAGAACCTTTTGTGACACAAAAGATTCATTATGAGCATGATAAAAACAAATGGAATGTTCATGGTGACCATATTAATTTTCATTATGAAAGTTGGAATAAAGATGATGGCCATGTTCCTCATGTAAAAATAGATCCAACTTGGATAACTGACGATACACTTATTAACTTACATAGGGAACATGCAAACTGGATACTATTACCACATCTTCATGAAGACCATCTAAAGCATACTCAACAAATAATTAAAAACTTTGATGATTGGAATAGTGTTTTTATTTTTCTAATAGCAACAAATGAAAAAGCAGGTAAATTTTGTGCAGGATTACATGATGTAAAACTAACAAAAAATAAAGGCGACCTTTATATAGCACCAGAACAATTAAATTCACACTTAAAACATTTACCTAATCAGGATTTTAGTTGTTTAGATCCCTTTCAATTTTGGAATTCTAATAAAGAAAGTGAACGACTTTTTCGCTACCTAGAACGTAGATTCTCTATTAAACTTGATCATATTCAATTCAATGAATTAAAAAAGTTATGGTGGCAACGTAATCTTGACATATTAGAAGAAAGAGTGTAAACTACTATTATGAAATGTAAAATTGTACTTAAAGATGAAGTAAATTGTAAAGTAGAAGGACTAGCTACAAGTACCAGACGTAAATGTATGGACAAGCTAAAGTTCTTTTTACCTTATGCATATCATGTTCCTGCTTATAAACTAGGAAGATGGGATGGTACTGTACAATACTTTAGCATGGGTGGTAGCACATATATTAATCTACTAGATGAAATATTACCATTGCTTGAAGCAGATGGGTATGAAATAGATTTACAAGATAATAGACAGCATGTAGATTTTGCTACAGAAGCAGTAGAAGAAAATACATATACAAATTTAACATGGCCAAAAGGACATCCTATTGAAGGTGAACCTATTGTGCTACGTGATTACCAAGTTGATATTATAAATCAGTTTTTAGATACACCACAATGTGTACAAGAGATTGCAACAGGTGCAGGTAAAACATTAATTACTGCATCACTAAGTGAACGTGTAGAACAGTATGGCAGAACTGTAGTAATAGTACCAAACAAAGATTTAGTGCGTCAGACTGCTGAAGATTACGATAACATGGGTTTAGATGTTGGTGTATACTTTGGTGATAAGAAAGAAATGGATAAAACACATACTATCTGCACATGGCAGAGTTTAAACAGTATGGAAAAACGTTTTAGAGATGGGTTAAGTGAAACTAGTTTAAATGATTTTTTACAAGGTGTAATATGTGTTATGGTAGACGAAGTACACCAAGCAAAAGCAGATGTATTAAAGAAACTACTAACAGGACCATTTAGTAATGTTCCATTACGTTGGGGACTAACAGGTACAATACCTAAAGAGCAACACGAGTTTTTTGGTATACGTGCTAGTTTAGGACAAGTTATAAACAAACTATCTGCACATGAATTACAAGAAGAAGGCGTATTAGCAGAGTGTAATATTGATGTTATACAAATGCAAGATACAGCCGACTTTCCAAACTATCAAAGTGAGCTAACATATTTGGTAACAGATCAAAAGAGGCTAAATTATATTAGTGGCCTTATAGATGAAATGAGCAAGAATGGTAATACATTAGTTCTTGTTGATCGCATTAAGTGTGGTGAAAAGCTACAAGAACTGCTACCAAATGCAACCTTTGTGAAAGGAGCAATGAAAAGTGCAGACAGGAAAGACACTTATACTGAAATTAACGAATCTACGAATATGGTTGTTGTTGCGACTTATGGAGTCGCCTCGGTGGGAATCAATATACCTCGCATCTTCAATCTTGTTCTTATTGAGCCTGGTAAGTCTTTTGTCAGGGTAATACAAAGCATAGGGCGTGGTATTCGTAAAGCTAAAGACAAAGATCACATTCAAATTTGGGATATAACTTCTAGTTGTAAGTTTAGCAAAAGGCATCTTACACAACGAAAGAAGTTCTATAGGGAAGCACACTACCCTTTTAACGTGCAGAAAGTTGATTATATATGAAGATTTTAACTATTGATAATGAAGGATATGAATTAGACCATATTCCCGAACAAATTGATGACTTTCGCTATTGTGTTATAGATTATACAAATCCTGCACAAGCAGATTACATCTTTGTTCCTTTAGTATTTTTAGAAAGTTTTAATGCTCCTGCTATTACAATTAAAATTGGCAACAGATCATTGATGATGCCAATTGATTGGAGCATTGTTATAGCAGACCCAGATATGGGAGATCCAGAAGTAATGCCATTAACTAGTATTAATGACAGAGGCTTTACTGCATTTACAATGAATCCTATTGCAGGTTATATGGCAGAATACTTACCTGTAGAGTTTACAGGAGTATTCCAAGATATGAAATGGTACTTTCCAAAACTTAAATATGGACATATACTAGCAGTACCTGTAGAAGATGTACCAAAACCTCGTTGTGCATACTTTGTTAAAGATGCAAACAAGGTTCCTGAAGTACTTGACATAAACAAATTGGTGTAATATAATGAAAGTAATAACAGAAGACGAGAAAGAACTACTAAAAATATCAACAGACATTATTATGATGTGTGAGAAATTTGTAGAAGAAGGTGCAAGTCCAATGCAAATAGCAGGTTGTTTAATGGCAACTGCTTCACGTATGTACCAGGAACAATTATCCGAAGAAGAGTGGCTTGCATTAATGGATTCAGTGGTTGAAACAACAACTAATCCGGATAAAACTAGAACAAGGGAAACGTTTCACTAATGGCAGATATGAGTATTCAAAATGAAATGCGAGTACTTGATACACGTGATGCCAGCTGGTATCCTAGTTTAACAGAAGAAGAATTAAAGAAACTTAGTATATTTGTATTGCAACGTTGGATGAGTGCATTGCAAAGTAGTGATGTTTCATTGCAAGAACATTATTTAGAATATGTAAATGAGTTTAGCAATAGACATTATAATATACTTAGACATCATCCAGAAATGCAAATACGACTACTTCAAATTGTAGGACATACTGCTGGTAAAGTACGAAGGCAACATGCATGGATTAGACCACATAGTGCCGGTAAAGGTAGTAAACTTGCAAAGTGGATTGTAGAACAGTATCCACATTATAATGATACTGAAGTAGAATTACTAATTGCAAATAATACAAAAGACGATTGGAAAGTATTATTTGAAGAACATGGTATGGAGCCAAAAGAGATCAAAGCACTATTGAAATAATGTTTACATGCGAATACTGTAAAAGAAGTTTTAGAAGAGAAAGCACATTGGCGGCACATACCTGTGAGAAAAAACGCAGGTGGTTATGTCGTGATGACAAACAAGTGCAATTAGGCTTTAGAGCATTCCAAACATTTTATAAATTAGCAACAGGTGCAACAAAAGATAAGTCCATACGTGAATTTTGTGACTCTCAATACTACGGAGATTTTGTTAAGTTTGGTAGATATGTAGATGAAAATAAAATAGATCCAGCAGACAAATATGTAGAATTTCTTATAAGAGAAAGTGTAAAATTAAGTGACTGGTATAGTGATCGTGTTTTAGAGTTATGGATTAAACGTTTTCTAAAAAGTGAAACAGTAGAACGTGGTGTAGAAAGAAGCATATTAAATATGCAAGATTGGGCAGAAACAAACAATAGTATATGGAGCGATTACTTTAAAAGTGTGTCAGGTAATCGATTTGTACATATGGTACAAACAGGTAAAATATCTCCATGGGTAATATATACTTGTGATTCAGCTCAAGCAATTATTGATAGACTAAGTGATGAACAAGTAAGTAGAATTGCAGAGTTTATAGACCCAGAATATTGGACACATAAAACAAGACATGACAGGGCTAGTGTAGGCTGGGCCGCGGATTTATGGAAGGAATCAGGACTATGATTATTGAAGAAACAACTAAACAATGGGTAAAAGATAGACTTGTTGATAGTGAATTTTTAGTAGAGTTCACAAAGAAAGATGGTACAAAAAGAAAAATGAGATGTACACTTTCTGAAGGATATGTACCACCTCCATCTAAAGATCCTCTTACACAAAAGAAAGTACGAGCAGTAAATGAAGAAGTACAAGTTGTATGGGATATGGACAAAGAAGCCTGGCGTAGTTTTCGTTGGGATAGTGTTACAGGAGAGCCTTTGCGTTATCCACTAGGTAATGGTGAAGACGCACAGGTATGAGTAATATAGTTAAGTTCCCGGAGCCAAAAACTAAGGTATATGTACTAAAGTTTAAATGTCCAGCGGTTCTTAAAATGAACAAAGATTCTGACAATGATATTACACTAGAAATTGAAAGAACAAATTTTAACGATGGATTAGGAACTGCTTGGGTTCCTGCTATAAATGAAACTGAAGCAAAAGAAAAACTACATAAAATGATACAGGTTACTGAATGGCTGGATTAGTACATGTATTTGGTTACTACTCATTTGAAGCTAATGTATTAGGTTGGATATTAGAAAACTCTCCTTCGTATAGAACACATAATTTTCGTAGAAGACTTGAAAATTTAAATGATCCACATAATGATCCCTGGGATAATCATGCACTAGATGATCTAGGTGAAGAACATTGGACACTAGAATGGACTAAGCATCAAGAGGCTGGAGATTTTGAATCCCTTAATAAAATGATGCGAAGATTTCCATTGGACACTGGTGTATTTGGGGTTGGTTATGCTGGATGGGGATCTGGTGAAAAATGGATAACTCCTGCTACTCGTATTTTAATTAACCCAACACAACGACTTTTTGATTACTATTGGAAATGTTATGCAGAACGTCCTATTACTAATATTAAACATTCCATGGATATGCATATATTAGATCATCACCAAAATGATCCTGAGTATAAAAATTATATATACGATACATTTGTAGATTACTTAAAAGAAGATAGTGTGCCATTTTGGAAATTGCAATGTGCATATCATTGGGGTTGGAAAACTTGTGCTACAGATGATGATTTAGCTAAAGCAAAACAAATTGCACTAGATGAAGCAATAAGCAATGTATACGAACCAGATATAACTGTAGATCTTTTTGAGCTTGACATAATAGATTTATGTAGTAAACTAGAATGTACGTACATCAATAGTAACGGCATAGATTCCATGGAACGAGAATATAATGTGTTTATTAATTACTGTGAGAAAGTATTAAAAATATGATTGCTAATACAGATATCGATATTGACTTTGCTGATAGACAAAAAGCATTAGATCAATTTCCTTATGTTACTGCAAGTATAGAGCCTGGCAAAAAACATAACACAGGTGTATACTTTCATGAAATGCCACAAGATCCAATTACAGGATTAAGCACAATAGATTATAAAACAGCAGAGGATATGGGCTATTTTAAAATAGATTGTTTGAATGTTAGCATTTATAAAAACGTTAAAAACGAAGAACATTTATTTGAGTTAATGGATAAGGAGCCACTATGGGAACTACTGGAGCACAAAGACTTTGTAGATCAAGTCTTTCACGTAAGCGGACACGACAAACTATTGAAACAATTGAAGCCCACATCGGTAGAACAATTAGCGGCAGTACTAGCGATAATTCGGCCAGCAAAAAGACATCTAGCAACACAGACGTGGCAAACGATAATGAGCCAAGTGTGGATAAAACCAGAAAATGATAATTATTACTTTAAGAAGGCTCATGCAATGGCTTATGCATTAAGTGTAGTTGTACATATGAATTTGCTTTGTGAAGGCTAGTATTTTTTAAGAAGTTGAATATTTCTGCGTTTACTTCGCTTCTTTACTAAGTTTCCAAAACTAGTAACAGGACCATACATTACTTCAACATTTTTATTGTTTAAACTTCTTAATATGCCTTGGTAATTCCATCTGCTTATTAATAAAATATTAATAGGTATACTGTGGTTTGTTTCAAACCACCATTCTTCTCCAAGTTTTAAAAAGTTTAACTTTTCTCTGTCACTCTTTAAAAGGTCCCAACAATACATGTTAAAGACAGTACCGTCTGCATTACCTACAATACCAATGAATTCGTCGTTACCATAGCGGACCATGGTAAGGAAAGGGAATTTTTCAAGTAACATTTTATAGCGTGATGAGATAACTGTCATGATGTTCGATAAATAATAGTATGGTTACAGCATTTACTTATACCAACAATGGAGAAGCAACTCTTAACAAAGACACTAGTAGTGCTCAGTATGGTCGCTACTACAAACGTAGTACTACGGTAAATTCTCCTACAACCTATCAGCCTTTCGTTTTTCATAAAGGAGTTGATAACCATATAACAATAGTTATCAATGATAAAAGTAGGCGTACAGCAGATATTAATAATGTTACCCTAAAGGGTAAGTTAATTAAAAGATCAGACAGATCTATAGTAGTTACAAAGAATGCTATAATAGACAGTTATGACGAAGCAAGAATTACATTTAAAATACAGCCAGGCGACATTGCAAATTTAGATTCTGGTATGTATGAATGGGCAATAACAAGTGTAAACAATGAAGGCGAAGAGTTTTTATTAAGCCCACAATTAAATCATAAAGGACAATGGACAATTGAAGTTAGAGATGGTCCATTACCTATAGTAGATGATGTTGTTGCATTAAGTTCATTTACAGGTGATGCAGGTGCAACAGATCCACAATACACTAGTGCAACAAATGGTAGTGTATTAAAAGGTTCAAATGATGGATTGCATACTGTAGCAATTTATACAACTAATTTTATAGGTAAAATTTATGTACAAGGATCAGTTGAAGCTACACCTAGCGAATCAGATTGGTTTACAATAGATACCAATGGATTAACAGGTTATGAAAATTATGCTACAGCTACATCTGGTGTTAGAGCTGTAAACTTTGTACACAATCTTTATAAAGTTCGTTTTTATTATGTTGCTGATGCTAGTAACACCGGAACCGTTGACAAAATCACAATTAGAGTATAATATACATATATGAGTGTTGTTTTAGAGTTTGTTAGACAGACTGTTCCAATGGGTTGGAAGAGTACTCCTAGTGGATGGATTAGTGGCAACTGCCCAATGTGTATACAAAATGGCGAAAATGCTGATACACGTAGCAGGGGTGG
>MPLU02258294.1_pt1 | contig 11606 bp, 20 predicted proteins | sample 1617381 | NCBI WGS metagenome assembly MPLU02 (sample SAMN05944801, study PRJNA350692) | marine metagenome | biome: marine; feature: ODZ; material: water; isolation source: 90 m water sample filtered on 0.2 um supor filter | place: Pacific Ocean | collected 2012-04-08 | depth 90m m | reverse complement strand
GGATATACTGCTGTTGGTTTAGAAGGATCTACTCATGCTCATAATGGTCCAGGTGCGGGTAACTGGAAAAAGTATTTGAATAAGAATTTCTTTAATGTTGATTTAGCAGAACCATTTCAACTTAAAGAAGATGGTGAGGATATGAAATTTAATTTCATCCATAGTTGGGATGTGATTGAACATATTCATCCAGATGATCTGGGAACTTGGTTTGATAATGTGAAGAATCACCTAACAGATGATGGGGTTTTTTGTTGCGTCTTATCTACTATTCCAGACTATGAATATATTAATGGTGAATTGATCATTAGACATCAGTCTATGTTTAATTCTGCTGAGTGGGTAAATATTTTCTTTGATAATGGATTTGAATTGTGTGTAGAAAATGATTGGCATTCATATCCTGTAGGAAGAGATTATCCTAACGTCCAACCTCAGTCTAGTCATAAGGCAGCTGGTGTTTTGGGAACACAGAATGGATTATACTTTGGATATCTTTTCGGTGATGCACAGTTTAGTAACCATGATAATCAAGGAGCAAACATTTATTTCTGTGTGAGAAAGAAAAGAGAATATGAACAACGTATACCTGCTAACTGGGACTGAATTATGAATCCATTTACTCCATATATTGAAACACTCCAGTCAGCTCACATGGAGGATGAGTTTCAGAAGTATCAAGATGCTTTTAAAGAACATAAAAGAATTATTATTCTAGGTAATGGTGGAAGTAGTTCTGTTGCTTCTCATATTTCTCAGGATTATATGAAGTTTCATAATAAGAGGGTTTCTCTTCTTTCTGATCCTTCAATGATTACTATGCTTTCTAATGACTTTGGGTATAGCAATGCTTATCAAAAGTTCCTAGAGTATTATGTGGAAGAAGATACTTTGGTAGTTATCATAAGTTCTAGTGGTGACTCTCAGAATATGATTAACTGTCAGGATTTCTGTGAAAGATTCTCTGTTCCATATGGAATATTAACTGGTTTTAAATCTAATAATACATTGAGAAGGAACGCCCAGTCAGCAAAGTGGGACTACCATGTGGACAGTGACTCTTATGGTGTGGTAGAATGTGTTCATCAGATATTCCTACATGGCGTAGTATGAAGTATTGCTTTGATCTGGATGGGACTATTTGTGATACCCCTATGAGACCTTCTGATAATAAACCTGGTTATCTAGAAGCAACTCCATTCCCTTTCATGGTAGAGCAAGTAAATCGTTTATTTGATGAAGGTCATAAGATTATAATCATGACTGCAAGGGGAAGAGGATCAGGTATTGATTGGACTCAGTTAACTATAAAGCAGTTAGATATGTGGGGTGTTAAGTATCATGAACTTGAACCTATGTTTCATAAACCTACTGCTGATCTGTTTATTGATGATAAGGGAATAAATTCAGAAGAGTGGAAGAAAACTGTACCACCAAAGAAGGGTATCATTGCTGGAGCATTTGACTTAATCCATCCTGGATATGTTAGAATGTTTAAGGAAGCAAAGGAGCATTGTAATCATCTTACAGTTGCTTTACATGAGGATCCATCTTTTGCACGTCCTTATAAACTTAAACCAGTTCAGTCTCTAGAAGATAGAAAGGAGATATTAAGGGCTATCAAATATGTTGATGACATTGTAGTATACTATGCAGAGGAAACATTCTTATCGTATCTCAAGGACTATGAAGTTCGCTTTTTGGGTTCAGACTATTTGGACGGTAGCTATACTGGTAAAGATATTACCATTGATGTTGTCTTCTTAAATAGGGATCATGATTATTCAACTACTAAATTGAAGGATAAAATCTATCAGTCAATTGAAGAACACATGGAAGAAATGGAAAGAGTATTATGATTACATCATTAGTAACAGGTGGAGCAGGTTTTATTGGATCTAATCTGGTAGATTATCTATTAGATAAGGGACACCAAGTTGTTTGTGTTGATAATGAAAGTGCAGAATGTAATGATAAGTTCTATTGGAATGACAAAGCTATCAATGTTAAAGGAGACGTAACTGATTATAAGTTTATGAAGAACGTCTTCACTGGGGTGGAGTATGTTTTTCATCTTGCAGCAGAATCTAGATTGCAACCTGCTATCAAGAATCCTATTGAAGCAGTTTATAAGAACTGTGTAGGGACTACTACTATATTGCAATGTGCTAGAGAGGCAGGGGTGAAGAGATTAGTTTACTCTTCTACTTCCTCTGGGTATGGTTATAATGAACCCCCTAATGTAGAGACTCAACCTGATGATTGTTTGAATCCTTACTCTGCATCTAAGGTTGCTGCTGAGAAGTTTTGTAAGATGTATAGTGACCTCTATGGATTAGAAACAGTAGTCTTGAGGTATTTCAATGTATTTGGTGAAAGGTCTCCTACAAGAGGACAGTATGCTCCTGTGATAGGCATTTTTGAGAGACAAAGAGATGCAGGAGAACCCCTCACTATAGTTGGCGATGGAACTCAAAGAAGGGATTTCATTTATGTTGGAGATGTTGCTAGAGCAAATTATCTTGCAGCATTGATGCCCGGAGTGAGAGATCATTTGGGTGGAGTATTTAATGTAGGTAGTGGAGTTAATTATTCAGTACAAGAAATTGCAGATGCTATTTCAGATAATCAAACCTATATTCCTAAGAGGGAAGGTGAGATGGAAACTACCTGGTCTAATATAGAGAAGGTTAATAAGGTTATAGGATGGAATCCTCAAGTAGATGTTTTGGAATGGATAAAGAAATGAGTACTTTTGTAGCATTAAAATCAGCTGGATTGGGAAACAGAATTAAATTGTATGTTTCTTATATGCAAAGGTATGAGAATATTCTCATAGAGAAGGAACCTGATTTAAATTTATTTGAGAACTTTAAATTATGTAATAAGGATGAAGATATAAAGATTCATCCATGGACTAGTTCTGGTTGGAGATTACTTGTTAATGAGGATGAAGAAAAATATTGTGATAAGTATAAAACTATAGATCAATTGTATAACGATACTCCTCAATATTTTATTGATAAGTATCTTCCTGTGTGGGAGAGATTAAGAATACAACCCAAGGTGAAGAAAATTATTGATGACTTTACTAAGGATTGGGATAAGGATAATATGGTGGGGGTTCATGTGAGAACTAATCTTCCTCCAGTTGATGATGGAAGTCGTAGTGTTTGGATGGACTATGGTGGGTTTGAGAAAGAGATTGAAAAGTATCCTTCAACACAGAGGTTCTTTCTTGCCACTGATCATGCTCCTGTAGTTGATAGGTATAAGGAAAGATATGGAGATCAAATTATTACCTTCCCTAAGAATGATATAGTTAGGCATGATAATCATTCTGATAATATAGATCAGACCATTACAGCATTCATTGACATGTATTTGTTATCACAATGCTATAAGAAATTGATATTAACATGGGCAACTTCTTTTTCAGAATGTTCTTGGTGGTTTGGTGGATGTAAAGCAGAAGTTGTAATGCCAACTTTATGGGATAAAGTTCCTGAAGATTTCTTTAATATCGTTTACAATAAGAAAGGAATGTCCTATACTGTATTAGACGTACCTGTTTTTTCTGAAGGTTGTCGTACTTATGCTCCTCTTAATGTGGGAGATAATTATACGGTAAAGAATTGGATGGTTCATTATGAATAGAATTGAAAATTATTCTGAAGTAAAGGATAGAATAGTTAAGTGGATCAATGATTATGTTGATGCTAATAATATCAAGTCCTTAGTTGTAGGAGTATCAGGTGGAATAGATTCTGCTGTTACTTCTACTCTTTGTGCTCATACTGGCCTTCCTACCTATGTAATAGGGATGCCTTTACTTCAAAAATCAAATCAAGAAGATTTATCTGATCTTCATATGGCATGGTTAGCACAAAACTTTCATTTTAATGTGACTGTTAGGAAGTTTGACTTAACTAGTGTTTTTGAAATGTTTAAAGCTCTTATGGGAGAGGAGTTTAATAGTAATCATTCCCTTGCTAATTCTAGATCTAGATTGAGAATGGTGACTTTATATCAGGTGGCTACGACTACTGGTGGTATTGTAGTTGGAACTGGTAATAAGGTAGAAGATTATGGTGTAGGGTTCTTTACTAAATATGGTGACGGTGGAGTAGATATTGCTCCTATTGCAGATCTTTATAAGACTGAGGTATGGGAACTTGGAAAGTTCTTGGGTATAGACCAGAGAATTATTGAAGCAGAACCTACTGATGGTTTATGGGATGATGCAAGGACTGATGAGGATCAGCTGGGCGTTCCTTATGCTACCTTAGAAGAAGCCATGGAACATGGAACAGGTCTTGGTGTTGAAGTTCTTAAGAAATTTAATACTCAGAACCAACATAAAATGCAACCTATACCTACATTTAAACTATGAAAATTGGAGTAATTGGGGCTGGAAGACTTGGACTTTGTTTTGCTCTTTTATGTGAGCAAGCAGGGTATGATGTTATAGCATCTGACGTACGTAAAGATTATATTATTAACTTGCAGAAGGGAGTACTTGGTAGTACTGAACCAGATGTTCATGATCTTTTATGGAATGCTAATAATATAGAGTTCACAAGAAGCAATAAGAAAGTAATTAATGAGTGTGATATTATCTTTACATTGGTAGCCACTCCTTCTTTGGAGACAGGAGACTATGATGTTAGTGCAGTAGAGAGAGTAGTTAAAGAGATTGCTGAATCTGGTAAAGAAGGAAAGGCATTTGTAGTAGGATGTACAACTAATCCTGGGGATTGTGAAAGGTTCCAAGATGAGTTAGATAGTTGGGATGTATTTTACAATCCAGAGTTCATTGCTCAAGGTAGCATTATTAGAGATCTAAGAAGTGCTGATATGGTTTTGATTGGTGGTGATGAAGGGAAGTATCGTAATGAATTAGTTGATCTCTACCATAAGATTAATAAAGATTCTAGAATTAGTTTCATGTCCACTACTGCTGCTGAACTAGTTAAGTTGGCAGTTAATTGTTATCTTACTACTAAGATTAGCTATGCCAATATGGTAGGTGAGGTAATGACTCTTGCAGGGATGGAGGATGAAATAGATTCAGTCTTGAGTGCTATTGGTGCTGATAGTAGAATTGGTACTAAGTTTTTGAAATATGGATATGGATTTGGTGGACCTTGTTTGCCAAGAGATAATCGTGCCTTTGCTGCTTATGCAAAAACTTTAGGTATACCATATAATCTAGGAGAGACAACTGATAATTTTAATGATGCTCATGCTAAGTTCCTTTATGATTATGTGGTGAGTAGAAATTATAAAAATCTTCCTTATTGTTTTGATTATGTTGCATATAAGGAAGGAACGGATATATTAGAGGAGAGTCAACAGTATAGACTTTGTATTGATCTTTTGGATAATGGATATGAAGTTTATATTAATGATGGTTATCCTGTAGTTACTCAAATTAAGAATAAATTATATGAAAAGTATTATGATAGAGTAAAATTTGAAGAACCAACCGAAGAAGTTTATAAGATTGAGTTATAATGGATCCTCTTTTAGATAAAAATAAATCCACCTTTAAACTCCAGGGGATTGGTCCCATCTATTATGTTAATCTGGATGGACAACCAGAGAGAAAGCAATATATGGAGGACCAATTTGAGTATTGGGAAGTAAAAAATTATGAAAGAATTTCTGCTTATGATGGAAGGGAAGACGATCTAAGTGGTATTGTCAAGGGAAGATACCCTGAAAATATGACTTCAGGGGAGATTGGATGTGTTACTTCTCATCTTAAAGCTATTAAGCATTGGTATGAGACGTCTGATTCTCCTTATGCAATCATGATGGAGGATGATTGTAGTCTTGATCTAGTACAGTTTTGGAATTTTAGTTGGAGAGATCTCTATTGTAGATTTCCTTATGACTGGGACGTGGTTCAGATAGCAGTCATCTGCACAGGAGATGTTCATGTTAAAATTCATAAGAGATTTGTAAATGAATTTTCTACTGCGTGTTATGTTATTAATAGACACCATGCAGAGAAATTAATTAGACTTCATTGTAGAGGTGATAAGTATAAACTGGATAATGGTGTTAGACCTAGAGCAGTTGCTGATGATTTAATTTATAATTCAGGTAACACTTATGCTCTTCCTTTGTTGCTGTATAGAATTGAATTAGGATCCACTATACACCCAGAACATCTAGATGTTTTCCACAAAGGAAACTTTAATGTTCAAAATAACTATTGGACTACTTCAGGTGCTGATATGAGCATAGAAGATAGGATGGATTTTGATCCTTATCTAGGGAGAGTGGTTAATCCATCCACTCAACCCCAGGGATAGTGTTGACAGATAATACAAGAGTATGTTACACTGTATGAACAACTGTCACATGTGCCAGTTATATAAATAACTTTACATAACAAAGGCCCGAAATAATCGTACCCTGCGTAGAATGTAACAAGAACTCAGTCGAGAGTTCTATCATCCGCGGGCTTTTTTAATGCTTGCGAGACACTTCAATTAAAAAAATGTTTAAACCTCTTATAGCAGCTGTTGCAGCTGCACCTCTATTCGCTGGCGCTGCTTTTGCAGGTCCTTACGTTAATGTAGAAGCTAATGCTTCATATCCTGATGGCGAATATACAACTGCTACTACAGATCTTCACTTCGGTTTTGATGGTGGTTCTGAAGATGGTAAGCTTGGCTACTATGTACAAGCAGGTCCTGCTTTCGTTCACACTGATTCAACTGATGACACCGAGACTGAAATCTCAGGTAAGGTTGGCGTAAATTATGAAATCGCTGATTCTACTGGACTCTATGGTGAAATCTCTGGTATCACCAATGAAGACTCCAGCGGAGACGACATTGTTGATTTCTCTGGTAAGTTGGGTCTAACCTACAAGTTCTGATATTAATCAGATAACTTACACAAAGGACCCTTAACAGGGTCCTTTTTTTATGGTAAAATATAGTGCCAGAGAAATACTGGCTGCGGTAATCCCCTTTGGTAGTTTCAGGATTAGCGGCGATAGGAAACTACTATACATATTTCATGCTATAATTCCATCATGAAAAAGGAAACAGCAGGAGAGGTAGTTGGACATCCTTTATGGATGCTCCCTATGTTTATGACGTGTATGTTGGTTATTATAGAGGGACTGCATACTACTGCTCACTTACGTATGAAGGTAGATGCTAATGCATATTGTAGAAATAATGCAGAGTGGATAGAGATGAATAAGAAGGAAGAGGATTGGTGAGGAAATGAGTATAAATCCCTAGACAAGATTTAATATTTGCTATATAATTATGTAATGTTTCTTTACACAACAATGACTGTTACTACCGAAGATGGCGGAAGACAAAATGCATTTGCTACAGAACCACAAATGCAAGTAATGGATCAAGAGTATGGACCTCAAGCAGAACTTACTAATGGTCGTTGGGCCATGATAGGATTCGTTGCTGCCATTGGTGCATATGTAACCACAGGTCAAATCATTCCTGGTGTATTCTAAAACTTAACAAAACTAAATACTTACTCGTACCTTTATCAGGAAATCAAAATAAAAATGGGCGAATTAGTCTCAGCAACAGAATCAGTATCACCAATTTGGGCATTACTATTTCCTTTTATGCCTGTTATTATATTAATGGGATTTTATTTTGCTGCTGGTGGTGGATTTAATGATGATGACGATGATGATTTTGGTGGAGGTAAAGGAGTAAGAGCTATGGAACCAGTTCCAGTTCCTGCAGGTGCGTAAAATGTATCAAATTATCTTTTTGGGTATGTTTAGTGCATACGTTTATGTTGGTGGGTTATCTTTTGTCTATCAATGATAGCAACGGTTAATCAAATCCTAGTAACAATTCCACCAAGTTATACAGGCTTGGTGGAATTTTTTGGTATGCTTACAATTGGTGTTGCAGCCGGATCCTTAGGTGTGATATAATAATATATACTAAGACTAATAAGGATGATTACTCATGGCATCATATCAAGTAACAGTCATTGACACTGACGGCACTGAGACTACATTTGAGTGTCCAGATGATGAGTATATTTTAGATAAGGCAGAGGAAGAAGGTGCTGATGCTCCTTACTCATGCAGGGCAGGTGCTTGTTCAACTTGTGCAGGTAAGGTTCTTGAAGGAACAGTAGATCAATCCGAACAATCATTCTTAGATGATGAACAGATGGAGCAAGGATTTGTTCTTACTTGCGTTGCATATCCTACATCTGATTGTAAGATACAATTAGGTGAAGAAGAGAACCTCTAACTAAATAAAGGAAGTTGTTCCACTACTTATGGCTGAAGAGGTAAAGGAAAAAAAGCACGAGGAAAAAGAGAAAGGTGCTTTAGGGAAACTTAAAGATGCTATTCTTCCTGATCAGGAAGAACAAGCTGCTATCATTTCTACATTTGTCAGACTTGGCGTTCTTGTGTGGTCCGGTGGTATATTGACATTAAATTATGTTGCCATCCCTGGATTACCTCAGCAGAAAATAGATCCGACTTTTATCGCATCGGTTTTTACCGGAGTTCTTGCTAGCTTCGGAATTCAGACAGCATCTAAGAAGGGTGATGGGACAATGAAGATGGAAGGTGGTGGTAGTGGTCCTAATGGTTCTGTATCTAAGGCAGATATGGAGAGGTTGATTGAGAAAGCAACTCAATCTGCACCTGCTCAGACTATTAGATTGGAACAAGCACCTTTGGTTATTAAACCTGGTGGAGAACCTCCTGTAAAACCTACTGTTTAGAAAGATGAACAAAGTAAAAGGCGCCTTTGATAAGGTGGTAGAATGGGACAAGGCACTTATTAAAAAGTGCCAAGATAAGTGGGGACTAACAGACTATCAAGTAGTTTGTATCTCTTTTGCTAAAGGATTTATTATTGGTGCTATACTATTATGATGCAATTGATTCTGGTTTGTGCTACAATATTTTGCATAAGCTATGTCTTAAACCTTAGACTATCTACTAAATGAATAAAAATGGTTAATGATTTAGGTGTAAATCCAGATGAATGGTTTGATCATCCTAACCCTTTAGATAGTATGCCTGTTGCTACTGATAAGGGTAGTTTTTCCTGGATAGATACTGCACCCTGTGAGTATGAACCTCCTGATGATGAGGAATTTCCTGCTGAGTTCATGGAAGTTGCTACATCTGTAAAGAATCCTAAGCCTCAACTTAAGAAGGTTGAGAAGACTATACATCAAAAGATGTATGACATGGCTATAGAAAAACATAATCCTTGGAGTGGAGGATCAGAGAACTTTCATATGGGTGGCTCTGAAAAGATACATGGAACTGAATGACAACAACGTAATAGAAGTACTTCATGAACTCCTACCATACATCGAAGCAGATGGTGGATGGTTAGAGTATGTTGAGACAGAAGAAGGGTATGTTAAAGTAAGACTGGGTGGCGCATGTTCCACATGTGCTATGAGTTCTATGACATTGAAGCAGGGTATAGAGAAGAAATTAATGATGGAAATACCTGATGTGAAAGGAGTAGTTCAGGTTTTATGATTGATACTTCTTGGGGTTCAATAAGAATTGCTCTTGTTATGGTTATGGCAGTAGTGTGGTTTTATCTTTTGAATGTGGAAATTAGAAGTAGGGATGAAGAAGACTAATACCTTTGGGATGTTTTTTATGACTGTGTTTACACAAGTTACCTTTGTGGGATTTCTTGTGCTGTTGTGTTTGTTAGTGGCATAAATATCCCCTAGACGCTATAATTAAATGAATGACAAGGTTAAGTTAGGCATTGCAATTGCTGTAGGATTAGTTGGTGGAGGACTTCTTAGTACTCTTGGAGGAGGATCCGAGGTAACTAAAAATACTTTACTAGGAGCTGCTCCTGTAGGAATGGAGTTTCCTGAATGGACAAGAAACGGTTCAGCATTTAGATGCCAAGATGGAAAGGTTCAGGGATGCATTGGTGGATATAGTTGTGGAACTTCTGGAAGAACTGGAACTACTCAACCTGTTGCAGTCTGTCAGAAGTGTGAGATGTGGGTTGATGTGGATGAATTCCTAACTGAGAATCCAGATTTTAATACCAATATGTTCTTACAAGTTGATCCTAATTATGGTCCTCGTCAGTGATTCCACACTGTGTCAGTGAGCTCACATAATAATAGTTAATATTACCTATAAGTAAAATAAATATTAGTACAATTATGCGAGCCCACGGCTGGAATCGTGTCTCATTATACAGTACAGTACCTAGACTCATCTAGGCATCACCAAAGCATTTGTGAATACGCAGAGAATGCTTGGGAAGCAAAGAATCAAGCAACGCAAGACGTACCATATTTACATTCTCACCCGAATAGTATAGACTGTATACAGAGTGAAGGGTCATTATTTTGTACCACATTGTGAAAACTTTCATACAAACCTTCTGGGTATTCATAATTGCTGCTGCAGTTGTGTTTATGCCGAGGATGGCATATGCCGCAGAGATTACTATGGGTTCCGGTGGGAATCTGGTATTTGATCCTAACGAACTTACTATTGCTGCTGGTGATTCAGTTACATTTACTAATGGTGATCTACCACCACATAACGTGGTTTTCCTTGATCATCCAGAATTATCTCATCCAGACCTTGCGTTTGTGGGAGGAGAGAATTTTAGTGTAACATTTGATAATCCAGGTGAGTATGAGTTCCAGTGTGAACCTCATGCTGGTGCTGGTATGAAAGGCGTTATTCACGTAGAGTAATGCAAGAAGTTGTCCAGAGCGTCAACATTATGATTGGTCTTTTAATGGGTGGTGTGTCTTGGTCAATCTACTATATAATGCGTATGGCTTACCTTGAAATGAATGATGAGCGACAAGACAATACAGGATCTGAAAGTTGATGCACACATTGCGGTGCTTCATACTAAGGTAGATGCATTAGTAGAGAAACAAAAAGAACTTACTGAAAGAGTTCGTGCAAATGAGAAAGTAGTAGCCGCTGTTACCTTATTGGGGACAGTGGTTCTTGCTGTAATTGGAGCAGGATACTTTGCACCAAAAGCAGAGGCATGTTCTCTACCTCTAGATGGTAGTCCAGCAAATTGTGGACCAGGAGATAGGATAATAAAGCAAAAAGAACCTGATTATAATTACTATACTAGAAGAGATGCTCTTATTTGGAATGCTAGTACAGTTATCCAGAAGATGAGAGAGTGGAAAGCAGAACAAGATCGTACCCCAGTAGATGTGATGCTAAATAATGCACTAGCTGAATTGGAGCATAACTATGGGCGCGATGGTTCCACCAAACCGGAAGAGTTGTTACAACTTTCGAGTAACGGAAATCAATAGAGTATTGGATGGGGATACGATTGATGTTACAATTGATCTGGGTTTCGATCTTTATAAGAAAGAACGTGTTAGAGTGGCTGGAGTAGATACACCAGAGAAGAGAACCCGTGACCTCGAAGAAAAAGCACTTGGAAAAGATGCAACAAACTGGCTCAAAGAAAAATTGGATAGCACCATTGCTGGTGACGATGAGCTTACTATTAGGACTGAACTTGTTGGCGGTGTCGGCAAATATGGTCGTCTTTTGGGGTGGTTATATATCGGGGACAGCGAGTTGTCTC
>MPLU02026928.1_pt1 | contig 11606 bp, 5 predicted proteins | sample 1617381 | NCBI WGS metagenome assembly MPLU02 (sample SAMN05944801, study PRJNA350692) | marine metagenome | biome: marine; feature: ODZ; material: water; isolation source: 90 m water sample filtered on 0.2 um supor filter | place: Pacific Ocean | collected 2012-04-08 | depth 90m m | reverse complement strand
TACAGCGACGTTGTTGATGGACAAAGTCAAATCGTTGGTAGCCATTCCAGACCGATTGCTTGCCGGGAAACGACTCGGCGGCAGTCGAGGCATGAGGGACGAGCAAGTAGCCCAGTACCAGCAGCATGATATTTAGCAGGCGATGTGCGCTCATGGTTTTGTATTGTCTCCTGGGATTGAGGTCGGCTGCTTGATGCCTGAGCCTATCATGGGTACGAGTGGATTGCTATCCACAGCGTTGCTTGGCATCAGATCGCAAAGTTGCCGTTTGTCCTGGAGGAGATACCATGGTATTTCGTTCTCTGCTCAGCGTGCTGCTGGGCCTGTTGATCTTACCTCCCGCCTTCTCCGATGAACCCATTGAGTTCGGGAAATTTCGACAGCTGTTCCTTGACGATCACGTGATCGCATCGCGTTCGCATATTCGCCGCACCTTACACCAGGCCACGCCCTACGGCGGAAACCCGGTGATCGAGGCGAACAAGCCATGGGAATCGGGCCTGGCCTACCACTACGGTAGCGTCGAATGGCATCTCGACAGGCAAAGTGCCGCCAGGGAGTCCACCAACGGACGAACCGGGAGTGGAGAGATGGAGGCAAGGGTTGAATACGTGGTCTCCTGCCTTTCTTGCCGCTGTCATGAAGGACCGGTGCCGAACGTTGAAATGACTGTAAAATAACCGTTTTAACTGCTTGCAATCGTATCGCTCCGGTATCACAATGAGGCAACCATTGAGTCCCACCTTGCCGCCTAGTCGTGATTTTTCCCAGGCTGGGCAATTCCGGGCCAGGGCAGGATTGTCCCGCGGCCCGAAAAAAGAGTCGAGCGAGACATGATGGAACAGGGAGTGTTTGAAATCGCGGCGACAAGCCATATCCAGAGATTTATTTTTTGATGGAAAGATAGAAGACATGTCGGAACAAGAACAAGATGCAGCAGTTGGAAATCCAGTTTTAGACCAGGGCGATGACATTCAAACGGTCAAGGAATTGAATGATGCCTACCAGGAGATGACATCGCAATTGAGCAATGTCATCGTGGGGCAGACCCACGTGATTGAGCAGGTCTTGATCTCGATGTTTTGTCGAGGTCATGTGCTGCTGGTCGGAGTACCGGGGCTGGCCAAGACGCTGCTGGTCAGTACCATCGCTCAATCGCTTCGACTGGACTTCAGTCGCATCCAGTTTACTCCCGACCTGATGCCGTCGGATATCACGGGTACGGACGTGTTGGAGGAAGATCGTACTACGGGTAAACGTGTTTTTCGTTTCGTGCGTGGACCACTTTTTACCAACATGGTGTTAGCCGACGAAATCAACCGTACTCCTCCCAAGACCCAGGCAGCCCTGTTGGAAGCGATGCAGGAACATCGCGTCACAATCGGGGAACAGACCTACGAACTGGAGGAACCCTTCTTCGTGATGGCCACGCAAAATCCGATTGAACAGGAAGGAACATATCCGCTGCCGGAAGCGCAGTTGGATCGGTTCATGTTTAACGTGATCGTGGATTATCCTACCGTGAACGAAGAATCACAGATTATTAAACAGGTAACCGGAACCTATACGGGTGAGGTGTCCCCGGTACTGAGTGGTGAGGATATCCAGCGTTTGCAGGCCATTGTTCGCCGAGTGCCTGTTGCGGATCACGTGATCGACTATGCCCGGGACCTGGCCCGCAACTCGCGACCAAACCAGCCGGACGTACCGGATTTCGTGAAGGAAATGGTTGCCTGGGGTGCCGGTCCGCGAGCAGGAATTTATCTGGTCCTGGCTGCCAAGGCCCGGGCTATCCTGCATGGTCGGTTTCATGCGACTACCGAGGATGTCAGCGAGGTCGCCCTGCCGGTGTTGAGGCATCGTGTGCTCACGACCTTTAATGCCGAGTCCGCCGGGGTGACCAGCGATGACGTGGTTCGGATGCTTTTGGAACACGTTCAGGCGGCTGATCCCGTTGCCGTCTAGTTGATGTTCCCAACAGGGATGTGATGGTCCACCTGTCATGGATTATCATGGTTTTAAGTGAGGGAAGTGCATCTATGAGTGAGCAGGTTGTCGACCACACTTACCTGAGATTATTGCGCAGCGAAGCACTTGGCCGTATCTCGCGATTGGAACTCATTGCTCGCGGGGTCGTGGAAGGTTTCGTGACCGGGCGTCACCAAAGTCCCTACAAGGGAACCAGTGTTGAGTTTGCCGAGCACCGCCAATACGTGCCCGGCGACGACCTGCGGAACCTGGACTGGCGCGTGTTTGCCAAGAGTGATCGCTACTATATTAAGCAGTACAAGGAAGAAACGAACCTGCGGGCCACGATCCTGTTGGATGCATCCGGATCGATGGCCTACGCTGGTGACCAGGCCGCTCCCATCGATGGTGAGCCGGTTTCCAAGTTCGATTATGCGCGTTACCTGGCCGCTTCCCTGACCTACCTGTTGGTGAACCAGCAGGATGCCGTTGGACTGGTCACCTTTGATACCGAGGTGAAACAGTATATTCCAGCGCGTTCCAATGCACGGCATATTCGCGTCTTGCTGCAGGAAATGGACAAGGTTACACCGGCAGAGGATACCGGTTTGGGGCCTATTTTTCATGATGTTGCTGAACGTGTGCATCGACGCGGTGCCATTATCGTGATCAGCGACCTGTTTGATGATATCGAATCGCTCACCAAGGCCTTGCATCATTTTCGCTATCGCAAGCACGAGGTCATTCTGTTGCACGTGATGGCTGACGAGGAAATTACTTTTCCCTTCGATCGCTGGAGTGATTTTCGCGATCTGGAAAACGTAGGCGTTCATGAAGAACTCGATCCCCGGACCGTGCGAGCGGAATACCTGGAGCGTGTGCAGGAGTTTATCAATCGCGTGGAATCAGAATGCGGTCAGATGGAAGTCGATTACGTGCCCATGAATACGAAGATCCCCTTCGACGTGGCACTCGCTGGTTTCCTGGCCACGCGGCAGCAACGGAGTAGCTAGAGACGTGCAACGAGTAGATTGAATTTGTTTACTGATCACCTGATCCTGATATGACATTTATTAACCTGTACATCTTGTTTGGCCTTGGCGGGATCAGCATCCCTGTCATTATCCACCTCTTCAATCGTCGCAAGGCCAAGGTGATTGAATGGGGTGCTATGAAATTCCTGCTGGGTTCCCTGATCAGTCGCAAGCGACGAGTGCTGGTCGAGGAAATCATCCTGATGGCATTGCGTTGCCTGCTGGTGGCCGCCTTGGTGCTGGCGGTTTCACGTCCCTTTTCACCGGTGCAGCCAGGGATTTCCTGGTTGATCCTGCTGCCGTTGATCCTGGGCGCAACCATCCTGCTGGCGACTACCACGATCATGGCGCGTGATCGCCGTTGGCAATGGGCCCTGTATGCATCGGTCGCGCTGCTGGTCGTCAGCCTGGTGACCATTAGCCAGTATGAGGATGTGGTGCAATCAGAGAACTGGCAGTCCGTGGGTAAGCAGGACGTGGCGATCGTGATTGATGGCTCCAGTTCCATGCGGCTGACCGTGAAAGGAAAGACTAATTTCCAGAGGGCACTGGATGAAGCTCGCGAATTGATCCGGGCACTGGGTCCTGATGACGCGGTCACCATTATCGTTGCCGGAGGACATACCGATGTCCGGACTCCTATTCCGGTCAGCGTGCGGGGGAACATCGATGAGCTTCTCGAGGACCTGCAGCCAGAGGGTGGCCCCATGTCCATCCTGGAGGCAATAGAGAAAGCCGGGATCAGCCTTGCCCGAGGTGATAACAGTGCCAAGAAAATTGTCCTGATCAGTGATGGGCAAAATGTGGGCTGGGATACGAGTAAACCGGAACGCTGGCAGTACGTGGCCCAGGCCCTTGAGCAATTGCCGACCAAGCCGCGCGTGGTCACCCGCTTCCTTGAGTTGCCCAAGACTTTTCGTAATATTGCGCTTAGCTCCATGACGCTTTCGCGTACCGTGGTGGGAACCGATCGCAGTGTTTCCATTGATGTGCAGGTCGAGAATACGGGACGCGAGATCGTGGAACCCGATGGTGTTCAGCTGCAATTCCAGGATGGTACCGTCGTTACGGAACCGCTGGACCCGATCGAGCCGGGACAATCCCAGCACGTGCGGTTTTCACACCAGTTCCAGGAAAATGGAACCCAGGTGCTGACCTCCAGGATTACGTACAACGATGACCTCCTGGATGACAATGAGCAATCGCTGGTCGTCCAGGTGCTGGCAACCCTGCCGGTGCTCCTGGTGGATGGTTCGGCCCAGGTGCGAGAAGAGGAACGGTCCACGTTTTTTCTCGAAATGGCACTCGCACCGCCAGAGGAAGAAGAGTTAACCGAGGAAGAGTCCCCGTTGGGACGACAGTTGGTGACCGTGCGATCCGTGGCGGCACCCGACCTGGATGAACGAATTCACTTCGATGATTACCGTGTCGTGATGCTGGTCGATGTGCCTCGCCTGGGAGCGAGTGCAGCAGAAAAACTGGCTAGTTACGTATCTCATGGTGGTGGACTCCTGATTGCCCCGGGTGAACGGAGTGAAGCTGCATTTTACAATGGCTGGCGATTGCCTGACGGCCAGCCGCTGGTACCTGCCAGGATGGTACAGCGAGTCAATGTTCCCGAGGATCTTGATGGGATCGCGCCCGCGCTGAAGCAGTGCAACCATGCTGCCTTTACCCGTGTGATCGCCAACGAAGCCACGGATCTGGACACCGCCCTGGTGACCGCCTACTGGCAACTTCAGGTGGACCCTGCTGATGCGGGTGCCACGACAGGGGCCCAGCTTGACGGCGGGCACCCGTTGCTGGTGGAACGAGCGGCCAGCGATGGCTTGGTGGCCCTCAGCGCGATCTCGTTAGATGACAATGGAAATAATTTGGTCACGTTGAATTCTTTCCTGCCCCTGGTGCATGAGTTGACTTACCACCTGGCCGCGCGGGATATGGTCCAGTTGAATTATTCGCCGGCAGAAATCATTACGCTGGACTTCCCCTTTGTCAGCAGTGGTGAAACGGCTCCGGATGCTGCCACGGATTCACTGCGACGTACGGTTGAGGTGAAGCATCCCAGCGCGGATCAAATTGACCAGGCTGCGGTGGAAATCCAGGATGAGCGTATGATGGTCACCGTGGTGGGGGCTGAAAAACCAGGGGTCTATGCCTTGCAGTTACCAGCCGCGTTGAGTGACAACATGTCTGACCTGGTCGTGAAACAGGATGATCAGGCGAGCGGTGTGCCGTTCGCCGTCGAACTGGTGTTGGATGAAAGTTACCTGGAGGGACTGAGCGCTGCCCAGGAAGACATTGCGAAAGAGCATTTTGAACCTTTCAAGTACTTTCGTGCCCGGGACAACGAGCAGTTGATTGCTGCTGTGAGTGGCAATATTCCAGGTCATGAACTATGGAAATACCTGGCCGTGGCGGCCCTGGTGATCCTGCTGGTGGAGTGCTTCGTGACTCGCTGGGTGGCCCAGAGGCGTAAGTCAGATTCCATGCCGACGGTCAGTTTTGTATCGGAAGGTGAGCGTTTGAACAGTTTTCGTGATCGAGCTCGAGAAATGGTTTCACAGGTTCGAGTGAATTGAGTTGCTTGTATGTCTATAGCCATTGAACGTCCGGAATTATTATCTGCCGACTGGCCTACGCCGGCGCTGGCGCTGATCTTGGCGCTGGCGATCGTGGTTTGGGTAGTGTCGCATGGGTTGCGTCAGCGTTGGGAGCTGGCCCGTATTCCCGCAGTATTGTTTTGTATCGTGCGTGTTGGCATCGGTTATGCCACGTTGTGGCTGAGCTGTAGCCTGTTGGTTCGCTGGATTGTTTTTGCCACCAGTTGGTCGCTCGCGGGCTTATGCCTGGCATCAGCTGCGGCGGTGGAAGCAGTTTTGATGCTCTATCAACTGGAACGCCAGACAGTCACACGTCGAACCGGCCTGGCGCTGGTCTGCCTGAGAACGACCATGTTGCTACTGGTAGTCCTGATGATCCTGCAGCCAGTCATTGTCTGGGAGCAGGAACATGTTGACGAGCGCATCGTGGCAATCCTGGTTGATGATTCGGCGTCCATGGATATTCGAGATGATCAACTCACGGAGTCGGAACAGATTCGGTTGGCGCACCTGTTTAATCCTGAACTGGCGAAACGGCCCTATGATCTGGATGGTATGACGGCACAGTTGAGTCGTGCCACGAACCGTCTGAACCTGGAATCAGCCAGCCTGGTGCGTTTGCAGGAATCTCCCCAGGAAGATCTTGGCCGGACGTTTGAACTGCGCCGGGAACCTCTTGTCCAGGTCGTCCAGGAACTGCGAGCAATGTTGGTGGAACAGGGAGCCGGTTTCAGTAAATTGCTGGATGCGGACTTGAAGCTGGCCCAGGGAACGTTGGCGTTGGCTGGCAAACTGCGTGCCCGGATTGAAAACCAGGCGATCAGTCGGTTGGTTGAGTGTCAAAAAGAACTGAGTGGATCGCAGAAAGATACGGCCGCTCGGGTTGCGGCAGTCGTGGATCACCTGCAGGGTGTGGCCAACGAACTGCGAGCTGCCAACCAGGAATTGTTAGCATTGGTGGAAACGGTCGACAAGCGATTCCTCGAGTCGCTGGGACCGGAAGCGGGGCAGCAAATTCGGGAGATTGCTTCGCGTACACGAGCTCGTATTGCCAGGGCGACCTTGCTCGGCGAGGAAGGGGCCAAGGAGAACCTGTTGGGTAAGTTTCGAGATGGCTACACGGTCAAGGTGTTTGGCTTTGATAGCCAGGTTACCGAGATGACGGAAAAACAACTTAAGGTCGAGTCCGTAGTGACGGAACTCGAGGATGACACCACGAAACCAAACCCGCCTGTTGACGGGAACGGCGAGGACCTGGATTCGGAAACAGTTGCTGAAACGGAGCAGGTTGACCAGCGACACCGTCAACAGACGAATGTGGTCACGGCCCTGGAAACCGTGCGTGACCAGATTCCCAAGGAGAAGCTGGCCGGGGTGCTGCTCGTCAGTGACGGTCGTCATAATGGCAAGGGTGACCTGGGTACCGTGGCCCGGGAATTTGCGAATCGCCAGGTTCCCATTTCAGCGATCGTGGTGGGTAGTTCGAAAGCGCCCGTGGACGCGGCGATTGTTGACCTTGAGGCGCCCACGACGATGTTCGTGGAAGACCAGTTACGGGTGCGGGCACGGATCAAGGTGGCCGGTATGAAAGGGCGCAAAGTACGCCTGGTCATGACCCACGGAGAGGAACAGCCTATCAAGCAGGAAATCACGATTGATCAAGATGAATTCGCGGGTGTCGTGGAACTGAACGATATTCCCAGGATCGAGGGGTTTCGACGCTATCGGGTTCATATTGAACCGGTCGAGGGTGAGAAGAATGTCAAGGATACGTTTCCTGACAATAACATGCGTGATGTGACCGTGGCGGTGACCGATCAACGTACGCAGGTCCTGATCGTGGAGGATCGACCCCGTTGGGAATTTCGTTACCTGCGGAACCTGCTTGTCGGCCGCGATAAAACCGTGCGTCTGCAGACCGTCTTGCTGGAACCTGATCGGTTGGCCTCGGTCAAGGAACGTCCGATCGTGCCTGCCTCGGTAACCCGTGCTGATGGCGATACGGAGGCCACGGCCTTGCCGGAAAATGAACAGGAGTGGATGAAATTCGACGTGGTCATCCTGGGAGATGTGTCGGCCCAACAACTGGGGCCAGAAACGATCCAATTGATTCATGATTTCGTGAATAAACGAGGCGGTACCCTGATCGTGATCGCAGGACCCAGGCATCTGCCACATCAGTTCGTGGATACACCCCTCCAGGATCTCTTTCCAGTAACTTTCGAACCGACTACCGAGGGCATGGTAGCGTCGCCCGAGGCCAGCTTTCGTTGGACCCTTTCCCTGGCAGGTCGCCGACACCCGGTAACTCGACAAGCCGATACACCGAAAGAAAACATTGAGGTCTGGGATGAATTGCCTGACCTCTATTGGCGATATCCGATTACCAGTGCCAAGCCCGCTGCCAGCGTCCTGGCCTATGCCAGTTCCGAGGCACTCGAAGCTGAATTGCTCCCGCAGGTGGACGAATCAGAAGAAGCAGCCGCCCAGCGACGTAAGAAGCGTGAAGAACTGGAAAGAAAGAATGCCTTGATAGCCACGCATTCCTACGGTGCCGGACGCGTGATGATGATTACTTCTGACCGCACCTGGCGGCTCCGCTACCGGGTTGGCGATACCTACCATCACAGGTTCTGGGGACAAATCCTGCGCTGGTCAGAATCAGGTAAGTTGCAGTCGGGAACCAGCATGGTGAGGTTGGGAACGGACCGTATTCTTTACGGACATGGCGAACCGATTACCGTGCGAGCGAAGATTACCAACGCCCAACTCGAACCCGTACTTGATGACCAGGCAAAACTGAAAGTATTCCAGGGTGAGGAACTGGTGCTTACCAAGCAACTGCAAGCTGTTCCCCAGTCCGCCGGAATGTACCAGGTTGACTTGAACCAATTACCGGGTGAAGGAACGTTTCGATTGGTCCTGGAGAGTGAGCAGGCTAAAGAAATTTTGGATTCGCAGGGTGAGCAGGCAGTCGAAACAAAAATCACCGTGTTTTCGCCGCAAGTCAATAGTATGGAACTACTTGAGCCTACCGCAGACCGGGAAGGACTCGCTTTTCTTACCCACCTATCGGGTGGTAGCGTCGTGGAGGCAGACCAGGCAGCGGACGTTCTTGACTTTTTCGGGGCCGGCACTCGCCGATATACTGAACAAACGCGTCAAACCCTGTGGGACACGTGGCCGCTGTTGGCGGTTATGGTCCTCTTGCTCACCTTCGAGTGGGTAATTCGAAAACGTGGAGGATTGATATGAGTAGCCTTACGATGGACCGTGATTACAGTCAGGTGCCCGAGCTAATCGTAAAGAAGCTGCAGGCGCTGATTCGGCGTTCGCGTTTGGTAACCGTGGTTCGAGGGTTGCTGGCCGTGATGGCAGTTGCCCTGGGAGTCCTCTTGGTGGCCATGGCGGTTGATGCAACGGTCACGATCTTTTCCTCCACGGGCCGCTGGATCCTTTCCCTGGTGTCGTTGGCCGCCGTGTTGTTAACGGGATATGTTTTCCTGGTACGACCATTGGCTCGCACCTTTACCCTTGCCGGTATCGCGAGGCTTATTGAAAATAGACATCCAGAATTGGAAGAGCGCCTCAGCTCGGCAGTGGAATTATTAAGCAGTCCTGATGCCCCCGAATTGAAGGGGTCGAATATCATGATTGCGGAACTGGTCAGGGAAGCGATCGGGCAAGCTACGATCGTGGAACCACAGCGGGAGTTCAGCTTTGATACCGCACGCCGCTACCTGGTTGCGGCTGTTTCAACCGCTGCCATGCTGTTGCTGGCCTGGGTGATATGGCCTGAACATACGGCGCACCTGGTCAATCGTATCATGGTGCCTTTTGCCAATATCGGTAATGTGCGAGAAGCCGATCTGACGATCACTCCCCAGGATATTGTGCTGGCTGCGGGAGATTCGCTGCGGATTGAAGTGACGGTTCGCGATACCCGGGTTCGCTCGGCGCGCCTGCTCCGAAAACAGGGGCAGCAGGATGAGACACGTGATTCGATGGGCAGTATCTCTGCCGATGACGATCAAAACCCACGTTTTTCGTTCAGTATCCCCGTGGTCGACAAGGGCTTCCAATATCGCGTTCGCGCTGGTGGTGCGTTCAGCCGGTTCTATACCGTTACCGTCGTGCCTCGCCCGGAGACAGAAAAACTAGATGTTCAATACAGCTATCCAGCCTACACCGGTAAAGGTACCGAACACGATGAAGAGTTCGATGGTCAAATCGAGGGATTGATCGGTACCACGGTTACCGTGACGGCCACGTCGAATACCAAGCTCGAATCGGCACGCATGCATATCGATGGCATACCTGCAGTCGATGCCACGATCAAGGCTGCAGAGAACGGTAATAGTATCTGCAGTTGGCAGGTGCCACTGACCAAAGAAATGATCGGTGGTCGTGTCTGGTCACTGCGACTGGAAGATGCCCATGGTTTTGTTAGCTGGCCCCGTGAATACACCATCCGGGCACTGCGTGATCAGGGACCCGAGGTCAGGGTTATCCAGCCCCTGGCTAAGAAGCTGAAAATGAAATCGACTGACAGTTTGCCGCTCAGCTACCTGGCTACCGATGACTACGGGATCGCCAAGGCCGAGTTGCTTACAACTACGGATGGGAAAGAACGAATTCCACTGGAATGGGAAGTTCCCGAATCGCTTGACCCAGGCCATGTCGAAGGTAATCAACCGTTTAATCTTAGTGAGTTTGATCTCTCGGGAATTCGCGTACTCACCCTGAGAGTTCGGGTGACGGATAACCTGCCCGAGAACCTGGAAGGTCCACAAACAGCACTCAGCGAAATCATCACCATTACGATTGATGAAGATGCCGAAAGCTACTTCGAGAAACAGGCCGCCAAGGATTACGAGAGTATTCGTGCCGCCCTCGAAGAGGTCCTCGCAGATCTCCAGCAGACCAACACGTTGACAACGCCCCTGCAGGAAGCCGTGGAAACAGATGATCCGCTGGTCAAGGAAGTTACCGACAAGATCGATCAGGTTCGCCAGCAGGCAGCTGCGACGCAGGAGAAATTGACTGATCTCGGAGATGCCCTGCCATCGACCGCCTTCCAGGCACTGCAGCCCGAAGTGGTTGACCTCGCTGATACCGATGTAAATTCCATTGCTGATCGAGCTGGGCAAATCAAGCTGGTCGATGATGCAGAACAACGCCTCGCTCATAGTGAGGCTGCCGATGAACATACTGGTAAAGCGGTCGAACGTACCGAGGCCCTGATCGCTGAACTGGATAAAATGTGGGAACGAATTCAACGTCTCGAGGACCTCAAGGAACTGGCCGCCGAGCAGGAACGTCTGTCGGAACTGGCCCAGTCACTCGAGGAAGAACAGAACCAGTCTCCGGAAGACCTTGCTAAACAACAACAGGAATTGAACGAGCAAATTGCGGAAGCTCTCAAGAAGTCACCGGAGACATTAGAGGATTTCGTTAACCAACAACAGAAACAGGCAGAAGAATTGGCCGAAAAAGCCAAGGAACTGGCCGAGAACCAGGAACAATTGGCACAGTTGACCGAAGAGGCGAATGAACCAGCACTCAACGATGAAGAACTGGCCAAGAAATTGACGGAACAGATCTTGGAAAACCAGGAACAGATTGCAGAAGAAGCCGCTGCCCTGGATGAACAGTTGAAATCGGAAGAAGGAAACGAACCTAAAGCAGAAGATCAACTGGCTGAAAAGCCCAAGGATGTAGTGGACCAGCTCAAGGAAGGTAATCTTCCAGAAGCTGCCGAAGAAGCAAAGGAAGCCACTGAAGTCCTCGAGCAAGCAGCCAAGGAACTTGATCCTGAAGCGGATAATCCTGCTGACAAACCTGCTGACAAACCTGCTGACAAACCTGCTGACAAACCAGCTGACAACCCGGCCGACAAACCTGCTGATAACCCAGCTGACAAACCAGCCGATAACCCGGCCGACAAACCAGCTGATAACCCGGCCGACAAACCTGCTGATAACCCGGCCGACAAACCTGC